>Ga0209810_1000737_pt1 | contig 62768 bp, 65 predicted proteins | sample Coa_R1_7_FD_187159 | JGI IMG/M metagenome (GOLD analysis project Ga0209810, IMG submission 187159) | Surface soil microbial communities from Centralia Pennsylvania, which are recovering from an underground coalmine fire - Coalmine... | ecosystem: Environmental > Terrestrial > Soil > Unclassified... | reverse complement strand
GGCGACGCGCTCGACCTCACCCTCGACGACGTGCGCCGTCGCTACCGCCTCGTCGCGCGCGACGACGTGATCTGGGTCCACAGCCCGCTCGGCACGACCGAGCTCCGCGAGCTGCCGCGCTTCCCGGAGCGCACCGTGGAGCCGGTCCGCGGCGGCTGCCGTGCTCCCATGCCCGGGACGATCCTCGCCGTGCGCGTGGCCGCCGGGCAGACGGTGCGCCGCGGCGCGGTGCTGGTCGTGCTCGAGGCGATGAAGATGGAGCACGAGGTGACCGCGCCGCACGACGGGACCGTGCGCGAGGTGCCCGTCGAGCCGGGCCAGCAGGTCGAGGCCGGCGCGGTGCTCGTCGTGCTCGACGAGGAGGCTCCGCCATGAGCACGTCCACCCGCTACGAGGTCCGCGGCGACGCCGCCTGGATCACGCTCGATGCGCCCGCGCGGCGCAACGCGCTCTCCGACGACCTCGTGCGCGCGCTGCTCGCCCACCTCGAGGCGGCCGCCGCCGACCCCGCCGTGCGCGCGATCGTGCTCACCGGCTCGGGCCCGGCGTTCTGCGCGGGTGCGGACTTGAAGGCCCGGGGCGGTGGCGCCGCGGCGGGCGAGGAGAATGCGTTCATCCGGGTGCTGCGCACGATCTGGGACGCGCCCAAGCCCGTGGTCGCGCGGGTGAACGGCCCCGCGCGCGGCGGCGGCGTGGGGCTCGTCGCCGCCTGCGACCTCGCGATCGCCGCCGACACCGCGGACTTTGCGTTCAGCGAGGTGCGCGTCGGCGTGATTCCGGCGATGATCTCGGTGGTGGTCCTGCCGAAGCTCGGCATCCAGCAGGCGATGTGGTACTTCCTCACCGCCGAGCGCTTCTCGGCGGCGCGTGCGGCGGAGCTGGGGCTCGTCCACCGCGTGGTGCCGGCCGCCGCGCTCGACGCGGCCGTCGAGGAGGTGGTGGGCCTCGTGCGGCTCGGCGGCCCCACGGCCATCGGCGAGGCCAAGCAGCTCGTGCACCGGGTGCCCACGATGCCGATGGACGAGGCGTACCGCTGGACGGCGGCCAAGATCGCTCGGTTGTTCGCCTCCGAGGAAGCCGCGGAGGGCATGCGGGCGTTCCTCGAAAAGCGCAAGCCGCGCTGGGTCGGGTAGACAATGCGCCCGAGGCTACGCTAGCGAGGGACGCCCATGGCCGACGACGTGCTGCGCATCGCCAACTGCAGCGGCTTCTACGGCGACCGGCTCTCGGCCGCCCGCGAGATGGTCGAGGGCGGCCCGATCGACGTGCTCACCGGCGACTACCTCGCCGAGCTGACGCTCATGATCCTCTTCAAGGACCGGGCGAAGCACCCGGGCTTGGGCTACGCCAAGACGTTTTTGCGGCAGATGGAGGAGGTGCTCGGCACGTGTGTCGCGCGCGGCATCAAGGTGGTGGCGAACGCGGGCGGGCTCAACCCCGCCGGGCTCGCCGCCGAGCTCGAGCAGCTCGCGGCCCGGCTCGGGGTGAAGGCACGCATCGCCTACGTGGTCGGCGACGACCTCCTCCCGCGGCTCGCAGAGCTCATGGGCCGCGGCGTCGACTTCCGCCACTTGGACAAGGGGACGCCGCTCGCCGCGCTCGGCGCGCAGGTCTTGACGGCGAACGCCTACCTCGGCGCGTGGGGCATCGTCGAGGCGCTGCGGCGCGGGGCGGACGTGGTGATCACCCCGCGGGTGACCGATGCCGCGCTCGCGCTCGGTCCCGCGGCGTGGCGGTTCGGCTGGGCGCGCGACGACTGGGACCGGCTCGCCGCCGGCATCGTCGCCGGGCATATCCTCGAGTGCGGCGCGCAGTGCACGGGCGGCAACTACGCCTTCTTCCGGGAGGTCCCCGACCTCGAGCGCGTGGGCTTCCCCATCGCCGAGATGCATCCCGACGGTAGCTTCGTGGTCACCAAGCACCCCGGCACCGGCGGGCTCGTCTCGGTCGGCACCGTGACGGCGCAGCTCCTCTACGAGATCCAGGGCCCGCGCTACCTCAACCCCGACGCCACCGCCCGCTTCGATTCGATCCGCCTCGCCCAGGAAGGGCCCGACCGCGTGCGCGTCTCGGGCGTCCGCGGCGAGCCGCCGCCGCCCACGACCAAGGTCTGCATCAACTACCTCGGCGGCTATCGCAACCAGATGACGTTCGTGCTCGCGGGCCTCGACATCGAGGAGAAGGCGCGGCTCGCCGAGCGCACGCTCTGGAGGCTCGTCGGCGGGCGGGAGCGCTTCGCCGAGACGCACGTGCACCTCGTCCGCTCCGACCGCCCGGATCCCCGCTCCAACGACGAGGCGTTCGCGTTCCTCCAGGTGATCGTCAAGGACCCCGATCCGACGAAGGTGGGACGCGCCTTCAGCAACCGCGCGGTCGAGATGGCGCTCGCGAGCTACCCGGGCTTTTTCGTCACCACGCCGCCCGGCGACGCGGTGCCCTACGGGGTCTACTGGCCTGCGCTCGTGCCCGCGGAGCTGGTCGAGCACCGCGTGGTGATCGGGGGGGAAACGATCGACGTGCCGCCGGTGATCGCGGCGCCGCGCGCGGCGAGCGTGCCGGCGGTGGCCGCGGGGGAGCCGCCCGGCGGCCCGACCGTGCGCGTCCCGCTCGGGACCGTCTGCGGCGCCCGCTCCGGCGACAAGGGCGGCAACGCCAACGTCGGGGTCTGGGTGCGCGACGACCGCGCCTACGCCTGGCTCGAGCACTACCTCACCGTCGAGCGCTTCCGCACGCTCGTGCCGGAGGCGGCGCCGCTCGCGGTCGAGCGCCATCCGCTGCCGAACCTGCGCAGCGTGAACTTCGTCGTCCACGGCCTCCTCGGCGAGGGCGTGGCGTCCTCGACGCGCAGCGACCCGCAGGCGAAGAGCCTGGGCGAATACCTGCGCGCGCGGCTGGTCGACGTGCCGCGCGCGCTGCTCGCGGAGGGGTAGCACGGTCGCGGCGGGGCTCGCGCTCGGCGCGCTCACCCTGGTGCCGGCCTACGCCTGGTGGGGCCGGGGACGCGCCTACGCCCTCTTCGGCCTCGTGATCCTCGCGGCGGCGCTGCCCGGGGCGATCGTCGCCGATGCGCACCTGCGGGCCTGGGCGCCCGGCGCGGCCCCGCTCGTCGACGGGCTCGTCGCCTACGGCATCGCGGCCGCCGCGCTGCATCTCCTCGCGCTCGTGCAGCCGCGGGCGCGCTCGCCGCGGTTCCGCCGCGGGGTGAGCCTGCCCGGCCTCGTGTTTCTCGCCGCGGGATTCCTCGCCGGCCTCTGGTCGCTCGCGCTTCTCCCGCTGCGGGGGATGCTGGCGCTCCTCGGGGATGCGCGGGCCCTCGCGCTCCTGCGCCCGTTCGACCTCGTGCCATTTGCGGTGACGGCGCTCTCGCTCGTCACCTCGACCCGCCTCGTGCCCGAGGTGGTGCGCATCCCGCTCGCCGCGGACGGCCCCGCGGAGCTGGCGCGGCTGCCCGTCGAGCGCCACCGCCGGCGGGTGCCGCCGCCGCTCGCCCGCCGCCCGCTGCGCATCGTCCAGATCGCCGATCCGCACCTCGGCCCCTGGCAGCCGCCCCAGCGGCTCCGCCGCCGCCTCGCCGAGCTGCTCGCCCACGATCCCGACTTGGTGCTGCTCACCGGCGACTTCCTCACGATGGAGGGCGCCGCCGCCCGCGGGGCGCTCGGCCAAGCGCTCGCGCCGCTGCGCGACCACGCAGGACGGGCGTTCGCCATCCTCGGCAACCACGACCACGAGTACCTCGACGAAGTGCGCCACGCGCTCCGCACGACCGGCGTCACGCTGCTCGTCGACGCGGAGGCCGTGACGGAGACTGCCGTCGGCCCGGTGCAGCTCCTCGGCGCCGACTGGGTGGCGCGCGGTCGGCGCGAGCACATCCGCGCGCTGCTCGCCCGCTTTCCCCGGCGCGAGGGGCACCTGCGGCTCCTCCTCCTCCACGACCCGAGCGTCTTCCGCCACGTGCCGAAGGGCGCGGTCGATCTCACGCTCTCCGGCCACACGCACGGCGGCCAGCTCGGCCTCGTCTCCGTCGGCCTCGACTGGACGGTGCTGCGCCGCACCGCCTGGCCCGACCACGGGCTCTTCGGCCACGGCGCGAACCGCCTCTACGTGCATCGGGGGACCGGATTCTACGGCTTTCCGATGCGCATCGGCGTGCCCGGCGAGGCCTCGCTCCTCGAGGTGATCCCCCCGCTTCAGTCCTCGGGCGTGAAGTCGAGCGCGGCCGAGTTGATGCAGTAGCGGAGCCCCGTCGGCCTCGGGCCGTCGGGGAAGACGTGTCCCAGGTGCGAATCGCACGCCGCGCACACCACCTCGGTGCGCCGCATCCCGAGGCTCAGGTCCTCGTGCGTGGCGACCCGCTCCGGCGCCATCGGCTCGAAGAAGCTCGGCCAGCCCGTGCCCGAGTCGAACTTCGCCGCGGAGCTGAAGAGCGGCGTGCCGCACGCCGCGCAGCGATACGTTCCGCGCTCGTGGTGATCCCAGTAGCGGCCGGTAAACGCGCGCTCGGTGCCCTTCTGCCGGCAGACCGCGTACTGCTCCGGGGTGAGGAGCCGGCGCCATTCGTCGTCGGAGCGGGTGATCTTGGGAGCCATCGCGGCCCAAACGTAGCGCACCCCCCTTCTGCGCGCCACAGCGCCGCCGTGCGCCTTGTCTCGCATGGGCGGGGCCGATTATACGGATGGGTGTCGTTCTGCTGCGCAACGCACCGGCGCGCGTTGTGAGCCCCACGGGCGGCGGGCCCGTGCCGGCATCGGGCGCGCGCTGGGGACGCGACGGGGCGCATCCGACCGCGGTCCGCTTCTTGCGCGGGCCGCAGCCGCGCGGCTCGGAGCTGCTGCACGCGCTGCGCATCTTCCGCGAGTTCCTCGTGGGGTTCCGCGCGCTCCACTTCGTCGGTCCGTGCGTGACCGTCTTCGGCTCGGCGCGGTTCGGCGAGCAGAGCCCCTATTATGCCCTCGGGCGGGAGGTGGGCGCCGCGCTCGCGCGCGCGGGCTTTACGGTGATGACCGGCGGCGGCCCCGGGCTCATGGAGGCCGCCAACCGCGGAGCCTGGGAAGCCGGCGGCCGCAGCATCGGCTGCAATATCGAGCTGCCGAAGGAGCAGAAGCCGAACCCGTACCTGCACCGCTGGCTCACCTTCCGCCACTTCTTCGTGCGCAAGGTGATGCTCGTGAAGTACTCGTTCGCCTTCGTGGCGCTCCCCGGCGGCTTCGGGACCCTCGACGAGGTGTTCGAGACGGCGACGCTCATGCAGACGCACAAGATGCGGGAGTTTCCCCTCGTGCTCATGGGCGTGCGCTTTTGGGAGCCGCTCCTCGCCTTTCTGCGCGACCGCCTGCTCCGCGAGGGCACGATCGACCCGGCCGACTTGGGGCTGCTTGCCCTCACCGACTCGCCCGCCGCCGCCATCGAGCGCATCCGCGACGTCGCGCTCGCGGAGTTCGCACGCTCCTACGGCCCCCGGGCGCGGCGGCGCTGGTTTTTCGGCGAGCGGGGCTGAGGCGGTCCTCAGCCGGCGAGGCGATACGCCGCCGGGCGCCGCGCCGGCGGCTGCGGCGCCCGCGCGGAGACGGGCAGCGCGAGCGCATCGGCGATCGTCTCGCGGGCGACGGCGGCGAGCTCGCGCCGCGAGCGCCCGGCCGGTGCGAGCGACGGACCGAACCACAGCTCCGCGACGAGCCCGCGCGCCCGCACCACGCGCGCCAGCGATTCGGCGAACGTCATCTCGCCGACGAAGGCCGCGGCCGCGGCCCGCGTGCAATCGGCCGCCCGGTAGCGCACGGCGACCGGCTGCACGGGCACGCCGGCCTCGAGCGCCGCCTCGAACAGCGCGGCGTAGAAGCGGCCGATGCACCTGCCATCGGTCGTCGTGCCCTCGGGAAAGACGACCACGCGCTCGCCCGCACGGAGCGCCGCCGCGACGCGGCCCTTCGTGCGGGCTGCGTCGCACACGCTGCCCCGGACGATGAAGAACGCGTCGAGCCGCCGGGCGATCGTGCCGAGCAGCGGCCAGCGCGCGGTCTCCGCCTTCGCCAGGAATCGCGCCGGCGCGACCGCAGCGAGCGCGGGCACGTCGAGCCAGGAGACATGGTTGGCGACGAGCAGCACCGGCGCCGCAGCGGGGGTCCCCCGCACCCGCACCGCGATCCCGAGGCCGGCGAGGTTCCATCGGGCGAGCCGGCCGCCGAGGTGGCGGCGCCCGGCGGCGGTGAGCCTAGGCGCGATCAGCCTGGCGGCAAGCCAGAGGATGCCGAGATCCACGGCGACGCGCAGCCAGCGACGAAGCGCACGGCTCATGCCGCGCGGAGAAATCGCCGCGCCCAGCGCGCATCGAGCCGGGCCATCGGCAGCAGGAGGAGCACGTCGGCCGTGTCGAAGGTCGGATCCCACGCGGGCGGTCCGCAAACGACCGCCCCCATGCGCAGGTAGCCGCGCAGGAGCGGCGGCGGGGGTCGCTCGGGCTCGGCGCGGAAGGCCCGCAGCGGAAACGGCCGTCGGGGCATCACGCGCCAGCACGCGGGCCCGAGGTGCGTGCGCAGGAGGCCGCGACAAACGCCGGCCGCGGCCGCGGGGTTGCCGGCGATCGGGATGCTCCCGCAGCCGATCGCGTACGCGCAGCCGCGGGAGCGCAGGTAGGTCGCCAGGCCTTCCCACAGCCGGGCGAGCACCGCCCCGCGGCGATGCGCGGGATCGACGCACGCCCGACCCACCTCGACCAAGCCGCGGAGGTCACGCAGCCGCCCGAGGTCGAAGGCGCTTTCTGCATAGAATCCGCCCGCTCGCCGCGCCCGCTCGGCCGCCAGCATGCGATACGTGCCGACCACCGGGCCGTCCGGGCCGGCGCGAACGAGAAGGTGCTCGCAGTAGGGATCGAAGGGGTCGCGCTCGACGCCGGCGCCGAGCCCCGGGGGCCTGGCGCCCATCTCCTCCACGAAAACGCGGTAGCGCAGCTCCTGCGCCGCACGGATGTCCGCCTCGCTGCTCGCAAGGCACGTAACCAGCCGCCTTGCGGCAGGCGCCTCGGGCCGTTGCATGGGCCGAGCGTAGCGGGCAACCGATCACAACACGGCGACGCACGGATGAAACTCCGGTTGCCCGGGACCGTGCCACACGGTCTTCACCACCGTGTCGCGCGCCGGTCGCGCAGGCCACCCGCCCGTGATAGGCGCGGGCGCATGTCGGGGATCCAGGGGCCGGTCGCGGTGCTGTGCTCGGGCGGGCTCGACTCGGCCGTGCTGCTCGTCGAGATGGCGCGCAGTGCCGGGCGGGCCGTGCCGGTCTTCGTGCGCGCCGGGCACGTGTGGGAAGAGGCCGAGCGGGCCGCGCTCGCCCGCTTCGCTGCCGCCGTGGGCGACCGCGGCATCGGGCCGATCCGCGACCTCGCCGTGCCCGCAGCGGACCTCTACGGCGCTCACTGGAGCATGACCGGCCGGGGCGCCCCGGCCTGGGACGCGCCCGACGAGGCGGTCGAGCTGCGCGGGCGCAACTTAATCCTGCTCGCCAAGGCGCTCGTCCTCGCCGCGCTCGAGGGCTGGCCCACCGTGGCGCTCGGCACGCTCGCGGGCAATCCGTTTCCCGACGCGACGCCGGACTTCTTCGCCAAGGTGGCCGCCGCAGCCGCCGAGGGGCTGCGGGCGCCGCTTGCCGTCGTCGCACCCTACCGCGCGCTCACGAAGGCCGACGTCATCCGCCGCGGCCGCGACTTGCCCCTCGAGCTGACGCTCTCCTGCCTGCGGCCCACCGCGGCCGGGCTCCACTGCGGCGACTGTAACAAGTGCCGCGAGCGCGTCCACGCCTTCGCCGCGGCCGGGATCACCGATCGGACCGTCTACGCACGACCCAGAGCGCCTTCATCGGCGGCCCCTGCGGCTCGAACGGATTGAATACCGTGCGCTCGAGGACCTCGAAGCGCGCCGCGGCGAGCGCACGCTCGATCTCCGCGTCGGTAAAGAGGCGCTGGGCGATGCGGTCTTCCACCTCGCCCCCGGGACCGCGGATGCGCACGCGCGCCTCGATCACCGGAGCCCCGGGCAGGCGGCGGTGCTCGCGCACGATCACGGCGTCGGCGAGCTCGACCGTTTCGGTCCCCGACCAGTAGCGGGCGTAGCTCGCCGGCAGGTTGACCTCGAAGAGGAAGATGCCGCGCGGCACGAGCGCCCCCGCAACCGCGGCGAGCGCGCGCTCGAGGTCGCCGACCTCGGTGAGCTGGTTCACGACCGTGTACACGCACACGGCGGCGTCCACAGGGGGAACCAGACTGAGCGCGCGCAGATCCTGCTCGATAAACGCAGGCGGCGACGCCAAGCCGGCGGCCGCCGCCTTCGCCCGCGCCCGCGCGAGCATGGGAGCGGAGCGGTCGACGGCGACGACCGCAAAGCCGCGGCGGGCGAGCGCGATCGCAAGGTCGCCCGTGCCGGCGCCCAGGTCGGCGATGCGCCGTACCGCGCCGCCATGGCGCGCGAGCGCATCGAGCAGACGGGGCAGCACGAGCGCGGCATAGGGCGCTCCAAAAGCCCTCTGCCAGGCATCGAAGTGGGGCGCGAAGCGGTCGTAGGACGTCACGGCCCTCAGCGCGAGCGGCCGTCGGCGGGACGAGGTGGCGCGGGGTACGGCGTCTGCACGTACTCGACGCTCGGCCGCCGCGCACCCGGCTGCGGGAACAGGCGCATGAACTCGTAGACCTCGGGCGGCATGTCGACCGTCACCTTGAGCCCGAGCGCGCGCGCCTCGTCGACCGTGATCGGATAGTCGTGCGTCCAGCGACCCTCCGTCAGCGCGCGCGCGACCTCGGCCGCGCGCTCCGCGTCCCAGCCGTTCCCGGTGAGCACTCGGACGACGCAGGCGTGGACCTGCGCGAGCGCCTTCTCCGCGACGTCGGCGAGGATGAACGTCTGGTCGTCGATGTCCTTCGGCTCCTTGCGGCTCACGACCTTCATGACCGAGGCCGCCGGAAGCTGCCCCACCTGGGGATCGAGCGGCCCGAGGACGGCGTGGGGGGCCATCACGATCTCGTCGGCAGCGAGAGCGAGGAGCGTGCCCCCGGACATCGCGTAGTGCGGCACGAAGACCGTCACCGGCGCGCGGTGGGCGACCAGCGCGTGCGCGATCTGCTCCGTGGCGAGCACGAGGCCGCCCGGGGTGTGCAAGATGAGATCGATCGGCACGTCGGCATCGGTGAGCTGCACGGCGCGCAGTACCTCCTCGGAGTCCTCGATGTTGATGAAGCGCGCGAGCGGGAAGCCGAGGAGGCTCATCAGCTCCTGGCGGTGCACGAGCGCGATCACGCGGCTGCCGCGCCGACGCTCGAGCTGGCGGATGAGCCGCCGGCGCGTGGCCACGAGCAGGCGCTGACGCAGCATCGGCTGGAGCGCGAGGAAGAGAACGACGAGCCAGAGCACGTCGCTGCCGCTCATGGCGTTTCCCTACGCCGAGGCGCCGCCGGCCGACAAGGGCGCGCGACCTCCACGACGACCGTGCGCGAGCGGACCGGCGGCGTCTCCCGCTCCCAGGGGCGGACGTATTCGAAGAGGATCGAGGTCCGCCCCGGGGCCACGGCCTCGAACGTCCAGACCTCCGTGCCGCCGCTGCCGGTGCGCTGCGCGTCCTCGACCCGATACGCGGTGCCGCGCAGGCGGACCACGCGCTCGTCGAGCGGCCGGCCGAGCCGCCAGCGAAAGCCCGTCGTCGCGTTCGCGTCGAGTTCGACCGCGAAGCGCGCCCCGGGCTGCGTGACGATCCGCTCCTCCGCCGCAGCCACGGGGACGCCGCGCAGCGGCGCGCGGGCGGGCGGCGAGGCCAGCGCCGCCAGGAGGACGCCCCCGAGGACGCGGCCCACGGCCTCGGGACGGATGGTCAGTTGATGTCGCCGAGCACCGTCGCCGAGTACGTCATGTTCTTCACCCAACGGTAGGGCAGATAGATGTACCCGGCGTCGGCGAAGCACTTGCCCCACGAGTTCTTGATGATGAGATACCCGCCGTCGAGGGACGAGACGTTCGTCGGCGCGGCCGGCGCGCCTTGGGGCAGGGAGCCGTTATCGACCCAGCCGACGACCTCGACGGCGTGGCCGCCGCGGTCGCACTCGCACACCCCGGGGTTCGTGTGGCACTTGCCGTCGCTGCCGTTGGAACAGTGCGGCAGCACCGTGGTCACGTAGCCGTTGGCGTCGGGGTTGTCGAACGACGGCGGCACGGCGATGCCGAGCACGACGGGCTTCCCGAACAGCGCCACCGCCCAAAGAATCAGGGCGAGGGAGTTGTCGACGTTGCTCGAGTCCCAGAGCTCGGTCTCGGAGACGGCCTGGAAGCCCGAGCCGCCGCCGACCGGCGGGGCGAAGTAGGAGCAGAAGCGGAAGAACAGGACGTCGAAGCAGACGGGATAGCCCTGGTGATTGGTGTCGGAGCAGTAGAGCTGCTCGGGGCCGATGTAGCCCGTGCAGCTGTGGGTGTAGGTCCGGGTCGCGTCGTCTTCGGTGCGCGAGTACGACGGGTTGTACTCCCACTGATCCTCGAACGGATGCACGTAGTGCTCCGCGATCATCCGCTGCCAGACGCCGTGCGTGCCGAGCCCGTCCCCGTACGTCGACGGCCACCAGACCGCCTTGGCCATGAAGTAGAGGTGCTGCTCGGCGAGGTTCACCCAGCGGTTGTACTTCTTGGCGATCGCCGCCTCCATCGCGGCCTCGATGCCGAACGCGACGCACGTGCCGCGGCTCCCCTGGTTTTTCACGCACGTCTGATAGAACTTCTGCGGCCAGTTGTAGTTCTTGTAGGCGCCGAGCGCCGTGTGCGAGCACGCGGGGCCGGTCTGGTCCTCGAGGTCGCCGGCGTGCTCTTCGAGGTTGCAGCTCGCCGGATAGCCGGGCGGCGGGGTGCCCCCCGGCGGCGGAAGCTGGGGGATGATGTTCTGCTGGAGGTACTTGGCGATCTTGCTGTTGAGCGTGATCAGGGCGGATGCCGGCATCTGGTGCGCCTGATCCTTCGAGGGGAGCATCAGGCGGTCGATGATGAGCCCGTACTGCTGGCTGTTGGCCGTAAAGAAGTCGTAGAAGCTGTCGTACTGCCCGGTCTGGTTGTCCATGGTCGGGAAGATGCGGAGCGCGTTCGCGATGAGCGCGAGCTGGGCGCGGCGGCCGAGCGTGAGGACGTTCTGGACGGCCGGGACCAGCGCGGGCGTCACCAGCGCCTGGTTCAGATCGATCGTGACGAGATAGTTGCCGTCGTCGGTCGGCGTGACGGCCCCGCTGGCGATGTCGGCCGGGTCGACGCCCGGGGTGTAATGGCCGGCCATGTCCGGGTTCTGCGCGATGAACTGCTGCACGAGCGACTCGTCGTCCATCGCGAGCTGCGCGGCGGTCTCGGCGTCCATCTCCTGCGTCTGGATGTCGGCCGAATGGTGCGCACCGCCTGCGAGGAGCGCCTGCCCCGTCGCCGGATCGACCAGCGTGAAGCCGGGCAGAAGCCCGCCCCGGAAGCGCCGCACCTTGCCCTTGCGAGGCGTGAACACGCCGTGGAGCGTGCTGCAGGCGGGGGCGGCGAGCTGGAGCGATAGCTTGCCGCCTTTTGCGGTTCCGCACGTCCGCCAGCGCACCCGCAAGATCGTCTTCTTGCGCGAGACCTGCCGCCGCGCGCTCGCCACGGCGCACGTGGTGCCGAGCCACACCTGCTGGCCGCTGATGCTGATCGTGTCCGAATCGGGCACGCCTGCGACGAGCGGGCCGCCGGGGACCGCCCAGGTGCCGCCGCCACACGGCGTGGGCTTCGCCTTCTTCGCCGCCGCCGGTCCTGCTCCGACCGCCAGCACCATCGCCACTGCCGCCACCCGTAGCCTCATCGGCCCCCCCTTCCCGGCCACCCAAGCGCCACTTGCCGGCGGAAGTCAACCGACGGGATCCGGCGGCGCCTACCGCGTCGCGACGATGAAGAGCCGCGGGAACGGCAGCAGCACCATGCCATCGCACCGCCGCGGATACGCCCGCGCGATCTCCGCAGCGTAGGCGGCGGCGAAGTCGTCGCGCGCGGCGCCCTCGAGGCGGGCGAGAAAGGGGCGCAGGGACGAGCCCGCGAACCACGCGACGACCGCCTCGGGACCGGGCAGCGGGTGGTGGTAGATCGTCCGCCAGACCTCGACGCGCGTCGCCTCCGGCCGCAACAGATCGTAGTAGTCCCCGGGCCGCCGGAGGGCCGCGCGCGCGGCGCCCGCCGGGGCGAGCGTCTCCGCCCACGGCCCGCGGGCCGCCACCGTCCGCATGAGCGCGAGCGCGGGCTCGTCGGCATTGTCCGGCATCTGCACGGCGAGCACGCCGCCCGGCGGCAGGGTCGCGAGCAGCCGCGCGAGCACCGCCGGGTGGTCGGGCACCCAGTGGAAGACGGCGTTGCCGAAGAGCAGCTCGGTTCCGGCGGGAGGGCTCCAGGCGGCGACGTCGGCCAGCACGAAGTCGGCGGCGGGCACCCGCTCGCGCGCGTGCCGCAGCATCTCGGACGACACGTCGACGCCCACGACGCGGGCCTCCGGGTAGCGCGCGATCAGCAGCGCGGTCGAGTTGCCCGGCCCGCACCCGACATCGACCACGCGCCGCGGCGAGGCGAGCGGCACCTGGGCCAGGAGGTCGCGCGCGGGTCGCGTCCGCTCGTCCTCGAACTCGAGGTACTGCCGGGCGCTCCAGTCGGCCACCGCGCGCATGACGACGCCCGCATACACGACGGCGGGCGCCGATACGAACCGCCGGCGGTCACAAGACGGGGAGCCGCCGCCGCGGCCGCACCGGGAAGGCCGCGTCGAGCCGGGCGACGTCCGCGGCGCCGAGCACGAGCGCGCCGGCCGCGGCGTTCTCCTCGACGTGGGCCGCGCGCGCCGCCTTGGGGATCGTGAACAGCACGTCGCTGCGCGCGACGAGGAAGGCGAGCGCCACCTGCCGCGGCGTCGCGCCGAGCCGCGCCGCGACCTCCGCGAGCACGCGGCCGCCGCGGCTCGTCGGGGCCGGGAAGTCGCCCGAGCCGAAGGGGCTGTAGCCCACCACCGCGATCCCGCGCGCCGCGCACCAGGGCACGAGCGCGTGCTCGATCGCGCGCTCGCCGAGATGGTGCAGCACCTGGTTGCAGGCGATCGCCCCGGGCCCGGCGATCGCCACCGCGCGCGCGAGATCGTCGACGTCGAAGTTGCTGACGCCGAAGAAGCGGATCTTGCCCGCGCGCACGAGGTCGGCAAAGCCCGCGAGCGTCTCTTCGAGCGGATGGCGGCCGGGCCAGTGCAGCAGGTAGAGGTCGAGCCGGTCGGTGCCGAGCCGACGCAGGCTCGCCTCGCACGCGCGCTGGACGCCCGCGCGCGAGGCGTGCTCGGGCAGCACCTTCGAGACGAGGAACACCTCGTCGCGGCGGCCGGCGATGGCACGCCCCACCAGCGTCTCGACGCGCCCGTCGCCGTACATCTCCGCGGTGTCGACGTGCGTGAGCCCGAGGTCGAGCCCGCGCCGCAGCGCCGCCACGGCCGCCGCGGGATCGTCGCGCTCGAGGTTCCACGTGCCCTGGCCGATGACGGGCAGGACGACCCCGGTCGAGCCGAAGGGACGCCGGCGCACCGTGCGGCCGCTAGAAATCCGTCTCGGGCTCGCGGCCGAGCAGCCGGCAGTGGAGGTACGCCTGGGCCGAGTCCTCGGCGATCTCGGCCCGGTTGTACGCCTCGAGGAGCGTCGGGCCGGTCGCCGCGAGCCCGTGGTGGGCGAGCAGCACGATCCGGGTCTCGGGCGCCCGGCGGTAGACGTCCACCATGAGGTCGCGGAGCTTCTCCGAGCCCGCGTCGGCATACGGGACGATCTGGATCTTCCCGAGGTGGACCCGCGCCTGGCCCGTGAGGTGGGGAGGCACCATGCCGAGAATCCCGAAGGCCATCGTGGCCGTCGAGTGGGTGTGCACCACCCCGCCGATGTCCGGACAGGTGGCGAGGATGCCGGCGTGCCAGCGGTACTCCTTCGACGGCCGCCCGTCGCCGCCGTGCTGGCGGCCGGCGAAGTCCATCTCGATGACGTTCCACACGGCCGTATCGCGGAAGGTCACCCCCGTCGCCGTGCAGAGGTAACGGTCCGTGCCCGGGATGCGCACGCTCACGTTGCCCCCCGAGCCGGAGGTGAGCCAACGCTCGCTCGCCCGGTGGCAGATGTCCACGAGCTGCCGTTTGAGGTCCTCGACGTCCATCGGCCGCCGGTTCTAGGACGGCCGCCCGGGCCGCGGCAAGGCGGGTCGGTGTTCCTTCGGCCGTCGAGCCGGCATAATGAGGATGCTATGGCGAACGACACGCTCACGGTGACCGACAACCGCACCGGCAAGCAGTACACGCTGCCGATCGAGCACGGCACGATCCGCGCGACCGACCTCGCCCGGATCAAGACGGGTCCGGACGATCCGGGGCTGCGCAGCTACGATCCGGCGCTCGCGAACACGGCCTCCTGCAAGAGCGCCATCACCTACATCGACGGGGAGCGCGGCATCCTGCGCTACCGCGGCTACCCGATCGAGGAGCTGGCCGAGAAGAGCAACTACCTCGAGGTGGCCTACCTCATCGTCAAGGGCGAGCTGCCGACGGCCTCGCACCTCAAGATGTGGCGGCACAACATCCGCATGCACACGCTCCTCCACGAGAACGTCAAGCGCTTCATCGAGGGGTTCCGCTACGACGCCCACCCGATGGGCATCGTCGTCGGCACGGTCGGGGCGCTCTCGACCTTCTATCCCGACGCGAAGCACGTGATGGACCTCGAGTCGCGGCGGATGCAGACGCGGCGGCTGATCGGCAAGATGCCCACGATCGCCGCCTTCGCCTACCGGCACAGCCGCGGCCTGCCCTACGTCTACCCGGACAACGAGCTGTCCTACGCCGGCAACTTCCTCTCGATGCTCTTCAAGATGACCGAGCTCAAGTACACGCCGAACCCCGTGCTCGAGCGGGCGCTCGACGTGCTCTTCATCCTCCACGCCGACCACGAGCAGAACTGCTCCACCACCGCGGCGCGCGTGATCGGCAGCGCGCTCGCCGATCCCTACGCGGTGATCGCCGGAGCCTGCGCGGCGCTCTCGGGGCCGCGCCACGGCGGGGCCAACGAGGAGGTCATCCGCATGCTGCGCGAGATCGGGTCGGTCAACCGCGTGCCCGAGATCATCAAGCAGGTGAAGGCTGGCGAGCGGCGGCTCATGGGGTTTGGCCACCGCGTCTACAAGAACTTCGATCCGCGCGGGAAGATCATCAAGCAGCTCGCCTACGAGGTATTCGAGGTGACGGGCAAGAACCCGCTCATCGACATCGCGCTCGAGCTCGAGCGGATCGCGCTCCAGGACGACTACTTCGTGTCGCGCAAGCTCTATCCGAACGTCGACTTCTACTCGGGGATCATCTACGACGCGATGGGCTTCCCGACCGAGATGTTCCCCGTGCTCTTCGCGATTCCCCGCACCTCGGGCTGGATGGCGCAGTGGGCGGAGATGCTCCTCGACGAGGAGCAGCGCATCGCCCGCCCGCGGCAGATCTACGTGGGCCACGACGCGCGGCCCTACGTCCCCATCGAACAGCGGCTCGACGGCGGGGCGCTCGAGACGGAGGTCCGCGGCCCCCTCTGAGCGTCGCCCGCTCAGCGCGGCGCGGCGGTCACGTCGACGGGCACGCCGCGGGCCTCGCGGAACGCGGCGGCGAGGCGGCGGGCGTCGACCGGGGCGGGCGGCCGGCGCGGCCCGGCGGCCGCGAGCAGCGCCTCGGGTCGCCGCGGGCCGTAGCCGTAGATGTCGGGGTGGACCTGGACGAACGTCCTGCCGCCGCGCGTCCCGAGGGTCGCGCGCTGGTAGGTGAACTCGACCGGCGTGCCCACCGCGACCAGCGGGAAGAGCTGCTCGATGTCCTCCGGATAGAGCCGCGCGCACCCGTGGCTCACCTCCATGCCGACGCCCCAAGGGATGTCGGTGCCGTGGATGGCGTAGCGCGGGATCGTGAGCTCGAGCCGGTACTTGCCGAGCGGGTTGTCGGGCGCCCCGCCCGCGATCGCCGTGCGCGCATCGCCCCGCTCGCGGATGTGCTCGGCGCGGATCGACGCCGGCACGATCCAGCGCGGATTCACGGTCTTGCCCCGGACGCGAAACCGCCCGCGGGGCGTGCGGCGATCGCGCCGCCCGAGCCCGACGGGATAGGTGCGCACCACGAGGGTCCGCGGCCGCCCCGGCGGGCGCTCGTAGTAGAAGAGCCGCATCTCGGGGATGTTCAGCACGAGCCCCGTGTACGTGCAGCACGGCAGCACCCACGCCGTCGGCAGCACGATGGTCGCCCCCACCGGCGGCACCCACGGATCGACGCCTGGATTGGCCGCGACGATCTCGTTGTAGCCGACGTCGTAGTAGCGGGCGACGTCCATCAGCGTATCGCCGTCGCGGATGCGATAGGGGCGCAGCTCGCCGATCACCGTGTCGACGGGCGTGCCGTCCGCGTCGGTGCCGAGCGTGAAGGCCGGGATCGCCTTGTGCGCGAAGAGCGCCTCGGTGTAGGCGCGCGAGGCGAGATCGCGGTCGGGGGGCCCCGGCTCGGGCCCCCGGCAGGCGGCGAGGCCGACCGCGAAGAAGACGACCCCGGCTCGCAGCGCAGCCGGCATGCCCACGGGCTCGCTCAAACCAGGCTGGCCGCCCGCACGCAAGCCTGCCCCCTGGCCTCGGCGGCACGCCCGCGCTACGGAGGGCGGCGATGACCGAGCTCAGCGGCTACGACACGGCCATGGGCATCCGCCTGATCTCCGCCACGCGCGACGAGGTCGTGGCCGAGTACGAGGTGGGCCCGCAGCATCGCCAGCCCTACGGGATCGTCCACGGCGGGGTGCACTGCGGGGCGATCGAGACGGTGTGCTCGATGGGCGCCGGGATCGACGCGATGGCACGCGGCCAGGCCGTCGTCGGCGTCGAGAACCACACGAGCTTCGTGCGCGCGGTGCGGAGCGGGCGGATCCGGGTGACGGCGCGGCCGATCACCCGCGGGCGCCGCAGCCAGCTCTGGGAGGCGACTGCCCGCGACGAGGCGGGGCGGATCGTCTCGACCGGACGGGTCCGCCTCCTCTGCCTCGAGCCCGGCAGCGACCTCGCCGGCGAGCCCGTCTCGGCGAAGCCGGGCTAAGAGCCGGCGGCGGCGAGCGCGGCGGCGCTCAGCCGGTACGTCGTCCACTCCCCGAGCGGCACCGCCCCGAGCTTCTCGTAGAAGCGGTCGCGGGCACGTTCCAATCGAGCACCGCCCACTCGACCCGCGCGCAGCCCCGCGTGCACGCGATCGCCGCCACCCGGCGCAGGAGCGCCGAGCCGATGCCCTGGCGGCGAAACGGCTCCTCGACGAAGAGATCCTCGAGCCAGATGCCCTCGCGGCCCCGCCACGTCGAATAGCTCGGGAAGAAGAGCGCAAGACCCACCGCGCGGCCGTCGACTTCGGCGAGCAGGCACTCGAAGGGCGGGCGGGGGCGCGCGAGCTGTGCCCGCAGCACCTCGGGCGTCACCTCGACGGCCTCGGGCTCCCCCTCGTACGCGGCGAGCCCCACGACCAGCCGGTGGATCGCCTCGGCGTCGGCGGGGCCAGCGGGTCGGATGGTCACCTCGCCCATGGGCGCCCCCGGTCCCTACCGCCCCGACCCCGCGGCGCTCAAGCCCCGGCGCCCGCCTTGACATGGTGCGCCAATTCTGGCGAGGACGAGCGGATGCCCGGGGGCCCCGTCAACCATTTCAAGGCCGATCTGCGCGCGATTCGCTTCACGCTCTGGGAGCATCTCAAGGTCCAGCAGCTCTTTGCGCACGCGCGCTTCGCCCACCTCTCGCGCGAGGATGCGGATGCGTCGATCGAGCAGTGCCTGCGGTTCGTGAGCGAGGTGACCGGACCGCTCAACGCCGAGGGCGACCGGATCGGCTGCCGCTTCGAGGGGGGCCGCACGATCACCCCGCCCGGCTTCCGCGAAGCCTGGACGCAGCTCTGCGAGCTCGGGTTCCTCGGCTTCTCGATGCCGGTGGAGGCGGGCGGATTCGGCGGACCCCGGGCGATCGACGTCGTCCTCCAGGAGCTGCAGAGCGGGGCCAACACAGCCTTCAACATGTACGCGGGGCTCACCCACGGCGCCGCCGACCTGATTCAGACCTTCGCGCTCCCCGAGGACAAGCGGCGCTTCCTGCCCGCGATGCTCGCCGGCCGCTTCTCCGGCACGATGTGTCTCTCGGAGCCGCACGCCGGCTCCGACGTGGGCGCCACCAAGACCCGCGCCCGCCAGCTCGACGGCAACGTCTACGCGATCACGGGCACCAAGTGCTGGATCTCGGCCGGCGACCACGACCTCACCGAGAACATCGTCCACCTCGTGCTCGCGCGCATCGAGGGGGCGCCCGCGGGGACCAAGGGGCTCTCGCTCTTCATCGTCCCGAAGATCTGGGTGAATGCGGACGGGAGCCTCGGCGAGCCGAACGACGTCGTCACCGGCTCGATCGAGCACAAGCTCGGCATCCGCGCCTCGGCGACGGCGGTGCTCCACTTCGGCGAGAACGGCCGCTGCCGCGGCATTCTCGTCGGCGGGCAGCCCAACATGGGCATGCGGCAGATGTTCCGCATGATGAACTCGGCGCGCATCGCGGTGGGCGTGCAGGGGCTCGCGGTCGCGTCGACCGCGTACCTGAACGCGCTCGCCTACGCCCGCCAGCGGCTTCAGGGGTCGTCGGCGAAGCACTTCCGCGACCCCAACGCGCCGCGCGTGCCGATCATCGAGCACGCCGACGTGCGGCGCATGCTGCTCGAGATGAAGGCCAAGGTCGAGGGCATGCGCACGCTGCTGGTGAAGCTCGCTCTCCACGCCGACCTCGTCGAGGCCGACCCCGCGAATGCACCGTTCCATCAGGGGCAGGTGGACCTCCTCACGCCGGTGGTGAAGGCGTACTGTGCCGACCAGGCCTTCCGCATCGCCGAGCTCGCGATCCAGACCTACGGCGGCGCCGGCTACGTGCAGGACAATCCCGTCGAGCAGTACTGCCGCGACGCGAAGATCTTCTCGATCTACGAGGGCACGAACCACATCCAGGCGCTCGACTTGGTCGCACGCAAGCTGCCGGCCGGCGGCGGCGCGAGCTTCACGGCCTTTCTGCGCGAGATCACCGACTTCGTGGGCGCGCACGGCCAGCGCACCGGGCTTGCCGCGGAGGTGCGGGCCCTCGGCGAGGCCGCGCGGGCGCTCGAGGGAGCGGCGAACAAGCTGGTCGAGCTCTTCATGGGGAGCCAGATCGACCACGTGACGCTGGTCGCCAACGCGTTCCTCGAGATCCTGGCCGAGGTCGCCCTCGCCCACCTCCTGCTCGACGCGGCGCTCGTGGCCGAGGCGCGGCGCGCCGAGCAGGACGAGCAGAGCGACGAGGAGTTCGCCTTCTACTCCGGCAAGATCATGGCCGCCCGCCACTTCGTGCACTTCATCCTGCCCGGCGTGCACGCCAAGGCCGCGGCGATCTTGGGTGGCGACCGCAGCGCGCTCGACGTGCCGGACCACGGCTTCTCCACCGCCTACTAGGCTACAAAACCGCGCCGCACTTCGGGTATCCTGTCCTCCATGCCCGCGCGCCCGCCCCAGGCCATCGTGGCGATCGTCGGCGGCGCCACCGCCGGCGCGGAGGCCGCCAGCCTCTTTGCCGAGCGCGGCGTCGTCTGCGTCGTCTTCGAGCAGAACGCCCGTCCCTACGGCAAGATCGAGGACGGCCTCCCGCGCTGGCATGTGAAGCTGCGGCGCAAGGAATTCGAGGCGATCGACGAGCGTCTCGCGCGGCCCGGGATCCACTTCGTGCCGTGCACGAAGATCGGCCGGGACGTGTCCTTCCGCGAGCTCGCAACGGGCTGGGGCTTCACGGCCGTCCTCCTCGCCCACGGCGCGTGGCGCGACCGCCCGCTGCCGATCGAGGGCGCGGATCGGTTCGTCGGCCGGGGCCTCGTCTACCAGAATCCGTTCATCTACTGGTTCAACCACTATCCCGAGCGCGGGTACGCGGGGCCCGTCTATCGGGTCGAAGACGGCGCGATCGTCGTCGGCGGGGGGCTCGCCTCGATCGACGTCGTCAAGGTGCTCCAGATCGAGACGGTGCGCGCCGCGCTTGCCGCGCGCGGGATCGCGGTCGACGTGCTCGAGCTCGAGCACGCGGGCATCCCCGCGGTGCTCGCGGCGCACGGGCTCTCCGTCGAGGCGCTCGGGCTCCGCGGCGCGACCCTCTTCTACCGGCGGCGGATCGAGGACATGCCGCTCGCCGAGGGGCCCGAGGACGCGTCGGCGGCGCGGCGCGAGAAGCTCGAGGCGACGCGACGACGCATCCTCGAGAAGGCGATGCAGAAGTACGGCTTCGCGGTGCGGCCGCTGCGCGCGCCGGTGGGGCTCCTGGTCGAGGGCGACCGACTCGTGGGGCTCCGCTTCCAGCCGACGAAGGTCGAGAACGGGCGCGCCGTTCTCCTCCCGGGTGCAGGCGAGGAGGTCCGCGCGCCCCTCGTCGTCAGCTCGATCGGCAGCATCCCCGAGCCGCTGCCGGGGATCCCCGAGCGCGACGGGCTCTACGATTACACCGATCCCGAGCTCGGTCGGCTTCGTGGCTATGCGAACGTCTTTAGCTGCGGCAACGTGCTCACCGGCAAGGGCAACATCGTCGCCTCGCGGCGCCACAGCGTGCGCGTGACGAGCCACGTCATCGAGGCCTATCTCGGCCTCGGTCCCGCCGATCACGCGGGCGAGGAGGCGCTCGCCGGAGCGGCGGCGCGGAGCGCGCGCGCCCACGCAGCGCAGATCGCCGAGTGGGTGGCCGAGCGCCCGCCGCTCGCCCCCGCGACCGCCGAGACCATCCTCGCACGGGTGCGCGCCCGCCAGCGCGCCGTCGGCTACGACGGCGACTACGCGGCGTGGATCGCCCGCGTCACGCCTCCCGATCTCGCGTGACCGGCCATGCGCTGGGCGTCGGCCCTTGCCGTCGATTCGCCCCTCGAGGCAGCGGTCGCCTCCGCCGGGGCGCACGTGCGCGCCGAGCTCGGCGGCGGTCCCGCGGACCTGCTGCTCGTGTTCGTCTCCGGGCACCACGCAGCTGCGTTCGACCGCGTGCCGACGCTGCTCGCCGCGCACTGTCCGGCCGCGACGGTGCTCGGCTGCAGCGCGGCCGGCGTGATCGGCGGGGGGCACGAGGTGGAAAACCGGCCGGCGGTCGCGCTCATGGCCGCCGTGCTGCCCGGCGTCGAGCTCGCAGCTTTCTACCTCGATCCCGAGGCGCCGTCGGTGCCAGCCGTGCCCGCGGGGACGGAGCCGCCGCAGTTCGTGCTGCTGGCCGATCCGTTCACCTTCGACGCGGAGCGCTTCGTGCGCGCCCTCGACGTGGCGTTCCCCGGATCGCGCACCGTCGGCGGGCTCGCCAGCGGCGGCCGCCAGCCCGGCACCAATGCGCTGTTCCTCGGACGCCGCGTGCACCGCGGCGGCTGCGTCGGAGTGGCGCTCGCCGGCGACGTCGCGGTAGACGCCATCGTCGCGCAGGGGTGTCGGCCGATCGGCGAGCCGGCGTTCGTCACCCGCTGCGAGCGCAACCTGCTCTACGAGCTCGACGGCCGGCGGGCGGCCGACGTGCTGCGCGCGCTCTTCGATGCCGCCGCGCCGCACGAGCGGGCGCTCTTCCGGGACTCGCTCTTCCTCGGCATCGTCATGGACGAGGCGCAGCAGACCTACCGGGCCGGCGACTTCCTCATCCGCAACCTCCTCGGCCTCGATCCGCGCAGCGGCGCGCTGGCGGTGGGCGCGGCGCTGCGGCCGGGCATGATCGTCCAGCTCCACCTGCGCGATGCGGCTGCCTCCGCCCACGAGCTGCGCACGCTCCTCGCCGCGCACCGCGCGCACGCCCCCGCGCCGCCCGATGGCGTGCTCCTCTTTTCCTGCCTCGGCCGCGGCGTCCGCCTCTACGGGACGCCGGACCACGACACGGGGCTGCTCCGCGCCGCGCTGGGCGAGGTGCCGATCGGCGGGTTCTTCTGCAACGGCGAGATCGGCCCCGTGCGCGGGCAGACGTTCCTGCACGGCTACACGAGCGCCTGCGGGCTCTTCCGCCCGCGGGGCTGACCGCCGGCTATTCGACGAACGCCCCGCTCGGCGAGCCGCAGTACGCGAGCCCGAGCCGCTGGTCGATCGCCTGCTCGACGGCGCTGAACACCGCGCTCTGCGCCGCCGCGCTGAGGCACGGCGGACAGCCGACCGGCAGCCGCGCGTTGGCCGCGGCGAAGCGCGCCGCGCAGGATGCCGCGGGATCGGTCTCCTCGCACGCCGTCTCGTTGAAGGGCGGATGACCTCGGAAGGAGAAGTCGACCCAGTGCCGGTGACACTTGAGCCCGATGCACTTCACGAGCTTCTCCACGTTGCGGTTGAACTTGAGCTCGCACTTGAGGACGTCGACCTGGGTCGGGACGAATCCCCCCTCGTCGCCGGCAAACGGCGGTCCGCTCGGGTCGCAGAAGATCGCGCCGTTGAAGCTGTCGGCCGCGGCCTCGAAGCTCGGGAAGAGGTTCTGCTGGTTCTGCGTGATGCAGACGGGACAGATGCCCGGCTTGAGGATTCCGAGCGAGGTAGAGAACGTCGATGCACATGCGTTCTCGCAGGCCTCCTCGTCGAACGGCCGATTGCGAACCACGTTGACGACGTACTTCTCGTGGCACTTGAGCACGCAGGTCGTGGCAATGATCGTGCGCTTGTTCACGAAGCGCTCGCACTGGAGCTCGAGGCGGCCCGAAGGCAAGCAGCCGGTATCCTCCCCCGTCGGGTCGAGCGGCGTGCAGACGGCGTGGACGCGGGCGGCGGCGAGCGCGCCCAGCAGCAAAGCCAGGGTCAGTCGTGCGGCCATGGTCCCCCTCCCTCGCAAGGTGCCGCGAAGCGGCGACGTGCGCGGGCGATGCAAAGAGAGTGCCTGCCTGCGGGGGGTTCGTGCCGGTCTGGTCCCCCGCGCGGCTGCACGATCTGGCAGCACGGTGCGATCCCGGCCGACCTCCGTACGGCGGATTTCGGTTGACAACCGACCGGTCGGTCGGGTACCGGTCTTGTGTGGCAGCCGAGCCGGCGCTTCTGAAACCGCCGTCGCGGGAAAAGATCCTCGACGCGGCCGAGCCCCTTTTCGCGCGCCAGGGTTTTGCCGGGACGGGGCTCGCCGAGGTCGCGGCGCGGGTCGGGCTCTCCAAGTCGTCCCTCTTCCACCACTTCTCGAGCAAGGCACAGCTCTACGCCGCGGTGGTGGCGCGCATCCTCGCGCGCATCGAGGCCCCGGTGCTGGCCGCGCTCGCTACCCCCGGCGCGCCGCTCGCACGGCTCGAGCGCGCCATCGACGCGCTCGTCGACGTGCTCGCCGCGAACCCGACCTTCGCGCGCCTGCTGCTGCGGTCGCTCTTCGAGGACGACGAGCTCGCCGGCGACCTACCCGAAGAAGAGGAGGCCAACGCCATCATCCGGCGCCTCGTCGAGGCGCTCGCGCGTGTCCTCCACGAGGGCGTCGCGGCCGGGGGGCTGCGGCCGGCGAGCGTTCCGCACACCGTGCAGACGCTCATCGGTGCCACGGTCTACCACTTCGCGTCGGGCGAGTTCGGCAACGAGCTCCTCGGCGCCCCGCTCTTTGCGGGGGCCGAGGTGCGCCGCCGCAAGCACGAGCTGAAAGCCCTGCTGCGGCACGGGCTCACGCTTCCACGGAGGACGGGCTAATGGAGAAGATTCTCGCGGACCACCGCCGGATGCTCGGCGACTTCGAGCTGGTGGAGTTCGTCGACGAGGAGGAGATCGCCGCGCTGCGGGCCAAGACCGACGTGGCAGTACCGCTCGAGCTCCACTGGACGTGGGAGTACGGCAGCGAGGTCGAGGAGCTGCGCGCGCTCTACGAGCGCGGCAAGAAGGGCCAGTGGAACGCCGAGCAGGACCTCGACTGGTCGATCCCGCTCCCGCGCGACGAGTGGTTCATGCCGCGGGTCGGCGCATCGGTGCTCGCGAGCGTGCTCACCGAGATGGGCGCCGACGAGGCGACCTGCCGGGCCGCGGCCTGGGACGAGTTCGCGCACCTGATCTCCCAGCTCCTCCACGGCGAGCAGGCGGCGCTGCAGCTCTGCGGCCAGCTCGTCAACTGCTGCCCGACCATGGACCAGAAGTGGTACGCCGGCTCGCAGGTGATCGACGAGGTCCGCCACGTCGAGGTGTTCTCGAAGTTCCTCGCGCGCAAGATGGGTGTCATCTACCCCATCGACCCGACGCTCAAGGTGCTCCTCGACACGCTGCTCGCGGCGCCCACCTGGAAGCTCAAGGTTCTCGGCATGCAGACGCTCTTCGAGGGCATGGCGGTCGGCATCATGGACCTCATCCAGCGCAGCAACACGAACCCGCTCGTCAAGGAGATCATCCACCGGGTGCACCAGGACGAGGCGCGCCACGCGGCCTTCGGCATTCTCTCCATGCGCCGGCTGGTCAAGGACTCGACCCCGGAGGAGCGCGCCGAGATGGAGGACTTCGCGTTCAACGTCCTCGAGACGCTCAACGCGAACCAGCAGCTCGACATGCTCCAGCGCTTCGGGCCCCGGTACGGCCTCGCACCCGACGCCGTCGTGCAGTCGATGCAGGCGCTGGACCAATGGGCGGTGATCAACAGCGAGGCGTTCATGCACACGGTGATGCCGAACCTGATGCGGCTCGGGCTCGTCACCGAGCGCACCGAGGCCGCCTACCGCAGCCGCGGGCTCCTCGTCGGCGAGCCGCTCGCGCCCCGTGCCGAGCTCCCGCTCACCTAATACCTAAATACCTAATCGAACAGCCGGAGCCCTCGGGCGCGCGTGCGCGCGAGCCGCGCGAGGAACTCCGCCCGCGGCACGGCGCGGGCGCCAAGGCGCTCCAAGTGGGGCGAGAGCACCTGCACGTCCATCCAGTCGAGGCCGCGCGCCCGCAGGTGCTCGACGAGGTAGAGCAGCGCGAGCTTGGAGGCGTCGGGCTCCCGGTGGAACATGCTCTCGGCCGAGAACGTCCCGTCGACCGCCACGCCGTAGATGCCGCCCACGAGCCGCGTGTCGCGCCACGCCTCCACGCTGTGCGCCGCCCCGCAGCGGTGCAGGCGCACGTACGCCTCGACGACCTCGGGGGTGATCCACGTGCCGTGCTGTCCGGGCCGCGGCACCGTGGCGCAGGCGCCGATGACGGCGGCGAACGCGGCGTCGACCGTGAAGCGGAGCGTCGAGCGCCGGCGCGCCCGGGCGAGCGAGCGGCCCACGTGCAGCCGGTCGAACTCGAGAATCGCGCGCTCGGCCGGCGAGAACCAGAGCATCGGCATGCCCTCGGCGGGCCAGGGGAAGATGCCGCGGCGGTAGGCCGCGAGGAGCACGTCGGGGCGCAGCGCGCCGCCGATGGCGACCAGGCCGGTCTCGGGGTCGACCATGCGGCGTCAGGGCAGGAGCAGGACCTTGCCGGTCGTCGCGCGTCCCTCGAGGGCGCGGTGGGCTGCGGCGGCCTCGGCGAGCCGGTAGCGCGCGCCCACATGCACGCGCAGCCGCCCGCTGCGCACCGCCTCGAGCACCGCACCCGCGCGCTCTTCGAGCTCGCGACGGTCGGCGGTGTAGTGGGCGAGCGAGGGCCGGGTGAGGAAGAGCGAGCCGAGCTCGCCGAGCCGGCGCACATCGAACGGCGGCACGGGCCCGCTCGCCTGTCCGTAGGAGACGAGGAGCCCCCGCGGCCTGAGCGCGCGGAGACTGCCCTCGAACGTGCTCTGCCCGACGGCGTCGTAGACGACGTCGACGCCGCGCCCCCCGCTGAAGGCACGCGCGGCGGCAACGAAGTCGGCCGCCGTGTAGCGCACCACCTCGTCGGCCCCGGCCGCGCGGGCGAGCGCCTCCTTCTCCGGCGTCGAGCAGGTCCCGATGACCCGCGCCCCCGCGGCCTTGAGCATCTGCACGAGCAGGAGGCCGACGCCGCCCGCGGCCGCGTGCACGAGCGCCACGTCGCCCGGTCGCGTCGAGCGAGTGCCGTGGACGAGGTAGTGCGCGGTCATGCCCTGGAGCATCACGGCCGCGGCGTCTTCGGCCGCAACGCCGGCCGGCACCGCCACGAGCGCCGCGGCGGGTGCGACCACCGCCGTCGCGTAGGAGCCGGGCACCTGGGCCCAGGCCACGCGGGCGCCGGGAGCGAGCCCGCTCACCCCCGGCCCGAGCCGCTCGACGATGCCTGCGCCCTCGAGCCCCACGACGAAGGGCAGCGGCCGCGGGTAGAGGCCGGTGCGGTGGTAGATGTCGATGAAGTTGACGCCCGCCGCCTCGACGCGCACCCGCACCTCGCCCGCCCCGGGCTCACCCGGATCGCGCTCCTCGACCCGCAGCACCTCGGGGCCGCCCGGGGCGTGAACCACGATCGCCTGCTCACTCGCCATCGACTTACTCCGCCCCGGGCCACGCGCACGCGAGGATCCGCCCGCCGTCGATGCCCGGCGGCAGCGTACCGAAGGCACGGCCCTGGGTGTCGCCGAGCCGCGAGGCGCAGAAGGCGTCGGCGATCGCGGGGTCGGCGTGGCGGACGAGCAGCGCCGCCTCGAGCGCGAGCGCCATGCGCTCGACGAGGGATCGCGCCCGGGCCTCGAGATGCGTCGGGTCGGCCAGCTCCTCCTTGAGGCGGGCGACGTGCGCGTCGAGGCGGCGGTCGGCGCCCGAGGCGAGCCCGAGCTCGGCGTAGAAGGCTTCCAGCGGCTCCGGCCCGTGCGCGAGCGCGCGCAGCACGTCGAGGCAGATCACGTTGCCCGAGCCTTCCCAGATGCCGTTGAGCGGCGCCTCGCGGTAGAGGCGTGGCATGCTCGATTCCTCGACGTAGCCGTTGCCGCCGAGACACTCGAGCGCCTCGGCGACGAACGCCGGCGCGCGCTTGCAGACCCAGTACTTCGCGACCGCGGTGGCGACCCGGGCGAAGTGGCGCTCGCCCGCATCGTCGTAGGCGCGCGCGAGGCGGAGCATGGTCGCCGTCGCCGCCTCGGACTCGAGCGCGAGATCGGCGAGCACGTTGCGCATGAGCGGCTGCTCGATCAGCCGCCGCCCGAAGGCCACCCGATGGGTCGCGTGGTGAACCGCCTGCACGAGCGCCTGCCGCATGAGGGCCGCGGCGCCGATCGTGCAGTCGAGGCGCGTGTGATTCACCATCTCGATGATCGTCGCCACGCCGCGACCTTCCTCGCCGACCATCCGCCCCCACGCGCCGTCGAGCTCGATCTCGGCCGAGGCGTTCGAGCGGTTGCCGAGCTTGTCCTTGAGCCGCTGGAGGTGGATCGCGTTGCGCGTGCCGTCGGGCCGCCAGCGCGGCACGAGGAAGCAGCTGAGCCCGCGCTCGGCCTGGGCGAGCATCAGGAACGCATCGCACATCGGGGCCGAGCAGAACCACTTGTGGCCGGTGAGCTCGTATTCGGCGCCCGGCCCGCCGCGACCGAGCGGGCGGGCGCGGGTCGTGTTCGTGCGCACGTCGGAGCCGCCCTGCTTCTCGGTCATCGCCATGCCGCAGAGCGCCCCGCCCTTCTGCCCCGCCGGCAGCGGGCGCGGGTCGTACGTCGTCGAGGTGAACCGGGGCTCCCATTCGACGGCGACGTCGGGCTGCACGCGCAGCGCCGGCAGCACCGCGTAGGTCATCGAGATGGGGCAGCCGTGCCCGGCCTCGGCCTGCGACTGGAGGTAGAAGAGCGCCGCGCGGGCCACGTGCGCGCCCGGGCGGGCCGCGCGCCACGGCAGCGCGTGCAGCTCGTGCTCGATGGCGCGGCGCATGAGGGCGTGCCACGCGGGGTGGTACTCCACCTCGTCGATGCGATGCCCGAAGCGGTCGTGCGTGCGCAGCACCGGCGGGTAGGCATTGGCCTGCTGGCCCCAGACGAACGGCTCGCCGCCCACCGTGGCGCCGAAGGCGCGCACCCGCGCCTCCGCCCAGCCGCCGCCCTCGCGCACCAGCCCCGCCGCGAGCCCGCGGTCGGTCGCGAACAGGTCGTATTCGCCGAGCGGCGGCGGTTGGTTCGTCACCTCGTGCGTCGTGTGCATGCCCGAAGGCTACTGGGCGAGGGGGGCCGTGTCGACCCCGGCCCGGTCCGTAACCGCGCCCCGCGCGGCGTGTTGCGCTACGACGATGACGAAGGCAGTGCGGGTCGGGCTCCTCGCGCTCGTGCTCCTCGGCGCGGCGGCGCCACCCGCCCGCGCCTGGGTCGGGGGCGGGCTTCCCGTCTCCGGAGTGATCGTGGTCGCGCCCGCCCCGATGCCCTGGTATCCCTACGGCTACTACGGCTACGCTCCGCTCCTCTATCCGCCCGTGTATTCCCCTGGATGGGTCAACGGGTACGGATTCGAGAGCCACGTGCCGGGCGAGTGGGCGACGAGCGCTCACTGGGACAGCACCGCGCCGCACGTGCACGGGTACACGCTGCATTAGCGTCCTGCCCGGGCTCGCGCTCCTGCTCGCGGCGGCTGCCGGGGTGGGCGCGCAGGCGGCGCCCCCCGACCGGACCGACGCCGTCGCCATCGAGACGGGCACGGTGCTGACGATCGCCGTGCGCGACCCCGTCGTGGGTCGCGGCCGGAGCGACCTCGTGCTGCGCGTCCTCCCCGCCGAGGGGGGTGCGCTCGCCGTCGCGTACACGCGCTTTGCGCCGGCAGCGGCAACCGGGGTGCTCACGGTCGCGGCCGGGGATCGGGCGGCAAGCCGTCGACTGAGCGCCTTCTGGGCGGACGGCGCACCCGGCGTGCGGCCAGGGTGGACCGCGCTCGTGGTGTCGGGCGAGGTGCTGCGCGCGCTGCGCGCCGGGGAGCGCACGCCATTTACCATCGACGGCCCCCGCCCCGTGCAGTGGATCGAGCGCGCGGGGACGGAGGCCCTGCCGCTGCTCGTCGACGACGAGGAGGCGACGGTGCGCACCCTCGTCGCGCGAGCGAACAACGGCTTCCGCTGGTGGATCCTCGACCGCGACGCGGCGCCGCTCGTGCTGCGCACGGACAACGGCTGGGTGGCGACGGTCACCTCGCTCGCGGCGCCTGCGGCGCTGCGCCGCCGGGTAACCGAGGCGCTTAGGACGCGCGGGGAGGTCGTCACCCACGGGGTGCTGTTCGCCCCCGGGACCGCCGAGCTCGGGGAGGAGTCGCAACCCGTGCTCGACGCGGTCGGGCGGTGGGCGGCCGCGGAGCCCCGCGCGCGTCTCCTCGTCGAGGACCACGGCCCCGGCGATGCCGCGCTCTCGCTCGCGCGCGCCGAGCGGGTGAAGCGCTACCTCGTCGAGAGCACCGGGATCGACACGCTGCGCATCGTCACCGCCGGACGCGCCGGCACGAGCCCGGTCGCGTCCGGCACGAGCCCCGAGGCGGAGGCCCGCAACCGGCGCATGGTCTTCCGGCGGCTCGCACGGACGGGGTTCTGAGCCTCGGCGGTTGGCTGCGGGCGCTCGTCCGTTGACGGCGGCGCGGCGGTGATCGAGAGTGGCGGCATGCGCATCCTCCACACGATGCTCCGCGTCGGCGACCTCGAGCGCTCGCTGCGCTTCTACTGCGAGGTGCTCGGCATGCGGCTCCTGCGCCGCAAGGACTACCCCGAGGGCCGCTTCACGCTCGCCTTCGTCGGCTACGGCGACGAGGAGACCCAAGCCGTGCTCGAGCTCACACACAACTGGGACACGACGCGCTACGATCTCGGCACGGGCTTCGGCCACATCGCCATCGGCGTCGACGACGTCTACGCCACCTGCCGCGAGCTGGCCGCCCGCGGGGCGAAGATCGTCCGCCCCCCCGGGCCGATGAAGCACGGCAGCACGGAGATCGCCTTCGTCGAAGACCCGGACGGATATCGCATCGAGCTGATCCAGCTCCGCGGGCGACGGGACTAACGCGACCGTGGAGCCGCTCGACGACGCCACCGCGCGCGCCGCGCTCGACCCAGGCGGCATGACGCAGGCTATCACCGAGCTCCCGCGCCACGCTCGGGAAGCCTGGCACCTCGGCACGGCGGTCCCCCTCGGCGAGGAGCTCCGCGGCCTCGAGGCGATCGTGCTGCTCGGGATGGGAGGCTCGGCCATCGCCGGCGATCTTCTTCTGGGCCTCGCCGGCGAGATGCTCCGCGTGCCGCTCGTCGTGTGCCGCGGCCATCGTCCCCCCGCGTTCGTCGGTCCGCGCACGCTCGTCGTCGCCTCCAGCTACTCGGGCGAGACCGCCGAAACGCTCGCCGCCTTCGCCGAGGCACGCCGGCGCGGCGCGCCCGTGCTCGTCATCACCACCGGCGGCGCCCTCGGCGCCCGGGCCGCCGCCGAAAAGCTCGCCACGATCCGTCTGCCGACGGGCTTCCTGCCCCGCGCGGCGATCGCCTGGTCCTATCTGCCGCTCATCGCGGCGCTCGCGCGCCTCGGCTATCTGCCGCCGCACGACGACGCGGTCGCCGAGGCCACCGCGGCACTCGAGGCGGGGCTCACGCAGCTCGGGCCGGACGTCGCCACGCGCGAGAACCCCGCCAAGCAGCTCGCCCACCGGCTCGCCGGCCGCCTCGCGCTCGTCTACGGCAGCGAGGGATGGTGCGCGCCGGTGGCGACGCGCTGGAAGGGGCAGCTCAACGAGAACGCGAAGCACCTCGCCTGGGCGAACGTGCTGCCGGAGCTCGACCACAACGAGATCGAGGGCTGGGGACACCCCCGCGCGCTCGCGGCCGCAACGCACGTGATCGTCCTGCGCGATCCGGCCGAGCCCCCCGCGCTCGCGCGGCGGATCGCGCTCACCATGGCGCTCGTCGAGCCGCAGGTCGGGGGGGTGACCCACGTGGTCGCGCGCGGCACGCACCCCCTCGCGCGTCAGTTGACCCTCGTCCAGATGGGCGACTTCACGAGCCTCTACCTGGCCCTGCTCGACCGCGTCGACCCCTCGGCGATGCCCGCGATCACCGCCCTCAAGACCGGCCTCGCCCGCTGACGCGCTCAAGCGCCCGGCAGGATCTGCCGATACCTTGCTCGCGCCATGGCGCTGCGCTTCGACGTCCTCGTGATCGGCTCGGGCCCTGCGGGCGAGAAGGCCGCCTTCCAGGCGGCGAAGCTGCGCAAGCGCGTCGGCCTCGTCGAGCGCGGCGACGGGCTCGGGGGCAACTGTCTCCACCGCGGCACGATCCCGAGCAAGACGCTGCGCGAGACGGTCGTCTCGCTCCTGGCGGCGAAGGCCCGCACCGCAAGCGGCCTCCAGGCCCGGCTCGGCAAAGACGTCACGCTCGCTGCCATGATGCAGAGCAAGGAGACGGTGATCCGCGGCCAGGAGGAGGTGCTGGTGCACAACCTCGACCGCAACGACGTCACCGTGCTGCGCGGCACGGCGCACTTCCTCGACCCCTGGCGCATCGAGGTCCTCGACGGCGACGGCGGGCGCCGCGAGGCCGTGGCCGACGTGATCGTGATCGCCACCGGCTCGCGGCCCGCGCGCGACCCCCAGATCCCCTTCGATGCCGCGCAGGTCCACGACAGCGACACGATCCTCGACATCGACGCGGTGCCGCGCACGCTCACCATCGTCGGCGCGGGCGTGATCGGCTGCGAGTACGCGTGCACGTTTGCGGCGCTCGGCACGCGCGTGACGCTCATGGACACGCGCCCGCGCGTCCTCGACGTCGCCGACCGGGAGACGGCCGAGCTGCTGGTCGCGCGCATGCGCGACCAGGGCATCACGCTGCGGCTCGGCGAGCGCGTGGCGCGCGTCGATGTCGAGGCGCCCGGGCGCGTGGTCGCCGTCACCCAGAGCGGCAAGGCGGTGGTCGGCGAGATGCTCCTCTACGCCGTCGGGCGCGAGGGCAACACGACCGAGCTCGAGCTGGAGAACGCGGGGCTCGAGGCCGGCCGCCGCGGCCTCATCGAGGTCGACGACCACTTCCGCACGGCCGTGCCCCACATCTACGCGGTGGGCGACGTGATCGGCTCGCCGAGCCTCGCGGCCACCGCGATGCACCAGGGACGGATCGCGATGGCGCACGCCCTCGGCCTCCCGGTGAACGGCCGGCGCACCTACCTGCCCTACGGCATCTTCACGATCCCCGAGATCTCGCTGGTCGGCGAGACCGAAGAGCAGCTCACTGCGGCGAACGTCGCCTACGAGGTCGGACAGGCCTTCTTCCGCGAGATCGCGCGCGGCGAGATCATCGGCGATCGCTCGGGCATGCTCAAGCTGCTCTTCGAGCGCGAGAGCCACCGGTTGCGCGGCGTGCACATCATCGGCGCGCACGCCTCCGAGCTGATCCACATCGGGCAGGCCGTGCTCGCCTTCGACGGCCCGATCGACTACTTCGTCGAGACGGTCTTCAACTACCCGACGCTCTCCGAGGCGTACAAGGTGGCCGCGCTCAACGGCCTCAACCGCCTCTGAGGCCCGCCGCCCGGGCGATCAGAAGTATTCCTCGGGCTCTGTGACGTCGTCGGCGGTCGGCGCCGCGGCGCCGCGGGCCGGGATGTACTTGCCCGTGATCATGTCCTTGTAACCCATCCCGGGGCCGACCATCGGATAGACGTGCGCGCTCTGGTCGACCATCACCTCGAGGAACGCGGGGCCGGGGAAGCGCACCAGCTCCTCGAGCGCCGGGCGCACCTCGGGGATGGTGGTCACGCGGCGCGCGAACGCAAAGCCGTCGGCCTCGGCGGCGCGGACGAAGTCCTTCTTGTGCAGCGTCTTGTCCGAGCCCGAGTAGCGGTTGGCGTAGAAGAGATCCTGCCACTGGCGCACCATGCCGTCGCCGAGGTTGTTGAGCACGAGCACCTTCACCGGGATGTCGTAGGTGGTGAGCGTCTCGAGCTCCCCCCAGTTCATGCGGATGCTGCCGTCGCCGTCGACGTCGATGACGAGCCGGCCCGGGTTGGCGAGCTGCGCGCCCACGGCCGCGGGGAGCCCGAAGCCCATCGTGCCCATGCTCCCGGAGGTGAGGAAGGTGCGGGGGCGGACGAAGTCGAGGTACTGGGCCGCCCACATCTGATGCTGGCCGACGCCGGTGGTGATGATCGCCTCGCCGCGGGTGATCTCGTTGAGCTGGCTCAGCACGTACTCGGCCTGGATCAGCGTCGATGCGCGGTTGTAGTCGAACGCGTGCCGGCGCTTGAGCTCGGCGACGTGCGCACGCCAGGGGCCGAAGTCCTTCTTGAAGCCCGCGCCCGCCTCGAGGAGCTGCTTTAGCCCGCGCTTGGCGTCGCCCACGTGCGCCCAGTCGACGTGCTTCACCTTGCCGATCTCGGAGGCGTCGATGTCGAGGTGGGCGATGGTCGCGTTGGGGGCGAACTCCTTCACCTTGCCCGCCACCCGGTCGTCGAACCGCGCCCCCACCGCGAAGAGGAAGTCGCAGTCCTCCACCGCGTAGTTGGCGTAGGCCGCGCCGTGCATGCCGAGCATGTGCAGCGAGAGCTCGCTCGTCGTGTCCATCGCGCCGATGCCGAGGAGGGTCGTCACCACGGGAATGCCAAAGCGCTTGGCGAACGCGCGCAGCTCGCCCGCCGCGTCCGCGTTGATGACCCCGCCGCCGGCGTAGATGAGCGGCCGCTCGGCCCGCCCGAGCAGGCGGAAGAACGCCTCGGCCTCCGCGGCCGAGAGCGCCGAGCGGTAGAGCGCGTCGATCCGCTCCTTGTAGCCGTGGAGCGGCAGCAGACCCTTGCCGCGGAAGACCCCCTGCGCGAGCTGCACGTCGCGCGGGATGTCGACCACGACGGGCCCCGGCCGCCCGGTGCGGGCGATGTCGAAGGCCGTGCGGATCGTGGCCTCGACCTTGGTCTCGTCGGTGAGCAGGAAGACGTGCTTCGCGCAGGCGGCCATGATGTTGAAGACAGGGGCTTCCTGGAAGGCGTCGGTGCCCATCGCCGCGCGCGGCACCTGCCCGGTGATGAGCACGACCGGCACGGAATCGGCCTGGCAGTCGCGAATCGGGGTGACGGAGTTGGTGGCCCCTGGGCCCGAGGTGACGACGAAGACGCCGACCCGCCCGCTCGAGCGCGCGTAGCCCGCCGCCATGAACCCCGCGCCCTGCTCGGTCGCCGGCACGATGAGCTTGATCTCGCCCGTGCCCGCGCGGCTCTCGTTGTGGCGGAAAATCGCATCGAAGGTCGGCAGGATCGCCCCGCCGCTGTAGCCGAACACGGTGTCGACGCCCTCGTCCACGAGCACCTGCACGATCATGTCCGCGCCGGTCATCGTGGCCCCGGCCCGCGGGTGCTCCGGCGGCGCCGCCGCGGCCTCGGGGGGCTTTCTCGCGATCGACATCGTGAGACTCCTTCCCGCCGTGTATAACTCGGATCCTGGGCGGTTGCCATTTCCCCGCCCGGGGCAGCGAGAACGACCCGTAACCTTTTTCCCTCCTCGCGCGTGAACGACGACAGGAGGACCACGATGCCCATCACCCCGGCTCCCCACCCCCTCGACGTCGCTGTCATCGGCGGCGGGCTCGGCGGCCTCGCGGCCTCGTCTCGCTCGTCGCCACGCGCCTCTTCGGCCTCGCCGCCAAGCTCGAGGTCGCCCGGCTCCTCGGCGCGCTGCCGCGTCTCGACTGCCGTCGCTTCGACGGCATGAGCGTCGCCGAGTGGCTCGAGCACCAGGTGCACCATGCGCCCGTGCGCCGGCTGCTGCGCGCGGCCGTGGCCGCATAGCCCCCATGGAGCCGCTGCGACATGCGGCGGAGCTGGCAGCCGCCTTCCGCACCGAGCGCCGCTTCCTCTGGGGGCTCTGCTATCGGCTCACGGGGAGCGCCGCCGATGCCGACGACCTCGTGCAGGAAACCTTCGCCCGCGCGCTCGCCCACCCGCCCGCACGCACCGATGCGCCCTGGCGCCCCTCACGGCCCTCGCACGCGGCGATCGCCCGGCGGTCGAAGCACTGCTCGCCGCAGACGTCCGTGCCCTTGCCGACGCCGGGGGGCGAGGCCCCGGCGGGACGCGTCCCAGTCGTCGGCGCCTCGCGCGTCGCCAAGCTCTACGTAAACCTCGTGCATCGCCACGCGGCATGCCTGGGGCCGTTCGGCTGGCGGATGCTCAACGGCCTCCCGGCGCTCGTTGCTCCGGGGTACGCGCTGCGGGTCGACGTGGATGCCGACGGCCGCATCACCGCCGTCCATGCGCTCCTCGCGTCCCGCAAGCTCGCCGCGCTCGCGACCCCGCCGCCGTCTTGAGGGCAGCGCGGCGATCCAGCATAAGCTTGAGCCGGCGTGGCGGCGCGGGCGGCGGAGCAGCGGGCGGGCGGCGAGGCGACGGCGCGGCGGCAGCCGCCGCGACGGCGACGGCGGCGGCGGGCACGGCGACCGGCGTGGCGAACGTGGGTCGACCGCGGCCTCGAGGCCGCCGGGCTCGTCGGGAGCCTCCTGATCGGTGTCATCGCCGTGCTCGGCGAGGTCGCCGCCCGCGGCGGCGTCGGCGCGGACCTCTGGTCGCACCTGCTGCCCTTTGCCGGCGTCGTGCTCGCCGTGGGTCTCGGCGCCGCGGTGCTCCTGCGCGCCTGGCTCGCGCTCCGCCGCCGGCTCGCCACCCACGGCGAGCGCCTGCCGCTCGTGTGCGCGCTCGGGCTCGCCGCTGCCGCGCTTGCAGCCGCGAGCCGGCCCGCGTTTCACCGCGAGGTGGCGAGCGTGCAGCGCTGGCTCGGCGGACCGCGCGAGGCGCAGCGCATCGAGGTGGCGCACCAGGTCTACGCCGCCTACCGCAAGGCCGACCTCGCCGCGCTCCTGCGCGTGCTCGAGCGCGCCCGCGTCTACGAGCCCACCGTGCACGAGGCGGCGGCCGCCTTCGCCGTCGACCCCGAGGTGCTGATGGGGGTGGGCGCGGCAGAGTCCGCATTCTACCCGCGCGACAGTCCCGACGGCGGCCGCGGGCTCTTCCAGATCACGGCCCCGCCGGCGGCGGCGGTCGAGGTGGTGCGGCGGCGCCTCGGTGTCGAGCGGCTCGATCCGCTCAACCAGCGTCACAACGCCTTCCTCGCCGCGGCGACGCTACGCCTCTACCTCGAGGAGATGCACGGCGATCCCTTCCTCGGGCTGCTCGCCTACAACATCGGCCCACGCAACGGCGGGCTGCGCACGATCATGGAGCAGTACGGCGCACGGGACTTCGTGACGATCCAGCCCTATCTCCAGAACCTCCCGCGCGACTACCCGATCCGCGTGCTCACCGCGGCCCTCGCCTACCGGCTGTGGCGCACCGAGGGGCGGCTCCCGCGCTACGAGGAGGGCGACAACGCCGCCCGCATCCAGCAGATCGGCATCCCCGGGCTGCCGGCGGCCGCCGGCAGCCCGGGTGCTCGACGCTAGCGGGGGGACTCGACGAAGGCGCCGCTCGGCGAGCCGTGGAACGGGCAGTTCGGATCGCCCGGCTCCGCGGGCAGCGGCGCCGTGCCGACGCTCGCGTTGAGCGACGGCGCGTTGTCGAAGTCGAACAGGTCCTCGAGGTCGTTCGCGCTCTGGTCGCGGGCGGTGAGGCTCGGAAGCCCGAAGCGCTTCTCGATGAAGGCCAGCAGCGAGGTGTGCGAGCCCACCGTGTGGGAGACGTAGTGCGGCTTCGAGAACGGGGAAACCGCGACGAAGGGCAGCCGGAAGCCGAGCTGATCGAACTTCGCACAGCGGTCCGGGTAGGGACCGGTCGGCGTGAACGACGGGCAGAGCCCCGGCGCGTCGATCGTGCGGCTGTGGGCGCAGTTGACCCCGCCGCCCGGCTGTTCGCTCGCCGGCGGGTTGGAGGCGTCGGCGCACTGACCCGGCGCGATGTCGTCGGGGGGCGGTGCCGCCGGCGGGAAGACGTGGTCGTAGAAGCCGCCGTGCTCGTCGTAGGTGAGGAAGAGCACCGAGTCGTTCCAGCTCGGGCTGTTGCGCAACGCCGTGACGATCTGGGAGACGAAGTACTGGCCAGCGCGGATGTCGGCGGGCGGGTGCTCGTCGGTCTCGTACATGACGCCGTTGATGAGCTGATCGGCGGCGATCGACGCGTCGACGAAGGCGACGGCGGGCAGCGTGCCGTTGGCGGCGTCGGTGGCGAACGCCGAGATGGGCTTCGTGTGCCCGCTCGAGGTGTGGAACATGAGCGAATACGGCAGATCGGAGTAGTAGTCGATCCACGACGCCCCCGCGGAGTCGAGGAGATCGAAGATCGTGCCGTTGATCGGCTTATAGCCGCCGGCTGCGAGGATCTCGTTCGTCGTGAGGTGGCCGAACGACGTCCCGGCCAGCAGGTAGGCCCGGTTCGGGAAGGTGGGGCCGATCACGTCGGCGAAGTACCGATCGCTGATCGCGAACGTCTTGGCGAGGTCGTAGTAGAAGGGGAGGTCCTCGTCCGTGTAGTAGCCCATCGTGTCGTGGTCCACGGCCTGCGTCGGGGCCTGGGTGATGGCGTTCACCCGCACGAAGCCGTTGTTCGGGCTCGAGTGGACCATGTTGTTCGGCCGCCGGAAGTTCCCTTCCTGATGGCTGCCGATCCAGCCGTGCTCGAGGTCGGGCCCGGTGCAGTACCGGGGCTCGTGGAACGCCCGCACGGTGCCGCGCGTGTTGCTGCGGTTGCCGTTGCGGCAGACGAGCATGCCCTTCTTGAGCTTGCACGCAAGCCCGTCCACGCAGGTGCTGTCGCCGCTCGGGCAGGCGCGATGCCGCCCCCAGCCGGTCGCGCTGTGGTAGGGCGTGTTCGGCACGTAGGCGAGCGCGCCAAAGTAGTTGTCGAAGGAATGGTTCTCCTGCATCACGATGATGATGTGATTGACGTGCTGCAGGTTGCCGTCGGCCAGCGTCGGCCGGGCGACGCCGAGCGTGGCGACGCCGAAGGCAACCCCCAGCAGCAGGGCGCGCATCCTTAGACGCTTCATCATGGACGTACCCCTCCCTCGAAACCGGTCTCGGGCCCTGCAAGCCGTACCGCCGCGGGCACGCCCCCGTCAAGGATTTTTCGCCATGCGCTCCCCCATGCTCCGCACCCTCCTCCTCGACGCCGGCAACACGCTGGTCACGATGGACTGGGCACTGCTCGCCGAGCTGGCGGCAGCGGTGGGCATCGAGGCGACGCCCGAGGCGATCGCGCGGGCCGAAGCGGCAGCGCGCCCCGCGCTCTCGGCCTGGATCGCGGCCGGCGCCTCGAGCGAGGCGCGGGAAACGCTGCGGTTTTACGTCGGCCGGATTCTCGAATCCCTCCCGCCCCCGGCCGACGGCGACCGCCGTCGGGCCACGGTGCGGCTGGTGGCCGCCCTGCGCGCCGTCGGAACCCGTCGCCTCTGGTCGCGCCCCGTGCCGGGAGTGCACGAGGCGCTCGCCGCGCTCCGGGCGGCGGGCCTCACGCTCGCGGTCGTCAGCAACGCCGACGGCACCGTGGAGGACGGCCTCGTGGCGCTCGGCCTCCGCGATCTCCTCCACGCGGTCGTCGATTCGGCCCGCGTCGGGGTCGAGAAGCCCGATCCGCGAATCTTCGCGCACGCGCTGGCGGCCGTCGGCGCCGGGCCCGAGACGGCGCTCCACGTAGGCGATCTCCACGCGGTCGACGTCGTGGGAGCGCGTGCGGCGGGAATCGCGGCGGTGCTGCTCGACCCCTACGGCGACTGGGAGGGGGTCGACTGCGCGCGTGCGCCCGACCTGCCCACGCTCGGGCGAGCCCTGCTCGGAACCGGCTAGGAGCCTGTCCGAGTAATCGACGCAAGCGAGGCGGCGAAGGGGCGAGCGAGAGCGGCAAGCGCAGCGACGACCGAGGAGGCGTAGCCTGAGCTACGCCGCACGAGGGAGGAGCGAGCACGCCGCTCGCAGCCGTCCCTTCGCCGCCGTAGCCGGAGCATTACTCGGACAGGCTCCTAGCGCACCGCCAGGGTGTCGGCCTCGAACACGAGGTCGAGCGGCTCGATCTCGACCGCGCGCCGGCCGCCGCCGTCCTCGACGCGCCCGCCGATCCAGGCCCGATAGCCCGCCGCGCGCGCCGCGGCGAGCGTGCGCTCGGCGTCGGCGGCGGCGACGTAGAGCGCGAAGCCCGCGCCCATGTTGAAGGTGGCGTAGGCCTCGCGCCGCGAGACGAGTCCCGTCTCGAGGAGGAAGGCGAGCACGGGCGGCGGCGCCCCCGGCGCGGTGATGCGATAGACGAAGGGGGCCTCGAGCCGCATGAGCTTGCGCCAGCCGTGCCCCGTGACGTGCACGGCGTAGTGGAGCGGGATGCCCGCCCGCTGACAGGCGGCGACGAGCCCCACGTAGACCACCGAGGGGTCGAGCAACGCCTCGCCGAACGGCCGGCCGTCACCGATCGGCGTGCGCCAGCCCGCCGGCAACCGCGCGGCGGCAGCGCGGCAGAGCGTGATGCCGTTCGTGTGCACGCCCGCGCTCCCCACGAGCACGATTACGTCGCCCGGGCGCACGTCGCCCGCGATGCGCTGCGTCTTGGGCGCGATGCGCCCGAGCGCCGACCCCGCGAGCACGATGCCCCCTGGCACGATCAGATCGCGCAGCGCCGGCGTCTCGCCGCCGCCCCACACCGCGCCCGAGAGCCGGCAGCCCTCGGCGAAGCCCGCGGCGAGGTCGGCCGCGCGCGCCGCGTCGGCGAACCAGCGCGCGTCGCCGACGGCCGCGTGCATCGCCACCGTGAGCGGCAGCGCGCCGCTGGTCACGAGGTCGTTCACGATCGCGGCGACCGTGTCGATGCCGATCGCGCGGTAGAAGCTCCGCCCGGTCTCGGCCTGCACGGCATCGGCCACCAGCACCTTCGTGCCGAGCCCCTCCTCGACGTGCGCGAAGAATGCGTCGGGCGTCTCGACGAGGTAGGCGCTCTCGCCGCGCACGGCGGGAGGCTCGGCGAGGCCGTGGCGCGCGAGCGCGTCCCTGGTCGTCGCCGCGGCGCGCTGGCAGGTGCGCTTAAAGGCGTCGAGCAGGTCGTAGTCGACGCCGCTCGCCGCGTAGGTAAGCTCGCCCACGGCGGCTCCCCCGTAGCACGCCACCCCCCATCCGCCAACCTTGACCCCACGGCCGGGCCCCGTCATGCTGCGCGCCGCGCCGCATGCAGGCGAGCGAGAAGCAGCGTGCGGCCGAGGCCGCAGCCGGCTGGGTGCGCGACGGCGCGACCATCGGCCTCGGCTCGGGCACCACCGTCGAGCTGGTCGTGCGTGCGCTCGCGGCGCGGGTGCGCGCGGGGCTCCGCGTGCGCGCCGTGCCGGCCTCGGAGCGCACCGCCGCGCTCGCGCGCGCGGCGGGCATCGCAGTCGTCGGCTTCGAGACGGTCGAGCGGCTCGACCTCGCGATCGACGGCGCCGACGAGGTCGACCCCGCGTTCGCGATGATCAAGGGCGGGGGGGCGGCGCTCCTGCGCGAGAAGGTCGTGGCCTCGGCGGCGGAGACCATCGTGATCGCGGTCGACTCGACCAAGGTGGTCGAGCGCCTCGGCCGCTTCCCGTTGCCGGTCGAGACCGTGCCGTTTGCTTGGCCGCACGTCGCCCGGCTGATCGCCCGGCTCGGCGTGCCGGTCGCGCGGCGGCTGACCCCCGAGGGCGCACCGGTGGTCACCGACAACGGCAACGTCGTGCTCGACTGCGCCTTCGGGACCATCCCGGACCCCGCCGGCCTCGAGCGCGAGCTCAAGGCCATCGCGGGCGTCGCCGAGGTGGGGCTCTTCGTCGATCTCTGCGACGTCCTGCTGATCGGCGCAGGCGACGGCGTCACCGAGCGTCGTCGCGACCGTCGGCCCCCCTACGGCCCGCGCCTGCCCCGCTGAGCTACCCGACCTCCTCGACGCTCGCCACGCCCACCGAGGTCACGAAGTGCCCGTCGGAGCGCTCGGGCAGCGGCTCGCTCGGCCGGTAGGTGAAGGACACCTGCCCGTGCGGCGGGATCGTGCCGGGGAGCGTGTAGTAATCGACCCGGCCCGGACTGTCCGTCCCCGGGTGGAGCTCGTCGCGCCAGAGCCACTGGTGCTCGATCACGAGCTTGACGTGCTCGAGCGTCCGCCCCGTCGTGTTCACCACGGTGCCCGAGACGGTGCCGTCGTGCACGACGACGTCGCGAATCGCCACGCGCTCTTCGAGCTGCGCGGGCGAAACGACCTCGGCCGCGCGAGCGAGCGGGCCAAGGAGCAGGACGAGGCCCGCGAGCCACACTGTCCTCTGCATGCTTCCGTCTCGCCCGCGCGGCAGGCGCGGTCAACTCCCCCCGAGGCGGGAGCGCTTGCGTCGCGGCGTCGGGCCGGCTACACGCGCACGATGCGCGCACCTCTTCTGATCGCCGCAGCCCTCCTGGCGGCGGGGACGGCGACCGCCGGCAGCCCCGAGCCCAAGACCGAGGAGCAGAAGACGCTCTACGCGATCGGGCTCATCCTCAGCAACAACCTCGCGGTCTTCAAGCTCACGCCCGCAGAGCTCGATCTGGTGGAGGCCGGGCTGAGCGACGGGATCCTCGGCCACGAGAAGAAGGTGGACCTCGAGACCTACGGCCCCAAGGTGCAGGCGCTCGCCCAGAGCCGCGCGGCGGCGGCCGCCGCGAGCCAGAAGGAGGCCGGCAAGGCCTTCCTCGACAAGGTCGCGCAGGAGAAGGGGGCGGTCCGGACCGCGAGCGGGATGGTCTACGAGGAGGTGAAGGCCGGAACCGGCGACTCCCCCAAGGCAACCGACGTGGTCAAGGTCAACTACGAGGGCCGCCTCACCGACGGCACCGTCTTCGACAGCTCGCTCAAGCGCGGGCAGCCGGCGACTTTCCCGCTGAACGGGGTGATCAAGTGCTGGACCGAGGGGGTGCAGAAGATGAAGGTGGGCGGGAAGGCGAAGCTCGTCTGCCCCTCGGACCTGGCCTACGGCGACCGCGGCCAGGGGAACCTCATTCCCCCGGGCGCCACGCTCGTCTTCGACGTGGAGCTGCTCGGCATCGAGAAGCCGGGTGCCGATGCGAAGAAGCCGTAGCGCCCGCCGCGCGCCGCGGCGGGCGCCGGGCCGCGGAGGCTGAGCCCCTGTCCGTCGCGCCCAACGCCGCACGCTTCCCGCCCCTGCCCGCCGATCGCGCCGCCCGCTGGCGCGAGTTCGGCAAGTGGGACGTCCCCTACTTCCCGAAGCTCGTCGGCCTCGAGCTGGAAGAGGCGCGCACCGACTACGCGCGCATGCGGCTGCGCTGGCGTCCCGAGCTCGACCAGCCCGCGGGCGTTGTCCACGGCGGCGCGATCGCGACCCTCATCGATACGGTGGTCGTGCCCGCCGTCGGCAGCGCCTACGACGAGCCGCGGCCCTTCTTCACGGTCGCCATGCAGGTGCAGTACCTCGAGCGGATCGCCCGCGAGGATGCGATCGCCGAGGGCTGGGTCGAGCGCCGCGGGCGGGCGACGGTCTTCTGCCGCGTCGAGGTGCGCACGGGGTCGGGGACGCTCGCCGCCACCGCCTCGGTCATCTACCACGTCTCCCAGCCGCGCGACCCCGCGCCCCGCTGACCGCGCCGGCCAGTCGCCGCGCGGTATTCACGAGCGCGAAGTGCGAGAACGCCTGCGGGAAATTCCCCATGAGGCGACGCGCGCGCGGGTCGTACTCCTCGGCGAGCAGCCCGACGTCGTTGCGCAGCGCCAACAGCCGCTCGAAGAGCTGCCGCGCCTCGGCGCTGCGGCCTTCGAGCGCGAGCGCATCGGCGAGCCAGAACGTGCACGCGAGAAACGCCCCTTCGCCGGGCGGCAGCCCGTCGACGTCGCCCGACTGCTCGCCGTAGCGGCGCACGAAGCCGTCGACCACGAGCTCGCGCTCGATCGCCGCCACGGTGCCACGCACCCGCGGGTCGTCGGCGGGGAGAAAGCCCACGAGGGGAATCATGAGTAGGCTCGCGTCGAGCGCCGTCCCGCCGTAGTACTGCACGAAGGCGCCCCGCTCGGCGTTCCAGCCGCGCGCCAGGACCTCCGCGCGGATCGTGTCGCGCACGTGCCGCCAGCGGCCGACGGGCCCGGCGAGGCCGAAATGCTCGACGGCGCGCACCGCGCAATCGAAGGCGAGCCATGCCATCACCTTCGAGTGCGTGAAGTGCCGGCGCGGACCGCGCACCTCCCAGATGCCCTGATCCGGCTCGCGCCAGGTCTCCTCGAGGAAGTCGAGCAGCGCCCGTTCGACCGCCCAAGCGTGCGCGCCGGCGGGGATGCCGGCCTCGCGGGCGAGGTGCATCGCGGCGAGCACCTCGCCGTAGACGTCGAGCTGGAGCTGGCCCGCGGCGGCGTTGCCGACGCGCACCGGCCGGGCGCCCTCGTAACCCGGGAGCCACGGTAGCTCGTACTCCGCGAGGCGGCGCTCGCCCGCGGGGCCGTACATGACCTGCAGATCGCGCGGCACCCCAGCGACCGCGCGCAGCAGCCAGTCGCGCCAGGCGCACGCCTCCTCGACGTACCCGGACTCGAGCAGCGCCGAGAGGCTCATGGCCGCATCGCGCAGCCAGCAGTACCGGTAGTCCCAGTTGCGCACGCCCCCGGCTCGCTCGGGCAGCGAGGTGGTGGGCGCCGCCACGATCCCGCCCGTCGGCTCGTAGGCGAGCGCGCGCAGCGTGAGGAGCGAGCGCAGCACGGCCTCCCGCCAGGGCCCCGTGTACGTGCAGCGCTCCGCCCAGCGGCGCCACCAGCGCTCGGTCTCCTCCACCGCGCGCACCGGGTCGGCGGGGCGCGGCGGGGGGCGGTGCGAGGGATACCACTGGAGCGAGAACGGCACGCGCTCGCCCTCGGCCACGGTAAACCGCGCCACGGTGGTGAAGCCCTCGCCGCGCAGCGCAACCGGCGTGCGCAGGCAGACCGCGTCCGGTCCGGCGATCGCCGTGAGCGTGCCGTCGTCGAGGCGGCGCACCCACGGCACGATGCGCCCGTAGTCGAAGCGGATCACGAGCTGCATGTGCATCGGCACCCGGCCGCGCAGCCCGTAGACCGTGCGCACGACCGCCGGCTCGTCCTGGCGCCGCGGCATGCAGTCGACGATGCGGACCGTCCCGCCGCCGACCGTGAAGTCGGTCTCGAGCACGAGCGTGTCGCCGCGGTAGCGACGCGCGGTCGTGCGCACCTCGCCGGCCGGCGCGAGCAGCCAGCGGCCGTGCTCCGGCGTGCCGAGCAGCGCAGCGAAGCAGGCGGCCGAGTCGAAGCGCGGCAGACAGAGCCAGTCGATGGAGCCGTCGCGCCCGACGAGCGCCGCCGTATGGTTGTCGCCGACGAGCGCGTAGTCCTCGAGCCGCAGCGCCATCGGCCGCGCGCCCTACGATGCTGCGGATGCGTTCCCGGCGGCCAGCACGAGCACGCCGCCGATCACCACTTCGACGCCGAGCGAGAGCCAGCCGAAGACGCCGGGGTTCCCGTCCACCGAGACGCCGAAGGCGCGACCCGCCGCGGCGCCGAGCCAGAGGAGCCCCAAGAGCAGGATGCTCTCGCGGCGCGCCCCGGGGTTCACGGCCGCGAAGAGCGCGTACGCGCCCATCACGGTGAACAGCCCGCCGTAGGTCGCCCGCACCTCGCCCAGCGTGGCGGCGGCGGTCGACGCGTTCAGCGTGGCGAGCCCGAGCACGCCGAGCACGCGCTGCGGGGCGAGGAGCCCCGCGAGCCCGAAGAGCAGGACGGCGATCCCGGCGGCGGCGATCCAGAGGCGGGAGTTCATGCGCCGCTTTCAGCGCGGATCGCCGCCTGCCGTCAAGCGTCCTCGGCCGCCCGTCGCGCACGAGCGGGATTGACTTGCCGCGCGGCTCCGCCCTAGAGCAACTCCGTGGAGCCGCGCGCCCGTCCCCGCGCGCTCGACGTGGACGATCCGGCCCTCGCGCGCGCCGCCTTCGCGCAGTCGATCATCCGCGGGCTGAGCGACCGCCCGCGCTGGCTCTCCTGCCGCTGGCTCTACGACGCGCGCGGCAGCGCGCTCTTCGAGCGCATCACCCGCCAGCCCGAGTACTACCTCACGCGCGCCGAGGCGCGGCTGCTCGCCGCCCACGCCCCGCGCATCCGCGAGCTTGCCGGCGCGGCGACCCTCGTCGAGCTCGGCTGCGGCACCGCCGCCAAGACGCGACACCTGCTGCGGGCATGGACCGCGCGGGCGCGCACGCGCTACGTCGCGGTGGACGTCGACCGCGAGACGCTCGCGGCGTCGTGCGCGGCGCTCGACGCGGAATTCCCCCGCCTCGAGGTGCGCGGCATCGCCGGCACCTACGAGCAGGCGTTTTCGCTGCTGCGCGACCTTTCGCCGCTCGTGCTGCTCTTCCTCGGCAGCTCGATCGGGAACCTCGACGAGGCCGAGGTCGACGAGCTGCTCGACCGCCTCGCGGCCGCGCTCGCACCGGGGGACCATCTCCTGCTCGGCATCGACCTGGTGAAGGACGTGCGCACGCTCGAGGCGGCCTACAACGACGCGGCGGGTGTGAGCGCGGCGTTTTCGAAGAACCTCTTCGCGCGCATGAACCGCGAGCTCGCAACGGGGCTCGACCTCGACGCGATCGAGCACGTCGCCTACTTCGACGCCGCGCGGAGCCGCATCGAGATCTTCGCCCGCTTCACCCGCGAGGCCGTGATCGCGCTGCCCGCGCAGGGGCGCCGCTTTCGCCTCGCCGCGGGCGAGATGGTGCGGGTCGAGATCAGCCGCAAGTTCGAGGTGGCGGACATGGTCGCGGAGGCCGAGCGCCACGGCTTTCCGGCCGTGGACACCTTCGTCGATCCGACGCGGAGCTTCGCGCTGCTGCTCCTGCGTCGGCGCGGAGCGGACCCGGTGGCGGCGCGGCGCCGCGCGCTTCGGCGCGAGCTCGAGGCGACGCGCCTCGCTACCCTCGAGCTCGTCGCGCCGCTCGACGAGGCGCGGCGCACCGGACAGCACTGCGCGCTGCTGAGCCCCGTCGTCTGGGATCTCGGGCACGTCGCGAGCTACGAGGCGCAGTGGGTCGCTGCCGCCCGCGGGAGACGGGCCGCGCTCGACCCGCGCTACGATCCGCTGCACCACCCGCGCGCCGTGCGCGGCGCCCTCGCCCTCGGCGGATCGGCCGCGGCGGAGGCGGCGCTCGCGGCCGCTCGCGCCGAGACCCTGGCGGCGCTCGCGACGGCGCCGCTCGACGAGAGCGACCCGCTCTGCCGCGACGGCTACGTCTTCACGATGATCGCACAGCACGAAGCGCAGCATGCCGAGACCATCCTCCAGGCGATCCAGCTCATGCCCGACCTGGTCTACGAGCCGCCGCGGCGGGAAGAGCCCCGTCGGGCCACCTCCCGACTCGAGCCGGCCGAGGCGGCGATCCCGGCCGGCCCGTTCGTGATGGGGACCGACGACCGCACGCGCGCCTACGACAACGAGCGTCCGGCGCACGTCGTCGAGCTGCCGACCTATCGCATCGACGCCGCCCCCGTCACCAACGGCGAGTTCCTCCGCTTCATGGGCGACGGCGGCTACCGGCGCCGCGAGCTGTGGACCGACGACGGCTGGCTCTGGCTCGCGGAGACGCGCGTGGCGCATCCGGCGCAGTGGGTGCGGCTTGCCGATGGCTCGTGGGGCGAGCGCGCCTTCGGACGCGTCGCGCCGCTCGTGCTCGACCGCCCGGTGGTCCACGTGTCGTGGTTCGAGGCGGCCGCGTACGCGCGCTGGGCGGGCAAGCGGCTCCCGACGGAGGCGGAGTGGGAAAAGGCCGCGGCGTGGGACCTCGAGCGCCGCGTGGCGCGGCGGTACCCGTGGGGCGAGGCACCGCCCGGCCCTGCGCGCGCGAACCTGGGCCAGCGGACCTTCGCCCCCTCGGCCATCGGCACCTATCCCGAGGGACAAAGCTACTTCGGCTGCCATCAGATGTTGGGCGACGTGTGGGAGTGGACCGCGAGCGACTTCGCTCCCTATCCGGGATTCGAGGCGTTCCCCTACCCGGAGTACTCGGCGGTGCACTTCGGGCGCGGCTACAAGGTGCTGCGCGGCGGCTCGTGGGCGACGCAGCCCATCGTCGCGCGCTGTACGTTCCGCAACTGGGATCTGCCCGAGCGCCGCCAGATCTTCGCCGGCTTCCGCTGTGCGCGCGACGGCTGAGCGGCTCGCCGCGCTGCCGCTCGTCGTCGACGACGTGCGGGTGCGCAGCGCCTCGGTTCCGCTCGCGTCGTACCCGGGCGAGCGGCGGCCGCACTCGGTGGTGACGCTCACGGGCGACGGACGGGCGGGCATGGGCGAGCACGTCGGCTGGAGCGACGCCGAGCACGCGGCCTTCGCTCGGGCGGCCGCGGCGGCGCCGCGCGGGCGCTGGCAGCTCGGGGCATGGAGCGCGGCGCTGGCGGGCACGCCGTACGATCGCGCGGCACTCGAGGCCGCGGCCCTCGACCTGGCGCTTCGCCAGCGCGAGACGAGCCTCTTTGCGCTGGCGGGCATCGCCCCGCGGCCGGTCCGCTACGTCGTGTCGTTCGCGCGCACGGCCGACCCCGTGGCCGAGGCGCAGCGGCATCCGGGCGCGGAGCTCAAGATCGACGTCGATCCGGGCTGGGACGAGCGCGTCTGGCGCGGGCTCGCCGCCCTCGGCCGCGTGGCCGTGCTCGACTTCAAGGGCGCGGCCGGCGCTCCGCGGGCGCATCGATGGCTCCCCGCGGCGCTCCTCGAGGACGCCGCCGATCCGGTCGCGCCGCGCGCGAGCTTCGATGCACCGCTGCACGCGGCCGTCGACCTCGATCGTCTCCCGGTGCGCCCGGCTGCGGTGAACCTCAAGCCCGCCCGCATGGGCGGCGTGCTCGAGGTGCTGCGGCTGGCCCGGCGCTGCGCCGCGGCGGGCATCGCGGTCTATCTCGGCGGCATGTTCGAGGCGGGCGTCGGCCGCCGCCAGCTCCACGCGCTCGCCGCGCTCCTCTGCCCCGAGGGACCAAACGACGTGGCGCCGCTTTCGGGCCCGCGCCCCGGGCGGCTCGTGGTCGACGCGGCGGCGCCCGGGTTCGGCGGCATCCTGGCTCGGGCGCCGGGAGCGTGCTAGCGAGGCGCCGGTGGCGGCGTTCGTCGAGCTCGCGGAGGTGAGCGTGCGGCTCGAAGACGGGCGCACGATCCTCGCCGACCTCTCGCTCGCGGTGGCCGAGGGCGAGACGCTCGCGCTGATCGGTCGCAGCGGCTCGGGCAAGACCACCGCGCTGCGGCTCGTAAACGCGCTCGTGCTGCCGACGGCGGGCACGGTGCGCGTGGCCGGGCGCACGACGCGCGAGTGGGATCCGATCCGGCTGAGACGGCAGACGGGCTACGTGATCCAGGAGGGCGGGCTCTTCCCCCACCTCACGGTCGCGGACAACGTGGGCATCGTCCCCCTGCTCGAGGGCTGGACGGCGGCGCGCATCCGCGCGCGCGTGACCGAGCTGCTCGCACTGGTCGGGCTCCCCGCCGAGGAGTTCGCGATGCGCCGTCCGCACGAGCTCTCCGGCGGCCAGCGCCAGCGCGTCGGCGTGGCACGCGCGCTCGCCGCCGATCCCCCGCTCCTCCTGCTCGACGAGCCGTTCGGCGCGCTCGACCCGATCACCCGGCGCGAGCTGCAGCGGGAGTTCCGCGCGCTCACGCGGCGGCTCGGGAAGACGGCCGTCTTCGTGACCCACGATCTCACCGAGGCCGCCCGCGTGGCCGACCGCATGGCGCTCCTCGACGGCGGACGCCTCCTCGCTGCCGGCACCGCGGCCGAGCTCGTGGCGCACCGCGACCCCGTTGTGCGCGCGTTCGTCGAGGCGGCCGCGCCGTGACCGGGGAGATCCTGGCCCGCCTGGGCGAGCACGTCGTGCTCGTCGGCATGTCGATGGCGCTCGCAGCGGCCGTCGCGATCCCACTCGGCATCGTGCTCACCCGGCGCCCCGCCTGGCGTCGGCCCGTGCTCGGCGCGGCGAGCGTCGTACAGACGGTTCCGAGCCTCGCGCTCTTCGGCCTCCTCATCCCGCTGCCCGCCGTGGGCGGCATCGGCACGCGCACGGCGCTGGTCGCGCTCACGCTCTACAGCATCCTGCCGGTGCTGCGGAATACCGTCGCGGGCATCGAGGGCGTCGATGCGGCGGTGCGCGAGGCGGGCCGCGGCATGGGCATGACCGACGCGCAGCTCCTGCGGCGGGTGGAGCTGCCGCTCGCGGCGAGCGTGATCCTCGCCGGCGTGCGGACGGCCACCGTGATCGACATCGGGCTCGCCACGATCGCGGCCGCGATCGGCGCGGGCGGGCTCGGCGTGTTCATCTTCCGCGGTCTCGCGATGCTCGACAATGCCACGATCCTCGCCGGCGCGCTGCCGGCGGCCGTGCTCGCGCTCGTGGCCGACGGCGCGCTCGGGCTCCTCGAGCGGCGGCTGCGGCCGGCGCGGTGAGGAGGGCGTCGCGCGCCCCAAGGTGGGCGCGGCGAGACGCCGTCCGTCGTCTCGCCGGGGCGCTCTGCCTCGTCGCCCTCGCCGCCTGCGGTGGCAAGGACCGCGTCGTCGTCGGCAGCAAGAACTTCACCGAGCAGCGGATCCTGGGCGAGCTGCTGGCGCAGACCGTCGAGGCGGCGGGGCTCCGCGCCGAGCGCCGCTTCGATCTCGGCGGCACCTTCGTTTGCGACCGCGCGCTGCGCGCGGGGCAGATCGATCTCTACGTCGAGTACACGGGCACCGCGCTCGGCGCGATCTTGAAGGAGCCGCCCGACCCCGACCCCGCGCGCGTGCTCGCCCGCGTGCGCGCGGCCTACGCGCCAGAGGGGCTCGTGTGGACCGCACCGCTCGGCTTCGACAACAGCTTCGCGCTCGTCGTCCGCAACGACGTCGCCGTCTGCACGATCTCGGAGGCCGTGCCGCTCGCCAGCGGCTGGACGGCCGCCTTCGGTTACGAGTTCCAGCAGCGCGCCGACGGGTATCCCGCACTCACGCGCGCCTACGGCATCCGGTTCCGCGAGGTCCGCACCATGGACCTGGGTCTCCTCTACCGCGCGCTCGCCGACCGCCAGGTGGACGTCGTCGTGGGCTCGGCCACCGACGGCCCGATCGCGCGGCTCGGCCTTCGCGTGCTCACGGACGATCGCCACGCCTTTCCGGCCTACGAGGCCGTGCCGGTCGTGCGCCGGGAGGTGCTGCGCCGCCACCCCCAGCTCGCGGCCGCGCTCGCAGCGCTCGGCGGCACGATCGACGTCGCGACCATGCGGCGCATGAACGCCGCGGTCGACGACGAGCACCAGGACCCGGCGGCGGTGGTGCGGGCGTTCCGGGACGCGGCGTCCTTGCGGCGTCCCGCCCACATGGCAACGACGACGCAATAAAAAACCCCGGGAGTCCGATCTGCGTAAGACCCGAGCGCCTACCTCGTCGCCGTGCAGCGCGCGGTCTTCTCGACCGTGCGGTCATCCGAAGGTGAATAGATACCGAAATCCCACTCTGCGGGCGGCTCGGTCGAGTGCCACCGGAACCAATACGCCCGCCGCCATCCCAATACCGAGGTGCGCCCAGGGACTTGCAACACCGATCCGTCGGAGTCCAATCCTGACCGCCGCGGCTGCCATCACGTGCGCCAGGTAGATCTGCAGCGACAGCGTGCCCAGCCACCGTACCCAATCGAAGCGGCCAATTCGCTCCAGCAACACCGCGGTCCCCAACGCCCAGGCGATTCCCGCACCTGCCACCAGCGGCGCAGTCGACGGGCCCTGGTCGAGCCCGAGCTTCACGCACCAGCCCACGATGACACTCAGGATCCCTGCAGTCGCCAGCAGCACCCCCGACGACAACCTCGCGGGCGCGAGGAGCACGTCCTCCGCAGCCACCCCAGTCGCAAAATACACGAAATTACGCTGGACCCAGGGGGACACGTCGAGCCGCAAACCGAACAATCCCCAGAACAGGCCACCGTACAAGGCAGCTCCGATCGTGAACACCGCCAACCGCCCCAACCCCAGCCCGTCGCACACGAGGTAAACCGTGTCACAAAGAGCGAGTGCGTAAAGAAACCAGAACTGCTTGTATGGCGTCACCAGCAATCCGATGCCGAGAGATGTGGGCGCACTGTTCGTCTGCGATGCCAGCCATTGGTTGACCCAAGCCTGCAAAAAGGACCACACCACATACGGGTAGACCAGCCGGGCCATTCGCGACCGCACAAACGCCACGGGTCCCTTTTCGAGGGAACGTCGGACGAAGACGCCGGAGATCACGAAGAACAGGGGCATGTGAAACGCATAGATGACGGAACGCACGAACTCCTGAGGCCAGGTCCTCGGCAGGATCGACGCCCCCGCAAGGCCAGTCCACGTGTGTCCGAAAACGACGAGGAGGATCCCAATCCCCCTCGCGTAGTCCATCTTGGCCACCCTCGGGGACGTCGGCGCCGACATCACTGCGCGAAGATGTTCTCTGCCCCCCCCGGGGGCTTGGCGACGAGCGTCACCGGCTCCCGGCCGCCACCTACACGATGACGCTCCGAATCACCTCGCCCGCCTCCATCGCGCGGAAGGCATCGTTGACGGCGTCGAGCGGGATCGTCTTCGAGACCATCGCCGAGGTGTCGAGCCGGCCGGTCTCGATCAGCTCGACGAAGCGCGGGAAGTCGCGGCGGACCTGCGCCGAGCCGTACTTGCAGCCCTTCACGGTCTTCTCCTCGAAGAAGATGCCGAACGCCGGGAGCGTGAACTGGGCGTCGAAGCGCGCCATGCCGACGATGACGACCTCGCCGCCGCGGCGCGCGAGATTGTAGGCCGTCACGATGGTCTCGGGCAGGCCAATCACCTCGAACGCGTAGTCGGTGCCGCGCCCGCCGGTGAGCGCCTTCACCTGCTCCACCGGGTCCGCGCTCGAGGGGTCCACCGCGTCGGTCGCACCGAGCTGCGTGGCCATTTTGCGCTTGAGCGGCTGCGGATCGATGGCGATGATGCGGCTCGCGCCGGCGATGCGGGCGCCCTGGATCACCGCCTGTCCGACGCCCCCGCAGCCGAGCACGGCCACCGTGGACCCCGGCCGGACCTTCGCCGTGTTGAGCGCCGCGCCGACGCCGGTGGTGACCCCGCAGCCGATCAGCGCGAGCTGCGCGTCGGGGAGGTCCGTTTCCACGCGAACCACCGACGCCTCGTCGACGGTCATCACGTCGGCGAAGGTGCCGAGCCCGGTCATGCAGAAGTAGGGGCTGCCATCGGGGCGCGTGCCGCGCGGCTGCATCGTGAGGTCGTTCTCGCGCTCGCAGAGCTCCGACTGGTCGTGCAGGCAGAACCAGCACGCGCCGCACGCGGGCACGAAGGAGGCGATCACGCGGTCACCCTTCTTCACGCGCGAGACCTCCGGTCCCACCTCGACGACGCGCCCGGTGCCCTCGTGGCCGAGGACCATCCCCGGCGGCAGCGGCACGTAGCCGCGCATGATCGACAGGTCGGAGTGGCAGACGCCGCTCGCGCCGATGTCGACGACGACGTCGCGCGGCCCGGGGGGGTTGGGCTTCAGCTCCTCGAACGCGAGGCTCTTGGGGTCTCCAACGTAGACGGCAGCTCTCATTCGGTCCTCCGCGATGGGGAATTGGGACGGGCGGAATCTAGCCTCTTTCCCCGCGACCGCCTAGTGCATTGACACGTTGCGCCGGGGGATCGACGTCGTGTAGGGAGCGGTGTGCTCCGCCGGGCGCTCACCCATCTCGGCGCCTTCGGGCACGTGCTGCGCTCGCAGCGCGCGCGCAGGACCCTGCCCGCGCCCCTGCTGAGCACGCTGAGCCAGCAGGCCGGGACGATCCGCACCGACATGAAGGCGATCCGCTTCTGAGCCGCGGCCGGCGGCTCACGCCGGCAGCTCGGCCGCGAACCGCTCGCGCATCGCCCGCGCGAGGTCGGCGACGGGCATGTCCGCGAAGCGCTCCCAGGGCACGGGGTCGAGCACCCGCACGCGGATCGGGTGGCGGCCCCGGAGCACGAAGCCGCGCTTCGGCAGCGCGCGCGCCGTCCCCTCGACGACGATCGGCAGCAGCGGCACGCGGCAGCGCTGCGCCAAGCCGAAGGCGCCGGGCTTGAAGTCGCGCAGGCGCCCGTCGGGCGAGCGCGTCCCCTCGGGGAACATCATCACCGAGCTGCCCTCCGCGAGCGTGCGCTCGCATGCGCGCATCATGGCCGCCACGCTCGCGCGGTCGCCGCGGCGCAGCCGGATGTAGCGGTTGAGCGACATGTTCCAGCCGATGCACGGCACGCGGAAGTTCTCGACCTTCGAGACCCACTTGAAGTGTGCGAACAGGCGGAAGAGCACGAGGATGTCGAGCAGCGACTGGTGGTTGGCGACCATCACGTAGGCGCGCCGCGGGTCGATCTTCTCGCGTCCCTCCACGCGCACGGGCCAGGCGGGGTTGAGCCAGGTGTACAGCGACGCCCAGAAGCAGGTGAAGCGATGGAGGACCACCAGCCGGCGGTCGAAGGCGACGGTGGCGAGCCAGATCAGCGCCGCGATCGGGAAGAGCACGAGCGAGCTTGCGACGACGAACGCCCAGAAGACGGCGGAGAGAATGGGACGCATCTCGAGTCGCCTTCACGCGGCACCGGCGTCGAGCCACCGACGCACGACGGGGTTCACCAGCTCCGGGTGGGTGAGCGGCGCCATGTGGCCCGACCCGCCGAGGAACGCCTGCGTCCGGCCGTGCTGCTCGAGCAGATAGAAGGGGTTCGGCTCGAGCAGGATCAGGTGCCCGACGCGCGGCCCGAGGAGCGCCGCCGCCTTCAATGCGACCGAGCCGCCGAAGGAGTGCCCGACGAGATGGACGGGGGCGTCCAACCCGTCGCACAGGGCAAGGACGAGCTCGGCCTGAGCGTACAGCGACTGCGGCGCGGCGCCGCACCAGGCCGTCGTCTCTCCGTATCCGAAGAGGTTCGGGACGAGGACGCGGTAGCGATCCGTGAGCGCTTCGGTGAGCGCCCGCCACTGTCGATTGGCGCTCACCGAGCACGCTGGATTCGCAGGGGAGAGCGTTGCCCGGGTGTGGCGCCAGCCGCCATCGTTGTCGGGTTCCGCCCCTCGACACGCATCGAGCGGCCGCCGTAATGCGCGTCCGGCTCGCGGAAGGCGTCGCAGATGACGACGCGGTCGACGACGTAGGCCATAGAACCACCCGGGCACAATCTTCACAGCGCCACTTCGAGCGGTTTCTGCTTGAGTGCGCTCACGCGCAGCACCGAGAAGCCGAGGATGTTGCCGTCCTCATCCACCTTCTCCATGACCTGATCATTCGCCGTTTCCCGAAAGTAACCCGGCTTCTGGTCGAAGATCACTTCGAGGTAGTCCCCGTCCGGGTCGTACCAGACTTTCAGCTTGCGCTCGGCCATAGCTGCACTCCTTGCTTGATCTTGTCGGTCAGGTACGCCGTCAGCACAAAGGCATCCGCATCCCTTACCTTTACCACGACGCAAAGAAACTTGTCCCCGACGCGAGTGCCCACGTAGTGTCGATAGTAAAGCCGCGCCTGCGGATCGCTGAACGACTCGACGACTCGCTCCGGCCGTGCCAGCGTCTCCTCGACGGCCTCTTCCAAACCCTGCATCTCCGGATGTTCGAGGATGTGGGCAAGCCGCTCGCTCGTGAGCCGGATCGCGAGCCCCTGGAAGTCGTGGAGCACCTTCATTTGCTCCTGAGCTCCCGCGCGGCCTTGATGTTCGGCGTCTTCGGCCGATCTCGCGCCAGCCACGCGCTTCGATGCGGAGCTGGTTGATGAAGTCGTTCTTCTCGGCGGCCGCGGAGGCGAGAAAGCGCATCGAGGGCCGCCGCCCCCCAGCGTTCGAGCGGGCGCCAGAAAGCAGCTCGTAGCGCGTCCGGCTCGCGGAAGGCGACTCGATCCACGGTGGAGGTCATGTGCATATGGCTCGGTCGTCGGCGTGAGGGCGTGCGTTCGGGCGACTCGTGCGTGTTTCGGCCTCGGTCGAGCCGGGAGTCCCTGCGCGGGGGCCCCCGCGACCTCCAACACCGTCGTCTCCTCTATACCACGGCGGCGAGAAAAGCATCTCCGGCGGCGTGACTTTCAGCCGCTCGGCGAACGCGTCAGGCGGCGCAACGACGAGCCCTCGAATTTGCCCCGCCACCGGCCGACCGATTAGCCTTGCGCGCAAATGCACGCGCAGCTTCCGCTCGCGACGCGCGTCGAGCCCACGCGCGCCGCCCGACCACCGCTGCGCGCGATCCTCCGTTCGCTCGCCCCCCTCGTCCTCGCCGCCTGCGGCGTCGTCGCCGGCACGCCCGCGCCCCCGCCCGTGCGGCCGCTGCCGGCTGGGTGGCGGCCCACCGACCTCGACGTCGCCTGGATCGGACACGCCACCGTGCTGATCGGCCTCGGCGGCACCATGATCCTCACCGACCCGGCGCTCTTCGACCGCGTCGGCCTCGAGCTCGGTCCCGTGACGCTCGGGCCCAAGCGGCTGGTCGCCCCCGCGCTCGCCCCGGCCGACCTCCCGCCGCTCGACGCCGTGCTCGTCACCCATGCGCACATGGACAGCCTCGACCGGCCGTCGCTGCGCGCGCTCGCGCCGCGCACGAAGCTCCTCGTCGTGCCGCCGCGCACGCGCGACCTGGTCGACGACCTGGGCTTCGCCCGCGTCGTCGAGCTCGGCTGGGGCGAGCGCGTCGCGGCGGGCGACGTCACGATCGAGGCGTTCGAGGTGAAGCACTGGGGCCGGCGCTGGCCGTGGGACCACTGGCGCGGCTACGACGGCTTCCTCCTCACGAAGGGCGGCACGACGGTGCTCTTCGCACCCGACACGGCGTACACCGACCTCGTCGCGCGGGCCGGCCGCCGCCAGCCGCTCGACGTGGCGATCCTCGGCATCGGCGCGTACGATCCGTGGATCGCCCATCACGCCAACCCCGAGCAGGCCTGGCGGATGTTCCGCGACAGCGGCGCCCGCGTGCTCGTCCCCGTGCACTGGGACACGTTCCGCCTCGGCAAGGAGCCCGTGGGTGCGGCGATCGCACGCCTGCTCGCGGCCGCGGGCCCCGAGGCCGGCCGTGTGGTGGTCCGTCGCATCGGCGAGACGTGGACGCAGCCGTGCTGCGGGAGCGCCCGATGACCGGCGGCTTCCGACCGCTGCGGCTCGGGCCGCTCACCGTCTGGCCGCCGGTCGTGCTCGCGCCCATGGCCGGCGTCACCAACTACGCCTTCCGCAGCCTCTGCCGCGAGCACGGCGCCGGGCTCTACGTCTCGGAGATGATCACCGCGCGCGGCTTCGTGCGCGGCAACGCGCTCTCCCGGCTCCTCGCCGCCGGCGTCCCCGGCGAGCGCCCGCGCTCGATCCAGCTCTACGGCACCGATCCCGCGGACCTCGAGGAAGCCGCGCGCCGGCTTGCGGCCGACGGCGTCGAGCACCTCGATCTCAACTTCGGCTGCCCCGTGCCCAAGGTGACCCGGGTCGGCGGCGGCGCCGCGATCCCGGCGCGGCCGCGCCTCATGGCGCGTCTCGTGCGGGCCGCCGTGCGCGGCGCGAGCGGGGTGCCGGTCACGGTGAAGGTCCGCACGGGAATCGACGACGCGCTCCTCACTTTCCGCGACGCCGGCCGCGTCGCCGAGGAGGAGGGCGCAGCCGCCATCGGCCTCGACGCGCGCACCGCCGCCCAGCTCTACAGCGGTGCCGCCGACTGGGAGGCGATCGCCGAGCTCAAGGCGCGCGTGCGCATCCCCGTCCTCGGCAACGGTGACGTGTGGGAGGCCGGCGACGCGCTCCGCATGATGCGCACGACCGGCTGCGACGGGGTGATCGTCGGGCGCGGCTGTCTCGGGCGCCCGTGGCTCTTCGCGGCGCTCGCCGCCGCCTTCGACGGGCGCGAGCCGCCGGCGCCGCCGCGGCTCGGAGGCGTGCTCGCCGTGATGCGCGAGCACGCGGCGCGCCTCGTCGCGCTCTTCGGCCCCGCGAACGGCGTCCTTCAGATGCGCAAGTGGTGCACGTGGTACCTCGTCGGCTTCCGCGGCTCGGCGGCGGCGCGCGCCGCGCTCTCGCGCCTGCAGAGCCTCGCCGAGATGGACGCGATCTGCGCGCGGCTCGACCCCGACGAGCCTTACCCCGATCCCGCGCCGCATCCCGCGCGCACGGGCGAGGGCCGCCGCCAGCGCGTGCACCTGCCTCCGGGCTACCTTGCCGCCCGCGACGACGAGACCCCGCCGGCGGCCGAGCCCGACGCGGCGGCGCTCTCGGGCGGATGAGGGCGATGCGTGTTCCGCCCCCAGCGATCGACTCGCCTCCGCCTCGCGGGTACCGCGGGGCCGCATGGCCGTCGATCGGAAGCTCCTCGAGCTCGCCCGCTGCCGCCCGTGGGCCCTGCGCTTCGACGACGCGCTCGACCTCTGCCGCGCGCTCGGCTTCCAGAAGGTCCGGCAGGTGCGCGCGCATCGGGTCTTTCGCCACCCCGCGCGGCCCGCGCGCCCGTTCAGCCTGCAGCAGGGAGCGCGCGGACACGCCAAGGCGTGGCAGGTGAGCCGCCTCCTCCACCCCGACGCGCCGGCGCGCGCGGGGGCGTCGCGGCAGGGCGACGACGGTCGCACCGTGCACGTGTCCTGGTCGGACCTCGACGGCGAGTGCGTGGCGACGTGCGCCGAGCTGCCGGGCCTCTCCGGGCTCGCCCCGACGCCCGAGCGCGCGATCGCCGAGCTGCGCGTCGCGCTCGACGCCTGGCTCGACTACGTCGCGGCGAGCACCGTGCGGCGGGCGTAGAGCGCGGGGAGCGGTCGGGGTGCCGGCTCATGGTCCTCGCGCATCCCCGCTCCGCCGCCACCTCCGCCCCCCGCGCTGCGGAAATCGCCGGCACCCCGACCGCTCCCCGCTCACGCGTGCCGCGTCGTGATGCCGCCGTCGACCGGGATCACGGCGCCCGTGAGGTACGCGCCCGCCCGCGACGCCAGGTAGATCGCAACACCCGCCATGTCCTCGGGCTCGCCGATGCGGCCGAGCGGGCACGAGGCGATGATCGCGTCGCGGAACTTGCGCAGCGTCTCGGCCATCATCTTGCTCTCGAACGGCCCGGGGGCCACGGCGTTCACGGTGATCCTCGGCGCGAGCCGGTGCGCGAGCACGCGTGTCAGGTGGTGCACGGCCGCCTTGCTCGAGGAGTAGGCGTAGGTCTCGAGCACCGGGGCCTGGAGGCCGTCGATCGAGCCGATGTTGATGACGCGGGCGGGGTCGCCGGGCCGCGCCGCCGCCTCGAGCAGCGGCAGGCAGGCGCGCGTCAGGTGGAAGACGGCCTTCACGTTGAGCGCGAGCACCTTGTCCCACGCGGCGTCGGGATACTCGGCGAGCGGCGCGCCCCAGTTGGCGCCGGCGTTGTTCACGAGCACGTGCAGCGCGGGCTCGCGCGCCGCGAGCGCCTCGGCGAGCCCGCGGCAGCCCGCCTCCGTGCTGCAGTCGGCGGGCAGCGCCACGCACGTGCCCCGAGCCGAGAGCTCGCGGGCCACCTGCTCGCACACCTCGGCCTTGCGCGAGGAGATGTAGACCTTGGCTCCCGCCTCGACGTAGCCGCGCGCGATCATGAGCCCGATGCCGCGCGACCCGCCGGTCACCAGCGCGACTTTGCCTGCGACCGAGAAGAGCTCCTGCATGCGCCTCCCCATCGCCGATCGGCGGCGGCCGTTCAAGTGGCGTGCGCGCCCGCCCTTCCGCTACGCTCTCGGCGATGCCGACCACCCTCTCCGAGCACGCCGCCAAGGCGCTGCTCGCCGCCTACGGCGTGCCGGTCACGCGGGAGGCGCTGGCCGAAGACCCCGACGGCGCCGCGCGCGCGGCCGCCGCGCTCGGCTTCCCGGTGGCGGTCAAGCTCTGCGGCGAGGCGATCGCGCACAAGACCGAGCGCGGCCTCGTGCGGCTCGGGCTCGCCGACGCGCCGGCCGTCCGGGCGGCCGCGGCCGAGCTGCTCGCCCGGCGCCGGCCCGAGGACGGCGCGGTGCAGCTCCTCGTCGCGGAGATGGTGCCCGGGCGGCGCGAGCTGCTCGCCGGCGTGGTGCGCGACGCGCAGTTCGGGCCGTGCGTGGTCCTGGGGCTGGGCGGCATCTTCACCGAGGCGCTCGGCGACGTCGTGTTCGCGGGCGCGCCGCTCACCGCCGCCGAGGCGCGGCGGATGATCGACGGGCTCCGCACTCGCCGGCTGCTCGGGCCTTTTCGCGGCGAGCCGGCCGTCGACCTCGACGCGCTCGCCGCCGTGCTGGTCGGGCTCGGGCGCCTTGCCGGCGACCGGCCCGACGTGGCGAGCGTCGACGTGAACCCGCTCATCGTGCGCGACGGGCACCCCGTCGCGGTAGACGCCCTCGTCGTGCTGGGCGAACCTTCGCCGGCACGCGCCCGGCCGCTGCCCGACGGCACCGTGCTGCTCGAGCGCCTGCGTCCGCTCTTCCACCCGCGCGGCGTGATCGTCGCCGGCGCCTCCAGCCACCCGGGCAAGTTCGGCTTCGTCGCGCTGCACAACCTCCTTCGCTTCGGCTACCGCGGGGAGGTCTTCGCCGTGAACCGCGACGGCGGGGAGATTCTCGGACGGTCGGTGTACCGCGAGGTCGGCGACGTGCCGGCGGGCCGTGCCGACCTCGTCTTCGTGTGCACGCCTGCCCCCGCGAACGCCGCCCTCCTGCGCGCCTGCGCCGCCAGGGGCGTGCGCGCGGCGTTCGTCGCGAGCGCCGGCTACGGCGAGGCGGGGGCGGAGGGCCAGCGGCTCGAGCGGGAGCTCGTCGCCGCGGCCGAGGAGGTCGGCATCGCGCTCGCCGGCCCCAATGGCCAGGGTCTCATCTCGACGGACGATGCCCTCTGCGCGCAGATCGTGGCACCCTACCCCCCGCCCGGGCGCATCGCGATCGCGAGCCAGAGCGGAAACCTCGCCTCGGTGTTCCTCAACTACGCCGTGCTCACCGGCATCGGCGTGACCAAGGCCATCTCCTGCGGCAACTCGGCCGCGCTCACGCTCGCCGACTACCTCGCCTACTTCGCCGCCGACCCCGACACAGCGGTGGCGCTCGCCTACGTCGAGGGCGTCGCCGACGGCCCGCGCTTCCTCGAGGCCGTGCGCCGGCTGACGGCCGCGAAGCCGCTCGTCGTGCTCAAGGGCGGCGTCGCGGCCGAAGGCCAGCGCGCCGCGGCGAGCCACACCGGCGCGCTCGCCACCGACGACCGGATCTTCGACGGCCTCTGCCGCCAGCTCGGCGTCCTGCGCGCGCCCACCGCCGAGCACGCCTTCGAGTGGGCAGCCACCTTCGCCACCCAGCCGCTCCCGCGCGGCCGGCGCACCGTCGTGCTCACGGCCGCTGGCGGCTGGGGCGTGCTCGCGGCCGACGCCTGCGCCGCCGCGGGGCTCGAGCTGATCGCGCTACCCGACGACCTGCGCCGGGCGCTCGACGCGCTCCTGCCGCCGCGCTGGAGCCGCGGCAACCCCGTCGATCTGGCCGGCGGCGAGACCCGCGATACGATCCCCGCCGCGCTCGACCTTCTCGCCGATCACCCCGCCGTGGATGCCGTCATCGTGCTCGGCCTCGGCATCCAGGCGAACCAGGCGCATGCGTTTCGCAGCGGGCCCTTCTATCCGAAGTACGGCCTCGACCGCATCGTCGAGTTCCACGAGCGCCAGGATCGGCGCTACGCCGAGGCGGCGCGCACCGCCTCCGAGCGCAGCCGCAAGCCCATCCTCGTCGCCACCGAGCTCGTCTACTGCGATCGCCACTACGGCAACGCGGCCGCGGTGGCGGTGCGCGAGGGCGGCCGGCTCTGCTACCCGAGCGCGCACCGCGCGGTCGCGGCGCTCGCGGCATTGGCGACGTACGCGGAGTTCCGCGGCCGCGGCGCGGGCGCGGCAACCGCAACGCCGCGCGCTTGAGGCGCCGGCGCGCTTGCGCCCGGATGCCCCCGGTGCTACCTGCCGAACCCCCCGGCCATGGGCTTCCTCTCCACGAGCACGACGATCGTGCGCTTCCTCGCCCCCGTGCCGCGGCTCGACCGCGAGGCGATGGCGGCGGCCGTGACCCGCCGCGCGTTCCGCGACCTCGATGCGGCCGCGGGCGGCGACCGCCAGGCGTGCGGCTGGGTCGGCATCCACGATCCGCTGGCGACCGCGTTCACCCCCGCGGACCTGTTCTTCGCCCACTGGCTCGTGCTCGGCTTCCGTTACGACCGGCTCGTCGTGCCCCCGAAGCTCCTCGGCCTCGAGCGCCGGCGCGCCGAGGCCGCGCGCTGCGCCGAGCGCGGCGTCGAGCGGCTTAGCGCCGCCGAGCGCAAGGAGATCCGCGAGGAGGTCGAGGCGCGGCTCCTCGCCCGCGCGCTGCCGACCCCGCGGCTCTTCGACTGCGCATGGAACCTCGAGACCGGCCGCGTCTACCTGAGCGGCCGCCAGCGCGCCGTGTGCGAGGCGTTCGCCGAGCTGTTCCGGCAGACCTTCGGGGTCCGACCCGTGCCGCTGATTCCGTACCTCGCCGCGGAGCACGTGGGGCTCGCGGCGCGCGCCGTCGAGGCGGTGCGCGCGGTCGAGCCCGCCCGCCTCGCACCCGGCCCGGATCCGCGGGTGCCGCGGCTCCCGCTCGAGGAGGCGCGCGGATGACCGAGGACTTCCTCGCGGTCGTCGAGACCAAGCGCTTTCTCGGGCAGGAGTTCCTCACGTGGCTCGTGCACCGCATCGAGGAGGGCGCGGCGCCCGCCGACGCCGAGCTCCACCTCGGCGACCGCGTGGTGCTCGCCGACGCCGCCGGGGATCGGCTCACGGTGGCTGGCGCGGGCGACGCGCGCGCCGAGATCGGCGCGGGGCTTCGCCGCGGCAAGCTCCTCGATCGCGCGCGGCTGGTGATCGCGCGCGGCGAGCGGCGGTGGGAGCTGGTGCTCGACGGCGGGCTCTTCGTCTACGAGAGCCTGCGCTGCCCCAAGCTCGGGCCGCGCGACGCGGACGCGCGCGCGGCCTTCGAGAACGACCTGTTCCTGCGCCTCGCCGATGTCGAGGAGGTGCTCGGCGTGCTCGACGCGCTGTTCGCCGAGTTCTGCCGGCTGCGCGGGTCGGCGGCGTGGGCGGCGCGTGAGCTGCCGGCGCTGCGTGCCTGGGTGGAGCGGCTCGGCTGAGATGCTGCGCACCCAGGACCTCCGCGTCGTCGCCACCGAGCCCCTCACGCCGCCGGCGGAGCTCAAGCGCGAGCTCCCCGCCGACGACCGGCACTACGCCGTCGTCGTGCGCGCCCGCGAGACCGTGCGCGCGATCCTCGCCGGCACCGACCCGCGGCTGCTCGCCGTCGTCGGCCCGTGCTCCATCCACGACCCCGAGGCGGCGCGCGACTACGCGCGCCGGCTGCGCGCGCTCGCCGACGCGGTGGGCGAGCGGCTTTTCCTCGTGATGCGCGTGTACTTCGAGAAGCCGCGCACGACCATCGGGTGGAAGGGCCTCATCAACGACCCGCACTTGAACGGCACGCACGACATGCACACGGGGCTGCGGCTCGCGCGCCGGCTCCTGCTCGACATTGCCGCGCTCGGGCTCCCCGCCGGCACCGAGCTGCTCGACCCGATCACGCCGCGCTATCTCGCCGATCTGCTCTCCTGGGCCGCCATCGGGGCACGCACCACCGAGAGCCAGACCCACCGCGAGATGGCGAGCGGGCTCTCCATGCCCGTCGGCTTCAAGAACTCGACCGCGGGCAACCTCCAGGTGGCGGTCGACGCCCTCGCGTCGGCGCGCCACCCGCACACGTTCCTCGGCATCACCGAGGAGGGCCGCACTGCGGTCGTCCACACGCGCGGCAACCCCGACACGCACATCATCCTGCGCGGCGGCCGGCGGCCGAACTACGACGCCGCGAGCATCGCCGCGTGCGAGGCGCTCCTCGCGCGCGCGGGGCTGCCCGCCCGCGTGCTCGTCGACTGCAGCCACGCGCAGACCGGCAAGGACTACACGCGCCAGCCCGAGGTGCTCGCCGACCTCGTGCGCCAGGTGCGCGGGGGGACGCGCGCCATCATGGGCTTCATGCTCGAGAGCAACCTCG
>Ga0209810_1000736_pt1 | contig 62944 bp, 62 predicted proteins | sample Coa_R1_7_FD_187159 | JGI IMG/M metagenome (GOLD analysis project Ga0209810, IMG submission 187159) | Surface soil microbial communities from Centralia Pennsylvania, which are recovering from an underground coalmine fire - Coalmine... | ecosystem: Environmental > Terrestrial > Soil > Unclassified... | reverse complement strand
GCAATGATGATGCCGAAGACCGCCGATTTGATAATCCCCCCCCAAATGTCGTTCGCCTCAAGGTATTGAATCGTCCGGCGGATATAAATTCCCGGATTCGCCTCCATCAAATGAACGGAGATTAAATAGCCCCCGATAATTCCGATCATGTCCGAAAAAATCGTCAGCATCGGAAGCATCAGCATCCCGGCAAGCAACCGTGGGGTGATGAGATACTTGACTGGATTGACCGCCATCGTCGCGAGCGCGTCGATCTGTTCGGTGACCTTCATCGTCCCCAGCTCCGCTGCCATCGCCGCCCCTGCTCGTCCTGCGACGATGAGGCCGGTGAGCACCGGGCCGAGCTCCCGCGTCATCGACAACGCCACCACCGTTCCGACCAACCCTTGGGCATTGAAGCGTTTAAAGCCGGTATAACTCTGAAGCGCGAGAACCATTCCGGTGAAGGTGGCGGTGATTAAGACGACCGGGATCGACTGAACCCCGACCGCTTCCATCTGTTTGGCGATGTTCCGGAAGCGTAAAGGGGGGGTAAATACCCACATCAGCGCCTTGAAGAAGAGCAGGGAGACCGCCCCCATCTCCATCAAGAATCCCAACAACCAGCCACCGATTTTTTCGAAGTAACGCATCGTAAGAACAAATGACGTGAGGCGTAAGGCAAAAAGATTTAAATCTTTTAACTTTACCCCTCACGCCTCACGCTTCACTTGTTTTATAAACTCGCGGAACCCGCTCTCCAATCCCGCAGAGAATCTCATACGGAATCGTCTCGGCCAGGCGGGCCAACTCATCGGCCCAGACGGCTTCGCTCCCCTCTTCCCCGATCACCGTTACCCAATCGCCGACCCGAAGCGCGGGAACCTCGGTGACGTCGAGCATCGTCATATCCATGCAGACCCGTCCGACTACCGGGACCCGTCGCCCTTTCGCGATCATCATGCCGCGATTCGAGAGAAGCCGCGGATAACCGTCGGCGTAACCGATCGACACCGTGGCGATCAAACTCTCCCGTTGGGTGTAGAAGGTGCGCCCATAGCTGATGGAGGTGCCTGCGGGGACTTTTTTCAGGGCGATCACGCGGGCGCGAAGTTGTAGGATCGGTTTCAAAGAGATCCGGCTCTCCTCTTCCAGAGGGGAATACCCATAGAGCATGAGCCCAGGGCGCACCAAGTTAAAATGCGCCGGGCTGAAATGCATAATAGCAGCGCTGTTGGCCAGATGGCAATAGGGGATTTTTATCTTCGCCTTCTGAAGCGCGGTCCAGATTTGCTGAAGCGCTTCCAACTGATGTCGGGCAAAAGAGAGATCCTTCAGATCGGCCTCGGCAAAATGGGTCAGAACCCCTTCGACCTGAATCCCCTCATGCGACACAGCGGTCTGAATGAATGGAAGGGCTTCGGAAATCGGCACTCCCAGTCTCCCCATCCCGGTATCAAGCTTAATGTGGACATTCACCCGCTTTCCGCGCCGCGCGGCGTATCGGCTCAGGGCAATGAGCGAATCGGAATCGAAGAGAAGCGGGGTGAGTTGATAGCGGACAATCTCCGGAATCTGATCAATCGGGCAGCCGGTCATCAATAAAATCGGATGGGTGATCCCGGCCTTTCGAAGCTGGACCGCTTCTTCCAGATAGGCGACGCCCAGCAGCGAGACGGCGGAGCTCCCCTTCCCGACCAGAAATTGCGCAATCGGAACGGCGCCGTGACCGTAGGCGTTCGCCTTGATCACCGCCAAAATCTCTCTTCGACCGATTCGTTTTTTTACCTGCTGAAGGTTGTGACGGAGCGCTGCAAGATCGATCTCCGCAACGCCGGCGGAGCGCCTTCGAACATCCATTTTCTTCTCGCTGGTCAACACCTTTATTCCAACTTCTCAGGTTCGATTTCACCAGGCGTGTTCTTGATGTGCGGTTTTTCGAGCAATTCTAACACATGATCTTGTTTTTCGCGCAATTGATGAAGAAATTTCGGATCAGAAAGAGAAAGCGCCGCCGCCTCTCGATAAACAGCCAGGGCGACTTCGTACTCCGCCCGCTCCAGGTAGATGGCGCCCAACGTATCGAGATAATACGGCTTGCGCGTCGGATCGATCTCAATCGCCTGTTGGATAAAGCGCTCCGCTTGGAGAAGGTCTTTCCGATTCACCAGATAGAGCGAAGCCAAATTATTGAGGATGGGGGCGTTGCGGGCATCGAGGCGGAGCGACGTTCGATAGGCCTGTTCTGCGGCGACATAATCTTGCTTGCCGTAGTAAGCGTTCCCCAGGTAGCCCTGGACCACCGCGGGAGACGCTCCTTTGTCGATCGCTGTTTGATATTCCGAAATCGCCAGGTCCCACTCTCCTCGGGCTTCATAGGAAAGCCCAAGTTGAAGATGCTCTTCGCCGGAGAGCGGATCGTTGAGAACAATTACTTTCGGGATGATCCCACAACCGACAAGCCCGAAGAAGAAAAGAGGCAAAAGCAGACGGAGCGGCCTCATCGACGCTAGCCGGCGGGGGGAGGAAGGACTTGGAGCGTCCAGTAGTTGGTTTTCTCCCAGGCGGCGATAAAAGTCCGATACGGAATCGGCTTGTTCGCCTCGGCGCCGGAATGGACGATCACCTCTTCCCGCGCCTCATCAAGACCGGTAATCACGACAAAATGACCGACCGGGAAGATGCGCCCACCGAGATTGAGAAATGCAATCAATGGAATGCCCCGAGAAAGATGGTCTCGAATATCGGCAAGACTTCCGGCATAGCTCTCGGCCTGCATCCCCTTCTGCCGCGCGAAATGCGTCAAGTCGATCCCCAAAGCACCCTTCAGCTCCGGAAGATAGACGGCGCGCGCCACCTCTTCGACCGACGCTTCCTCCCGCCAGTATTTCAGAACGGAGGTCAGCGACGCGGGACCGCATAGACCGACCTGCTGTGGGAAATAAGGAACATCCAATCGAAGCGCCTGTCCGGAAGGAGAAGCGATCTGGCCGGTTGCGGCGCATCCGAAGCCGAGGAGAATGAAAAGCGCCAGCATGGTATCGGTCAATAAAGCCCGGCTCCTCCGCGGAAGAACTCTCCGGAGCATGATCGGCAGGTCCGGCATGACGAAGTCGAATCGCATTCAGACCTATTTTGTGATGATAATCTTGTGCCCGGTCAACTGGACAAGGATCACCACCAGGATTGCAATCACCAGAAGCGCGATGATGACGCCGAGCCCGTCCCCTCCGGCATAGAGAGAATCGATCTGGCTGGCCACCTGATGGAGTTCGTGATCGGAGAGTTGGGCCAGGCGGGAGGTAATTTCTTCATGACTTAAGCCGAGGTCGGTCAAGCGTTGGCGAATAACTTTCGATTCCAGGATGGTCTGGATCTTTGTGAGGTCCTCTTGACGAAGCGAGGCGGTCTGATTGGAGGAGAGAAACATCGCCCAGCCTTCGGACGCCGGAAAAACGGAGAGAAGTCCGAGAACCACAGTGGCAATGACCAAGTAACCGACCAAAGATCTTTTTAAAAAAAGCCTGATCCCAAAACCCATTGACGACCTCCTCATCAGCAACTAAGTGAACCGTGAAAACAACACGCCGTCTTTAAGTAACCTTAGACTTCCAGAATCTCCGCTTCTTTCTTTTTTAAGATCTCATCGACCTTTGTAATCGTCTGGTCGGTCATTTTTTGGACTTCATCTTGCGCCTTGCGGAGCGCATCTTCCGACAGCGTCCCATCTTTCTGAAGCGATTTCAGCTCATCGTTGGTGTCGCGGCGAATATTGCGGATCGCCACCTTGGACTCTTCCCCGATCTTCTTCACCAGTTTCACCAGATCGCGTCTGCGCTCTTCGGTCAGAGGAGGGATGCTGATCCGGACGACCTTTCCGTCGTTGGTGGGGGTGAGTCCCAGCCCGGAGGCCAAGATCGCCTTTTCAATCTCTGGGAGCTGGCTGGTATCCCACGGCTGAATCAGAACGGTGCGGCTGTCGGGGATGGAGAGGGTCGCGATCTGCTTCAGCGGGGTCATCGTTCCGTAATAGTTGACCTGGATGGAGTCAAAGAGCACCAAAGAAGCGCGGCCGGTTCGAATCCCGGAAAGCTCCGTCTTTAGATGCTGGAGGGAGGCCTCCGTTTTCTCGACCATTTTCTTTTTGGCATCAGAAACCATACATTCCTTTTTATAGGGCCTCTATTATTTTTCAGCGCGATTTTCGAATGAGGGTCCCCACGCGCTCGCCGGTGAGGACCTTGCGAATATTTTCCTTTTCTTTGACGTTGAAAACAATCAGCGGAAGATTGTTATCCATGCAGAGGGTCACCGCCGTGGAATCCATGATCTTCAATCCCTTCTCGATCACCTCGAAGAAGGTCAACTCGGAGAACTTGCGGGCCGTCGGGTCTTTCATCGGATCGCGATCGAACACGCCATCCACCTTGGTTCCCTTTAGAATCACCTCAGCCCCGATTTCCATCGCACGGAGGACGGCGGCGGTATCTGTCGAGAAGTAAGGATTGCCGGTCCCTGCGGCAAAGATAACGACCCGCTTTTTCTCCAGGTGACGGATCGCCTTTCTTCGGATGTATCCTTCCGCCAGCTCTTTCATTTCGATCGCCGACTGGACGCGGGTGAAAACCCCTTTTTTTTCTAGGATATTCTGGAGGGCAAGCGCGTTGAGAACGGTCGCCAACATCCCCATGTAATCGGCCGAGGTCCGCTCCATCCCGGCGGCGCTTCCGGCGATGCCTCGGAAAATATTTCCACCGCCGATCACCACCGCCGTCTCGACGCCCATCGAGACGATCTCTTTAATCTCTTCCGCGATGGTGTCGAGCATTTTGGGTTCAATCCCGTACCCCTGTTCTCCCGCCAACACCTCGCCGCTGACCTTCAGGAGAACCCTCTGATATTTTGCATCGGACATGCGCGGCAATCCTGCTATTCTGTAGAAAGGGTGAACACCGTCGGAGCGGACGGCGAAGGATCGTCCTCCGGTGCCGCCCGGCATGAATACGAAATGTGTCGAAAGCGGCGAGGCTCTAAGCCCCGCCCTCTCCGAGTTGATAGCGCGTAAATCGGCGGACGTGGATATTCTCGCCGATCTTGGCAATCTTCTGCGCGATCAGATCCTTGATCTTCACCTGTGGGTCTTTGATGAACGGCTGCTCTAAGAGGCAGATCTCTTCGAAGAACTTTTCGATCTTTCCCTCGGCGATCTTAGCGATCACTGCCTCCGGCTTTTTCGTCTCACGGGCCTGGGCGATAAAGATGCTCCGCTCTTTCTCGACGACCTCGGCGGGAACATCCTCGCGACGAATATACTGGGCCGGCGGTGTCGAACCGGCGATCTGCATGGCGATATCACGCACCAACTCCTGGAACTCCGGATTTCGCGCGACGAAATCGGTCTCGCAGTTCACCTCCACCAACACGCCGATCTTCCCGCCGAAATGGATGTACGAGCCGATGATCCCTTCGCGCGTCTCCCGCCCGGCTTTCTTGGCGGCGGTCGCAAGCCCTTTCTGGCGAAGATAATCGATCGCCTTGGAAAGATCCCCCTGCGACTGCGCCAGGGCCGCTTTGCAATCCATAATTCCGGCCCCGGTTTTCTCGCGTAATTCCTTGATTGTATCGACTGCCGACATTCCGTTTCCTTTCAAAATAGATCTCACCTAAATAGATCTCGATGAACAAATGTGGACGATCGTCAAATCCTTCTCTTTAGGAAGCCCCCTCCTGATTTCCCTCGGCGGCCGTGGCCATGACCGGTTCCGGTTTCGCCTCCTGCGGGGCCGCGGGGGCGGGCCGCTCCGCCTGCGTCTTCTCTCGAATGCGCCGCCCTTCCAGCGCCGCATCGGCAATTCGACTGGTAATCAGACGGATTGCGCGGATCGCATCATCGTTGCCGGGAATGACATAATCGATCTCGTCCGGATCACAATTGGTATCGACGATGGCGATCACCGGGATGCCGAGTCGATTGGCCTCCAGGACGGCGGTTTGCTCTTTCATGGTGTCGATCACGAAGATCGCCCCCGGAAGATTCCGCATCTCTTTGATCCCGCCCAAATTCCACTCGAGGTGCTCCCGCTCTTTCTCCAGTTGGATGACCTCTTTTTTCGGCAACCGCTCATAGGTGCCGTCTTCCCGGGCCGCTTCCAGTTTTTTTAACTTCTCGATGCTCTTTCGGATGGTGGCGAAGTTGGTCAGCATTCCCCCCAACCACCGATGATTCACATAAAACATCCCGCAACGCTTCGCCTCAGCCTCCACAATCTCCTGCGCCTGACGCTTCGTTCCGACGAAGAGAAGGTTTTCTCCCTGCGCCACGAGGTCCCGGACGAAATCGGATGCCTGTGCAAATTTTTGAACCGTCTTCTGAAGGTCGATAATATAGATATCGTTCCGTTCGCCGAAGATAAATTTGGCCATCTTCGGATTCCAACGATTGGTTTGGTGCCCGAAATGGACACCCGCTTCAAGTAATTCTCTCATTTCAATCATTCGTTTCTCCTTATTTGGTCTTTGCCTCCGCTCCCGCTTCAAACGCCCAAGACGATGAAGATGAAGGGGCAACCCGACCTTCGGACGCGCCGTTTCGGTCGGGGACCAGGCCCCAGCGGGGAGCGTGTGTATTTTGTGTTGAGTGTTGAAGGTGTTACACGATCTCGATCAAAGGAATTGCAAATGACCGGATTTTAAAAATTAGCATAATTATAGCCGAATTTGCAATAAGAAAAAAGGGTGCGCCTCGCTCCCGCCTATGATCGGTAGGCCGCATTAATCTTGACATAGTCGAAGCTGAGGTCACAGATCCAGAAGGTCGCCTGACCCTTTCCTGAATGGAGATAAACCGTCAGTTCAATCTCCCGCTGCTTTAACAGCGCGGCCACTTTCGACTCGGCCGCTTTCCCCTGGTAGATTCCCTTTCGGACAAGGGCCTCGGAACCGAAGAAAAGATCGACCTGCTCTGGACGAACCGGCACCCCCGCATTGCCGATCGCGGCGACGATCCGGCCCCAGTTGGCATCTTGCCCGAAGAAGGCGGTCTTCACCAGGTTGGAGCGGGCGATCGACTCCGCAATTCGCCGCGCCGCGGCATCGCTCCGCGCCCCAATGACCTTCACCTCAACCAGTTTTGTCGCCCCCTCCCCGTCTCGGACGATCATCTTTGCAAGGGTCTGGCATGCTTTCTCCAAGAGGGAAACAAACTGGCGATAGGCCGCCCCCTTGGATCGGATCTCTTTCCCCCGCCGCCCGCTGGCGAAACAGAGGACCATGTCGTTTGTGCTGGTGTCGCCGTCGACGGAGATGCAGTTGAAAGAGCGATCCACCGCCTGCCGCAAGGCCTCTTGAAGAAGCTGTGGCGTAATCGATGCATCGGTCGTCAGGAAGGAGAGCATCGTCGCCATGTTCGGATGGATCATTCCCGATCCCTTTGCGATTCCGCCGACCTTCACCTCTCGCCAGCCGACCTCACCGACAAACGCGATCTCTTTCGGAAAAGTATCGGTCGTCATAATCGCCTCCGCGGCGGCGCGACCGCCGTTCGGAGAGAGCTGAGCGGCCAAGCGCGGGACCGCGCCGGTTATCTTCTCGATCGGCAGAAACTCTCCGATGACGCCGGTCGATGCGACATAGACCGACTCGATCGGAACCGACAACGCGCGCGCCGCCGCCTCGGCCATCGCCTCGGCGTCGCGGTAGCCCCGTTCCCCCGTGAACGCGTTGGCGTTGCCGCTGTTGGCGATGATCGCCCGGCCTTTCTTCTTTCGAAGATGTTTCCGATCGAGCAGAAGCGGGGGGGCCGGAAACCGATTCTTCGTGAAGACCCCCGCGACATTGCAGACCGTTTCGGAAAAAATGAGCGCGAGATCGGCCTTTTCGATCTTTTTAATCCCCGCAAATGTTCCGGCCGCCGTGAAACCCTCGACCGCGGTAATGCCTCCTTCAATCTGTTCCGTCTGTTCCATCAACCCATCCGAATTTGCGTCTTATGGAAAAATCCCCGGCGCGATCAGTCCGAGCCGATCATCCCACCCCATCATAACATTCATGTTTTGAATCGCCTGGCCGGAAGCCCCCTTCACTAGATTATCGATCGCCGACATCAGGATCGCCGTCCGCCCTCCCGGCGTCGCAAAGACGCCGATATCACAAAAGTTGGACCCGCGGATATGGGAGAGGTTCGGCGCGCCGTCGCTCCTTCGAATGAAGGGCTCCTCCCGATAGAGATTTAAAATCGATTCGAGTTTCTTCTGGGTGAACTTTCCGTTTAGGGGAAGATAAATCGTCGTCAGAATGCCCCGATTGACCGGAAGGAGGTACGGGGTAAAAAGGGTTGTCACCTTTTTTCCGCCGATTCGCCGGATTTCTTGTTCAATCTCCGGGAGATGCCGATGAACGCCGACATTATACGCGACCAATCCCTCATTGACTTCGGTGAAATGGGTCTTCGCAGAAGGGGTCCGCCCCGCCCCGGAGACCCCTGATTTGGAATCGATGATGATCTCGCGGCTCGAATCGATACATCCAGCCTTCAGGAAAGGGTAGAGAGGCAGGAGCGCGCCGGTCGGATAGCAGCCGGGGTTCGCAATGAAATGGCTCCGGGCAATCTCGGAACGGTAGACTTCGGTGAGACCGTAAACCGCTTCCTTCAGCAATTCGGGGTGCGTGTGGGGAGCGTGATACCAGGTCTTATAAAGCGAAGGCGATCGAAGGCGATAATCCGCCGAGAGGTCGATCACCTTCTTGCCCATGTCGAGGAGTTGTCGCACCGGCTCCATCGCCTTCGTATGCGAGAGGGCAAGGAAAATAAGATCGGCCTTCTCCGCAATTTTCTTCGGATCGAAGGGATCGAGCGTGAGGTTGTAATACCCCTTCAAAAAAGGGAGCCGGTGGACAAGCGGCTCTCCGGCCGACTGCTCCGACGTCACACTCACCACTTCGACGTTGGGGTGGAGGAAGAGAAGCCGGAGCAATTCTCCGCCGGTATAGCCGGTCGCGCCGGCGATGGCGACTTTGAGGGTCATGCCGTCTCTTTATCTTTATGAGAGGAACCTGTGGTACCGATTCACGCTTAAAAAAAAGGGAAGGTCTTTCGACCTTCCCGATTCGACTGCGAGGTGAAAAGAACCGTTACCGTTTGGAATATTGGAACCGTTTCCGGGCCCCCTTCTGTCCGTACTTCTTTCTTTCTTTGACCCTCGGATCGCGGGTGAGGAGACCTTCTTTCTTCAAAGCGGTGCGCGATTGCGGAACCGCTTCCAACAGGGCTTTCGAGATGCCGTGGCGAAGCGCGCCCGCCTGGCCGCTGAGCCCGCCGCCATGAACCAGCGCGACGGCATTGTAGCGTCCGACCGTGTCGGTCAATTGGAACGGCTGAATGACGAGATACTTCCAAACCTGCCGCGGAAAGTACTCGTCCGACGACCGACCGTTGACAGTGATCTTCCCTTCACCCGGTTCGAGCCAAACTCGCGCTGTGGCGTTCTTTCTTTTTCCCGTCGCAAAATACCGCGTTGCCGCCATGATCAAGAACCCCTTTCTTTCACTTTGAGGACTTCCGGTTGCTGGGCTTGATGGGGATGGTCGGGACCGGCGTACACCTTTAACTTCTTCGCCATCGCTTTTCCCAGCTTGGTTTTCGGGAGCATTCCGGCAATCGCGTAGGTCACGAGCCGTTCCGGCTTCTCGCGCAGCATCTTCTCCGCGTTCGTCTCCTTCAGCCCCCCCCTCATGTAACCGCTGTGGTGATAATATTTCTTTTTGACCGCTTTGCCCGCCGTCAGGACGACCTTCTCTGCATTGATGACGACGACATGATCCCCCAAGTCCTGGTTGGGCGTAAAGACCGGCTTGTGCTTTCCACGAAGAACCGCCGCGACCTGCGCCGCCATCCGCCCCAACACTTTTCCGTTCGCATCAACGACGAACCACTTCCTCTGAATCTCCGACTCTTTCACTGCCGTTGTTTTCATCTTCACCCTTCAGATAAACCTATAAAGTAGTGTATTTTTATACAACGATTGAGCTTTTGTCAAGGGGAAAGATGATAAAGACGATGACGCGTCGTGGCGACCGCTCCGGTCGCCCATCCATCTTGATGAGGGAATCAGGCGTTGTAGGAACCGAAATCTTTCGGTTTGAGCCGTTCAAGCCACTCGTCTAAATTTTCCGAAGACTTCTTTCGCAAGACCTCTTCGGTCACATAGATCGGAACCCGAGCACGCAGGGCGAGGGCAATCGCATCACTCGGCCGAGCATCGATGGTGAATTCAAAAGGCCCGCCCGATCCTTCTTGCTCCGCCGCGCGACGGTGGGTCAGATAGAGGGTCGCAAAATAAGTGTTGTTGTTGAGATCATGAATGACGATCTTTTCTATTTGAACACCGAGATGACCCAAAAGGTCCCGCAGAAGATCGTGTGTAAGAGGGCGTTGCGGAACGATCCCCTCCAATGCAAATCGAATGGCGTTTCCTTCGGTCACCCCGACCCAGATCGGGAGAAGCTCGACATTCTGTTCATCTTTTAATATGACAATCTGGGCTTCCGTATTCGGATCGGAGACCACGGCGTGTACTTTCAACGGGATATTCATTGCTGACTCCCTCACTCCTAATCTTATTAAGATGATAAGCGATCGGCCTAAGGCAGCCGCTTGATCATCCCTCGGCTTGCAACCTCTGTTGCCTTTTCAAAACTGGCTGGAATGCGCGGAAAGAAAAGAAAGAGATATCCTCTCGATTCTCCCGTCCCCTCCCAGATGATATCCCCCATCTCGATATCCCAAAGCCGGCTTTGCATGCGAACCTGCGTCGCCCCCTCGACCACTTCGACCTGTTGCAATTCGGTTTCGAGGAGAAAGCGGGTCCCGAATAGCTTTTTTAACTCGGCGATATCCTTCTCTTCGGCCACCTTTTTAAAGGAGGTTTCTTTCTTGAGCTTCTCGAGGGTCCGGCCGAGATTGCTCGCTTCGATTTTAGCGCGGACCTCATCGGGAGAGATCAAATGGGTCTGCGGCCTCATTTCGATGAGGGATCGATAGAAGATCGCCTCCGCGGTCTTCGTGTAGTCGCGATTCACCCCCCGCCCGAACATCGGCATGATCGCGATCGTCTCTGTGGAAAGATTATCGGTATAGAGCACGCCTCGGCGATAATTTTCACGTGAGAGATCATCGATCCCGACGCATCCAAAGAGTAAAAGGCCCGCGAGGAAGAAAAGACCCATTCTGGCGCAAGGTTTCTTCGGCGAGAATCTCATGCTAACTCTATTCTCGTAGAGAGCGGACCCCATATTTCCGCAAGTTTGGGACGTCTATTTCCATTTTTATGACCGTTCTCAAAATAATACGCTGCAATCTTGAATTGGTATTTATCAAGCGATCCCGAAACGGTGTGGTCAAATTGGAAGAGTCTCGACCGGGAGCGCTTGTTCTCATTGACGGCAATCACGATTTGGAGATCATCCTCCGCCATGTATTTGATATCTTCGGCGCTGAGGGTCACATGCGCACGGATATCGCGGTACATCGTATGGGAATGAAAGTCGCCGATCACATCCAGCTTTGGGAAGTTCTTCAGAACTTCGGTGATGATCCGCCATTTCTCCGGCCGCAGTTCGGTCCAGCTATGCCCCCGCTTCACACTTTGATAAGGAATGGCATGTTCGACGATAAACTTATCGGGATTCCGATAACCCAGAAGAAGGCCGAAGCATTCCTTCTTGTACACTTCTACGGCAGAGAGGATGAGTCCGATAAACACATTTTCGTTGAGATAGACCTGCACCTCTCCCCCCTCTTCCGCCCATTCGAGTATCGCTCATTAATAATGAAGATTTGATTGAAAGAGATCGACACCAAGATCAACTTAGGTGTCGTACTTCCCGAAGTCTTCTGGCCGGAGATTCTCCAGCCAACGATCCAATTCTTCAGAACTCTGCTTCTTGATAACACCCTCCGTCGCGAAGATCGGGGCGTCCGCGCGAAGTGCCAAGGCGATGGCATCGCTTGGCCGAGAATCGATCGTGAATTCTGAATCGTGGTACATGAGATGGATTTTGGAGAAATAGGTGTTGTCTTTAAGATCGGTCACCACAATGCTGATGACCTTTGCATCGAGGGAGTCCAAGACATTTTTAATGAGGTCGTGGGTCATCGGACGGGGGGTAAAGACCCCTTCTAACGCCAAGCTGATCGCATTGGCTTCGGGCTTTCCGACCCAGATGGGTAAGACTTCCGTGTTCTCTTCATCTCTGAGAATAATAATATAAGCATTATTATACGGGTCAAACATGAGACCCCGCACCTTCATTTGGACCAACATGATCGGTGTCCTTCCATCATTCCGAAAGATTTATTTTAAATTTATCACTTTCATCATTTCTTTGTCAACGAACAACCCCGCTCCGTCGCACTGCACAAGCCCTTGTTCTCTCGTGGAATTCATCTTGACACCCCTTTGACCAGAGGATATAATGTGGCACCCTTAAAGTGATTTGATTCGATGCTAAATGTTTTGTTCTTCAAAGTCACCCTCCTTTTTTATTTTCTTGGGACCTCCTTTTTTTTGTTCAATCTCTGGGATCGAAAAGGAGAGCGCACCTGGGGGGGTGCGCTCTCGGAAGGGGACGGCGCTTCACCCCCTTCGTCCTGGAGTCAAAAGCTGGCGGTGTGGGTCACCGGCGCCGGGTTCATCTTTCATACCCTCGCTCTGGTCACTCGCATCAGAGAGTCCGGCTATATCCCTTTTACCAACCTTCATGAGGCCATTTCTTTTTTCTCTTGGGCGATTGTCCTCGCCTTTTTCTTGGTCGAGTTCCGCTACGGCATCGATGTCCTCGGATCATTTATTCTCCCACTGGCCTTTCTCTCGCTGGTGTCTGCGGCGGCCCTTCCGAATGAAGTCCGAACCCTCGACCCGACTCTGAAGACCATTTGGTTTGGAATTCACACGACGCTCTCCCTCCTGGGCATCGTCGCCTTTGCAATTGCATTCATTGCAGGGATTATGTATCTTCTCCAGGAAAGTTTTCTGAAATCAAAACAATTCAATTCGCTCTATTATAAGCTCCCCTCTCTCGATCTGCTCGACGAGTGGAACAAGAAGGCCATCCTGCTCGGATTTCCTCTTTTGACCCTCGGCATCATTTCGGGGGCGCTCTGGGCGCAGTATTCTTTGGGTTCGTTTTGGATCCCCAATAATCCGAAGCAGGCGCTTTCTTTGGGAACTTGGTTTTTTTACTTGATGGTTCTCCATGGCCGGATTACGATTGGATGGAGGGCGAAGAAAGCCGCCCACCTCGCCATCATCGGCTTTGTTGGGGTCATCTTTATTTTTGTCACCCTGGCTTAAATTGTTCGATCATGCTTGCTGGATGTTCGCGATGATGCAACGGAAGAAAACGTCATGAATATCGTGATCGTCGGTCTGAATCATCGAACCGCGCCGGTTGAAATCCGAGAGCGCTTTTCCATCTCCGAAAAGCAGCTCGGAGAGGCCCTCTATCGCTTGAAGTCGGACCCACTGATCGAAGAGGGGCTGATTCTATCCACATGCAACCGGGTGGAAGTCTGCGCCGTCGTTAAAGAGACAACGCAAGGCTTCGAGGCGATCAAGAACTTCTTCATTCATTATCAACCAAACATTTCCCCCGACGTCCTGACCCCTTGCCTCTATATGTATGCCGCCGGGGATGGATTGCGTCATCTCTTCCGCGTCGCCGCCAGCCTCGACTCCATGATCATCGGTGAGCCTCAAATTCTGGGTCAGATCAAAGAGGCGTTCGATCAGGCCATTCTTCATAAGACGACCGGCGTCATCCTGAACAAGGTTTTCAAAAAGGCGATCTCGGTCGCAAAACGGGTTCGGACCGAAACCAAAATCGCGGAGAACGCCGTCTCGATCAGCTTCGCGGCGGTCGAGCTGGCAAAGAAGATCTTCGGGAAGCTTGAGCGGAAATCGGCTCTCCTGATCGGCGCCGGCGAGATGGCGGAGCTGGCGGCGCGCCACTTCGTCGCCAACGGCGTTCAGTCGATCGCCATCGCAAACCGCAGCTACGAGCGCTCGCTGGAGCTGGCGAAGGAGTTCAACGGCGTTCCGGTGAAATTTGAAGATCATGTGGCCCAGATGGCCGAGTCGGATATTGTCCTCTGCTCCACCGGTGCTCCGCACTACCTGATTGGGGTCGACGAGGTTTCGAAGGTGATTGGGGTTCGCCGGAATAAGCCGATCTTCTTCATCGACATCTCTGTGCCGCGCAACATCGACCCGGCGATCAACAAGCTCGACAACGTCTTTCTTTATGATATCGACGATCTGCAGCTGGCGGTGGAGACCAACCTTCGCGCGCGGGAACGGGAAGCGCTCAAAGCAGATAAGATCATCGATGAAGAGATCGAGCGCTTCTCCCGATGGTTCAAGTCGCTCGACGCCGTTCCGATGATCGTCGCCCTGAGAGATCGCGCCGAAGAGATCCGCCAGGCCGAGATCGAGAAAATTCTCGGGAAGCTCGGGCCGTTGACGCCGGCCCAACGAGAGGCGCTGGAGAGCCTCACCAGCTCAATCGTCAACAAGCTGCTCCATAGCCCTCTGACGGTCTTGAAAGAAGAGGCCCATTCGACGAATGGCAACATGATCTTGGAGGCGACCCGAAAACTCTTCCATCTCGAAGAGGTCCTCTCCAAACTTGATCAGGAAAAGAAGATCCCTCCCGAGGAATCGCTCTAGATGAATCGGACCGCCGGTCTTTTCTTTTTGTTGATCCTCTTTTCTCTCTCCTCCGTTCGCTGTCGGATCGATCCCAATCAGATCAATCAGAAAACACCGGTCTCGGAAGAGAAGACGAGCAGTCCCGCCGCGACGCTTGGACCCGCTCCCCACGAAAAGGGGAACCGCTACTTTCGGACAGGAAGCTTCAGCACCGGGGAAGGGAGCTACGTCCGCTCGCTCCTGGCCGATGGTGATTTGATCTGGGTCGGAACTTCCGAAGGAATTATCAAAGTTGCTCGACGGACCGGAGAGGCGCTTCAGACCTTTACGATGGCCGACGGATTGAAGAGCCCTTACATTTTCACGATGAAGCGAGATCCTCGCGGAGGCCACTGGTTCGGAACCAACAATGGCGGGATCAGTTATTTCGATGGGAAAAACTGGAAGACCTATCTTCCCTCGGACGGTCTGGCCGACTTCTGGGTCTACGGGATCGACTTCGCTGCGGATGGGACAACCTGGATCGCCACCTGGAATGGGGTCAGCCGATTCGATGGAAGTCGTTTTAAGAACTACAATACTAAAGATGGTTTGGCCAACCGGTGGGTCTACACATTGGCGATCGATCGGGATCAATCGATCTGGTTCGGCACCGAGGGAGGGGTCAGTCGGCTCGATTCAGATGGAAGATGGAAGACTTGGCGGCATCAGGATGGTCTCGGTGCGCCGAATAAGCGCGGACTGCCTCAAAGCGAGAACACCGGATTCGGCACCCTTTCCAAATCGCAGATGAACAACTATAAACATCAGCACAATCTCTCGGTCCTCGGTCCGGACGGGAATGAAACATATAATGAGAATTATGTCTTCTCAATGGCGATCGACCGCAACGGGAATAAATGGTTCGGGACCTGGGGCGGCGGGGTGGCCCGATTCGACGGAGCGACTTGGAAGAACTATACGACGGAGGAGGGGCTGGCCGGCAATATCGTCTATTCCGTTGCCGTCGATCCGGTGGACGGAGCGATTTGGTTCGGAACCAACCACGGCGTCTCCCGCTTCGACGGACAACATTGGATGAGCCTCACCCCACGAGAAGGGCTGGCGAACGAGCATATCTACTCCATTGCAATCGACGCCGATCGCCACATCTGGTTGGGAGAAAAAGGGGGGGTGGATGAATGGGTACCCAGAAGTGAAAAATAACGTGAGGCGTGAAGCGTTAGGCGTCAGGCGACAAAGATTAAAAGTTCTTTTTGCCTTTACCCCTGACGCCTCACCCCTCACGCCTCACGGGTCTTAAAAATGTCAAAAAAAGTTTTGAAAATCGGCAGTCGCGGGAGCCAACTGGCCCTTTGGCAAGCGAATTGGGTCAAGAGGCAGCTCGAGCAAAAAGGATTTCAGGTCGAGATCATCAAGATCAAAACGACCGGCGATAAGATTCTCGACGTCCCTCTCGCCAAAGTCGGAGGGAAGGGCCTCTTCGTCAAGGAAATCGAGGAAGCGCTCCTGCGAAATGAGATCGACTTGGCGGTCCACAGCATGAAAGATGTGCCGAGCGAACTCCCCGCGCCGCTTCACCTCGCGGCCATTCCCAAACGGGAAGACCCTCGCGATGCACTGATCAGCCGCCGGGGGCTCCGTCTGGCCGATCTCCCCGCGGGGGCGAAGATTGGAACCAGCTCCCTTCGCCGCCAGGCGCAGCTCTGGGCCTATCGATCCGACTTGGAATTCGTGATGCTTCGCGGGAATCTCGATACCCGTCTTCGCAAAGTAACCGAAGGGGAGTTCGAAGCGATCATTCTGGCCGCCGCCGGCTTGCACCGGATGGGATGGAGCGATCGGATCACCGAGTATCTCTCGCCCGAGATCAGCCTCCCGGCGATCGGCCAGGGGGCGCTGGGAATCGAATGCCGCCGAGAAGACCGAGAGATCAATGAGCAGATCGCCTTTTTGAATGATCCGGAAACCGCCTGCACGGTGACGGCGGAGCGCGCGCTCTTGATTCGTTTACAAGGGGGTTGTCAGGTTCCCATTGCGGGATATGCAACCCTCTCGGACGGAGAGATCACCCTGGAAGGCCGGGTCGCCACGCTCGACGGCGGAGAGGTCTTGCGAGAACAGCAGCGCGCGCCGATCTCCGACGCGCCCCGCCTCGGAACGCAGGTCGCGGATGCGCTCCTGGCGAAAGGGGCCGACAAAATTCTCAAGGCGGTTTATGAAGGAGGAAGGCCTTCAACGCCAGGAACGCCTTAGCATAAAGTCCATCTGTGAGAGAATGCTGAAGTGGAGAGGCCGTTTCAGTACCAATTTGAATGGGACCCGGCTAAGGCTCGCCAGAATGTAAAAAAACATAAAGTCTCCTTTGAACGTGCGGCGACCGTCTTTCTTGACCCACGAGCCCTGTCAGAGCTTGATGAAGAGCATAGCCGTAAGGAAGAGCGGTGGGTTACGCTAGGACTAGATCAAACGGGGGTTCTGCTGGTTATTTGTCATACCTATCGTGAAGAAACAGAGCTCCACGCCCGAATACGAATCATATCGGCACGCAAGGCAACAAGAAACGAAGCGAAACAATATGAGAGGATGTAAACCATGAAACGCGAATATGATTTTTCCAAAGCCGAGAGGGGGAAGTTTTATAAAAAGGGTGCAACATTGCGTTTGCCCATTTATTTGGATACCAAGCTTCAAAATCAGCTTGAGCGCCTTGCTCGGAAGAAAGGGAAAGACATTGGAGAGGTAGTAAACCGACTCGTGAGAAAAGAGGTCGATTTGCTCGAAGAATTAATCTAGCAAAGTGTTGAGTCCATTTGAACACGCGCGTCGCATTCCCCTTGGGGCGTGGGTGAGACGCGCGAATGTGCTGCGAATGAATGGCGAAGCCTCCTCCCACATCGTTCGGGGAGCGAACCATACAAATAGATTCATCTGCATTCGGGTCGAAGATGGCTTCGCGATCTGTTTGGAGGTACTTCGTACCCGATTTGGATCGGCACATTCCCCGCTGCTTGCGGCGGGGAATCTTCAATTGTTCACTGATGCAGCATAACTCACTTGAGCACATGAAGTAAACAGCAGATTGAAAGTCGCTCCTAAACGACGTTCTACATGGATTACCCTTATTAACGATGCCAAAAAACCCCTCAACCGTCTATCTGGTCGGCGCCGGTCCCGGCGATCCGAAGCTGATTACCCTTCGCGGGAAAGAGCTTTTGGAGAAGGCGGACGTCATCATCTACGACTACCTCGCCAACCCCAAGCTGCTTGAATTCGCGAAAGAGGGGGCGGAGAAGATCTACGTCGGGAAAAAAGGGGGATCGCGCAACGCTCTTCATCAAGAGTACATTCACGATCTAATGATCCAGGCGGCGAAGAGCGGCAAGTGCGTCGTTCGGCTGAAGGGGGGCGATCCGTTTATCTTCGGTCGAGGGGGGGAAGAGGCGGAGGCGCTGGTGGCGGCCGGAATTCCGTTTGAAGTCGTCCCCGGCGTCACGTCGGCGATCAGTGTGCCGACCTATGCGGGGATTCCATTGACCCATCGCGAGATGGCCTCCACGGTCGCGTTCGTCACCGGCCACGAAGATCCGACCAAAACGGGAAGCCTCATCGATTGGGCCAAGCTCGCCGGCGGACCCGACACCTTGGTCTTCCTGATGGGAATGGGAAATTTGGCCACGATTGTCTCGGAGCTGATCCGACGCGGGAAAGATCCGAAGACCCCGATCGCCCTGATCCGATGGGGAACCCATCCTTTTCAGAAAACGCTCGTCGGCCGACTCGATGATATCGTCGCGAAGGTCGGCGCGGAGGGAATGAAGCCGCCGGTGGTGATGGTGATCGGCGACGTGGTCTCGCTTCGGGACCGGCTCAATTGGTTTGAGTCGAAACCGCTCTTCGGAAAACGGATCATCGTCACCCGCGCCAAAGAGCAGGCGCCGGAGTTCATGGAACTTCTTTCTTCCTATGGGGCGGAGGCAATTTCGTTCCCGACCCTTCAGATCGCCCCGCCGCCAAGCTGGACGGAACTGGACGCCGCGATCGATCGGATTGAGGATTACAACTGGATCATTTTCACCTCGGTGAATGGGGTGCAGGCGTTTCGGAGGCGACTTGCGACGCTTCAAAAAGATCTTCGGCTGCTGAAAGGCATTTCGATCTGCGCGATCGGTCCCCGAACGGCGGCAGAGATTGAGGCGTGGGGGCTGCATGTCGATCTGGTGCCGCCCGAGTTCAAAGCGGAAGGGATCCTCCAGTCGCTCGATGCGCGGGGGATTGCCGGAAAACATTTTCTGATTCCGCGGGCCAAAGAGGCGCGGGAGATCTTGCCGGAAGAGATTAGACAAAAGGGAGGCGAGGTGGATGTGGTCCCCGCGTACCAGTCGGTCCGGCCCGATTATGATGATGCGACGATCGAGGCGCTTCTGCACGGAAAACGGACCGACATGATCACCTTCGCCAGTTCATCGACCCTTCGCAACTTTATGGAGATCCTCGGTCTCCAACGTCGATCGTGGCTGGCCGGCAGTGCAATCGCCTGCATCGGCCCAATCACGGCGGAGACAGCGCGCGAATTCGGGCTAAAGGTCGATGTGATGCCGGGCGAGTATACACTTCCCGCCTTGGCCGAATCGATTGTAGACTATTTTAAGAAAAAAGAGTAAATTGGGAAGAAAATTACGAGTGAGGAGCGCTTATGGGTTTTCCGATACATCGTCCGAGGCGCCTTCGGCAGAGTGACCCGCTTCGCCGGATGGTTCGCGAGACGCACCTCTCGGCGGACAGCTTGATTTATCCCCTCTTCGTCACCGAGGAAAAACGGGGAAAGAGCGAGATCGCATCGATGCCGGGGCAGTATCGCCTGTCGATTCCCGAGCTGCTCAAAGAGACAACCGAAGCGGCGGGGCTCGGAATTCCCGCGGTGATTCTCTTCGGCATTCCGAAACGAAAAGACGAATATGGCTCGGCCGCCTGCGATCCGCGCGGCGTGGTTCCGCAAGCGATTCGGGCGATCAAAGAGAAGACACCCGATCTGCTCGTCATCACCGATGTCTGTATCGACGAGTATACATCCCACGGACACTGCGGCGTGGTGAAGGATGGGAAGATTCTCAATGATGAAACGTTGGAGATCCTCTCCAAAATGGCGCTCGCCCATGTGGAGGCCGGAGCCGACATGATCGCCCCGTCGGACATGATGGACGGCCGGGTCGCGACCCTCCGAAAGACCCTCGACCAGAACGGTCACACCGGGATCTCGATTCTCTCCTACGCCGCCAAATATGCCTCTTGTTTCTACGCGCCCTTCCGGGATGCGGCCCAATCGGCTCCTCAGTTCGGCGATCGGAAAAGCTATCAGATGGATACGGCCAACCGGCGGGAGGCGATCCGGGAGGTGGCGCTCGATATTGAAGAGGGGGCCGACATCGTGATGGTGAAGCCGGCCCTTCCCTATCTCGATATTATTCGTGACGTCAAAGAGACGTTCGACGTTCCGGTTGCGGCCTATCAGGTGAGCGGAGAGTTCTCGATGATCAAAGCGGCGGCCCAAAAGGGATGGATCGATGAGACGCGGGCGATGATCGAATCGCTCCTCTCGATCCGGCGGGCCGGAGCGGATATGATCTTAACCTATTTTGCAAAAGAAGTGGCTCAACTTTCGGGGGAAAAGAGATGAGAATGTTTATCGGCTCGGCCAATATTAAACCGATCGAGGCCTATCCGGTGGTCGCCATCGGCAACTTTGACGGACTCCATCTGGGTCATCAGGCAATCCTGGCGGAGACCATCCGGCGGGCAACGGAAAAAGAGGGGACCTCGGTCGTCCTCACCTTTGAGCCGCACCCCGTGAAGGTACTCCATCCGGAGCGGAACCTTCGATTGATGAGCACCTTTCAGATCAAGATGCGGCAGATCGAGGCGACCGGGATTGATGTCGCCTTCATCGCCGAATTTAATAAAAACTTCGCCCAACTGAGCCCGTATGATTTCGCCAAAACCTTCCTGCGCAACAAAATCGGCGCCAAAGAGGTAGTGGTCGGCCGCAATTTTCGGTTCGGAAAAGATCGCGCAGGGACGGTGGAAGATCTTATTCAATTCGGCAAAGAGCTTGGATTCGAGGTGGCTGTCCAGGATCCGGTTCTCGTCGATGGAATGGTCGTGAGCTCCTCGAAAATTCGAGAGCTGATGAAAGAGGGAAATGTTTATCTCGCCGCCCGGATGATGGGCCGGTACTACTCGATGGAAGGGAAAGTTCTTCCGGGAGATGGGATGGGAAAGAAGCTCGGCATCCCGACCGCCAACTTTCGACTCCCCAACGAGTTGGTTCCTAAAGAAGGGGTTTACGCGGCGCGGATCGCCACCCTCAAGGCGGAAGGGTATGTCACCCTCGACGGAATCGTCTACATCGGATCGCGACCGACTTTCGGCGAGCATGAGAGCCGGATGGAGGTTCACATCTTCGACTTCAACGAGGATATCTACGGAAAGCGGCTGCTGGTGACCTTTATCGATTGGATCCGGGGTGATCAAAAATTCGAGTCGACCGAGGCGCTCATTCAACAGATGAAAAAAGATATCGAGCAGGCACGGACCGTTTTGAAAGAAAAGGGGGCCACCCCGACCTGACGTGTAGATGCTCTCACTTCGCAAGAATCGCCCTATCCTTAAAACCTTCGCTCAATCCCTGGAGCAGTTTCCGATCCGGCCCGGAGATAAGATCGTCGTGGCCGTCTCGGGCGGAGCCGATTCGGTCTGCCTCCTTCATCTACTTCGGCAACTCTCCACCCGCCGGTCATTCACCCTTCATGTCGCTCACTTAAATCACGGTTTTCGACAGGAGGCCGCTCACGAGGCCGATTTCGTCAAGCAGCTCTGCAACGACTGGGAAATTCCGATCACCCTGTCGGCCCTCCCCGTCCCGAACATTTGCAAAGAGCAGCACCTCTCAAAGCAGGAAGGGGCCCGACAGGTCCGCTATGCATTTTTAAAAGAGATCGCGGAAACGGTCGGCGCCCGATGGATTGCTGTGGGGCATACCGCGGATGATCAGGCCGAGACCTTTCTGATGCGCCTGCTGCGTGGCGCGGGATCACAGGGACTCGGCGCGATCCCCCGGATGCGGGACGGGATCATCATTCGGCCCCTCCTGGCGATCTCCCGGGAACAAATTCTGGACGAACTATCACGGAGGCAGATTCCATTCATTGAAGATCCATCGAATCAACAGGAAGTCTACCTTCGAAACCGCATCCGTCACCGGCTTCTTCCTCTTCTCGAAGCGTACAATCCGGAGATCAAGGAAACTCTTTTGAGAGAAGCCGAACTGCTGCAGGAGGAGAATGATTTCTTAAGCCGCCATACGGAGGAACTCCTGCCGCAGGTCGGCTTTGAAAGAAAAGAAAACCAGATCTCCTTTGACCTCGAACGTCTGAAGCCCCTTCATCCCGCCCTCCAGCGAAGGATCATTCGATGGGGCCTCGATCAGCTCCAATCGGGTTTGAAGGAAATCGGTTTTAAACACATTGAAATCATTCTGACGAAGGCCCTTCCCGGTCCAACCGGAAAGGTCTACACGCTGCCGCACGATCTCAAAATTGAGAAGCGATATACGAGACTCTTTCTTTGGAAAAGCGCCTCGAAAGAGGAACGGGCCGCCTCTTCTCCACCGGCGGTTGAGATTGCGCTTGATCCCTTATCGAGCCCGATCGAAATTCCTCAGTGGGGGCTAAGGCTGACCTTTTCCTTGCACCCGAACCGAGAGCAGCCCCTCGTTTTTTCCCCTTGCGCCGCTTCTTTCGATTTTGATAGAATTTTTAATCCATTCATCCTCCGCGGTTGGCGGCCGGGCGATCGGCTTGTTCCCGCCGGAATGGGGGGGAAGCATAAAAAAATTCAAGATCTATTTGTTGATGCGAAAATTCCACGATCGCAACGATCGTCGATCCCCGTCTTGACCTGTTCCAATGAAATCTTGTGGGTCATCGGCTTGCGGACAGATGATCGCTTTCTGGCGACCAGAGAAACAAAAGAGGTATTGACGATACAGGCTGAAGCGTTGGAGCGATCAATCTTTCCCTCGCGCCTGAAGCCGCTCTTCGGGGAGCGTTGATTGGAAGGACGGATCTTCGGAAAACCGATGATTACCCAAGAAGAGATGCGAAAGCGCATCCAAGAGCTTGGGCTACGCATTGCGCAAGACTATCAAGACCGAGAGCTCCTCATGATCGGCGTTTTAAAGGGGGCCTTCGTTTTCTTTGCCGACCTGGCACGCGCCATTCCCCTGCCGCTTCATGTCGATTTCTTGGTAGTTTCAAGCTATGGTGAGAAGAAAAAAAGCAGCGGATCGGTGAAGATCCTCTCCGATATCTCTCATCATGTTAAGGGGAAGGATGTCCTCCTGGTTGAGGATATCGTCGACTCCGGATTGACGCTGGCTTTTCTTAAGAAGAAATTTATGGCGCGGAAGCCGAACTCGCTCCGCTTCTGCACACTGCTCGATAAGCCGCAACGGCGAAAAACGGAAGTGGTCATCGACTATGTCGGCTTCACGATTCCCAATAAATATGTCGTCGGATATGGCCTCGATTACGAAAATAAATATAGGAACCTCCCTTACATTGCTGTGCTCGACAATGTCCGAGAAGATGCCTGAAGCGCCGCCTTGGAAGGGCAATTTCTAAGCAAAAAGGAACCGCTCCGGAATTGATTGTCACCGCCAAAAAACTATGTTAGAATGTGAACCAATATTTTGTTTTAGGAGGATTAATTAAATGAACCCTCGTTTCAAGAACTTGGCCCCCTGGATCGTGGTCGCGCTCTTTATGATCCTGCTCTACAACCTCTTCAATACCTCTTCACGGCCGATTGAAGATGAGATCATCTTCTCCGATTTTATGGCGAAGACGGAAAAGGGCGAAGTCTCCGAGGTCACAATCAAAGACAACTATATTTCAGGGATCTTAAAGGATGGCACCAAATTCAAGACCTACTCCGCCAATTACCCTGATCTGGTGAAGAGCCTCCGGGAGAAAAATGTCCGGATCACCGCCAAACCCCCCGAAGAGCCCCCCTGGTACATGACCTTCTTAATGACATGGGGTCCCTTCATTCTTTTTGTCGGCCTCTGGATTTTCTTTATGCGCCAGATGCAGGTCGGGGGAAATAAAGCGCTCTCCTTCGGCAAGAGCCGCGCGCGGCTTCTCTCCGAGGATCGCAAAAAGATCACCTTCTCCGATGTCGCCGGAATTGACGAAGCGAAAGGAGAGGTCGAGGAGATCATTGAGTTCTTGAAAGATCCTCCGAAGTTCCAGAAGCTCGGCGGTCGGATCCCGAAAGGGGTCCTCGTCGTGGGACCTCCGGGAACCGGAAAGACTTTGCTCGCCAAGGCGATCGCCGGCGAGGCGGGCGTTCCCTTCTTCTCAATCTCCGGCTCCGACTTCGTCGAAATGTTTGTCGGCGTCGGCGCCTCCCGTGTGCGCGATCTCTTCGAGCAGGGAAAAAAGCACGCCCCCTGCATTATTTTTATCGATGAAATCGACGCCGTCGGGCGGCATCGCGGCGCCGGTTTGGGCGGCGGTCATGATGAGCGGGAGCAGACCCTCAACCAACTTTTGGTTGAAATGGACGGCTTTGAAACCTCGGAAGGGGTCATCCTCATCGCGGCGACCAACCGGCCCGATGTGCTCGACCCGGCGCTGCTTCGGCCTGGGCGATTCGATCGTCAGATCGTCGTCGGTCGTCCCGATCTCAAAGGACGTGTCGAGATCTTAAAAGTTCACACGAAAAAAATTCCGATCTCTCCGGATGTCGGGCTGGAAATCATCGCCCGCGGCACCCCCGGATTTGCCGGGGCCGACCTTGAAAACCTGGTCAATGAGGCGGCTTTGTTGGCGGCCCGCAAGGGGAAGAAAACCGTCGAGATGAACGATTTCGAAGCGGCCAAAGACAAAGTCTTAATGGGGGTCGAGCGGCGGAGCATGGTCATCTCCGAGGAGGAGAAACGGATCACGGCCGTTCATGAAGCGGGACACACGCTGATCGCCAAACTGTTGCCGGGAACCGATCCGATTCACAAGGTCACCATTATCCCGCGCGGTCGCGCCTTGGGGGTCACGATGCAGTTGCCGATTGATGACCGGCACAATTATCACAAAGAATATCTCTACAACACGATCGCCATCATGATGGGCGGCCGGGTCGCGGAGGAGCTCGTCCTGAATAATTGCACTACCGGCGCCGGCAACGACATCGAGAAGGCGACCGATCTCGCCCGGAAGATGGTCTGCGAGTGGGGAATGAGCGAGAAGATGGGCCCGCTGACCTTCGGCAAGAAGGAGCAGGAGATCTTCTTGGGACGAGAGATCAACCAGCATCGCGACTACTCGGAGTACACCGCGGTTGAAATCGATAACGAGGTCAAACGCTTGGTTACGGAGAATTACGAACGGGCCAAATCGTTGATCAAGAACAACATGAAAGCGCTGAAAGCGCTGGCCGAAGCCCTCTTGGAGAAAGAGTCGCTCGATGCCCCGGAGATTGATCGTATCCTTCAGTCGTCCATGTCGCCCTCTCCGGCCTAACGGTTTACCGCGTCACTGGTCATGATCCATCAAGATGCGCCCGATTTATTCAAGCGGCGATCGAACCTGATTGAGATATCCGTCTATGCTGATCGATGAACCCGTCTCATCCCCTCAGGTAAAGGGGAGAGGCGGGTTCGCAATCTCTTCACCCTCGGAAGGGGCCTCTCAGCATCCCTCCTCGGTTCGAAGCAGAACGTCCGCCCAAAAGCGGACCCCATCGGTCCCTTCGCCGAAGACAACCGGGGTCTGGCATTGCGGCTCCTATCGATTAAGTTACGCTCGGCGCCCGCTCATCATGGCGATTTTGAATATCACCCCGGATTCTTTTTCAGACGGCGGGATGTTTGTTGATCCCGATCAAGCGGTCCGGCGGGCGCTTCAAATGGAAGAAGAAGGCGCCGACTTGATCGACATCGGAGGCGAGTCGACGCGGCCCGGCGCTCCGCCGGTTTCCCTGGAGGAAGAGAGTCGCCGTGTCATTCCGATCATCGAGCAGTTGGCAAAAAGACTTCATATTCCAATTTCCATCGACACGACCAAATCGGAGGTGGCGCGCCGAGCGATCGCGGCAGGGGCTTCGGTCATCAACGACATCAGCGGTTTCACGCGAGATCCCGAAATGCTGCCCGTGGCGACAAACGCTCGGACCGGTCTGGTCATCATGCATGCGAAAGGAACCCCTCAAACAATGCAGCGCCGTCCCCGTTATCACAATGTGATCGAGGAGATCCGTCAATTTTTAAATTGTCGAATGGACGCGGCCATCCGCCACCGGATTCCAAAAAATCGGATCGCCCTCGATCCCGGCATCGGCTTTGGGAAAACCACAAATCACAATCTGAAGATTCTTCATCACCTTCACTCTTTTTCGGACCTCGGCGTCCCCCTGCTGGTCGGTCCTTCGCGCAAATCATTTATCGGCCGGATCTTGGATCTCCCCCCTTCGGAGAGAATGGAAGGAACCGCCGCCGCCGTTGCGATCGCAATCTTTCAAGGCGCCCGAATTATCCGGGTTCACGATATTAAACCTCTGGTTCGGGTAGCCCGAGTGGCTGAGGCGATCCGGAGAGAGAGGATGCTTCCATGATGCAAAACGCCCCATACGATCAGAGAAAATCTTCCCGTCTCGAAGGGATTACCTTTCCGGTGGAATATACCTTGCCGGACCGGCCCTACTTAACGCGACGCGCCCGCGCCATGAGCATCGGCGAAGCCGGTTTTATGCTCCTGCTCGAAGAGCCGGTCGCGATGGGAACGCCGCTTCAGTTGAAGCTTTATCTTCCCAAGACCCTTTTCCCCTTCTCGAACTGGCAGGTCATTCGTTTGGAAGCCAAAGTCGTTCGGGTCGATCATCAAAAAAGCCAGGAAGGATTTTTTCGCCACGGTCTGCTGATCACCATCATCTCCGAACAAGACAGTCTGAGTTTGAAACGATACGTTCACCTTGCTCACTGGATGAAGGACAAGATTCAGAGCTAATCGGCTCCGTTCGAGACGTCGCCCGAAGATTGTCTCCCGTCGAAGTGATCCGGACATCGCCCCATGCCGACCCCCTCTCCCATCCCCGATCCGCCCAACATGGAAATCCTCCCCTGGTATTCCAACGAACGCAGGCTCCCGTCGTATCGATTCGTTCCCGGGCTTCATCCTCATCCGATTCGCGATCCGAAGGGACATCGCCATCGCGCGATCCGGGCGCAGATCCATCCCTTCTGGCTTCCCGATCAATGGCGAACGCTCGAAGCGTATTTACACGGCGTCGATCTCTTCAACCGATTTTATTTCTGGGAGGCCCATGAAACCTGGGAAGCGCTTTGGAAAAGCCATCCGCGGCACGCCGATCCGGCGCGATTCATTCAAGGGCTGATTAACACCGCCGCCGCGCTCTTAAAGCTTCATCTCCAAGCGGGACCCTCCTCGCTAAAACTCTGGCGCGCCGCCATCCGCCAGCTCACCCCATTCCGGGATCGATGCTGGATGGGAATCGAAGTCGATCGCTTCTGCAACGCTATGGACATTTATCTTCAGCCGAGGGGGCAAGGGAGCCTTCCCGCGCTCGGAACAGACACCCCCATCATTCTTCTGATCGACGAAAGGGCGAACGGCCTGATCGTCCCGCCGACATGATCGTCCCGCCGACTTGAATTCGGCTCCGGATTGACCTATATTATCCGAAGATCGTTTCAGAACCACTCATCAACAAAGGAGGTTCGGCATGAAGATCCGATTTCTTTCAACCTTGCTGGTATTTTTGGTCTTGATCGGCTGCTATGGGGGATCGGGAGGGGGGGGCGCTTCCAGCGCGTCGATTCCGGCGATCGCATCCCCGGCCGATCTCTCCAACAAAGATGCGGCCGCCAAAAACAACGAAGGGGTCGACCATCTCGTCCAGGGCCACTATGATGTGGCGGCCCCGCTGTTTAAAGAAGCGATCGGGATGAAGCCCAATTTCGCCGAGGCGCATTTTAATCTGGCGCTTGCGCTCGACGGTAAGGGAGATCACGCCGGGGCGACGGAAGAATTCAAAAAGGCAAAAGAGTTCGGCGGCAGCAACCCGAAGATCGCCGAAAATGCCGTCTTGAAGAAACATTTGGGAATGTAAAAGGGACAGAGCGAGGTAGAGGCGTCCCGGCGGGACTCCTCTGAGGCCGCAATCGATTCGGAGGTGCTTTGAAAAATTCATCCGCGCGGAAGGGAACGCTGAAGTTCTCGCAAGAGGATCAACAAAAAATCGCATTGTTGAAGAAAACAGCGGAGGAGACCCCATGCTGGGATGCAGTGAAGCCGCTCGATTGCCACCGGGCCGTTATCTGCGGCATCGATATCGCGTTCTTCCTGGCGGTCGATCGGGAGGATCAATCGGGACAATATCAGCTTCACATTACGGGGAAGGAAGGGCAGCCGGCGCTGGAAGTCGTTCAGGCGATGGCCGTTCCTTTTTTCGGAGAGCAGCCCTATCAGATCCTCCCCGATGAGCGCCATCCCGCCCGGATCCGCGTGCTGGGACTTTTTTTCAACTATACGGGGAAATGAATTCGATTGCTGTAGAGACGTCCCGGCGGGACGTCTCTACAGAACCCGTTTTCCGAATTGGGCGCTAGACTTTGATGATTTTTCGCCGGATGGCATATTTGATCAAATCGGTCCGAGAGTGAAGCCCCAGCTTCTTCATCAGATTGGATCGGTGGGCGTCGACCGTCTTCGGCTGGATGTTGAGAAGACTCGAGACCTCCTTGGCCGAATGCCCCTCGGCCAAGAGCCGAAGGATCTCTTTCTCGCGAAGGGTTAATTGCTCATAGGGCGTTTTCGGCTCCGGTCGTTTGGTTCGCTGCAGATAGCCGGTCACAATCTTTTTAGAGACGCCGGGCGAAAGATAGGTGTCTCCCCGATAAACCGAGCGAATCGCCGAGATCAACTCGTGCGACGCCGAATCTTTCAGCATGTAGCCCGAAGCGCCTGAGCCGAGGGCCTCTTCAACATACTCCTCATCGTCGTGCATCGTCAGGACAATGACCTTCGTCTTCGGCTCGATCTGTTTGATTCGGACCGCCGCCTGAGGACCGGTCAAGCCGGGCATTGCGTAGTCAAGGACCACCACATCGGGACGAAGCTGCTCTGCCATATGAATCGTCTCCAATCCCTCGCCGGCCTCCCCGACAATTTCAATGTCTTCTTCCGATTCCAACAAGCGCCGCATCCCCTGCCGAAGCAAGGTATGATCATCGGCGAGTAAAACACGTATTTTCGTCATATTCTCCGTCCCGCATCATTATTTAACGATTTAACGCTAGTGAAACAGATTCCTGTCGCAAAATCAATGGGGCGGCAGTCGACGGGGCCGACGGACCCTGAGCGGGGCTTTTCTTGCCGTCGTAGAGGCCGGCTCCCTGCGGATCTCCGGACTGGGCGGAGGGATCGCTCGCTCTCTTCTCGAAACAGACGGCTCCAAGGGGAGCTCCACCCGCAACTCGGTTCCCCGGCCTCTCCCCGAGAGAATCTGAAAATTTCCCCCCATCAGATCGACCCGTTCCTGAATTCCGACCAGTCCGAACCGGCGGGCCCGCCGGCGGGCCAGCGTGGTCGCATCGAAGCCGATCCCATTGTCGATCACCCGAACCCGAACCTGCTCTTCGATCCGCTCCAGCCAAATCGCCACCTCCGTCGCCCTGGCATGCTTGGCGACATTGGTCAGCGCCTCCTGGACGATTCGATAAATCATCGTTTCCATATCGGGCGGGAGGCGGCGGTAGAGTTTCACCCGTTTCAGGTTCGCGCCGATCTTAAATTTTCTCGTAAAATCCTTGATCAGCCCCCGCAGCGTCGGAACCAATCCGAGATCGTCGAGCTTGAGCGGCCGCAGGTCGGCAATCAATCGTCGGATCTCCTCAATCGTCTGCGTCGCAATCGTATGGGCCTCCGCAATCTCCTCCCGCTGGCTTGTCATCTCCGGCGGGATCTGCTCTGCGAGAATTTCCAGATGAAGCTTCAACGCCAGAAGCCCCTGTCCCATTGCATCGTGGAGTTCTCTTGAAATTCGCCTTCGCTCCTCTTCCTGGGCCGAGAGAACCTTCAGCGAGAGCTGTCGGAGATCTTCTTGATGCGCCCGGTTGAGACTGTTGAGACGGACATTTTCGATTGTCAAGGCGATCTTGTGCGCAATGGAGTTCATAAGCGCAATATCCCGCTGGGTAAAATGCCGGGGCTCCCGCGCGGCGATCGACAGAATGCCGCGCGTCGTCCCATTGTAGACCAACGGCACCCCGAGATAAGAGGACCATCCCTTCAACCTCCCACGCTCCAAGGGGAGAAGTTTTTTGTCCGATGCAATGTCGGGGATCGCCCACGGTTTTTGGGAGAGGGCAATCATCCCCTCGAGTCCGCGCGGAGAGAGCGGCTTGGGTCGGCCCGGCGGCGCAAGCGACGGCCCCCGGGAAACCGAGATCGTCGGCACCCAGCGCTCGGGATCGACCAAAAAAACGGTCCCCGCGTCGGCCCCCATGAGCGAAACGGTTTTTTCGATCGCCAACTCCAGGATCGATCGCTCGTCGTGCTGCTCCGTCCCCTTGGTGGCGATATCGGCCAGCAGACCATACTCCCTCGCTTTGTCCCGCTCCCGCTGACAGTAACGGATCGTCTCAATCCCGACCGCCGACTGATCGGCGATGAACCGGGCCAGCTTGATCTCCGATTCGGTAAAATGATGCGGCGTCTCCCCCGAATCGACCGTGATTACGCCGAGAAACTCCCCCCGGAGGAGAATCGGGATGATGAGCAGCGAGCGAATGCGAAGCGCTTTCAACAAAGCGGGAAGTCGTCGATCCTTTTGCACCTCCTCGATCGCCACCTCTTTCCCTTCGTGAAGGAGGTCGTAGATCGCCCCTCTGCGGACCGGGATACGGACCTCTCGTTCGATCGGGATGTTCGAAGCACTCAGCACCAGCGCTTCCTTTTCATCGGTCAGGAGGAAGAGGAGGCAGTGGGGGAGGGCCAACACCTCGGAGAGCTTGCTGACCAGATTTTTCAAAAAGGGATCCAGTTCGGTCTCCCCGGCAATCGAGCGCCCGACCTGATAGAGGAGTTCCATCTTCCGTTGAAGCGCCACCGCTTCTGAAATTCTTTTCCGCTCCATCGCCTGCCTTACCGACCACTTCAACTCTTCCGGGTGAGTCGGTTTGAGAAGGTAGTCGCTCGCCCCGCGCCGAAGCGCCTCGATCACACTATCGATGGAGGCGTGCCCGGTCAGCAAGATGGTGGCGGGGGAGGGCTGAATCTTCTCGATCTCGGTGTGAAGCTCCAGTCCGGTTCCGTCGGGAAGATAATGATCGATCATGGCGACATCGTATCCCCCGCGGCGTAATTTCTCCAGCGCCTCTTTCGCGGTTCGCGCCGAGTCAACTTCGTATCCCTCTTGGCGGAGAATCTCCTCCAGCGTCATCACGAGATGCGGTTCATCGTCGATAATCAGAATTCGTTCCGGCATTGTCTGGCGTCGGGTCCCTCCTTCAACCTTCGAGTCGCTGATGGAACCAATCGATCAAAAAACGGCGGAAGGGAACCGCACAAAGCGATTGATAGAAGCCGCCGGCGGGAGGAGAGAGAATCGCTTGAGCAAAGTGAACCATATGCATCAGCCGAAATGCCTCAAAAAGAGGAAGTCTCCGCTCCCTTTCCATTTCTCCCCCTCGGTCGAATCCGGTCTCTCCACCGCCGTCGAGATAACTCTCCAAGAAGGCTGATTGCATCTGAGACAACAGCACCCGGTCGATGGTCCGATAACGGAAGAGAAGCTCCAGGGCGGAGTAAAAAAAGGCGGCATCGTAAGCGGCAAAGCCGGCGGTCACCTGTTGAAAGTCGGAAAGATAAAGATACCGATCGCCGACCATCACATTCCAAGGGGCAAAATCGGAGTGTTGTAAGATGATCGGGGGAAAGGAGGATTGGCGCTCCAACCGGTTCAAAACAACCGACTGAATCCGCTGAACCGATGCCTCCGGAAACCCGGCCTTCCGGCAGATCTGAAGAGAGCGTAAGAGCTGCCTCTGATAGCGGAGAACCACCTCTTCGGTCGCCTCACCCTCCCCTTGTAAGAGATGGGCCGGGATACGCTGAAAACAAGAGAGAAGCCGCCCTGTCTCGACGACATACCTCTTGAGTTTCTCCCGATCCCGATTCGATATAAAAAAGCGTGAAGCGAGGAGCGGACGGAAGAGCGCCGCCTTCAGGCTGATGGAGGGGCAATGCTCCATAAAGAGAACCTTTTCGTCCTTTCGATAGCTAAAAGGCCGGGGAACACGGAACCGCTCCGTCGCGCGAAACGCCTGCTCGGCGACCTGCATCCCGCCGAACTCGTTTTCCACCACCCCGGCGTCGATCTGCGGATGGCGATACTGTTTGAGGAAGATCATCCGCTGCGGCCTTCCCTCTTTTGAAAAAAAGGTGACCCGATACTTCGACGCGCTCCCCCCTTCCGGGGCGACGGACGCCAGATCGAACGACCATTCCTCCGAGAAGCCGAATGCCTCCCATCGGCTCTGCTGCTCCTGCCGGATCAGCATTCGTAAAGCGGCCTCCCGACCGGCGTCCCCCTCCGGCGGAGGGCTCGTTGGATTCACCAACGCTTCCTCGGAACAGGGGACCCTCTCTTTGATGATCGATACTTTCATCGGATCCCCCGGGAAAGCTTCTTCACGACACGCGCCGGATTTCCCGCAACGACGGTGTAGGGAGGGACATCCTCGGTCACCACGGCATGCGCCGCAACGATCGCCCCCTCTCCGACAGTCACCCCCCTCAGCACCGTTGCATACGAGCAGATCCAGACATTGTCTTCGATGATGATGGGGCGACCCTCTTCTCTCGGCGCGGGCCGGTGGTTCGCTCGTTCAACCGGGTCCTTCGGATGACCGTCATATCCGACCAGGCTGACGCGATCGGCCACCAGAACATGTCGGCCGATCCGGATCGAGGGGCCGACCGTGATCGTGACCTGATAGCCGATGTATGAATGATCGCCGATCTGCAGCGTCGGGGTTCCCCAGACCGTCGCTCCGCTCAACGTTGTGATCCCGTTGAGCGTGACGTCGGATCCGATCCGAATGTCGAGTGAGCCTTCCATCCACGGAATGCCGCCGATCAACCGAAAACGCGGACCGACTTCTCGACAGATGCTTTTAAAAAGAGGTTCCCAGTAGAAGACCCGCCGAAGGTAATGCCATGCCGTTTTTCTGAAGCGCCGTTCATAGTAAAGCGCCCGGTGGAGCGGAACAATCACCGGACAGGTCACGTGGCGCACGCTGATGGCGAGTTGATAGAGGGCTTTGTAGAATCCCCCCTCTCTTCTTCTGATTTTGACCGCCAACTGCTCCAGGCCCATGGCTCCCCCCGTTTCACCTGATGACATGAGCGCTCTCTTTTCAGACATCGCTCAGATCACGATAATTCTTGCGGTTGGACCAGCCGATCTCCGATCGCGGAGCGAGGGTGATCGCTCCTCTGCAATCGCGCGGCCTCTCCTTCCACAAGCGAAGAGAGAACTTCCACCTTATCATCCCAACTCTCCCGCTCCATGCTTTTAGAACGTGCAAGAGAGGGACCTATTTCTTTTTTCTTCAAAAGCTCGGCCACCTGCTCAATGAATCCGGAGTGGCTTCGTCCGATCCGAATATCTCCTCCCAAGCTCCTCACCTCCGGCAGATCGGTCGAGACCACCGGCAAACCGGCCGCCAGATACTCCCGCAGCTTCAGCGGATTGGCGTAGAGGGTCAGTCGGTTGACGACAAAGGGAAGGATCGCCACGTCAAATCCTTTGCAATATGCGGGCAGCGCCTCGTAAGGACGCTTCCCAAGGAGATGCACATTTTTTAATCCGGAGATCGGCGCAAGATCGGTCGTGACCGATCCCAACAGGACGATCGACCATTGGGGATATTGAAGCGCCATCTTCCGGATCAGAACCAGATCGATCCAGTCGGCGATCAATCCGTGAAACCCGATGACCGGCCTCGGCAGACGGGTCAGCTCCGGTGCCACTGCCATCGCCGGATCGAGCGCCTTCCTGAAGTGATCGTAATCGACGCCATGCCGAACGAGATGGGTGTTCGGATTCCATCGACGCTTGCTCTCCTGAAGGGTGCTCGCCGAGACAATGACCAGATCGGCCTTCTTGAGCAACGTCTCCTCCATCTCCTGGATGGCGGTTTGAGGCGCATCCGAAAACGCGGAGAACTCATCGACGCAGTGATAGATGATCTGGCTCTCACCCAGCCGCCCGACGACATCGGCCGAGGAGGGTGCAAAGGTCCAGGTGATCGGCTTCGAGAAGCCAAGCTGTTTGAGTTGCCTCCGGATCATCCATGCCAAGAGATGCTGATTTGATTTTCTGAGAAACATCGAATGGTAAAAGGGAATCATCACCGGCGAGAAGACATAAAGATTCTCCTCCACCTCTTTGACCCCCTGAAAGAACTGATTTGCCTTTCTGAAGATCCTGCCGAGGTCCTTTCGATTGATCTTCGGGCTCCGGTTCCCGATGGAGTTGACCCAGAGGATTCGATTCCTCTTCGCCAGCCGTCTCATGATATGCTTCTTGCTCAACGGCTCTCCATCCCAATCGTTCGCAAAACAGATGATCTCTTTTCCCTGAAGCATCGTAACCCCCATCCTTAAGCACTGTTCTAATCAAAGCATCTAAAGCACTTTTCTGGCCATTGCTTTCACCCGAGGCGGAATCGGAAGGCGAAGCATCTTAAAGGGAACCCTCGCTCCGACCACCATCCTTCTCCACATTCGATAGAACCGCTCCCGCCGGTGAAAGCAGGCCTCCTGACCCGGCGTGAGGACTCCGCCGGGAGTGAGCCGCATCCTCTCTTTCTCAGCGTAAAATCGTCCGCTCCGAAGCGCCGACAGCAACGCTTCCGGACTGAACCGAGCCGCCTCGATCCAGACCGCCAATCCGGTGTACTGGGTCTTCCAGTGGAAATCGGTGCCGTAGAATCCAAGCACCTCCGGTCGACGAACCCTGACCTCTTTCAGAAGTTCATAGTTCCAGAGGGCCGGAGCAAGCCGGCCGTTGTACTTTGTATTCCAAAGTTCAATCCCATCGAGGGTGCCCTTCATCGGAGCGATCTGCGGCGCCAGCGGTGGATAAGGATGGGCCAAGACCGCGATTCCCCCTAATCGATGGATCGTCTCGATCATTTTGACCGGCTCCTCCTCGCGCTCATATCGGCTGACGCCGTAACCGAGCAGATGAAGACTCCCCTCCTGAAAACGATAAGCAAATTCGAGTCCCGGAATGATGCAGAACCGATCATCGGAAAGGGCACGGCATTGAGCGACATACTCCTCCATCTTTTCCCGATCGATCATTTCGGCATGATCACTCATAATCAGACATTGGAAGCCTTCGTTTTGGAAGCGCGCTTTTAATTCTTCCAGCGTGAGCTCTCCGTCGGAATAGGTGGTGTGGAGGTGAAGCGCGGCTTTAAACCGGTTCGGCATGTTTGGCGAGCCTCCCTCTCGATTTTCGAAAATAGCCGGGAACTTTCGTAAAAGCAAAATAGAGCCATTCGATCAATCCCGGCAACGGATCTTCCCACCGGAAGGTGTCGTACACCATCCCCCGTCGGTGCGACTTCAAAAAGGCCAGCAGGGTCTCTCCCCGCTTCGGGAAGGGAGCGGGCCATCCTGGAGGGGCTCCGCGCCAGACGGCAAAGAGATGTCTGCAATCTCCGAGGAACCACCGACAGAGCAGATCGGTCTGATAGGCGGGGAAATCCTCGAACGGTTTTCCCTGCGCCATCTCCAACAAGAGCCATGGGAAATCGACCCCCGCCGCAATCGCAAGCGGAAGCGAGTTCCAGAATCGCCCATTGACTTCCATTAAGACCGGCTCCGAGCGCCCCCGCTCCCACTTAAACTCGACCATCGCCACCCCATGCCATTTCAGCGCGTTGAGAAGCGCCACCGCATGTTTCGTCAAGACCGGATCGGGAGGGATGCTCCGGCGCAGCGCGCTTCCCGAACCGGTCGGCCGAACATCCCGGAGGCGCTCATGCGCGAACAGAACCCGCGGGCGCCCCTGCTCGAAGAGGGCGTAGAGACCATATCCCCTTCCGGGAACAAAAGACTGAATCAACGGGAAAGGAATTTCCTGATGAATGCGGCGGACCTTCTCGATCAACTCCTCCGGCCCGAAAGCATACGCCGCCCCGCCGCCCGACGTCATCCGATCTCCTTTCCAATAAAAAGACCATCTCGGCTTGATGACGACCGGATATGAGATTGTCTTCGCCAGAGAGGGCAACTCCGTCAGATCCTCCATGAACCAGGTCTTTGGAATCGGAATTCCTTCCCGCTGCGCCAAGGAGAGGGTCTCGGCCTTGTTGCAGGCTTGGAAAATCGCGTCGTGCGAGGGGAGCGGGAGGCGAACATGGGGAAGAAAATCGTCCCGATTCGCCGAGATCGGGAGCAGGCATCCCTCGGTCATCGGCAGAAGAAAATCATATCCCCCTCTTTTCATTTCATCGACCATCCAGGTGAGAAAAGCGCTCACGCTCTCCGTCGGAGAGGGATAGATCTTCCGCTGACGGCAGTAACGGGAGAATCCCCCCTTTGAAAGCAGGGAAGACTCCCCGACCACCACCTCCACCCCCTTCGCCCCCAGCGAGCGCGCCACCGCGAGAGCATGGTTTTGGGCGCCGTCGGTCACGAATACTTTCATGACAACCCCTCCAAATTGCGGATTGCGGAATGCGGACTGCGGAATAAAACCCGAATATAATAGAAAGTACTGTCATCCTGAGCGGAGCGAAGGATCTCTCTGTTCATCTTTTGTCTCTCACTCCGCATTCCGCAATCCGCAATCCGAAATGTCATTTGCGGGCTCAAACTGAACTTTGTCGTCCCGGCGGAAGACCTTCTGCCAGCCGTCTTTCAGCCATCCGAGCCAATCGGACGCGCCGATCACCTTGCACTTGAAATCGAAGAGGGTGTCATGGTCATACACCGGGATCCGTTTGAGACGATACGGGCTCTCCCCAACCAGATTGGCTCCCCAAGAGGTGGTGCAGGCGATGCGGTAGCCTGCCTCTCTCAGCGCTCCCTCCGTCTCCCCGTTCAAATCTCCATAGACCGCCGAGCCGAAGGGATAAGAAAAAGTCGTAATCGCGGTCGTCAATCGAGACTCCAATTCCTTCTTCGACTGCGCGACTTCGTCCCAGATCTCGCTGCGGCTCAGCCCGGCCAGAGAGCGGTGCGAGCCGGTGTGTGATCCGATCGTATGGCCCTGCGCTTTCATTTCGCGAAGCATCGGCCAGGTCAGCGGGAGCCAATGCTCCGGATGCTTCGCGCGATCGTCGGAAGAAGCGGCATCCCAACGCAGATGGTCGAAGGGAGCATTGCGTCCGACGGCGCCGGTAATCACGAAGAAGGTCGCCGGCAATCGATGCTTCTTTAAAATCGGGACGGCATGAAGATAATTATCTTGAAAGCCGTCATCGAATGTGATCACGACCTTCTTCCTTCGCCTCCCCAGCGCCTTCCCTCTCAGCCATCCTTCCAGTTGATCGAGGGTCACCACGTCGAGATCGCTCTTCGCCAAAAAGTTCATCTGGGCCTCAAAGGAAGCGATCGGAACATTGCAATAGGGAACCTCCCGCTCGGGCGGAAGGTTGGAGACCTTGTGATACATCAAGATCCGGACCTCCTCCCGGCTCCTGAAGAAATCGATGACAAGATAAAGCGGGTAGTAGAGGCGGACCATCCATTTGATCCCCCGCTGCAGTTTTCGTTTAAGAAGAGACCGCATTCGATGTCATCCTCATGAAAGAGGTTTGAAGCGCCATCTTGATCTGCTCTCGAAACGGGAGCGACCCCGTCGACGGGATCGAAAGGGAACCATATTGAATCGTGAACCGCCCTGCGCGAAGGGCCGCGAGCAGCGCGGCGGTCGATCGGGGGGACTCCACCACCACCGAGAGGCGTCGATCTTGGGTCCCGTTGTGAAAATCGATTCCGGCGAAGCCGTGAAAATCGGGCCGGGTCTCCCGAAGCTTTTCAAGCAGCCGCATCAGGCGGAACGGCATCCGTCCTCCCTTGTGATATCGGCTGTTCCAGATCTCCATCCCATCGAGCGCTTCGGCCGCGGGATAGATCAGATTCATCGCCGCCGGAACGGGATGCGCCCAGACCGCCACCCCTCCGGCGTCATGGATTTGGTCGATCAGCGCTTCGACCGACTTTCCATGAAGACGCTTCCGAACACCAAAGCCAAGGAGGTGGATATTTCGGCCGACGGAGAATTCGAAGCCGGGAATCACCAAGCACTCCGGATCGGAGAGACGATCGCATTCCTCCAGCCATTCCGCGATGCGCGCCGAATCAAGCCCCTCCGCATGCTCGGTCATCGCAAGGAAGTGGTAGCCCTCTCTTTTGAAGATCTCCTTGCACCGCGCCAGCGGCCATTCGGCGTCGTGAGAGTAGTTCGAATGAAGATGGAGCGCGCCGACCTGGCGCTCAGGCAGACTCATCGCCCTTCTCCTTTTTCGGGGGAATATCGGAGAAAGAAAAGAGCAGCCATCCGAGTTCATAGGGACGGCACTCGCGATCAATCATCAGCAATGACGGTTGATCGAACGCCGAGATCCAACCGGTCGGCCCGACGAAGCTCGCCACTTTGTTCAGATAGATTGCATTCGCCACAGGGGGGCGCCGACGCATCGACCGCCAAATCACCGCGTGTTCCTCATCGACAAACCGGAACCCCAAGGGATTCTCGCCGAAGAGCCACTGGAGACCTCGGTTGATCTCAAGACGATAATCTCCGGTGGAAATTTCAGAAAGCCCTTTGAGGGCGAGCGGCGCCATCCCATGTTGATGAACCGCATAGACCGGATAACGATCGACCACCTTTCCGCAAAGCGCATTGTAGTGCCAGGCCCACTCCCCGCGCTCCCCCTGGAAATCACAAATCTTCTCGGCGCAGCGCTTGGCGTGGGAGAGCGCCTCTCCATCGGAGAAATGCCTTGCATACTGCGCGAAGGCGTAGATGCCATAGACCTGTCCATCAAAGAAGCCGAGACGGCTCCGCAGCGAATAAAGCCACTTGTGGGAAACTTGGGTGGAGAAGGAGAAGAGCGAGGTCTCGGAATTGAAATTTCGTTTCAGGAGACGGTAAATCAGATGCGCCGTCTCTTCAAACCGCGCCCGCTCGCTTCCGCAGGAAACCTCCGCCGCTTCGATCATAGCGATCAGCAGCCAGGACAGCTCGGTCGTCGCATAGACTCCGTTGCCGGCCTCTTGATAAAACGGCCCGTGGAGGAGGATGGCAGAATCGATCTTCGGATCGACCTTTTGGTTCATCGCCGCCCCGGCCCAGAGGATGAGGGCGAGCGTGCCGATGTTTCGGGTCGTCGGAGCGGCCCCGATCGTCTGCCGGAGAATCATTTTGAGATCGAGCGGAACCGGCCAGCCGTTGGCGGCGGCGCGATGCAATCCGAGCAGAGAGATGGCCGTGTATCGGAGCGAAACCCCCTCCGGCGTCGGCCCTTTTTGTCCATCACGCATCGTAAAACAGAAAAGACCTTGGTCTTTCATCCACATCCGCTCCAGTCCCTTTAAAGAAAGGTGAATCAGAGGGCGGATAACCTCCTCCGACGGAGCACTGCTGGTATTTTCTCCCTTGACATCCGATGGAATATGAACGGCACTTTGTTTCATTTTGTTTAACTCCCTCTCGATTTAAAAATCTCCTCCTTTGTAAAGAGGGGGACGGATCGGAGAAGGAACAGAGTATCGAACCGGTCTGCATCGACCCCACCTTACCTCCTCGTACGCCGGCCGGGCTCGGCCAAAGGGGAGGATGTTTTTAATTAAAACGGCCTTTACCCAAAACCTCTGTTTCGAATGAAAATTCGATGCCAATAATCGAGGACCAGCAACGTCCAGATTTCCTCGTGTCGGGTATATGGATGCGCTTCTTCTTCCTGCAACATCTGCGCTACTTTCTTCTTCTGCATCACCTCCCCGATCAGCGAATCCCGTTCGGAGAAGAGCTCGCGCGCCGCCGGGAGCGCCTCCTTTCGGAACCAGACCGCCGGAATCGGAAAACCTTTCTTCGAGCGTTTGAGAATGGTCTTCGGAAGACGATGCGCCATCGTCTCACGAAGCAGCTGCTTCCCGACCCCTCCTGAAAGTTTTTGTCGAATCGGCAGGGTCGCCGCAAACTCAACCAGATGATGATCGAGGAATGGGACCCGCAGCTCCTGCGAATTGGCCATCGTCATCTTGTCGGCCTTGAGAAGAATCTGGTCGGGAAGCCATACCTTCGTGTCGAGATAGAGCATCCGGTTCAGCGGATCGAGTCCGGCGGTCTTCCGATAATACTCTTTGAGAAGAACGGCGACCGATCGGCCGCCCCCCTGGGGGGTGCGAAGCAGCTCGCGTTTGGCGGCTTCGGTAAAGATCCGCGAAACCCCCCAATAACGCTCCTCCAATGGAGAATCGATCCATTCGGCATACTTCCGCCAACGCGCCGCCCGTTGCGCCGAGAGGAGCCGCGCGAGCCCCCCGAGAAGCCACCGTGGGGTTCCTTTTTGAATCCGATCGATCAGGCGCATTTTGTGATACAAGCCGTAGCCGGCCAGAATTTCATCCGCCCCTTCTCCCGAGAGAACCACTGTCACCGACGCCTTCGCATATTGTGAGATGAAGAACAGAGGAACGCAGGAGGCGTCGGCCATTGGCTCATCGAGATACCAGACCATCTTGGGAATAAAATCGCGGAAGGCCTCCCCCTCCAGCCGAAATTCGTGGTGGTCCGTTTGGAAGTGCCGCGCGACCTCTCGCGCGTAGGTGAATTCATTCGCCTTCGGATCGTTGTACCCGACCGAAAAGGTCTGAATCGGCCGATCCCATTTCTCTTCTTTTGCAATTTCGGTCATCTCGGCCACGATGGCGCTGGAATCGAGTCCGCCTGAGAGAAAAACGCCGAGCGGCACCTCGCTCATGAGTCGCATTCGGACCGACTCTTTCAGAAGCGATTCGAATCGCTCCCGCGAATCATCTCGATCCTCTTCTTCTCGAAATTCGACATCCCAGTAGCTCTGAACCTTGACCTCCCCTTGTTTGAAAAGAAGAAAGTGTCCCGGCATCAGTTTGCAAATATCTTGAAATAGGGTCATGGGACCGGGGACGTACCGGAGCGAGAGATACGGATCGAGTCCCTCCCAGTTCACCGCGCGGGTCACCCCCGGCACCCCCAAGAGCGCCTTTACCTCCGAGGCAAAGAGGAGCGCCCCGCTTCGTCGAGTATAATAGAGCGGTTTTTTGCCGAGACGATCGCGCGCCAACAGAAGCTGCCGATGGGAGCGATCCCAAATCGCGAAGGCAAACATTCCGCGCAGACGCTGCAGGCAAGCCGGACCGAACTCTTCATACCCGTGGAGGATTACCTCGGTATCGGAACGGGTTGCAAATCGGTGTCCCCGATCGATCAGCTCTGATCGCAGCTCCAAAAAATTGTAGATCTCTCCGTTGAACACGATCCAGACCGACCCATCTTCATTGGTCATCGGTTGCTGGCCGCCGGCCCGATCGATGATCGAGAGCCGCCGATGACCGAGACCAACCCCCGGCTCCGTAAAAATCCCCCCGGCATCGGGACCCCGGTGTTGAATGAGATCGGTCATCTGTTGGAGCAGACCGCGATCAATTTCCTGTCTCGGATCTCTCTCAACCCACCCTGCAATCCCACACATCTTTCACCTCAAAAATGCAAAATCAATTGATCTCGATCCCGTGTGAAATACGTTTTCTCTCCATTCACGCGAACCTCTTCCACCCCATCGGCATAAAACGAGACCCGTCCCGAGAGCGCTCCTCGGACATGCAAGACCTCCCCCCGGTAGGAAAGCTCGAGTGAAGGAATCGGCTGCTGACTTTCAAAGAGACGTTTTCCTTCCCACAGACAGGCGCGGCCGGAGAGGGCAAAAACGCGCGCAATCTCTCCGAGATAATCCTTCCGGACAAAAAGCCGCTCCCCTTCAAAACAGACATTCGAGAGAGAGAGTCGCCTTCCCCCCGGAGCGAAGAGGAACAGATCGGTATGCGTCTCCGTGAAAATCTCAAAAGCGCTCCCCCCCTCGACGGAGGGGAAATAGAGCGATTTAAAATCGTGCCGAGCGGGGGAAGAAGATCGGTCCGGGTAGAGCACCGTGGTCAGTGAAATCGGGAGCGCTCCCTCGCTTCGAACCACCACCTGCTTCTCCGAGGGCTGCACCTGGACATCGACCCCATCGAGGTGCGTGCCGAGCGTCATGAGCCAAAGGCGTCCATCGGGGGTGGTGATGTGGAACCCGTCGGCGAGATTCCCCTCGATTCGCGCCTGCGGCATAAATGGAAGTTGCCAGTCAATATTCACCTTTCCATCGCCGGAAAAAAGATCATGGATAATCCAGTAGTCGGGCTTGATGAAGAGGACCGATCGTTTCTGTTTGCATTTCGAGGAAGATCGGTCGATAAATTGCTCCCCCTCAACATAGTCGAACTCCTCTCCCAAGAAGGTGCCGCTCCAAGGGGAAGGGGTCCCGTTCATCGAGAGAGCGGGACGAAGGGGACCCTTCGCTCCGCTTCGCCGAATGTGGATGGAAGGGTCATTTACGAAAAGACGGGCCGGCGAGACCATCGATAGGGTCATCGGGTGACTCTCGTAAGAAACGGCGCGTACCAACAAGGCATTTTCAGTCGACGGACGACTTCGCAAAAGGGCATATCCTCCTTCTTCGAAAAGGAGCGAGCCGGCGGGAGACGGAACGGTCTTCTCCTCTTCTTGATAAAATTGATACCCGGCCGGGCCGGTGAGAAAAAAAGCCTCTTCTGAGAATCCTCCTGCGAGTCGTTTCCACTCGCTTCGATTGAATATAATCGCGCCGATACCGAGGATTTTCTCAAGGGAGCGGCTCTCGACGGCGTTCAACGAGAAGAGCGGCTGCGAGCGGCCCGGCTCCAAAAGCGGGATCTGCGGCTGAAGACTTAAAAGCGCGAGCATCTTCTCGATCCGCTGCTCAACATGATCGGGAAAAGGGGCATGACGGCGGCCGATGAGGATCGCCTGAAGATAAATCCAAAGAAGATCGATCTGATCCGAAAGGAGCTTGCTTCGACAGACCCCATCTCTTCCGACCCGACGCAAGAGTTCCTTCTCCAGCATCGCGCTTCCTCGACTGCTCCATGTTCTCCCCTCGGAGGATTCCGTACAGAGCGCGCCCATCATAAAAAGAAAGAGGCCCCGATCGGGGGTCTCCTTTTTCTTTGATTCGCGGGCGGCGTAGGAGAGGAGCGCCTGCCAAAGCCGCGTCACCTCTTCCGGCGCCGCGATTTCCGCTGTGAAGCGAAGGAGCCAGACCCCTTTCCAGAGTGAAAGCCGCGCGATCTGAGAGCTTCTCCAGGAATGGCGTGAAGAGAAGATCGCATTTGCCTGAGCAAAGAGAAGATGTCGGTACGGGTCATGTCCGGTATACCAGTATCCCCTCGCCAGAGGGAGGAGTCGTTGACCGGGGAATTCAAAATGAAATGCCGGCGGATGAACGGGTTGAGCGTGTCCATTGCCATTGCTCAAGGTCGGATGACTCAACCGTGGACGCCACCACCTTTTCCAAAGGAGCCCTCCCGATCGCGACTCCTTCGCTCCCGCAAGCTGCGAGAGGATCTGGTCGGCCGCTCGGCGCGCTTCTTCCGGCCAGGCCGGAAAATGGGTTTGAATCCACGCGCGCGCCTCATCCCTTTTCAATGTTCCGGGGAAGAAGCGGGACAAGAAGGCCGATTCAATCGATGCCGCCGCCTCTGGCGTCGAGATCGGGTGCGGCATTATTTTTTTTCCAATCCATTGCTTCATCATTTCTCCTCAACCGCGCGCTCATAGACCCCTCGAAGAAGGGTCAGGTTTTCGGGATGCTCCTCTTCGGAGTTCGACATCCGTCCCATCTGAAGTGTCCGATCCATCTGCTCGATCAGGCTGTCGACGTCCCCCGGTTTAAAAAGGACCGTTCCCGGCGGCCGATATCCGACATCACTCGCGACCGTCGGCACCCCGAGGGCCAGCGCCTCACGCACCGAGATCGCATCCCCGTCGAAAAAGGTCGGGCGTATAAAGAGATCGGACCGCTCCATGAGGGAGAGACAGAGATCGTGAGGAACATTTCCGAGCAGGAAGAGAAAATCCTTCCCCCCCGCCCGTTGAATCTGAGCGCGAAGGGTCCCTTCTTCTGAACCGGACCCCATAATCATGCAACCCAAGCGGGGATATTTCCGCCGCAGCGCAACGCACGCCTCCACCAGAAGCTCGGTTCCATACTCTTTTTCCAGATAAACTGCCGACGCGATCAGGGGAGAAAAGCGTCGGCGGTAGTCGCTGAACCATTCCGGAAGCGCGCGGGCGCGCGCGCCGAGGGAAAACGCAGGAAGCATGAAGATGCGCGACGGCTTGATCTTCAGGCCAAGAAGCGTCTGTTCGATTTTTTGATTGACGGCAATCACCCGTTCCAGCGGCCAGAGCGCAGCACGGATCAGAAGTCGACGCCCGCGCCCGCCGCGGGCGACGTAATTGGGCATCAGACCGGAATGGACGGTCGCGATGTTCCGACGGCCGAAAAGAAAGCCGACCCAGGCGGTCACTCCGATCGCCAGCCAACTCTTAAAATTGTGCCCATTGGTATGAATGTGGCTCACATACCCTCGCCCGTAAAAATGGATCAACGTCTGGAGAAACCCGAAGCGGCCGGCCACCCGAATCGCCCCCGGCTTCGGCGTGGTCCCCGGCTCGATATCGAGCACGGTGCATTCCGCACCATGCTGCCGGAGGAACTCCGCCAATTGCTGCACATGCACCGAGATTCCGCCATACGGCGGCGGATAATCGCCGATCAACAAAACCTTCATCATGGAGAGACCTTCACTTGGGAGAGATCGGTTTCGATCTTCGAACCGGTCGATCGGCGCCCGCTCCCCTGCTCATCTAAGAGCCGCTCATAAAAACGCTCCGTCTCCGCGACCATCCGCTGGAGGGAGAAGGTCGTCTCGATCCGCTCCCTTCCCGCACGGCCCATCCGTTGCGCAAGGTTCCGATCGCCGAGGAGGCGAAGGATTCGATCGGCCAGGGCAACCGGATCGCGCGGCGGCACCAGGAAGCCGGTCACCCCCTCGACAATCGCCTCGCGATTGCCCCCGACATCGGTCGCTACCATCGGAAGCGAGGCCGCCATCGATTCCAAGATGGCGTTTGAAAAACCTTCCGCCAATGACGGAAGGACCGAGATCTCCATCTGAGATAAGATCTGAGGAACGTCCTCCCGCGGACCGAGAAATAAAACGTGTCGATCGATCGAGAGCGCTCGCGCGCGGGCTTCGAGAATCGCGCGGCGCCCCGCCCCCGTTCCTACCAAGATGAACTTTGCATTCGGATCGGAAGCGACCACTCGAACCGCCGCCTCCAAGAGAATCTCATGCCCCTTCACCGGCCAGAGATTCGCCACGACGACAATCGGCCGATCCTCCGGCGCCAGCGGAAGGGGGATCTTCTCCTTCGGAGGAATTGGAAATTGTTCGAGATTGACCCCGTTGTAGATCAACTCAATCTTCGCCGGATCGATCCGTTCGACCTCGATCAGCATCCTCCGCACCCCTTCCGAGTTGGCCATCACGCGGGTGATTCCGAACGAAAGGGCTCCCAGCGCCCGCCGATGCCATCGCTTCATCGTATGTCCGAGGTCGAGCCGATTCGTCACCACCACCGGCACCCGCGCCATCACTGCGGCCGGGATCCCCACCAGATGAGAGTAAAGATCCTGCGTCTGAAGAATCTTCACCCCTTCTTGACGCATGAACCGGGCCAAGCGCACGATCTCTTTGATCGAGCGGGGATAGAACAGCTTGCCACGAACCGGAAATTCCACCGCGGGAATGCCGGCCTGGTCGAGAACGGAGACGAGCTCTCCCTCTTTACGGAGGCAGCCGACCAACGGCCGGAATTTCTCCCGGTCGATTCTGCGGAGCAGATCGACCATCTGCATTTCGCCACCGCCGATCCGGAGACAATCAATCAGATGAAGCACGGTCGGTTTGGTCATCGATTCCTCTCTAAAAGTTGGACGTCGCCGGGGAGGAGCGCTCCCACCCGGCGGACCATCCGGGCGATCTCCCGCTTCTCATCAAAGGTGATCAGGTGAGACGTCAATAAGAAGATCAAATAAAAGAAACTATAGATCGGCGCCGAGATCAGCAGCACGATTCGCGGCGAGGCGGTCTCGAAGCTTTTGACAAAAAGAACCGGAATGCCGCAGAAGAGGGAGAAAATAGCGATGCTGAAGAGATCCCGCCACGGGAGCAGCCGCTTTAACGGGAGCGGAATCAGCCGCGAGATTTTCCAGAGCATCACCATCTTCGCCACCGCCAGCACCACGATTAATGTGATCACCCCCCCGACCAGCCCAAACCAAGACAGGAAGGGAAAAATCAGCAACAGGGTCAACACCAACTTGAGGAAGGTATTCTTCAGGATAAAATGGGTCTCCCCATAGGCGCGCAGGACCGCTTCGGTCAAAAGGATCGCGGTCAACAATGAGAGCAGCGCCACCCGAAGGAGCGGGATGCTCGAAAGATAGGTCGGCGTGAAGAGAAAGACAACCAGTTCGCGCGCCACCAATTGCAAAAAGACGAAGACCGGAAAGAAGACCATCGCCAACTTCCGGGTAATATCAAACCAGAGGGAGATAATCTCTTCTCGGGTCGCCCGCTGCCGCAGCGTCGCCATTCGGACGATCATCAGTTGCGACATCGGGGTGTAAATCAGCTCCACGATCGGGAGTTGGAACATCCCGACCGAATAGACGGCGAAAACGGCGGCGCTGTAAGAATAGGCGACGACATACTGGTGAAACTTGTCCTGGGTCACCTGCAGAATAACCGCCAATCCGAATGGAACCGCATAGGCCATCTGCTGCCGAAAGGCCGGCCATTGAAGATCGCGCAGCGACAGCCGATAACGCCGGACGACATAGATCAGCACAAAACAAAATCGAATCGAGGCGAAGAGGTTCATCCCCCAGAGCATGTCGGTCAACCGATGGCTCCAGATCAGCGGGATCAGCATGCCGGCGGTCTTCGCCGCCTCGGAGAGAACACCGAGCACCGACGCTTGGACGATCTCCTGCGAAGCGATCAACAAGGCTTCAAAAAAAGCGGAAGAGAGCATCAGAAAAATAAAAAGCCCCATGAGGAAGAGGTAAGGGGTCAGGTCGGGATTGTTCAGGTAGAGACCGATCTGCTTTCCGAAAAAAAAGAGGAAGAGAAGGGCGATGAGTCCGGTGGTCTGCAGAAAGAGAAACGCCTGAACCAGATAGGTTTTGATCCGCTCGGGTTCCTTTGGAATAAAGTAGTAGAGGCTTTGAATCATTCCGAACGGAAGGATCATAAAGAGGCTGGAATAAATCAGGAAGATCTGCTTATAAGTCCCATACTCGGTCGGATCCAAGTGGCGGGCCAGAACGATGGGGATCATCAGCGTGAAGACCGACCCCAGACTCCGCCCGAAAATCAATGTCAGCGCCTGTTTGTTGATGGAAACGGGCTGAACAGCCCCTTCTCGAGAAGAGCCCGGAGCGGGGCGCCGTCTTCCGGATTCCTCTGGGTCTGCTTTCAAAATTTCTCTTTGCCGGGGGGGCTTCATTTCATTCTCCCTGCGCCGTTCTATTCCCGGTTCTCATCGTGCAAATGGCGACGGCCAAGCCGGCGAAGAGATAAGGGGGCCAGCTGTACTGGACCCCGAGCGTCAAGCTGCAAGTCAGGAAGCCCCAAAGGGCAACCTCCACACCGCGGGCGTAAAGCGATGCTCTTCGCGCCTCTTCGTTCATCTCGGTGGTCGAAGAGGCATCCGCGGATGCGGCGATCCCCGCCGGAGAGACGCGTCGAATGAGGGGGGGCGATGCCGGGCGCGCCGGCCGGCTCACCTTTTGTATTCTCCTTAAAGCGGCGCCGATGAAAATACAAAACGCCGCCAATCCGAGGAGCCCCTCCTCTCCCATCACCGCCACAAAGGTATTGTGCGGCGCCCGCCAGAGGGTGCCCGCCTCGGGCGGGGCATAAATCGGCCAGCCAAAAACAAAACAGCCGATCCCCACCCCCAGCAGCGGACGATCTCGAACGATCGAAAATCCGACGTTCCAGGCGTAGATCCGTCCCATGGCAGAGGGGTCTTGGCGAAAATTTAAAATTGTTTCGACCCGCTCCCAAAAATGGGCCGGCGCGGCGGCAAGAACCGCGATGAAGAGGATCGCCGCCAGAGAGAAATGGCGCACTCGGTTCTCCGAGCGGAGGATCTGGAAGAAAATAATCGCCATCACCCCGACCCAGGCGCCCCGTGAATAGGTCACATAGATCGCCGCCAAGAAGACAACCAGAAGCCCCGAGATGAAGATCTTTTTGATACGGACTCGCTCGGCCTCTAGAAGGGCCAGACCGATCGGAAGTAATACCACCAAGTTATAGGCAAGATCGTTCGGGTCTTCATAGATGCCGATCCAGGAGGCGCGATAATCCCCGCTCAAGTTGATCTTCAAGACATAGTGCGTCAACGTGCCGAGCGCCAGGATCGCGCCGCCCCACAACATCACCCAGAAGAACGTTCGGATTTGATCGAGCCGGTCCAGAAGATGAATCATTAAGAAATAGACGAGAACCACTTTTAAAAAATCGAGAAAGGCGCTGAGCGCCAATACGCTCCAGAGCGCGGTCACGATCGAAAATCCGCAGACGGCCGCAAAGGCGATCAGCCAGAGCGAGGGGGGATCGGTGAACCGCCACGCCTGCCCCCTCGCCCGCATGGCGAAGAAAAGGAAAAGAAAGGAGATGACCGCCACCGCTTTGGCGATCGGCAAATTCTCAAGCGGCGGGTAGAGCGTCCCCGGCGTCAGGTAGATGAGAGCGACAAATAAGAGAAGGGCGCCGTATGCGATCCGCTTTTGTCGCGATGCGCTCGGCGCCGGAAGCACCGCCCTCTTTCCTTCCGGGAAGGATTCCGCTTCGCGCGTTGAAATCTCCGCCGGCCTCTTCCAGCCCAAATGGATCTTGGGTCGATCTGAATAGCCGCTTGAAAGCCGACTTCGATAAGTTCCCATTATTTCCACGCTTCTTCTCCTTCAGGAACAGCTGTCCATCTCAGCGCTAAGTGCGAGGGAACATCGTTGAGAGGGGCGACTCCTTCAGATTCGACTCCCGACGCACCGACCGACTCTGGAGGATCTGGACGATGCGCCGGGCCGCCTGTCCATCCCACAACGCCGGGATCTTCCCCTTTTTTCCGCGCTCCTCCAAAATATCATCGACCGCCGCGAGGACCCGGTCGGGATCGGTCCCGGTCAGCAGGTTGGTTCCCTCGGTGAGGGTCACCGGCCGCTCTGTGTTCTCCCGAAGGGTCAGACAGGGGATGCCGAGCGCGGTGGTCTCCTCCTGAATTCCTCCGGAATCGGTGAGAACCATTTTGGAATCCCGCATCAGCCGGATGAAATCGAGATAGCCGACCGGCTCGCAGAGGGTGACGTTCCGAAGGTCGCCGAGGGTCGACGCCAGCCCGAACTCCTCCATCCTTCCTCGGGTCCGCGGATGAATCGGAAAGACGACCCGAATCCGCTTTTCCACCTTCGATACAATCGAGACGATTCGGTCCATCCCTTCCCGCGTATCGACATTCGAAGGGCGATGAAGGGTCATCAATGCATACCGTTGCGGGGAGAGATTCATCCGATCGAGAATCGTCGAGCGCTCCGCCTCCCTCGCATGATGGAGGAGGGAGTCGATCATGAGATTTCCGACCCAGAAGATTCGCTCCTTCTCAAACCCTTCGCTCAACAGATTTTGGACCGCACCCTCTTCCGTCGCGAAGAGAAGATCGGAGAGTCGGTCGGTCAGGACCCGGTTGGTCTCTTCGGGCATCGCCCGGTCAAAGCTGCGGAGTCCCGCCTCCACATGCGCAACCGGAATCCCCATCTTCTCCGCCGCCAATGCGGTCGCCAGGGTCGAGTTGACATCGCCGACCACCACCACCCGATCGGGCTTTTTCCAGAGGAGGACCTCTTCGAACCGCTGCATGATCTCCGCGATCTGTCGAACCGCCGTTCCGGAGCCGACGCCGAGATTCACATCGGGCTGCGGCAGGTGAAGCTCTTCGAAAAAAACCTGAGAAAGCTTCTCGTCGTAATGTTGCCCGGTATGAACCAGGGTGGTCTCAAATGTATCGCTCCACTCTTCTTTCATCTGTCTGACCAGAGGGGCCATTTTCACAAAGTTCGGCCTCGCACCGACGACGCAAACAAGTCGAATCATTGCTTCTCCTAAAAAGTTCCCCTCTCCTCCCTCGTTCTAAAAAGCCCTTTGATCTGCGATGTCACCATCGCCTTGGAACAATCGGAAGACCATCCGAGCGCGCTGTTTTCCCAAAGGAGCTCCCGGCCGAGGAGAAAGAGATTCCCTCCGATTTTATTCACCGCATGGGCGGTGGTGCAGGCGGAGCGATAACCGCAGGCGCGCGCCGTCTCGACGACGAACAGATTGGCTCTTCCGTCGGGATAGGCCAAATGATCGATCCTCCGCCGAAGCCGCGCCTCCAGGGCCGCCTTGGAGAGGCGAAGCTCGTTCAAAACCGTCTCCGAGTCGACCTGCGTCAGAAGAGAGTGACTGGCAGTATGGGAGCCGAAGGTCATTCCCCCCGCCGCCATCGCTTCGACCCCCTCCCAATCGACAATCGCCGCGTCGGAAGGAAAATCGGTTTCGGCGACATCGAGCTTCTCCTGAAGCAGATTCATCAGCGCATCCAACTCCGATTTCGAGCAGATCTCCAGCAGGCGCCGCATCACCTCCAACGGAGAGTCCTGGGCAATCGGACCGTCGGGGTGGACCGGAACACCCCGCTGAAGGAGCAGGCTCGCGATCGGGAGTCCGGTCTGCATCGCCCTTCGGATTAAATAAAAGAGCCGGTCATGGTCGAAAAGACGCGACGTGCTGACATAGTCGGTGCAGAGGTAGAAAACCGCCGGAACCCCCTTTCGCTTCAAAATCGGATAGGCATGATCGTAAATCCCCCGGTATCCATCGTCGAAGGTCACCACGACGCTGTCGCGCTTGAGATGGATTTTCCCCTCCAAAAAATCGACCGCCTGATCGATCGAAAGAAAGTCGAACTGCGTGGCGATTTGGTCGATCTCTTTCTCGAAGAGCGACCTGGAAATCAACTGCTGCGGCATCATCCCCGCATCGATCGCCTTCCCCGTCTCCTCCACCACGGCGTGATAGCCGACGATGAAAAGACGATGCTGCGCCGGGCAACGATCCCGAAATTGGATATACAAATCGAGTAATCCGCTGTAATAAGCCCCTCCGGCCAGCGCCGACTTCATCAGCCGCCGATAACCGGAAGGCCGCGGATCAAAGAGGATCGGGGGGGAATCGTTTTTCTTCGAATTCAACAATTTCATTTTTCCATCCCCGCGCGGCCCTCTCCCCTTCTCCGCTCGACCCAGGCGGTCGGGAGGAGCCGCTTCGCCAGGCGCCGGGCCGAACGGGATGCTTGGGAGAAGAACAGGTAAAGATTGTTTTTCAAAGTAGGAGGAGAAAGGGTGAGGTGCCATGTGTGCCTCTGAGCGGAAGCCCAGTGCGATTTATACTCTTCCGGTCCCCTCAGAAAATCGAACTCGCTCCAGCCCTGTTCGATGGCGGTCTGGATGCACTTCGCCATGAGCACCAAACCGACGCTCTTCTCCTTCCAAGCCGGATCGAAGCCGGCCTGATAGTAGAAGAATCGCCGTCCGACCAGAAAACCGTAAAGGGCTGCGACCGTTTCTTCATCGACTTTTAGAAAGAAGAGCCGCGCCATCCCTTTTTGAAAGAGCGCCTCGGCGGTCTCCCGATGAAAAGGAAGTTTGACCTCGTTCACAAACGCGTCCGATCCCCCGCGATCGCCCCAACGCTTTTGATGGAGGGCGATCAAACGCTCCAAGCCCGATCGGCCTTCATCGAGAGTCTCGATCATGGTGAACGCCACCCGGTGCTCTTTTTCGAGGTTCCGGATTTTACGGCGGACCGTATAGCGCATGCTGGAACTGAGCCGGTTGAGAAAGGCCTCCCAGGTCGGCGCCAGCATCAGATAGGGGCAGACCTCTCCCTCCTGCTGTCGCACACGCCACCCCTGCTCGGAAAGGCGGCGAAACCGGGGGGCGTGGGGAGAGAGCTCGGCCAGATGTCGGAGGGCGATCAGATCGAAATCGCGCCGACCCGTCAACCAGACCTGAACGACCGCCTCCGCAACGGCCTCCTCACATCCCTGTTGCGAGAGGAGATCGAGGTGATCCGATCCGACCGCTTCATCTCCGAGCAGTGAGAGGGCGCGACGCGAGAGCCCGCCCAGGCGAATCTCTTTTTCATAGAAAGGGGCGATCCCGATCAATTCTCCGTCGCGATGGATGAAGAGAAGATGGAGTTTTCTGCCGGCGCCGAAATGACGCCACCAGGCTGCGGCCCACTCCCACGTCAAGAAGGGATTCTGCGCCGACGCGCGGGCGAAAAGCCGCTCCCAACGCTCCTTCGATTCAAAAAGTCCCTCCTCGCTGCAAACCTGTTCCACCGTGATCGATCGATCGTTATCCATCACTTCGATCGTGCTCTTTTGAAGCGGCGAAACGGTCGAGGATGCAATTTCCTTTGAAATCATCGAATCACCTCTTTCACGGCTTCAATCATGTAGTCAAGATGGCCCTGATGGAGCCCTTGATGAATCGGCAGCTCAAGAAGATGGGCCCGCACAGATTCGATTTCGCCGTAGATCCCCTTCGGCATGGAGGGGTGAGCAATTCCCCAGAAGTTCACCGACTCGACCCCGCGCGCTAGGAGATCCCGGCAGACCTGCTCCTTGTCCTCCACCAAGATCGGGAAAAAGAGGGGGCAGACACCCGGCGGCAGCGACTTGAAGAGAAACCGATCGCTGCAATCGAGCCGATTGAGAACGTAATTGAAGTTCTCCCGTCGCCTGGAGATCACCTCGGCGGCGTCAATCGTCTGGAGAATTCCTTTCGAGAGGGCCGACATTCCCCAATCGACCTTGTCGACATTGAACTCCATGTTGGCGACACTGGTCCGATGGACCTTTCCCATCTTCAGCAGCGTCGCGGCCGACTTCCGCGAAACGTCATGGAGGAGCGCGCCGGTGACCGGATAAGACATCTTGAATCGGTTCATCATTCCACCGGCCAGATGACTCAAGGTGGAGACGAGCGGCGGACCGGTCCGGGGAGCGGGCAGCGGTCGATCGCTCCGGTTGACGACCAATCCTCCTCCATTCGGAAGGGGAAGGCTCTTGTGAAAAGAGAAGATGCTGAAGTCGCCGAAGGAGCCCACCGGCTTGCCGTCGATCTCGCTGAAAAGCGAGAGGGCGCAATCTTCGACCAGCAGGAGCCCCTTCCGCCTGGAAAGGCGGACGATCTCCTCCGTCGGATGAGGAAACCCAAGATAGTAGATGAGATAAATCATCCCGGTCTCGGGGGTGATTTTCTTCTCCAGATCGTCCAGATCAATTTGAAGGTGGGAATCGATTCGATAGAAATCGATCCGCCCTCCGGCCTGTAAAATCGCTTCCACCTCCACCCCATGATGATAGGCCGGAACCAAGATGCGACGGCCCGTACTGAGGCCGGCCTGTTTCATCCCGTGCCAGACGGCATTGCGTCCGAAATAGTAGTCGCAGTAGCGAGGATGATTAAATGGAAACGGCAACGCCCCGGGCCGGCGCTTCAAGGAAACGGGCTCCAACGCCGGGAGAACTGGGATGAAGTATTCTTTTGAGCGAAATTTCGGTTTGGTCATCCCTGCCGGATTCATGCGGCCTCCTTCTTCACCGGTTCGAGCGATTCTGGTTCAGGAGACAATGCGGATGGAGGCTTCGTGGAGAGCGGCTCATTCGCAAGGAGCCGCTTTTGAAGCCGACTCACCCATCCGATCTTTTTCAAATAAGGGAAGAGCCTGAATTTGATTTGATAAATGAATTGGGGAATCATGCCGGGCTGGAAGAGATAAAGCCAAACGTGCGATCGGGTCCCCTTCGCCCAGTCCTCTTTCCAGCTCATCATCGGACCGAGGAAGTCGAGCTCCACCAGTTTTTCATCGAAGGCGGACATCAGAATTTCCTGGTGAAGGAGGATCCCGGGAGAGTATCGCGCGTAGGCGGGATCATATCCTAGCTTCAGATAATAAAGCTTCCGTTCATAGACCAGCGCGAAATAAAAGGCGATCGGCTGATCGTTCAATTTTAAGAAATAAAGTCGAAGCCAACCCCGTTCCGCCGCCATCAATGCCCATTCCTGGTAGAAGTCGGCCCATTCCTTATTTTCTCCAATGGCGGTTCCGGCCAATCCCTTCCAGGCCATCGCCTCGATTCGAAATCCCTCGTGAAGCGCATCGACCAGACGCGCCCGCCCCCCGGCGCTCTCCTCTCCCGTGATGCAAACGACTTCGATCTTTCCCTGCTCTTCGAGTTGTCGTCGGCGGCGCCGCAGATTGCGGCGAAGGTGTCCGGAGATGGAGTCGTAATAGTCTAACCACCTCCCCTCGATCGGAATGATCGGCGTCTCCAGCGCGGGGCGCAGGCCGATCTTCTGTTTCAGCCGCGGGGCGGCGGAGAGAAGAAGCGCGACGGCCGGCGAATCGGCCGGAAGATCCTGAAGTTCCAACAGATCGACGCGGGGCCGCTTATGCACCAAATAGCTTGCCAGCGCCTCCATCATCCCGGCACGCGCCTCATCCGACAGAGCGCCGATGATAAAGTCGAATCGGCAGGAATGGTCGTTCGACATCGACCGCCAGATGCGACAGGGAATCCCCACCCGAACGCTCCGCTCTTCCATAAAGGGAGCAATCGCCGCCAATGCGCCGTCGGCCGATCGGATGGCGAGGACGACGAGCCGTCGTCGGCCGCCAAACGCTTTCCACCAGACCCGGAACCATTCGTGCCGAAGAAAAGGGGCGTTCATCGCCCCCTCGGCCAAAAGGGCATTCCACTCCTTTTCCAAGGCGAGGAAGGCATTGTAATCGGAGATCTCTTCGATGAGATAATTCAAGGAAGTCCTTTCTTGAAAACACGTGAGGCGTTAGGCGTGAGGCGTATGGGGTAAAGGCAAAGGATTAAATTTTTTGATCTTACGCCTCACGTCCCCTTCTTTGTCGCCTCACGGTATGTTAAGCTGCTTTCCTCGCCGACTCTGTCGATTGCACCGGCATGCCAATCGGTTCGACGACCCCCTCCCAAACCGCTTCCTCGGAGGAGCGGACCCAGACATTCTTCCGGTTTCGAAGAAAGGCGTAGAGGCCGACCACCGCCGCCCAATTCATCGCAACGAAGGTGTAAGGGAATTGAAACATTCCTCGAAGCAGGCGGCCGGCGGTTTTCATCGGGGAGGTCGCGCTCTCCCTATCATCCCGAATAGGGATGACCATGCCGTGTTTCACCAGTATCCCCTTTTCTTCATGAGGCGACCGACGATGTTGTTTTCGGATGAGCTTTCCCATGCGACATTCCTCCCAATAAAGCCAGACCATACCAGGCGACCTGCAACCAGAAAAAAATGAAGTAGATCCCCTGCATCAAAAAAAGATTCGAGAACAGCAGCAACACCAGCATAAAGGGGACGATCAGCCGGGCCACCTTGTGCGAGAAGTACTGAAAGAAGACCCGGTTCCGCCTCCAGGACCAAAGGGTGTTGATTTCCCAGAGAAGCTGGTAGTTGCCGGAGAGTGTTCGAACCTTGCGGACAAATTCGCTTCCGGTCCGTTTGGCGATGAAATCATACGCCAGCGCCTTCGGCTCGAAGACGGTCCGATATCCTTTGAAAACAGCCTGCATCGGGATAAGAACGTCATCCAGAATCGTCTCAGCGGGAATCGGATCGTAGAGCGCTTTGCGGATCGCATAGATTGCGCCGGTCGCTCCCAACATGGAATCGACATCACTCTCCATTTTTCGAAGCCACTTCTCATACCGCCAGTACAATCCGACGCCGACCGCTCCGTCCCCTCCCGGCCGATCCATCAAGATCAACTCTCCGCTGACCGCGCCGATGCGCTCATCGGCAAAATTGGAGACCAACGCTTTGACGGCATTCCGGTCGAGCCATTGCCGCGCGTCGGTAAAGAGAAGAATCTCTCCGCGGGCGTGGGCGGCCGCCCGATTGAGCGCCGCCGCTTTTCCGACATGCGCCGGCGCCGTCAGAAGCAGGAGAGGGGGTCCGTTCGGGTGACGCGCTTGCCAGCGGTTCACCTTCATTTCTGTTTCATCGGTGGAGCCGTCCGAGGAGACAATGATCTCCAAACGAGAAGCGGGATAATCAAGATCGAAGAGATTTTTCAGTTTCCCCTCGATGACCCTCTCCTCGTTATAGACGGCGACGATCACCGAAACCGACGGAAGGATCTCTTCCTTTCGAACCCGCTTTTTCCCAAGCGAGCGCCAAGCGGATAAAACCAGCGGATAACCGATGTAGGTATACAAAATCACGAAAAACGAGAGCCAAAAAATAAATTTAAATGAACTCACTTCACCTTCCTTTATTGTAAAAGAGAAGCGGGGATGTACGCTGTGAGGCCCCTTACTCCACGGTAACACTCTTGGCCAAATTTCTCGGCTGATCGACATCACACCCCTTTTGAAGCGCGATGTAATAGGCCAGAAGCTGCAAGGGAATGGTCATCAACACGGGGGTCAAAAACGTGTCATTTTTGGGGAGGTAGATCACGTGGTGGGCTTGGGTGGCGACGCGCTCATCCCCCACCTGCGCCAGTGCGATAATTCTTCCCCCACGGGCCCGGACCTCTTCGATGTTTCCGAGGACCTTTTCGTAAACGGCATCTTGCGGTGCGAGAAAGACCACCGGCATCTCTCGATCGATCAACGCGATCGGTCCGTGCTTCATCTCTCCGGCGGGATATCCTTCCGCATGGATATAGGAGATCTCCTTCAACTTGAGCGCTCCCTCCAAGGCGATCGGATGATGAATTCCCCGCCCCATGAAGAGGAAATCGCGTTTTTGATAATACTCCTCCGCCAAGGCGCGGATCTCTTCCCCCTTCTGAAGGATCTCCTGAATCTGTTTGGCGAGCATTGAAAGCCGGTTCTTTCGCTCTTCGGAGGACGAAATCGGCATCCCGCGCATCTCCGCGAGGACGCTCGCCAATTGGTAGAAAGCGACCAACTGAGAGGTAAATGCCTTGGTCGAAGCGACCCCGATCTCAGGGCCGGCGTGGGTATAGAAGACCGTCTCGGCAATGCGGGTCATGCTGCTTCCCGCCACATTGCAGATGGTCCAAACGGCGCTCTTCTTTTCCGAGGCCAACTGCAGCGCCGCCAGCGTATCGGCGGTCTCTCCCGACTGACTGATCCCGATCGTCAGGGTCTTCTCATCGAGAATCGGCTCCCGGTACCGAAATTCGGAAGCGATATCGACCTCGACCCTCAATCCGGTCATCTTCTCGATCATCCGCTTTCCCACCAGCGCCGCATGCCAAGAGGTGCCGCACGCGACGAGATAAATCTGAGAAACGGCGCCGGCCCCCATGAAGCGGCGCTCGGGGGGTGCCCCCTGAAAAAGGGCATCCCGCTGCGCCATTTCTAAGATCACATCGGGCTGCTCATAAATCTCTTTCAACATGAAGTGGGAGAACCGCCCCTTCTCCACCCGCTGCGCGTCCCATGCGATCCGCTGAATCTCTTTCTGAACCGGATTCCCGGAGACGGAATGGAAAACCTGGACCCCCTCGGGGAGAACGACCGCAAGCTCCCCCTCTTCGAGCCAGAAAATATCGCGCGTGTAGAAAATTAGCGCCGGAATATCGGACGCGACAAACTGCTCTCCCCGACCGACGCCGATCACCAGCGGACTTCCCCGACGCACCGCCACGATCTGCTCCGGAAAGAGCGCGCTCATCACCTCGATGGCAAAGCTCCCCTCCAGATCCAACGAGGCCTTGCGGGTCGCCTCGACGAGATCGCCTTCAAAGTATTTCTCGACCAGGTGGACAATCACCTCGGTGTCGGTTTCGGAGACGAATCGATGCCCTTCCCCTTGCAACTGTTTTTTCAGGACGGCATTGTTCTCGATGATGCCGTTGTGAACAACCGAAAAACGTCCGGAGCAATCGAGGTGCGGATGCGCGTTTCGGACGCTCGGCTCCCCATGCGTCGCCCAGCGCGTGTGGCCGATGCCGGCCCCCGCCGCAACAGAGATCTTCTCCTCCGCCAGCCGCTTCTCCAGTTGAACCAGCTTTCCCACCTCCTTCTTAACGGCCATCGCCCCTTCGTTAAAGAAGCAAATACCGGCCGAATCATAACCGCGATACTCCAATCGCTTCAGCCCCTCCAGCAAGACCTCGACCGTGTTTCGATTTCCGACATAACCGACAATCCCACACATACAAACTCCGATACAAGAAAGTGATCACCATCAGCTTAGAAGCGTTTATGAATATTGACCTGAGCGCTGACCGCGGACGGCTGAAAGCGGTCTTTCCATTTACCTCTTACCTCGCCCCTCTTCCAAAGAGAACGATCTTCACCGTCTGAAAGATGATCCAGAGATCGAAGAAGAGCGACATGTTCTTGATGTAGTAAAGGTCGTACCTTAACTTCTCTCGGGCATCCTCCACCGAGGCGCCGTAGGGATAACAGATCTGGGCCCAGCCGGTCACCCCCGGCTTCACCGCAAAACGGAGCGAATAAAAGGGGATCTGCTCCGAAAGCTGCGCGACGAAGTAAGGGCGCTCGGGCCGGGGTCCGACGAAGCTCATCTCCCCTTTCAGAACATTCAAAATCTGCGGAAGCTCGTCTAACCGAAGCTTCCGAATGATCCGTCCGACGCGGGTGACGCGGGGATCGTCTTCGGATGCCCAGACCGGTCCGCTCACCGCCTCGGCGTCCGGTCGCATGGAACGGAACTTGATCAACATAAACGGTTTCCCCTCCTCTCCCACCCGCTCCTGTCGAAAGAAAATCGGTCCGGGGGAATCGAGCTTGATTGCGATCGCCAATAGAATCATGATCGGAAAAGTAAAAAGGAGAACCGCCGAGGAGACGAGGATACCGGTCAACCGTTTGCTCCATCGGGCGAGACCCGACTTATTAAATCCTTCGGCGTAGATGAACCCGCTCGGCTTCGCATCCTCCAGAAAGACCTTGCCGCTGATCTGCTCGTAGAAGCGGGTCCCCTCGATAAATTGAATCCCTCGGATTCTGGCCCCCAAGATTTCTCGAATCGGCAGGCGCCCCCGACGCTCCAGCGCGGCGATCACCACCTTGTCGACCCGCTCTTTTGCGAGAACGTCATGGAGCTGATCATAGGTCCCGATGATCTTCGGATTCAGCAGACTCTGGCCGAGGCGACTTCCATCTTCGTCGAGAAATCCGACCACCCGCATGCCGAGTCCCTTTCGCTTCAAGATCTCCTGCGCGACGCGGCGAGCGACATCCTGCGTCCCCAGGATCAAGATCCGATCTTCCATTTTTCCGAGAAGACGGCTGTAAAAGGTACGCCAGCAGAAGATCAGCAGAAGGCTGAGCACCACGGAGAGGCGAAAGCTTTTCCCCGGTGGAAGCCAAGATGGAAAGAGAGAAGCGACCCCTCCAAGAACGATCAGGCCGATTCCCCCCGCGCGGGCCAGTCGGATCAGATGGCCCTCGTCCGGCGGAAAAAGGGAGAAATCATAAAGGTCGCTGTAGTAGAGAGTGAGATGGAAAATGGTCGCAAGGATCAGCCCCTGGATGAGAATCAATCCCCCTTCCATCCGGAACGGCACTTCCGGAAGGGGGAACAGGGCGACACTCACCACGACCGCCAGCCAGATCAAAAGATCTTCCGTCAGACAGAAAAAAACGCTTCGGGTGGGAATCGATCGGTTAAACATCTTAATCATCGCGATCCCCTCTTTCTTCAATCGCTTGAGCCGAATATGTTTTTTGATAGGTCGAGTAAACGCCGCTATAGTGGGAGGATCGTTCAAAGTCGACGCCGTTGAGAACCACGCCGATCCAATTTCCAAGATCGATGTTCTGCATCGCCAGTGTCAGCATGTCGGCCGAGGTGCTTCCGGCACGAAGGACCAGGAGCGCGCCGTCGATTTTCGTCCCCAGCACCGCCGCATCGGCCAAGGGGAGAATCGGCGGGGTATCGAAGAGGACCACGTCGAACCGCTCCGAGAGAAGCGTGATCAGCTTGCTCATCTTGGTGGAGCCGAGCCAATCGGGCGAGGCGGCATTCGCTCTTCCGGCGGGAAGGAAAGAGAGCGCGCACGGCGGAAGGAGCGGATGCTCGATCGGAATCAATGCCGTCTCCAATGGAGAGCGCTCCTCCAGAACATCAATCAGTCCTTCTTTCATTCGCATTCCGAACAGCCGATGAAGCGAGGGGCGCCGCAGATCGCAATCGACCACCGCCACCCGTCGATCTTTCGACTGGGACAGGCTGAGGGCCAGATTGGCGGTCGTCATCGATTTCCCGTCTCCCACAACCGGACTGGTTACCATGAAGGTTCGGAATCCTTTTTCTTCCGTCAGATGCTCGATCCGGGATCGGAGGACGCGATATTGCTCCGCGGCGATCGCTTTCGGATCGGTCAGAACCACCAGGTGGTCATTGAAACGGGGCGTTCCCAGGAATTTTCCGCGCATCTCTTCTCCTTGATTCCCTTAAAAACGGAGCGTGGCTGCATCGAGCCGGCTGAGGCTCGCCGGATTCTGATAAAGGTAAAACAGCGTCAGACAGAGCAAGAGGAGGCTGAGCCCCCAGATCACGCGCCGTCGGATTCGCGCCCGTCTCAGGTCTTCAGCCGTTTCCACATGAGGGATGCAGACCAAAACCGGCATCCCGAGAAACTGTTGAAGATCGCCGGCATATCGGAACGTCCGATCCGACATCTCCGCGAAGACGGCCAGACCGATGCCGAGCCCCAAACCGATCAATGAGCCGGCCACGGCAACGAGAAGCCGGTTCGGCTTCAACGGTTTCATCGGAAGGGTCGCTTCGTCAATGATCCGGGCTTCCGCGTTCTGAAGCTCGGTATCGACCGCGCTGCGTTTCATCTCCTTTGCCGCCGCCTCCCCGGCGGCCCGCTTCTCCGCCGCCAAGACCGCCTCCACCTCCGCGATTTTCTTTCGCAGACTGATCAACTCCGGATAGTCCTTGGTGTAGGTCGTCTGAAGATCGGCCATCTGCGCGTAGAGATCCTTAAGCTTGGATTCCAGGAATTGAACCTGCGGGTTGGTCGGAACCACCGCGACCTGCTGTTGCAGCAGAGAGACGAACTGCTTCGCGAGTCGATTGGTCGCGTTCATGACCTTTTTGGGATCATTTCCGTCGTAGGAGATGCTGAAGACGTCGTTTGCCTTGATATCGATGTGGATATCCTTGCGCATCTGTTCGATGATTTCATCAGCGGTTTTCTGACCGGCCCACTCTCGGTAGAGCGATTCGGCCTCAATGACCGGCTGCAGAAAGGCGCGGCTGTAGATCACTTCACTGAGCGCCCTGAGACGATTTTCCATTCGATAGAGATCATAGGTGCGCGCCACCTCCGCCGGGAAGCGATGGGGCTGAACGAGAATAATCGAGGTCGCGCGATAGATCTTCTGAAGCCGCAGGGCGATCACCACCGAAGCGACGGAGATGATCAGCGCCGTCAGCCAGACCCACTGTTTTCTTCGATGAAACCACTCGAGAAGATAACCGACTGAAATGGAGCTCTGTTCGCGCATAATTCTCCTCTATACGATTGCGGAATGCGGATTTCGGATTGCGGAATGAGAGACGAAGAGAGAAAAGATCGGTTTTCTTTTCCAATCCGCAATCCGCATTCCACAATCCGCAATCTTCATGGAACCACCAAGGTGTCTCCGGAGGCGAGGAAGAGGTGATCCCCCGAGATCTTTCCCTGGATGATGTCGTTGTAGCGGACTTTAATCCAATGGGTTTCTTTCCCATTCTTTCGGATGATCACCATCCGATCGGGCGCGGCAAATTCATTAAAGCCCTCCGCCATCGCGATCGCATCGAGCACGGTAAGATCACTCCGAAGCGGATAAATCCCCGGCTTCTTGACCTGTCCCAAGACGGAGACCTTCGAGCTGTTGATCTCCTTGACGATGACGGTCACCCCGGAGACTTCGATGAATTTCTCCAGGCGCTTTGAGATGACATCCCGAAGGACCGACGGCGTCATCCCTCCCGCTTGCACGTCATTAATCAAGGGGAGGGTGATCTTTCCGTCCGGCCGGACGCGAACCTCTTTGGACAGAGACTCGTTTTTCCAGACGACGATTTGCAGAAGATCGTCCGGCCCGATCACATAAGAGCGCTCTTCGGATGGAGGAATCCGTTTGAAGTTCGGCACCTCCGTCACCGGATCGGCACAGGCGGTGAAGACCAAAGCGCAAACCAATAAGGTCGCGATCAATATACCGGCGCGCATTCGATGCATCCCATGGTTGATGGAAAATTAAGAGGAGGTTTCGAGTCCTCCCTCTTTGATTTTATAAAGTAAGGACCGATAGCTGATCTTTAAAATCTCGGCGGCCTTTCGCCGGTTCCAACGGGTCTGGTTCAACACTTTTCGGATGACCTCGCTCTCCAGCTTCTTGGCCACATCGCGACTCACCTGCTTGAGAGAGAAGCCGGACGGATCGGCTTTTCCCGTCGAGAGTCCCCCTTTTGATAAGAGGAGTGGAAGGTTGCAGTGTTCCTCCCCCAAAATCACGATTCGCTTCACAAAATTCTCCAGCTCCCGCACGTTTCCCGGCCAGTCGTAATGAATGCACGCGGCCAAAACCTCCGGAGAGAGCGGCCGATAGGTCTTGTTGTACTCATGATGGTACTGACGAAGGAAATATTCGGCCAAGACCGGAATCTCCTCTTTTCGCTCGCGTAGAGGAGGAATTCGAAGGGAGACGACGTTGAGGCGATAAAAGAGATCATCCCGGAAATTTCCGGCCCGAACGGCCGACTCAAGATGACTGCTCGTCGCGGCGATGATCCGGACATTCACCTTTTCATTCTCCTCCCCCCCCAAACGCGAGAACTCTCCGGTCTCAAGGACATGAAGGAGTTTGGC
>Ga0209810_1000735_pt1 | contig 62954 bp, 73 predicted proteins | sample Coa_R1_7_FD_187159 | JGI IMG/M metagenome (GOLD analysis project Ga0209810, IMG submission 187159) | Surface soil microbial communities from Centralia Pennsylvania, which are recovering from an underground coalmine fire - Coalmine... | ecosystem: Environmental > Terrestrial > Soil > Unclassified... | reverse complement strand
CGGCGGCCGCCGCTTACCTGATTTCGGTGAGCCTCTCATACCCACCGATTCGCGCTCAGGCGGCGGGTCCCTCCATTACGAGTTCAGTTCCTGACACCTCGAAGGTGTCAGACACCCTCGGAGGGCGCGCGCCCCGGCGCACCAAGCGAGGTTCTCCCCGCTCGGCGAACGGCACCTCGACCACGTCGAAGTCGCGCGGCGCGACGGTGGCAGGGAAGACGGCTTTCGCCTCCTCGAGCAGCTCCGGGCCGACGTAGCGGGGCGAGAAGTGCGTCAGCGCGAGCAGGCGGACGCGCGCGGCGGCGGCGACCTCGCCGGCCTGGCGCGCCGTCGAATGGAGCGTGTCGGCCGCGCGGTCGCGCTCCTCCTCCGAGAAGGTCGCCTCGTGCACGAGCACGTCGGCTCCCGCGGCGAGAGCCTGCACCGTCTCGACGGGCGCCGTGTCGCCCGTGATCACGATCGTCCGCCCCGGGCGCGGTGGGCCGACGACGGCGTCCGGAGTGACGACGGTCCCGCCGGGGAGCGTGATCGACTCGCCGCGCTGCAGCGCGCCGCGCTCGGGGCCGAACGGGACCCCGAGCACGTCGGCCGCGGCGGCGTCGAACTCGCCCGGACGCGGCTCCTCGGCGACGGCGTAGCCGGCGGCCGCGACGCCGTGGTGGACGGGAAAGACGAGGATGCAGTAGCCGTCGCGCTCGAGCGCTTCGCCCGGCCTGACCTCGACCGCCTCGACGGGGTAGCTCAGCCGGCCGACGAGGTGCCGCAGGTCGGCGAAGAGCTCCCGCAGCCCCGGCGGGCCGTAGACGCGCAGCGGCAGGTCGCGGCCGCGCAGCGCGAACGTCTTCAGCATCCCCGGGAGCCCGAGGGTGTGGTCTGCGTGGTAGTGCGTGAGGAAGATCTCCTCCAGGTCGGGGAGCCCGAGCGAGGAGCGCATGAGCTGCCGTTGCGTGCCCTCGGCGCAGTCGAAGAGGAGCCGCTCGCTGCCGCGCCGGAGGAGGAGCGCCGTCGGCGCGCGGCCTGCGGTCGGCGCGCTCGCCGACGTGCCCAGGAAGACGAGGTCCAGGTCCACGGGCGACCGATTCTCGCAGCCGCCCGCGCAGCGCCCGTGCGGCCGCTACGGCAGGACGAGCCGCTGCCCGGCGCGGATGTCGGCGCCGGGGAGATGGTTCGCGCGCTCGATGCGCCAGATCGCCGCGCGCACGTCGCCGCCGTAGTAGCGCTCGGCGATCGCCCAGAGCGTGTCGTACGGCCTCACCGTCACGACCAGCTTCGAGCCGTGGGCCTGCGACGACCGAGCGGCGGCACTCCACACGAGCACCGCGACCCCGACCAGGATGAGGATTCTGACGAACATGTGTTCGCTACCGTACCGAACACGTGTTCGCGTGTCAAGTACCCAGATCGACGAGCTCCGGGACGATCGTGCGACCGTCCACGGCGAGCTCCAGCATCGTCCGCAAGGGCGCCCGCCGCCGCTCGGTCGGCGAGCCGGGGTTGAGGATCCACACCTCCCCCGCGCGCTCCACCTGCGGCATGTGCGTGTGCCCGTACACGACGGCGTGGCAGCCGGGAAAGCGCGCGACGAGCCGCGCCTCGCGCCCGCGGCGCGGCCCCGGAATATGGACGATCCCGATGCGCGCATCGGCCGCCGCCACGACCCGCTCGCTCGGAAGCAGCGACCGCAGCACGGGCTCGTCGACGTTCCCGTGCACCGCCTCCACCGGCGGCCCGAGCCGGCGCAGCTCCTGCAGGAACGCGAAGGAGGCGAGGTCGCCGGCGTGCAGGATCAGGTCCGCGGCCGCGAGCCGCTCCACGCACGCCGCCGGCAGCGTCCGCCGTCCCCGCGGCATGTGCGTGTCGGAGATCACCGCCACGCGCATCGCGCGCGGAGGCTACTTGCGGCGCTTCTTCGTCCCGACCGTGAACGGGCGGGAGACGAGCGTCGCGGTCCGCTCGGGATCCGTCGCGGCCGTCACGACCACGCGGATCCGGTACGTGCCGGGACGGATCGTGCTCGGCAGCGTGATCGGCGGCCGCCGGTAGGCACGGACGACGCCGCGCGCGAGCGCGACCGTGGCGCTCGAGGGCCCGCGCGCACCGGGGAAGGGCACGAGCGACGCGCTGTAGAGCGCGTCCTCGGAAGCGGTGACGGCGATCCTGTTCGAGCTGAGCGCAGGCACGACGGCGGCGCCCACGACCGTCCGCGTGTGCACCCACCGCTGCGAGATGCCCTGGCAGAACCCCTGCGACGAGGCGATCTGTGCCTTGAGCGCGTCGTACGACTGCTTGTGGGCCAGGTCGGCGAAGAGCTCGCCCGACTGGAAGCCGTCGGAGAGGCCGCCGTCGTCGATCAGCGGGAACCACAGGATCGACTTCACGTCCGGGTCGCACTCGCCGATCCGCGCAAGAGCGACGTACCGCTGCGCCTGCGTCGCCTCGTCGATCGGCTGCACGGTCTCCGGTGGGTGGACGTAGGGCGCGGCGTGCCCCACGACCGTCGTCTGCTCCCCCGCCTCGTCGAGGTTGATCGGCAGGCCGGCGGTGGCGGAGCGCCCGCCTCCGTACTCGGCGGGCAGGGGTTGCGCGGTGCCGTGGAAGGCGTCCCAGAGCGCCTGCTTGATCCGGCCCAGGTCGGCGGCACCCGCCTGCGGCCACTGGAACGACCGCGTGAACGGCGCCGTGTCCTGCACCGGCGGGTACGGGTGCATGTCGAACTCGTCGAAGATCGGCTTCGTGCGGCCGGACGCCCGGTACGCGTCGCCGAGGTCCTTGATGAACCACACGGGCGAGTGGCTCGGGTTCGACAGGGCGTACGGGTCGTCGTTCCCGCGCGACGAGATCGCCGGCCCCCACACGACCGCGTCGGGCCGAACCGCCTTCAGCGCGTCGTAGGAGGCGGCGAGCGTGTGCTCGTAGTCGGTCGCCGCCGCGTCGCGGCCGCCGACGTACTGCGGCTGCCAGAAGCGGTTGACGTTGGGCTCGTTGCCCACGACGAAGTTCGTCACCTGCGGGAACGCCGTGCCGACGAGCGCGACGAACGCCGCGAACTGCGCCTGCGCGGCCGGCTTGCCGCCGATCGCGCCTGGTCGCAGCGGGTAGATCGCGAGCACCGGGACGACGTCGTTCCGCACCGCGCAGTCGATCGCGCCCTGAAGCTCGTCCTGCGACGGGATCACCGTGGGCTGCGAGTCGTCCCACTGCACCGTCATCCGGACTTCCTGCAGCCCGATGTCCGCGACCGACTGCCACCACACGTCGCCGCATGCGTGCCACTTCGGCCAGTCGTCGGCGATCCCGAAGCGCATCGGGACCGGCCCCGAGTCCGCGCCCGCTCCGGTCGCGACGGCGAGCGCCGCGACGGCCGCGGCGGCGGCCACTGTCGCAACGAGTCTCAAGACCTCGTCGTTTCGTCGGCGGGGCGGCGAAGCCTCCTACGACGGTCCCGCGAGGATCGGCGCGAGCGCGTCGACGAGCGCGCCGGCGCCGAACCGCACGGGGTCGGAGGCCGGGAGGCCGGTTTCCTCCTCGGCCGACGCCACCGCAGCGCGCGCCTCCGCCTCGTCGAGGTCACTGGTGTTGAGCGCGACCGCGACCACCCTCGCCGGCCGCGCGAGCAGGCTCATCCGCTCGTGCAGGTCGACGAGCTCGGCGAGAGGCGGGATCGGAAAGCGCTCGTCGCCCCCGACGAACGGCTCGTCGGGCTTGTGGCAGAGGACATAGGCGTGCGGAGCCGAGCCGTGCATCAGGCCGAGCGTGACGCCTGAGTACGCGGGATGCAACAGCGAGCCCTGGCCTTCGACGAACAGGACGTCGCCTCCGCGCCGCACGCCTTCGAGCACGAGCTGCTCCGCCGCACCGGCGACGAAGTCGGCGACGACGGCGTCGACGGAGATCCCCCACCCCGCGATCGCGATTCCGGTTTGCCCCGTCGGGACGAACTCGCTGCGGATGCCGCGGGCACGTGCCTCGCGATCGAGCTCGAGCGCGACCGTCATCTTTCCGATCGCGCAGTCGGAGCCGACGAGGAGCACCGACGTCGCGGCGTGGGTCAGGTTCGCGCCGGTCGGGACGGTCAGCCCCGGCGGGGGCTTGCGGAGGTCGCGCAGCTCGACGCCGTGCTCGCGCGCGTGCGCGCTCAGCTCCGCGTCCTCCGTGAGGAACTCGTGCAGCCCGTTCTCGACGTCGAGCCCGGCGCGGATGCATTCGCGGAGCAGCGTGCGCCACTCCGGCGGAAAGCGGCCGCCGGCGGTCGCGACGCCGACGAGCGCAGCCGTCGGCTCGTACTGCAGCGCGTCCGCGACCGACCGCACGAGCGGGAACCCGTCGTTCTCGTCCGCGTCGCTCTCCGAGTCGAGCACCGCGACGACGTCCTCCGGTCGGTACCGCATGACGCCGCGTGCCGTCTTGCCGTGGTGCGGGTCGGCCGAGTGCCCCTCGGCGAGGATCAGGAGCCTACGCGGGCGCAACGCCGAGCCCGGGCCGTTCCGGGGGGAGCTGCACGCCGTCGACGAATTCGATCCCGGGCCACGGGTCGTCGGCGAGCAGCAGGTTCCCGTCGAGGTCGACGTGATCCATCAGGCTCGCGATGTGCGCTCCGGGCGAGATTCCCAGCCCGGACTCGACCATGCACCCCAGCATCACGCCGAGCCCGAGCGCCCGTGCGGCGTGGACCATCCGCACCGACTCGCGGATGCCGCCCGCCTTCGCGAGCTTGATGTTGATCCCGTGGGCGCGTTCGGCGCACGCGGCGACGTCGGCGAGGTGGTGGCAGTCCTCGTCGACGAAGATCGGCACGGGCGAGCGTCGCTTCAGCTCCGCGCCGCCGGGGTCGCCGGCGGCGAGCGGCTGCTCGCAGTACTGGAGCGTCGTCATCCGCGGGAGGTACTCGAGCGCCTCGTCGAGCGACCAGGCTTCGTTGACGTCGCACTGGAGCGGCAAGTCGGTCACGGCGCGCACGGCGGCGACGCGCTCGGCGTCGAGCCCGTCGCGCCCGCCGAGCTTCAGCTTCAGGCGACGGAACCCGCGGTCGCGCACCTCGTCGGCGCGCCGCGCCATGTCGTCCGGGTCGCCGAGCCAGATCGTCCACGAGGTCGGCGGCCCGGCGCGTCGCAGCCCGAGCAGCTTGTAGACGGGCAGCCCGAGCAGCTTCCCCTGCAGGTCGTGCAGGGCATGGTCGAGGGCCGCGCGCGCCGCGTCCTCGCCCGGCGGCAGCGCATCGAAGATCTCGTCGAGCGCGAACGGGTCGTCGCCGAGCTCGACCTGCTCGAGCCACGCGACCGCCGATTCCGCGGACTGGTCGTAGCGGGCGATCGGCGCGGCCTCGCCGACGCCGACGCCGCCGTCGTGGCGCACCTCGACCTGGACGACGTGCGCCTCGTCCTGCGATTCGCGCGAGATGGTGAAGGTCTGTGCGAGCCGCACCGTCGCCTTCCGGGCTCGTAGCTCCACCCGGGCTACACTAGGCAATCCCCGGCGCCCGTAGCTCAGGGGATAGAGCGTTCGCCTCCGGAGCGAAAGGTCGCAGGTTCGATTCCTGCCGGGCGCATCAGGCGGCACGCGGCGTCATCGTCCAGTCGCACCGACCCAGTACCAGTACCGACGGGCGTCTTCCGGTCGCGGCGCCGGACGGCGCGCGCTAGTGATCGGACGAGGAGGTCGACTCGTCGGACGCGGCGGCCATAGCCGCGCGGAGCTCCTCGATCGCCTGCTTGACGAGCCTTCCCTTCGGCGTGTCGTCGGCCACCCGATCGACGCGGTCGAGCAGCTCGCGCTCCTCCTCGGGATCCATACCCGCGGGATACCGCGCAGCCGGCATCTTCCAAACATCGAGCACGGCCTCTTCCCGCGAGGTGCCGCCTACACGGAAGAGGCCGACGAAAGTGCTCGAGCGTGCGGCGGCGTTGCGGCCTGCCACTCTCCCCACGCGAGCGCCTCTCGCAGAAGAGGCTTTCCCGCGAGTTGGGGCCAGAGAGTGAACGGCAGGTTCGCAGGTTGTAAAACCGTCCCCTCCGCCGGCGCGCGCCGAAGGCTTACGCAGGCGTTACACCCCGCCCACGACGCCCTGATGCCGGCGGCGCATAACTCCCGTGCGCTCCTGTTCGGGGGAGGATGCGCGTGCAACCGAGGGCGCGACCCGGCAGCCTTCACCCGATTGGCGCCGGGCCGCGCCTCCTTCCGGCTCCAGCGCTGCCGCTGCGGCGCCGATAGACCCGTCGGCGGGTGGCGCGCCACTCACGGCGCCGGGCCCAGTCGCGGCGCGACCGGAGAGCCCGCGTCACCCGCCCCTTGCGGAGACGGGTGACGAGAGGAAGCGGAGAGCCGCGGTGCTCCACGGCTGCGGCTACCGTGGCGTCCGCGCGGCTCTCCACCCGTCACTGAACCAGGAGCAAGCCCGCGGCGCCATCCCCGAAGCGAGTGAAAGCAGGCGGAGCGGGGCCGCCGCAAGGCTCGCTCCACCTGCATTCTGACCGCAGTGCTTGTCGTTCGCGCCCCGCCGCATCGGGCGCGTCCAACGCGCGCACTATCGCCGCCGGCAGCCGCTTCACACAATCACCCTTCGGCGGTTGACTGCGGGGGTTGACGCCGCGCCGTCAGCGCCGGCGGCGCCATTCGTCCTCGGTCAGCAGCCGCCCATGCCGCCGCTCCGACTGGACGCACTCCAGATGCGCGTGGCGACGCCTCGAGACGTCGCCTTCCGGAGCGACGAGCGCGTGCTCGCTGGTCGCGTGCAGCATCCCGTCGCAGAACGGACACACGTAGCTCGCCGGCTTGAGGCTCTGCGCGCGGCGCATCGTCCACCAGCGGGCTTCCACGAAGCCCGACGATACCCTCGCCTACGTGACGCTCCTCGGCCGCTTCGACCCGCGCCTCCCGCGGGAGGTCTGGCTGCTGCAGGTCGGCGGCGTCGCCAACTCCTTCGGAAACGGCGTCGTGCTCCCGTTCCTCGTCATCTACCTGCACGACGTCCGCCACTTCGACCTGGGGACCGCGGGCCTCGTGGTCGCGACCTCCGCCGCAGCCCAGCTCGTCGCGGGAGTCGGCGCCGGCCCGCTCGTCGACCGGCTCGGCCCGCGGCCGGTGCTGGGCGGCGGGCTCGTCATGCAGGCGATCGGCTTCGGGCTCTACCCGCTCGTGCACACGCCGTGGCAGGCGTTCCTCCTGATCTCCGTCGAGGGAGCGGGCAGTGCCGGGTTCTGGCCGAGCCAGTCCACGCTCATCTCGCGGCTGACGCCGCAAGCGCGGAGGCACGCGGCGTTCGCGCAGCAGCGCGTCACGATGAACCTCGGGATCGGCGTCGGAGGCCTCGCCGGGGGCCTGATCGCGCACGCTCACGACGTCCGTTCCTTCACGATCCTCTTCCTCGTCGACGCCGCCACGTTCCTCGCGTACCTCGGCGTGCTCTTCCTGGTCCACGACCCCGGCGTGGCGGAGGAGGAGCGGTCCGACGAGCCCGCCTCGTACCTCGCGGTCCTGCGTGACCGCCTGTTCGTCGGGCTCTGGACGCTGAACTTCCTGTTCGTCACCGCCGGGTACTCGCTCGTGAACCTCGTCCCGCCGTTCGCGCACGACCACGGCGGGATCAGCCTGCGCGAGGTCGGAATCGCGTTTGCCGTGAACACCGGCCTGATCGTCGTCCTCCAGCTCCCGATCGCGAAGGCGATCGAGGGGCGCAGGCGGATGCGCGCGCTCGCGCTGATGCCGCTGCTCTGGGTCGCGGCCTGGCTGCTCGTCGACGGGGGCGTCTTCTGGCTCCACGCGACGGCCGCGTTCGCGGCGGTCGCCGTCGCCGCCGGCATCTTCGGCGTCGGCGAGTGCTTCCACGGGCCCGCGCACCAGGCGCTCGTCGCCGACATCGCGCCCTCGCAGCTGCGCGGGCGCTACTTCGCCGTGCACTCGCTCTCGTGGGGGCTCGCGGGCACCGTCGGGCCGGCGGCCGGCGGGTTCCTGCTCGCGCAGGCGCCGTTCGCGCTCTGGCCGGCCGCAGCCGCCGTCTGCCTCGTCGCCGGCGGCGGCGCGCTCGCGCTCGAACGGCTCGTCCCGCCGCGGTTCCGCCGCGTCCCCGGCATGGAGCCGGCGCCGCCGGTGCTCGCGCCCGCGGGAGCGGACTGAGAGAGCGGGAAACCCGAGTAGAATGACGAACATGCAGATGGTTCCCGTGCTCGAGGACCCGCTCAGTACCGATGCCGAGCCTGCCTCGCATCCGGCGTCCGCGCACCCGGGACACGGCCGCCGCCGTGGCGGCGCCGCCTGCTTCGCCCGCTGAGCTCAGCGCGGTCGGCCTCACCTGGATCCACCTCGACAACCCGTCGCTCGAGCGCGCGCAGGAGCTCGCCGAGCGGTTCGGCTGGCATCCGCTCGACGTGGAGGACGTCATGTCGAAACGCCAGCGGCCGAAGATCGACGACTATGCCGACGAGGGCTACCTCTTCGGCGTCCTGCACTTCCCCGTCTACGACCGCGCGATCCAGCGGCTGAACGCCGCGGAGCTCGACGTCTTCGTAGGCCCGGACTACCTCGTCACGCTGCCGACCGTCGAGCTGCTGCCCGTCACCCGCCTCTTCCAGCGCTGCGAGGACGACGAGCGCTACCGCGAGCAGCTCTTCTCGAAGGGATCGGGCCGGCTCCTGTACGAGGTGCTCGACGACCTGTTCGACTACTGCTTCCCGATCCTCGACAAGATCGGCCACAAGCTCGACTCGCTCGAGGACGACGTCTTCGAGGGACGCTCCGAAGAGGTCGTCCGCGACATCTCGAACGTCAAGCAGGAGATCATCAGCTACCGCAAGATCATCAAGCCCGAGCGGTCGACGCTGCGGCTGCTCGAGCGGCACGTCGAGCGGTTCCTCCCCGAGGAGCTCGAGCTCTACTTCGACGACATCGTCGACGCGGCGGAGCGCATCTGGGACATCCTCGACAACTACAAAGAGGTCGTCGAGGCACTCGAGGACACGAACGAGTCGGTCATCTCGCACCGGCAGAACGACGTCCTGCGGATCCTCACGGTCTTCTCGGTGGTGCTGCTCCCGCTCACCCTGATCACGGGCTTCTTCGGCATGAACGTCCAGTTCCCCGGCTTCGGGACCTCGTGGGCGTTCTGGACGATCTTCGCGGCCATGGCAGTCACGCTGCTCGGGCTGCTTGCGTTCTTTCGCTTCAAGCGCTGGCTGTAGCGCTACGACTGCTTCGGCGCGCGTGGCCTCCGCGGCTTGCGCAGCTTGCCGAGCGCCGTGTCGATCATCGCCACGAGCTGCCGCCGCTCGCGCGGCGACATCGAGAGCGCGTCGTTCGCCAACCGCCGTCGGACCTCCGACGGGTCGTTGGGGTGCCGCGCATTCGCCTCGCCGTCCACCTCGTGCAGAGCTTACTTCCGCAACTGGGCCCGAGCGAGCCCGCGCACGGGCGCCGGTAGGCTCGGGCGCATGCCGAAGCCGCTGTGGGCACCGTGGCGCCTCGAGTACGTCGAGCACGCCGACGAGCTCGACCGCTGCATCTTCTGCGCCCCGGAGGAGGAGCTCCTCGTCCACCGCGGCGAGCGCGCTCTCGTCGTCCTGAACAAGTTTCCCTACTCGTCCGGCCACCTGCTTGTCGCCCCGCACCGGCACGTCGGCGACTTCGGCGCGCTGACGCCCGACGAGGCCGCCGAGGTGCACGTGCTCGCCGCGCGCGGCATCGAGGCGCTCCGCGCCGAGTACGCGCCCCACGGGTTCAACCTCGGCTGGAACATCGGCCGCGTCGCCGGGGCCGGCATCGAGGCACACGTCCACCAGCACGTCGTTCCGCGGTGGAACGGCGACACGAGCTTCATGCCGGTGCTCGGAGACGTGAAGGTGCTGCCCGAGCACCTGCAGCGGACGGCGGAGCGGCTCCGGCCGCGCTTCGAGTGACGCGCCCTGCGGCGCTCGCCGTCGCGGCGGCGCTGCTGTTCGCGGTCACGGCGGCGCTCGTCGCGGCGGGCTTCCTGCACGGCATCGACCGGTACGCCGTCGGTCACCTGATGCCGTGGCTCGAGCCGCGGCGGACGGGGACCGTGACGCTGCGCTCGCTGACGATCCCGAGCGTCGGCGGCTCGGTCGGGAGGACGCTCGTCGGCCTCTGGACGTATCCCGCGGCAGTCGCGCCCTCCCTCGTGCTCGTCCTCGCCGTGGCGACGGCACGCCGCTTGTGGCTCGGCGTCTGGTTCGTCGGCAACGCAGTCGAGGTGCTGGGGAAGCTCGCGGTCACCCGGCCGGCGCTGCACGCGGCCGGCGTGCACGTGACGGCGTTCGACCACTCGCTGCCGAGCGGGCACACGATCCGCGCCTTCGTCGTCGCCGGCGCGGCCGCGGCCGCCGCCCGCGTCGGCCGCTACGCGTTCGTGTGGGCGGCTGGCGTCCCGTTCGCCCTCGTCGCCCTCGGCGACCACACGCCCACCGACGTCGCCGCCGGGCTCTTCGTGGCGGTCGCGCTGCTCGGTGGCGCACGCGTCAGGCGAGCGGGAGCTCGACGCGGCTTGCGATGACGAGCGCCTCCGCCGGCTCGATGCCGCGCGCGAGCAGCCGCCGCATCCGCCGGAGCAGGAGGTCGACGACCTCGTCCTCGCTCAGCGCCTCGAACTCGTCGCGCCGCCAGCCGCGCTCGGCGATCGCGTCCTTCTCGGTTGCCGCAGTCACGTGGCCCTTATCGGCCGCCGGGCCCGCTTCCTGAAGAGAGGTTGGAAGGCACTAGGCCGACGCCGCTCCGTAGCGCATAATCGTCCGGTGGCGGCGTCGGCCCTGCGGCGGACTGACGGCAAAGACCCCGTTTCGCCGCGTCGCCACACCTCCCTCCAGCGGGCGGCGCGGGCTTGCACGTAACGCGTCTGTAAAACCGCGCCGAACGAGCGTTGCAGCGCGACCCGACCGGAGACACCGTTCCTCGTGGAGCTGGACGGCGCGGAGACGCAACTCGCGAGCCGCTGGATCGAGCGCAGGGAGCGCGTGCAGAGCGCCGCGCTGATCACCTTCATCGTCTGCGTGCAGATCGCGTGGCTCGCGGCGTTCGGATACCTCGCCTACGTCTTCGTGTTCTGACGGTCGCGGCGAGCCGGCTAGCGGCTGAGCAGGAGCCAGATCAACGCGGCGGAGACGACGGCGAGCGCGACGCAGGCGAGGGTGATCGTCGTGCCGCTGACGGTCGCGACCATGAGCCCAGTGTGGGACCCGGGCGCAGGCCGTGTGTTGTGCGGCGGTTACGGCGTCCTCATCGGGATCTCATCGGCGGATGGTCATGCTCCTGCGTACAGCGGGGCGGTTCGTTCTGCCTGCCCGGGCCGCCCCGCTACAGCAGCTCCAGCAGCGCGTCGCGGAGCGACGGCGGCGCCGCGAGGAGCGCGCCCGGGCGGTCGGGCCGCGGCGGCAGGAGCTCCGTCACGAGACCTGCCTCGTCCGCGAGCAACCGGATCGCGACGTCCCACGGGTTGAGCGCGCACTCGTAGTACAGGAAGTCGAACCGCCCGGCTGCCGTCCAGGCGAGGTCGAGCGCGAGGCTTCCCATCTGGCGCCCGTGCGCGACCGCCGCCAGCAGCCGGTCCGCGAGCCGGATGCGGTGCGCGTGCCAGGCCTCCTCCCACGCCGGCGACAGGGCGCCGATCGCCGTGCGGAGATCGCCGCAGGCCGAGCCGGCGGCCGGACCGCCGTCGACCGTGGTGCCGCATCCGCGCGCGGCGGCGAACAGCTCGTCGCGCGTCGGGTCGTAAACCACGGCGACGACGGGCCCGGCGTCGTCCTCGCACGCGATCGCCGTCGCCCAGTGAGGGATGCCGGCGAGGAAGTTCGAGGTCCCGTCGAGCGGGTCGACGGCCCAGGTCAAACCGGACCGGCCCGCGACCGCCCCGTATTCCTCGCCGACGACGGCGTCGTCGGCGCGCGCCGACCGAAGCGCGTCGACGACGATTCGCTCCGCCCGGAGGTCGGCGTCGCTCACGAGGTCGCGCGCCGACGTCTTCTCCCGTCGCTCGAGCCGCCGCCCGAACGCGTCGCGCAGGAAGTCGCCGGCCGCGCGCGCGACGTGCACGGCGAGGTCGAGCAGCTCGGCGGTCCCGGCGTTCTCCGGCGTCATCGTGCGTCGGCTGTGGGACGATTGGCGACGTCGACGCAGGGCAAGAGACGAGGTCGAGGGTGTTCGGGAGGCGAATCGCGGTCGAGGAGTGGATCGTCGAGGTCGACTACGGCTCGGGGTGGATCCCGTACGGGCCGCCGATCCGCGACAAGCTGATGGCCGCGACGTTCGCGCGCGACCTGAGAAGCCACGGCCACGCGGCACGCGTCGCGCCGGCTCCGCCCGCGGAGCAGCCCGAGCCGCCGGCCGCCGCCGAGGCCGGCGCCGTCCACAAGCCACGTCCGCGACACCGGCGGCGCCGACACGGCCGTCCTAGTCGGTAGACGGCACGCGCGCCAGGTACTCGCGCAGCTGCTGCTCGCCGCGCCGCATCGCCCAGTTGTGGTTCGACCGGAACAGCGGCCGGAGGAGCGGCGTGAACTGCCTGATCAGCGCGTGGTTGACGGATGGCCGCCAGTCGAGCGTCGCGCGCGTGACGTCGTCGGTCTCCTCGAGCGTCCATTCGCCGGTGCCGGCGAAGTCCTTCGAGAGCCGTGAGAGGATCCGCCGCGGCCGCTCCGCCTCGACCACCTCGAGCCCGAAATTCACCTTGTACGGCAGGTACGCCTTCACGAGCAGCTCGTTCCGCTTCCCGGGAGCGGGCGGTCCCTCGTCGCCGCTCGCCTCGAGCACGAAGTCGGTCCACCAGCGGGTGTAGCCGAGCGGGTCGCCGATCACGTCGTACACGCGGTCGATCCGCGCCGGGAGCGACCACCGGTCGACGAAGCGGTAGGCGGGCGGCACGGCCGGACCCTACAGCGACGCGACGAGACCGGCGATCCGCCGAAGCCCCTCCTCGAGGTTCGCCTGGGAGTTCGCGTAGCTGATCCGCAGGTGCCCGTCGCCGTACGTGCCGAACGCGGTGCCGGAGAGCGTCGCGACGCCGGCCTCCTCGAGCAGCGCCGACGCGAGCTCGTCCGCGGAGAGCGGCAGCTCGCGCACGTCCGGGAACGCGTAGAACGCGCCGGCGGGCAGCGCGCAGCGAACGCCGGGGATCGCGTTCAGCCCGTCGACGATCAGCCCGCGTCGCCGCACGAACTCGCCCCGCATCGTCTCGACCGAGCCCTGCGGGCCCTCGAGCGCGGCGACCGCCGCGAGCTGGACGAACGGCGGGACGCAGGACGTCGAGTTGATGAAGAAACGGACGAGCGGCTCGTGCAACGCCTGCGGGACCGCGGCGAAGCCGCAGCGCCAGCCGGTCATCGCGTAGGCCTTCGACGCGCCGTCGAGGAGGACCGTCCGGTCGACCAGGTGCGGCGCGACGCTGCGGAGCTCTCCGTCGTACTGCAGCTGCGAGTAGATCTCGTCGGCGAGCACCCAGGCGTCGGTGGTGTCGAGCACCGCGGCGACCGCGTCGACGGCGGCGGGTGTGAGCGACGCTCCGGTCGGGTTGTGGGGGGCGTTCAGGATCACGAGCCGCGTGCGGGGCGTGAGCAGGTCGCGCAGCCGCTCGGGGTCGAGCTGGAAGCCGTCGGCGGCGAGGAGCGGCACGGGGACCGGCGTCGCTCCCGCGTACGCGATCGCCGACTCGTAGATCGGAAAGCCGGGGTTCGGGTAGACCACCTCGTCCCCCGGCCCGCACGTCGCGAGCACGGTGAAGAAGATGAACGGCTTCGCGCCGGTGCCGACGAGGCAGTCTCCCGCACCGACGTCGACGCCGCGCGTGCGCCGGAAGTACGCGGCCGCGGCCTCGCGGAGGGCGGCGATCCCCTGCGCCGGGCAGTAGTGCGTCGCGCCGGCGCGGAGGGCGTCGACCGCCGCCGCGACCACGTGCGGCGGCGTGTCGAAGTCGGGCTCTCCGATCTCGAGGTGCACGATCGACCGGCCCGCGCGCTCGAGCTCCTGCGCCCGCGCCAGGACGGTGAACGCGTTCTCCGTCCCGAGCCGCTCGACCGCGGCGGCCGTGAGCGGCACCTGCGTCACGCCGCGCCTCTCGACGGCGCGATCTGCAGGGGCGGCCGGCGGAGGTGCACCGAGAGGTAGCGCACTCCGTGCGGGCCCGCGGTCAGCTTCCGGGTCGTCCCCTTGGCGACGATCGTGGCCGCGCCTGGCCGGAGCGTCGTCTCCTCGCCGTCGACCACGAGCGTGGCCGACCCCTCGACGACGTGGACGAGAACGTCGCGCTCCTCGTTCACCTGCTCGCCGGGCCCCTGCTCGGGCGGCCACGCGAGCAGCGTCGCGTTCAGGTCGTCGGAGGCGGTCCCCCACACGGGCCCCGCGGAGCCGGCGCGCGGGCGCTGCTGCAACTCGTCGGCGGCGAGCCGCTCGATCAGCGGGAACAGCTCGCGCTCCTCACGCCGCACGTGCTCGTCGAGCAGCTCTCCTGCGGCCGCCATCGCGCCGCGCAGCTCGCCCCCGTCCTCGAGAACCGCGGCGAGCCTGTGGAGCTGCTGGTGGTCGAGCAGCGCCTGAACGAGCAGCGGGCGCGCCGCGTCGTCGTCGGCGACGAGCGGGAACACGGTCTCCTCCTCCTCGCGGAAGTGCGGGACGGTCACGTCGTTGAAGAACTCCACGAAGATGGCCGCCGCCGCGTCCGGCGGCTCCGGCGCGGCGGCAGCGCGGCGCAGTCGCCTCGCCTGGACCAGCGCATGGTGGTGGTCGTCCGACAGAGCGCGCAGGGCCGGGTGGCGCTTCACGGCGGCACCGTACCCCTCGTTCGGGCGATGTCGCACATGTCGTGGCACAACCGACGCTGGAGGGCCGCCCTCCGACGCCGATACCAGCGCAGAGACATCTGGCGTCGAGAAAGGTGGGTCATCCTCATATGCACGGAACGATGCGGCTGCGGCGCGAGGACGCGTTCACGCTGATCGAGTTGCTGGTGGTGATCGTGATCGTCGGGATCCTGTTGGCGATCGCGGTGCCGTCCTATCTGGGCTTCAAGGATCGGGCGAACCAGAAGGCGGCCGACGCGGATATTCGGGCGGCCTTGCCGTCGATCGAGGCGCTCTATGCCGACCGGGGTAGCTACAGCAGCTTGAAGCTGACGAAGATCCGCGCTTCCTATGACAGTGGGGCGAAGTTCAAGGGGCATAGCCTGGCCGACAGCGGCCAGACCTACTGCATCAGCATCCAGGTCGGCAACAAGTGGGCCTATGCGCAGCGGGGGAAGAGCCCGGTCGGAAACGGCGACGTGCAGGAAGCACAACCGCCGGCCGCCTGCCAGTAACGCCCTGCACCTCGTGGAGGGGCGTCAGGGGGCGCTCCTCCACGCAGTCCTCCCCGTCAGCCGACGGCGATGCGCGAGACAAGGTTCGAGCCCTCGTCGACGACCCACACGGCGGTGCCGTCGAAGGCGAGCGCGCGGGGCTCGACGCCGGCGTCGTACGTGGCGACGATCTTCCCGCTCACGGGGTCGATGCGCACGACCTGGCCCGCGTTGTAGACACTCGCCCACAGGGAGCCCGCCGCGGCGAGCAAGCCGGACCCTTGGCCGGGGAGCTGGACGCGCGCGAGGATCGCGCCGCTTTGCGGATCGACCTTGGCGACGAGGCCGGCGTAGAACGTCGACACCCAGAGGCCGTCGGGCAGGGCAGCGACGTCGTCGACGTCACGCGAGACGGTCACCGGGCCGACCGCTCGCGTCGCGGTCGCGGGATCGACGCCCGACAGCGTTCCGTCCTGGTTGGTGCTCCAGACCCGGCCGAAGGCTTCGGTGGTCGCCTCGGCCATCCCGCCGAGGTCGACTCGCGCCGCGACGGCGTTCGTCGCGGGGTCGACCCGCTCGAGCGTCCCGTCGTAGTTCGAGACCCACACGGCGCCGTCGGATGCGACGTACGGCCCGATCGGCTGGCCGCCGGTGTCCACGCGCGCGACGACGGCGTTGGTGGCAGGGTCGATCCGCGCGAGCGTCCCCGCTGCGAAGTTCCCGACCCACCACCGACCCGTCCCCGACGGCGACTCCGTACGGCTGGCCGCCCACCTGGATCGTCGCGGTGACGCGGCGTGCGGCGGGATCGACGCGCGAGACGGTTCCGTCGGCGGAGTTCGCCACCCACAAGGCGCCCGCGCCGTACGCGACGCTCACCGGCCCGCTGCCGACGGCGACGCCCGGGGCGGACGGAGGTGGAGGCGGAGGCGGCGCCGACACGACGACGGTGATCACCGCCGTCGCGCTCGTACGGCCGCGCGGATCGACCGCGCGCACGCGCAGCGTGTGCCGGCCCGTGGCGAGCCGCACCCTGAACGTCGCCGCGCACCGGACGAGGCGGCGCGAGTCGACCGCGCAGCGGAACCGGAACCGCGTCGAGGCGACGCCGCGTTCCCGCGAGGTGAAGTGGAACACCACGGTCCCCGCGACGGCGTGCCTGGGACCGCCCACGGTCGGCACGGCGGGCCGCGCGACGCCGGCGGCCGCCGCGACGGCGAGCGCCGCACCCGTGGCAGCGGCGAGTAGCGCGGCTCCGGCCTTCACGGCCGGCAATATACCTAACGGTGTTAGGGGAGCGAAGCTGCGAGGGTAGCCGGATCGCCGCTCCCGATCGCACTCCCCTCAACGCGGACCGCATCTTCGCCGCCGCCCTCGAGCTGATCGACGAGCACGGGGTCGAGTCGCTCTCGATGCGGCGGCTCGCCGCGTGCCTCGGCGTCGAGGCAGCGTCGCTCTACGAGCACGTCGCCGGCAAGGAGGTGCTGCTCGACGGAGTCTGCGAGGCGCTCCTCGCCGAGTTCACGCTCGCACGGCGGCGCGGCGACTGGCGCGCGCGCCTCCGGCAGATCGCATTCGCGTGGGCCGAGCTGGCGGAGACGCACCCGCGCGCGTTCCGGCTGCTCTACCGGCCGCAGCGCCGGATCGCCGGCGGCGACCTGCCGGTGATGGAGGAGATCGTCGCCGCGCTCGAGCACGGCGGCTTCTCCGGCCGCCGGGCCGCGCTCGCGCTTCGGACCTACACGGCCTTCGTCGACGGGGCGCTGCTGCGGCTCGCGACGCGCGCGTCGCCGCCCACGAGGTCGTGGCGCGACGCCGAGCCGCCGCCCACGGACGAGTTCCCGCACTACGCCGCCGTATCGCCGCTCGCTGCGCGGCTCGACGACCGCTTGGTGTTCGCGGCCGGCGTGGACGTCGTCATCGACGGCCTCGCCGCACTGCTCCGCCGATAAACGCGTGCAAGACTCTGTCATGCGCGTCTGCGCGGCGTGTGGGCAGGAGAATCCGGAGGTCGCCAGGTTCTGTCTCGCGTGCGGCGCGCCGATCGTCGCGGAGCCGGAGGCGCCGCGGCAGGAGCGGAAGCTCGTCACCGGCGTCTTCGTCGACGTGGTCGGCTCGACGGCGCGGGCGGAGTCGCTCGACCCCGAAGACGTGCGTGCGTTGCTCGAGCCGTATCACTGGCGCGTGCGCGCCGAGCTCGAACGGTTCGGCGGGACCGTCGAGAAGTTCATCGGCGACGCCGTCTTCGCGCTGTTCGGGGCTCCGGTCGCGCGCGAGAACGACGCGGAGCGCGCCGTACGCGCCGCGTTCGCCCTGCTCGACGCGGTCGCCGAGCTGAACCGGGCCGACGAGTGGCTGGACCTCCACGTGCGGGTCGGCGTGCACACCGGCGAGGCGCTCGTGCGCCTGGACGCGAACGCGGCCGCCGGAGACTGGGTGGCGGCAGGCGACATCGTGAACACCGCGGCAAGGATCCAGGCGGCAGCGCCCCCGGACGCGGTGCTCGTCGGCGAGCTCACGCGCTCGCTGACCCGGTCCGTCGTGGAGTACGACGAGGCCGAGCCGGTCGCCGCGAAGGGGAAGGCGGAGCCGGTGCCGGTGTGGCTGGCGCGCGCGCTGCGCGCCGACGACGCCGACCGGGACGCGCCGGCCGCAGATCGCGACGTCGTCGGTCGAGAGGCCGAGACCCGTCTCCTCGTGGAGACGTGGGAGGGTGCGCGCCGTGGGCGCCGTCCCGCGCTCGTGACGATCCTCGGCCCGCCGGGCATCGGCAAGTCGACGCTCACGCGGCAGCTACGGCGGCACGCGGGCGCAGGCGGAGGGGCCGTGCACGCGTCGCGTTGCCTTCCCTACGGCGAAGGGATCACCTACTGGCCGATCACGGAGATCCTCAAGTCGCTGGCCGGGATCCTGCAGAGCGATTCGGAGCTGACGGATCGGACGAAGCTCGCGCGCCTGATCGAGCGCCTTCCGACGACGGACCGCGACGAGCTGCGGACGATCGCGGCGGCGTGCGCCACGCTGATCGGCTCGCAGACGACCCCCGCCGGCACGTACACGAGCGACCACGTGGGGCAGGAGGAGCTGCACTGGGGCCTGCGGCGCACGTTCCACCTGCTCGCCGAGCAGTCGCCGCTGCTGCTCGTGGTCGAGGACGTCCACTGGGCCGAGCCGACGCTCCTCGAGCTCCTTCGCCTGCTCGCCGACGCCGGCGCCGACGTCCCGCTCGTGCTTCTCTGCTCCGCCAGGCCGGAGCTGCGGGAGAGCAGGCCCGACTTCGTCGCGGCCGGGACGACGGTCGAGCTCGCGTCGCTCGACGAGGCCGCCGCCCGCGCGCTGCTCGCGACGCTCGTCGGCTCGCGGGAGCTGGCGGACACGCCGACCGGCACGTCGATCGTCGAGATCGCCGGCGGGAACCCACTGTTCCTGGAGGAGCTCGTCGAAGCGGTCGCCGAGCGGGGGCTGACGCCGGACCGGTGGTCGGCCGAAGGCACGCTCGACGATCTGGCCGTCCCGAAGAACCTGCAGGCGCTGATCGCGTCGCGCCTCGACCTGCTGCGCCCGCGCGACAAGGAGGTGGCGCAGCACGCGTCGGTCGTCGGCCACGTCTTCTGGTCCGGGGCAGTGGCGCACGTCGAGAGCCGGGAGCGGGAGACGCTGGCCCAGCCCCTCGCCGTCCTCGAGCAGCGCGACTTCGTGCACCCCTGCGCCGTCAGCTCCGTCGACGGCGAGGACGAGTACAGCTTCAAGCACATCCTCGTCCGCGACGTCGCCTACGCGAGCCTGCCCAAGGGCGAGCGCATCCCCATGCACGTCCGCTTCGCGGAGTGGCTCGAGCGACTACCCGGGCCGCGGGACGAGTTCGTCGAGATCGTCGCGTGGCACCTCGAGCAGGCATGCCGCCTCTGCACCGAGGTCGCACGGCCGCCGGTCGAGCCGCCGGTCGAGGCCGCCGTGGACGCGCTCGGCCGCGCCGCCGGGAAGGCGGAGCGCCGCGAGGGCCTGCGCGAGGCGAACCGGTTCTACGAGCGCGCGCTGACGCTCGCGGCGGACGCGTCGGCGGAGGCTGTGTCGCTGCGCCTGCGGCGGGCCGCGACCCTCACCGCTCTCGGCGAGCTGAGGACGGCGTGCCACGAGCTCACCGACGCCGAGGCGGGCGCGCGCGACCTGGGCCGCGACGACCTGCGGAGCGCGGCGCTCGTCGCGCTGGCCGAGATCGACCGGCGGCAGGGTCGGATCGCCGACGCGCGCGCCGCGCTCGCGAATGCCGCCGCCCTCGCCGCCCAGGACGACCTCGAAGTGCAGGTACGGCTGCGGTTCGTGCGCGCTGCGCTCCGGGCGAACGCGGACGGCGAGACGGACGCCGCGCTCGTCGACCTGCAGGACGCGACGCGCCTGGCCCGGGAGCTCGGCGAGACGTCGTTGCTGGCGGAGGCGGAGCTGCGAACGGCCGCGCTGCTGATGAACGCGGGCCGTCTGGCGGAGGCCGAGACCGTCCTCGCGGGCTGCGCCGAGCGCGCGGGCGCCGAGGCGAGCCTCGTCGTCGAGGCCGAGGCAACAGCCTGGCTCGGCGGGATGCGGTACTACGTCGGCGACCTCGAGGGCGGGAAGCGCCTGGGGCTGCAGGCCGCCGAATGGCTCGAGCGGACCGGCGACAGCTACTTCCTCGTGCAGAACCTCGTCTGGCTCGCCGCGTTCGCGCTGCTCGAGCACGACCCCGAGACAGCGGAACGGCACCTGCGCCGCGCCGTCCCGGTCGCGCTCGAGATCGGCGGCTGGGTCGTCGTCCAGGTCTACCGCTACCTCACCGAGGCGCTCCTCGCGCTGGGCCGCCTCGACGAGGCGCGCGAGCTCACGGCCTTCGCGGCGCGCAACCTGCCGGAGGAGGATGCGTACGCGCGCACGGAGCTCCTGCTCGCCGAGGGTGCGGTCGCAACGGCTTCGAACGAGCACACGGCGGCGGTGGCGGCGTTCTCCGAGGCGCTACGCGTGCTCGAGGGCCTGAACATGCCCGCGCAGCTCGCCGAGTCTCGGCTCGCGTTCGCCCGCTCCCTCGCCGCCGCCGGCGACGAGGCCGCGGCGGCCGTCGAGCTCACGCGCGCCCGCAGCGCCTTCGCGCGGATGGGAGCGCAGGCGCTCGTCGACGTCGTGGACGCCGACCTGCGGGCGCTCGAACGCCGAGCGCCCGCGGCCACCTGATCACCGGCGCTTCTTGTGCTTCTTGTCGCGGTCGCCCTGCTCGTGCGGGGCTTCACCGGTCGGCTTGCAGCCGACGTCGTCGGGCGCCTTCCCGGCGGCCGACGTGCACGTGACGCCCGCGTTGCAGACGTCGAACGTGTTCCCCGGCGCGCATCGGGACGTCGCGGTGCTTCCGTTCTCGCTGCCGCGGACCATTGCGACGATGTCGCCGGTCGAGCTCCCGGCGTAGCCGAGGTCCTGGGACTGGCTCCCGGTTGTCCGGAGCGTCCCGTTCAGCGCCTGCGTCTGGTCGGTGTCGATCCACCCGTGCCACGTGTCGTGGGTGCTGCCGGTCTGCGTCGAGGCAGGCCCCTTGTCGACGTGCGGGTCCTGCGCCTGCGTCAGCGTGCCGGCGTTCTCTGCACGCTGTACCTGCCGTGCGCGCTGGCCTGTGATGATCGAGTCGAGCTGGGGCACGAACGCACTCGGGACGACGCTCAACTGGAACACGTCGTGCCCGAGACCGCCGAGGTCCGCGCCGGCGTCCTGAACCTGGTGCCCGCCGCTCGTGTTCGCCGCCTGCTGAAACTGGCGGTACGCCTGGAACGCGCCGTTCGCGTTCTTGCCGCCCGCCGTGTTCTGGTGGACGACCGAGCACATGTTCAGCGTCTGCGAGTCGCTGTTCGCGCACGTGCCGGCGGTGGCGTTCTGGCTCTGCTCGATCGACGGCGCGTCGCTCGCCCACTCCCACTGCCGAAGCGACTGGTAGTCGCCGTTGACGTTGTCGCCGCTCATCCCGGCCGCGGAGTCGCACGGGTCGCCCACGGCTCCCTGGCAGACGTGGATCGTCTGCTGGCTCTGCTGGGTCTGCGTCACCGGCGCGGAGGTCGGCTGCGCCGACGAGGCTGCGGCGTTCTCCTGCTCGACCTCGGACGCGTCGAGGCTGCGGATCAGCTCCGTGAAGTCGAACGGCACGCCCGACGCCTGCTGGCGGTCCTGTCCCGCGGCCTCGAGCGCCGCTTCGTCGTCGGGATTGTCTGCGCCGCGCCCGAGGAGCTGCTTGACGATCTGCGCCGACCAGTTGACGTTCGAGCCGGCGGCGTTCCCCTGCTGCGTCTCGATCGTCTGCGAGCCCGCCTGGTCGTGAGCATCCGTCTGTGCGAGCTCGCGCTGCGTGATCACCTGCAGGGCGACGGCGCTGTTCGTGTCCCTGCTGCTCGCCTGCGTGAACGTGCACGACTGCGTCACCGCCGGATTCGTGCTCACCTCGATGCACACGCCCTTGGACGCGGTGATCGTGCACGTCTGCGCCGACGCGCTGTTCGACCACGACGCCGCCGGCGTGCAGACGAACGTGGGCCCCCCGGATCGCAGCGCCCGCACGATCAGCGCGCGCGTTCCGACGTCAACGGCGGCATGCCGGTCGATCGCGTGCGGCGACCCGCCCGCCGCCGCCCGTGCGGCTCCGCCGGCGACGCCGACGAGCAGCGCCGAAGCGACGACAGCCGCGACCCCGGCGCTTCTCCCTCTCCCCATCGCCCTCTCCCTTCCGTCGCCTGGTCGGCGATGCCTGCTGCGCGGCCTTCCTGAAGCGGGCGACGGGGCTCGAACCCGCGACCCTCAGCTTGGGAAGCTGATGCTCTACCAACTGAGCTACACCCGCGTCGAGCCGAATCCTAGCGTCGGAGCCGAAAAGCGCGTACCTCGTGCAGGGCCGACGCCGTTCTACCGCTGTCTGCAGAAAGGGGGTGGGCAAATGCCTCTGCTGTGGCTGCTCGTCGTGGTGCTGATCATCCTGGCGCTCGCCGGCGGCGTGGCGGTCAGCAACTGGCTGTTCCTGGTCCTGCTGATCGCGGTCATCCTGGCACTCGTCGCCTACTTCTAGCGAGCCCGAAGCCGTTTTCGTCCGCGCGCCCGGCGGCACCTCACGCGCCGGGCGCCGGCTCAGGGTCGGCGGACCGTGAGCGGGAGGAGCTGCGCCTCGAGCTGGTCGATGCGCGTCGTGAGCGCGGCGAGGTCGTCGGCCATCGCCCGCTCCTGCGCCCGCTGGAACTCGTTCGGGAAGATCGCCAGCCGGTCCTGCAGGCGGTCGTGCCGCCGGGAGAGCTCGGCGCGGCGGCGGCGAAGCTCGACGAGCTCGATCGCCAGTGCGTCCAGGTCGGGGAGATCCGGGTCGGCGGCCATGTCCCCTCGTCGTCAGGTTCGGTTCCCGGCGGCGTCCTCCTCCACGCTCACCCGTTCGAGTGATTCGCTCGCCTACGCCGGCGCCGGCGCGCCCTCGTACACCTCGATGAAGCGCAGGTAGTTGCGCGCGATCCTTTCGACCGCGGCGTCGCGGTCGAAGCCGTCGGGATCGGCGGCGTACGCCTTCACCGACTCGCCGAAGATCGAGCGGCCGATCGCGAACCCGATGTAGCCGTCGAGCCCGGCCGCGGCGCGCAGCCAGCGGTCGACCAGCTCGTCCGACGCCCCGCGGCCGAGAACGACGCACGAGACGCGGTCGCGGCCCTCGCGGCGCACGAGCTGCGCGATCTCGTTGCACGCCTCGCGGTCGTCGATCCCCTCGATCTTCCAGATGTCCGGCTCGACGCCGCCGTTCTGCAGCTGCAGGATCGCCTTCATCATGAGCTGCGGGCGGAGCTCCGTGTCGTAGCGCTCGTCGCTTCCACCCACCTTCTCGAGCTGCGCCGGCTCCGCGGGGACGAGCAGCTCGAACAGGAACTTCCGGTGCCGCTCGTGCAGCCACTCCGACAGTCGGCGTAGCTTCGCCACCTGGCGCTCGTTCAGCGCCTCGTCGCCCTCGGGGTTGTAGCGGACGAGCACCTTCGAGAAGTCGGGATCGAACTCCTCGATCTTGTCGCCGAACTGCTCGCCGTACTCGAAGTCGAACTCGTTCTGGCCCGACTTCTCGACCGGCATCGCGAGCCGGTATCCGCCCGCCTTCGCCTCGCGCGCCACGGTCGGGCCGTACTGCGCGTCGACCAGCACGCCGGCGAACGCCTTCGGCGCGCCGTCCGCGACAGCCCGCTGGAAGCCCTCCCAGATCAGCGTCTTCGCGCCGGGCACCCGCTCGACGTCGCCGACCATCTTCTCGAACGAGCCGCGATGGTCGAAGGCGAGGATGTAGAGACGCTCGTCGTAGCCGAGCTCGTCCAGACCGATGCTCATCAGTACTCCCTTCCCGTGAACTGCGTCAGCTTGCTCAACTGGTGGCGCGCCTCGATCCGGCGGACGGTGCCGGAGCGCGAGCGCATGACGATCGAGTCCGTGATCGCCCCGTCGGTGACGTAGCGCACGCCGCGCAGCAGCGCGCCGGTCGTGACTCCCGTCGCCGAGACGAAGACGTTGTCGCTTCGCACGAGATCGTCGGTCGTGAGGACGCGCTCGACGTCGTAGCCAGCGTCTACCAACCTCTCGCGCTCGTCGTCGTCTCGCGGCCAGAGCTTGGCCTGCATGCCGCCGCCCACGCACTTGAGCGCGCACGCCGAGATCACTCCCTCGGGAGTCCCGCCGACGCCGTAGAGGATGTCGACACCCGTCTCCGGGCGCGCGCTCGCGATTGCCGGCGCGACGTCGCCGTCGCGGATCAGCTGGACCCGCGCGCCTGCCTCGCGCAGCTCGCCGATCAGCTTCTCGTGTCGGTCGCGTTCGAGGACCGTCACGCGGATGTCCGTCGGCCGGCGGCGCTTCGCCCTCGCGACCGCCTCCACGTTCTCGCCCGGCGACGCGTTGATGTCGATCGCGTCGACGGCGTCGGCTCCGACCGCGATCTTCTCCATGTAGACGGCGGCGCCGGGGAAGAAGAGCGAGCCGCGCTCGGCGGCTGCGATCACCGAGATCGCGTTCGGCTGGCCGAGCGCGGTGAGTCGCGTGCCCTCCAGGGGGTCGACCGCGACGTCCACGTCCGGTCCGCGGCCCTCCCCGATCTCCTCCCCGTTGTAGAGCATGGGCGCCTCGTCCTTCTCTCCTTCGCCGATCACCACGACGCCCGACATCACGACCGTGTCGAGCATCGCCCGCATCGCGTCGACGGCTGCCTGGTCCGCCGCGGTCTTGTCGCCGCGCCCGATCCACCGCCCCGCGCCCATCGCCGCCGCCTCGGTGACGCGGACCAGCTCGAGGGCGAGGTTCCGGTCGGGGCGGACGCTGCTCATCGGCCTCGGATCCTAGATTCTGACCGTGCGCGTCGACTGGGAGATCGCGAAGCGCGGCTGGCGCCGCTACGCGGCCTATCCGTGGGCGACCGCGGCCGGGATCTTCACGAACACGATCTTCGGGTTCATCCAGGCCTACGTGCTGCTCGCGCTGTACCGGCACCGGAGCAGCGTCGGCGGCTACGACGCGGCCGACACCGTCACGTACGTCTGGCTCGCGCAGGCGCTGATCATGACGGTCTACGTCTTCGGCTGGCAGGAGCTCGCCGTGCGGATCCGCGACGGCTCGATCGCGACCGACTTCGCGCGGCCGGTCGACCCGCAGCGCTACTGGCTCGCCTTCGACCTCGGCCGCGCGCCGTACCACTTCCTCTGCCGCGGGATCCCGCCGTTCGTCCTGGGCGCGGCCGTGTTCACGCTGCACTACCCCACGCTGCCCCACGCCCTGCTGTTCCTCGTCAGCGTCGCGCTCGCCGTCGTCGTCAGCTTCGGGTTCCGCTTCCTCTACAACGCGAGCGCGTTCTGGCTCCTCGACTTCCGCGGCGTGCTGACGATGGCACTGGTCGTGTCGCTGTTCTTCTCGGGGATGATCATGCCGCTGCAGTTCTTCCCACACTGGCTCGGGACGGCGGCGCGGGCGATGCCGTTCGCGTCGATCATGCAGACGCCGATCGACGTGTACCTCGGCCGCCACTCGGGCGGCGTGCTCGCGCTGCTCGTCGCCGAGCAGCTCGCGTGGGCGCTCGTGCTGCTCGGGCTGGGACAGCTCGTGCTGCGCGCCGGCGGGCGCAAGCTGGTGATCCAGGGTGGCTGACGCCCTCGGCGTCTGGAGGCGCCTCGTCGGCGCGCAGATCCGCTCGCAGCTCCAGTACCGCGCATCGTTCGCGCTCGACGTGGCCGGCGCATTCCTGATCTCGTTTCTCGACTTCTTCGCGATCCTGATCGTCTTCCACAACGTCCCGCGACTCGGGACGTGGAACGTGCATCAGGTCGCCCTGCTGTACGCGATCTCGATGATCTCGTTCGCACTCACCGACCTCGTCATCGGCCACCTCGACCTGCTCCCGCAGAAGGTGCGCGACGGCACGTTCGACCTCGTGCTCGTGCGCCCGCGCTCGACGCTCCTGCAGATCGCCGCGCTCGACTTCCAGCTCCGCCGCCTCGGCAAGGCGGTGCAGGGCGCGATCGTGCTCGCCTACGCCCTCTCCGGCGCGGGCATCCACTGGACCGCCGCGCGCGTGCTGATGCTCGTGCTCACGATCCCCGTCGGCATCGTCATCTTCGGCGCCGTCTGGGTCGCCGGCTCGTGCATCGCGTTCTGGACGGTGGACGGCGGCGAGTTCACGAACGCGTTCACGTACGGCGGCAACTTCCTCACCGAGTACCCCGTCGACCTGTACTCGCGGTGGGCACGGCGGCTCCTCGCCTACGTCGTCCCGCTCGCGTTCGTCGCCTACTTCCCGGCGCTCTACATCCTCGGGAAGCCGGACCCGCTCGGCCTGCCGCGCGCGCTCGAGTTCTCCGGGCCCGCCGCCGCCGCAGCCGCGTGCGTCGGCGCCGCGGCGACATGGCGCTTCGCGGTCCGCCGCTACCGGAGCGCGGGCGGATGATCGACGTCGAGAACCTGAGCAAGCGGTTCGTCGTCAGGAGCGGCCGCTTCCGGAGGGAGCGCCGCGTCGTCGACGCGGTGAAGGAGATCTCGTTCCGGGTCGACCGCGGCGAGCTCCTCGGCTACCTCGGCCCGAACGGCGCCGGCAAGTCGACGACGATCAAGATGCTGACGGGAATCCTCGTTCCGTCGGCGGGTCGCGTCAGCGTCGCCGGGCTCGACCCATCGCGGCGCCGCCTGGAGCTCGCGCGCAGGATCGGCGCGATGTTCGGACAGCGGATCCAGCTCTGGTGGGACCTGCCGCTGCTCGACTCGTTCGAGCTCCTGCGCCACATCTACCGCGTCCCGCCCGACCGCTACCGGCGGAACCTCGAACGGTTCCGCGACGTGCTCGAGCTCGACCCGTTCCTGCAGACGCCGGTCCGCCAGCTCTCCCTCGGTCAGCGAATCCGCGGCGAGCTCGCCGCCTCGATGCTGCACGACCCGGAGCTGCTCTTCCTCGACGAGCCGACGATCGGCCTCGACGTCGTGGCGAAGCAGCGCGTACGCGAGTTCCTCGTCGAGCTGAACCGCGAGCGTGGCATCACCGTCCTCCTCACCACGCACGACCTCGGCGACATCGAGCGCCTCTGCAGCCGCCTGCTCGTGATCGACCACGGGTCGCTGATCTGGGACGGCGGCATCCCGGAGCTGAAGGAGCGCTACGGCGGCGAGCGGATGCTGATCGTCGACCTGGAGCGGCCGGAGCCTCCGCTCACGGTCGAGGGCGCGGTCGTCGAGCGCGTCGACGGCCCCCGTCAGTGGCTGCGCTTCCGCGGCTCCGCGTCGGAGCTGACCGCGCGCGTCGCGCGGTCCGCGCGCCTCGTCGACCTGCAGGTCGCCGAGCCCGACATCGAGGAGATCGTGCGCCGCATCTATGCGCGCCCACCTGGTGCCTGACACCTTGGGTGTCAGACACCGTTCGCCCCTCACATCCGCTCAGGCGCCTCCACGCCGACGAGGTCGAGGCAGCGGGCGACCACCTGCTGCACGGCGCGGCAGAGGCCGAGGCGGAAGCCCTCCGCCGGGTCGCCGATCACGCGGCACTCGTGGTAGAAGCGGTGGAAGTCGTCGGCCAGCCGGATCGCGTACGCCGGGATCAGCTGGGGCCCGCGCCGCTCGGCGGCCTCGCGCACGGTGACCGGGAAGTCGATCAGCCGCTTGACCAGCTCCCGCTCTTCCGGTGCAAGCGCGTGGCGCGGCGGCACGAACGCGCCTGCCGAGCCCGCGTTGCGCAGGATCGCGGCGATGCGCGCGTGCGCGTACTGGACGTAGTAGACCGGGTTCTTCGCCGACCGTTCCGCGGCCAGGTCGAGGTCGATCTCGATCGTCTGGTCGGGCCCGCGGTTGACGAGGTACCACCGCGCCGCGTCGACGCCGATCTCGTCCATCAGGTCGTCGAGGAACACGACGTTCCCTGCGCGCTTCGACGCCTTCGCCGTGCGGCCGCCGCTCGTGAGGTGGACGAACTGGTAGATCAGGACCTCGACGCGCGCAGGGTCGTACCCGAGCATCCGCGCGACCGCGCCGTACCAGCGCGCCGTCGCGTGGTGGTCGGCGCCGAGGACGTAGATCGCGCGGTCGAAGCCGCGTTCGAGCTTGTCGACCAGGTACACGACGTCGGCGGCGCGGTAGGTCGGCGTGCCGCCCTTGTCCGGCGACCGGATCAGCACCCAGTCCTGCTCGTCGCCGTAGGCGGACGAGCGTGCCCACAACGCGCCGTCGCGCTCGTAGGTGTCGAGCCGCGGCAGGAGCTCCGGCAGACGCCGCTCGAGCGCGCTCTGCAGCATCCAGGTGTCGTAGTGGATGCGGAAGCGCTCGAGCGTCCGCTCGATCGACGCGAGCATCGCCGTCACCGGGTTGCCGCCCCGCGCGGCGAGCTCGGTGACGTACGCGCCGCGGTAGCCGTCGTCCGGGATGGGCTCGCCGCGCCGCAGCGCTTCGACGGACGCGCGGAAGCGCTCCACCTGCGTGCCGGCGTCGTTGTAGTAGTACTCGCGCTCGACGGCGTGGCCGCCGAACTCGAGGAGCCGGGCGACGGAGTCGCCGTACGCGCCGTTCCGCGCGGCCGAGACGACGATCGGGCCCGTCGGGTTGGCCGAGACCATCTCGACCTGGATGCGCTCTGGCTCCGCCGCCCAGCCCCCGCCGTACCCCTCGTCCACGTCGGAGAGCGCATCGGCGAAGAAGGCGTCGGCGAGCCACAGGTTGACGAACCCCGGGCCGGCGACCTCGGCGCGGTCGACCTCGTCGAGCGAGACGGCGCGCGCCGCGAGCTCCTCCGCCAGCTCGCGCGGCGGACGGCGCACGGCCTTCGCCGCGCGGAGCGCTGCGTTCGTCGCGAAGTCGCCGTGCGAGGCGTCCTTCGGCCGCTCGAGCTCGACCTCCTGTCCGACCGTCTCCGAGACCCGTGCGGCGAGCCGCTCGACGGCGTTAGACAACGGCCTCCCGCGGCTCGAACATCCGCTCGAGCCTCCGGATCTCGTCCGGCGCGCCGATCCCCACGATCACGTCGCCCTCCTCGAGCCGCGTCTCCTTCGTCGGGCGCACCTCGAGGTCGCCGCCGCGCTTGCGGATCGCGACGATGTACGCGCCGGTCTGCCGCGCGACGTCGAGCTGGCCGATCGTGAGCCCGACCGCGCCGCACGTCGACTTCACCTCGATCTCCTCGAAGGAGAGGCTCGTCTCACGCGCAGACGTGAGGACGTTCACGAAGGCCGTCACCTGCGGCTTGATCATCAGGTTCGCCATCACGCGGCCCGCCGTCGTGTACGGCGTGACCACGCGGTCGGCGCCCGCGAGCTTGAGCTTCCGCTCCGCGTCCTCCGACGACGCGCGCGCGATCACCGTCAGATCGGGCCGCCGTACCTTCGCGGAGAGCGTGATGTAGAGATTGTCAGCGTCGTCGTCGGACGCGACGATCAGGCCGCGCGCACGGTCGATCCCGGCGCGCTCGAGGTCGGCGTCGTCCGCTCCGTCGCCGTGGATGAAGAGGTCGTCGTTCTCCCGCGCGGCTTCGATCGCGTCCTCGCTCGAGTCGAGGATCACGTACGGGACGCCCGCGCTGCGGAACTCCTCGGTCGCACGCCGGCCGACGCGGCCGTACCCGCAGACGATGATGTGGTCGCGCAGCTCGTCGATCATCTTGCGCCGCCGCTTCTCCCTCCACGCGCCGCCGAGCACCCCGTGCGCGATCTCGTCGAAGAGCTGGGCGGCGAAGTACCCAAAGATAGCCACGCCGCAGAGGACGACGAGGATCGTGACCGCCTCGGCCTTCAGCCCGCGGGGGGTGGTGTCGAGGCCCGTGAGCGACGCCGTCACGATCGTCCGGTAGAGCGCCGCGTGCCACGGCTCGCCGAGCGTCCACATGAAGAGCAGCGTCCCCAGCACGAACAGCGCGGCGATCGCGACGAGGATCCGCCAGGCGTCGGTCCGGGTGAAGCCGTCGTCCATCGGGCTCTAGTATGGTCGGCGCATGGACGAGGGCTCGCCGGAGCGCCAGCTGAACATCCACATGGATCCGGCGCACCTCGGCGGCGTCTACTCGAACTTCGCCAACATCACGTTCTCTGACTACGAGTTCACGCTCACGTTCGCGCGCATCGACCACGAGGTCGAGGAGGGCGACGTGCCGGGGGTCGTCGTCGCGCGCGTGAACATGTCGCAGCAGTTCATGAAGGAGCTGCTCGCGGCGATGCAGGACGCGTACTCGAAGTACGCGACCGTCAAGGGGATCCAGGACCTCCCCGAGACGAACGACCGCGCCTGACCGACCACTGCCGCGCCATCGCGATGCGCTGCATCAGCGTCGGGTGGTTCTCGAGCCAGAGGTAGTCGAGCAGCGGCGGGCTCGGGTCCTCGAGGCTCGTCCGGCCGAACGCCTGGAACAGCCGCGTCTGCGAGACGGGGTCGCGTGCGGCGTTCAGCGCCCGCCAGTCGGCCTCGGACTCGTAGCGGCGCGACACCGCGTTCTCGGCGGGCGCGGCGAGCAGCGCGAGGACCGCCAGGACGAGGACGACGAACGGCAGGTTCGCAGGGTCGCCGACGCCGCCGCGGCGCCGGGTCGCGAGGCCGAGGAGCCACAGCGCCGGCAGCGTGATCAGCGCGCTCCAGCCGATCGCCTTCGGGATGTGCCCGCTGCGCACGTGCCCGAGCTCGTGCGCGACCACGACGTCCTCCTCGCCGCGCGAGAAGCGGCCGTCGAGCAGCGTGTTCCAGAGGATCACGTGCGTGGACGGGCCGAAGCCGACGGTGAACGCGTTCGCCTGCGTGGTCCACGTGGAGACGTCCTGGACGCGCACCGGCGTCCCCGGCACGTGCTCGACGCGCGCGAGCCGCGCTGTGTCCGCGCGGAGCTGCGCGTCGCGCAGCGGGTGCGAGGAAGCGGCCGCCAGCCAGCCGGAGACGAAGGCGAACAGGGCGGCGACTGCGACGAGCGCCGGCCACGCGAGGAGCCACCACCGGCGGAACCGGTTGGCCAGGCCGACGACCACGACGATCGCGAGCAGCGCCGAGACGACCTCCGGCGCGAGCGTCGACCATCGGGCCGCGAGCCACGCTCCCACGTCGAACGGCCCCAGCCCCCAATGGTGCTGCCACCAGAGGTCTGCGAGGCTGAACGGCAGCGCGACGAACCAGAGCGCCACCAGCAGCACCATCCCGGCGACGATTGCGCTCCCGACGGGCCCGAGCCCGATCCCGCGCACGCTGCGCGGGAGGCGCCACGCCAGCACGCCGAGCGCGACGAGCTTGGCCACCACTCCGGCGAGCCAGAGCGCGTCCTCCCCGCGGCCGAAGCTCCGGGCGCGCGCGAGCTCGCGCGCGGGGAAGAACCGGCGCTCGTCCACGCCGGAGAGGTGGAGCGCGGGGACGCTCGTGCGCAGCAGGAGCCACGCGCACACCCCCCACGCCGCGGCCGCCGCAGCTAGCGTGGCGCCCCTCGCCATGCGTGTCGCCGTCGTCTCGGACATTCACGGAAACCTGCACGCACTCGAAGCCGTGCTGGCCGATATCGACGCCGGGGCCGCCGTCGACGAGCTCTGGTGCCTCGGCGACGTCGTCGGCTACGGGCCGCGGCCGAACGAATGCTGCGACCTGATTCGGGAGCGGGCGGCGCTTTCCCTTTGCGGCAACCACGACCTCGCCGTCCTCGGCACGCTCGACACGAGCGAGTTCAGCGGCGACGCTGCGGTCGCGGCGCGCTGGACGGCCGGCGTGCTCGGCGACGAGCAGCGGCAGTGGCTCGCGTCGCTCGAGCCGCTCGCGCGGCGCGCCGACACCCAGCTCTTCCACGCGAGCCCGCGGGACCCCGTGTGGGAGTACGTGCTGAGCGAGCAGGCGGCGGTCGTCGCGCTGCTCGAGACGGACGCGCCCGTCGTCCTCGTCGGCCACAGTCACGTCGCCCTCGCGCTCGCGTGGGACGGCAGCGCCGTCGAGGGCGGCCTCGTTCCCGGCGGGACGACGACGGAGCTCGGCGGCCGCCGCTGGCTGATCAACCCCGGGTCGGTCGGGCAGCCGCGCGACGGCGACGCCCGCGCCGCATGGCTGCTGCTCGACACCGACGCACTCTCCGGATCCTTCCGTCGTGTGCCGTACCCCGTCGAGCGAACACAGGAGGAGATTCGCGATCGGCAGCTTCCCGAGGCGCTGGCCGACCGTCTTGCTCACGGCATCTAGCGCGGCGGCGGTCGGGCTGGCGGGCTGCGGCGGCGGAGGCGCGCCGCGACTGGCCCACGCCGACGCGGCACCGCTGATCGCGCTCGCGCATCGCATCGCGCACGAGCCGTCCTGCGCGCAGGCGCACGACATCGCGCGGCTGCGCAAACGCGCGATCGCGCTCGTGAACGCTCACCGCGTGCCGGACGAGCTCCAGGAGCCGATGATGAGCGGAGTCGCAGCTCTCGCCGCCGAGGCGCCGCGGTGCCGGTGAGGACGCGGGTCTACGCCGCGGCGGCGTCCGCCGCGGCGGTCGCGGTAATCCTCCTCGGGGTGGTCCTGGCGCGCAGCGCTTCTCGTCCGGCCCCCGTGCCCCCGGTGCCGCACGCCGCGACGGCGTCGCAGGAAGCTACGAACCTGGAGCGGTGGCTCCAGCGCTACTCGCGCTAATGGCTAGCCGAGGGCGTCGACGGCCGGCGCGTCCGGCCCGAACGTGATGCCTTGCCGCGCGAGCGCCACCTGCACGTCCTCGCGCGCCTTGAAGATCCGCCACTTGACGGTCGCGAGCGTGATCTCGAGCGAGTCGGCGATCTCGTTGTACGACAGCCCCACGACGTCGCGGAGCAGCAGCGCCATCTTCAGGTCGACCGGGAGCGCCTCGATGGAGCGCCACAGCGCGTCGATCGCCTCCACGCGCTCGACCGGCTGGTCGACCACTTCGAGCGGCGGGGCGTCGTCGAGCGTGACGGGCGACGACGGCCGGCGCTCGCGCGCACGCAGCTCGTCGAGGACGCGGTTCTTCGTCACCTGGAACAACCACGTCGTGAACTTGCACCGCAGCGAGAACCTCGGCAGCCCCTGGAAGACGCGCAGGAACACCTCCTGCGTGAGGTCCTCGGAGAGCGCCTTGTCTCCGTTCGTCAGGCGGAGGACGTAGTTGTAAACCGGCGTCTCGTAGGTCCGGACGATGATCGCGAAAGCGCGCTCGTCTCCCCGTTGGGCCTTCCGGAGAACCGCCAGATCAGGCTGGGGGAGCGACAAGGGCGCGCGGAGTATAGCCCCGCTCAGCGGCGGTTTCCGCAGCCTTACGCACGATTTACGAGCGGTCGGCCTGTCATCGCAGCGGGTTGACGCAATCCCAACAATTCGAGCACCGTCGGGCTCAGATCCGCGATCTCGCCGCCCTCCCGGAGCGACGCTCCGGGGATCGTCGCGACGAGCGGGACCGGGCTCGTCGTGTGCGCCGTGTGCGGGCTGACGCCGTCGTCCTCGAGCATGCGCTCTGCGTTCCCGTGGTCGGCGGTGACGAGCGAGACGCCGCCGAGGTCGGCGACGCGGGCGACGACGCGTCCGAGGCACCGGTCGGTGGTCTCGCACGCGCGGATCACGGCGGGGATCGAGCCGGTGTGCCCGACCATGTCCGGGTTGGCGAAGTTGACGACGCAGAACGCGTAGCCGTTCCCGAGCTCCTCGACGGCACGTTCGGCGACCTCGTCGGCCGACATCTCCGGCTGCTCGTCGTAGGTCGCGACGTGCGGGCTCGGCACGAGGGTCCGCGTCTCTCCCGGCCACGACTCCTCACGACCGCCGTTGAAGAAGTACGTGACGTGTGCGTACTTCTCCGTTTCGGCGACGTGGAGCTGCCTCAACCCGTGTCGGGCCAGCACCTCCGCGAGCGTCTCCGCGACGTCCTGCTCCTCGAAAACGGCAGACGTGTCGAGGTCGGACGCGTACCGCGTCATCGTCGTCACGTCGAACCCGCCGTCGAGGAGCAGCCGCGTGAGCTGCCGCGCCCGGTCGGGGCGGAAGTTGAAGAAGATCACGCTGTCGCCCGGCTCGACGCGCGGCGCACCTTCGACGCAGATCGGCGGCAGGAACTCGTCGGTCGTGCCGGCGTCGTAGTTTCGTTGCACTTCCGCGACCAAGTCTTGTGCTGTAGCTGTACAGCTACATCGGCCCTCGACGATGGCGTCGTAGGCGAGCTGCGTCCGCTCCCAGCGGCGGTCGCGGTCCATCGCGTAGTACCGGCCGACGACTGTTGCGATCCGGTCCTGTGGGAGCAGGGCCAGGTCGTGCACCGCCGAGGTCGGAGACACGTCCCGGCCGTCCGTGAACGCATGGATCCACGTCTTCTCGGGCGCGAACCGGAGCAGCGCCCGGAGGTGGTCGATGTGCGAGTGGACACCACCGTGCGAGACGAGCCCGAGCAGGTGGACGCGGCGGCCGCGCGCGAACGCGCCCGCGAGCGCCGGGTTGGCGAAGAGCGAACCGTCCGCGATCGACCGGTCGACGCGCATCAGGTCCTGGTAGAGGCGCCGCCCCGCGCCGATCGTCAGGTGGCCGACCTCGCTGTTGCCCATCTGCCCGGGCGGCAGCCCGGCCGCCTCGCCGGAGGCCTCGATCGTCGTGTGCGGGAACTCGCGCCAGAGACGGTCGAAGACAGGTGTGTCTGCGAGATCGACGGCGTTCCCCGCGCCCGGGGGCGCGCAACCCCAGCCGTCGAGGATGACGAGCGCTACGAGGGGATAGCTGCGCTGCATATCGCGACGAACGAGTCGAGGTCGAGCGAGGCTCCGCCGACGAGCGCGCCGTCGATCGCGGGCTGCGCGAGCAGCTCCGCCGCGTTCTCCGGCTTCACCGACCCGCCGTAGAGGACCGGCAGGTCGAACCGAGCCTTGATCGCGTCGTGCGCCTCCTGCGCAGTCTCGGGCGTCGCCGTCCTGCCCGTGCCGATGGCCCAGACGGGCTCGTAGGCGATGACCAGGTTGTCGTCGTGCTCGAACGGCGCGAGCTGCCTGCGCAGCACCGCCTCCGTCTCCCCCGCCTCGCGCTCCTCGAGCGTCTCGCCCACGCAGGCGATCACATGGAGCCCCTCGGCCAGCGCGGCGGAGGCGCGCCGCGCCGCGGTCTCGTCCGTCTCGCCGAACCAGTGCCTGCGTTCGGAGTGGCCGACGATCGTCCCGTACACGCCCAGCTCCTTCAGCATCGGCGCCGACACCTCGCCGGTGAACGCGCCGTCCCGCTCCCAGTGACAGTTCTGCGCGAACACGCCGATCTCGGTGCCCGCGAGCGCCTGCACCGCCTCGGAGAGCGACACGTACGGCGGCGCGACGACGACGTCGACGCCGTCCGGCAGCGCGGCGCCGCGCAGCGCCCGACAGAACGCAGCCGCCTCGGCCGCGCCCTTGAACATCTTCCAGTTGCCGGCGATCAGCGTCACGAAGGGATGACCGCCACGCCCGGAAGCTCCTTCCCCTCGAGCAGCTCCAGCGCGGCGCCGCCGCCCGTCGAGACCCACGAGATGCGCTCAGCCACGCCCGCCTCCTGCACGGCGCGGACCGAGTCGCCGCCGCCGACGACCGTGAACCCGCCGCTCGCCGCGACCGCGCGCGCGACGGCGAACGTCCCCTCCGCGAAGGGAGGCCATTCGAACACGCCCATCGGCCCGTTCCAGAACACCGTGCCCGCCTCGCCGATGCGGCGGCCGAACAACTCGCGGGTCGCGGGGCCGACGTCGAGGCCGAGCCAGCCGTCGGGGAGAGCGTCGAACGGCGTCACCCGCGTCGCGGCGTCCGCAGCGAACGCCGACGCGGCGACCACGTCGACCGGCAGGAGCGCCTCGAACGAGAAGGGGTTCCCGGCGCGGACGTCCTCGGCCATCTTGCCGCCGATCAGGACGGCGTCCGCACGGGAGCCGAGGTTCTCGAGCACCCCGATCTTGTCCGCGACCTTCGCGCCGCCGGCGACGATCGCGAACGGCCGCTCGACCTCGCCGAGCAGCCGTCCGAGGTTGCGCAGCTCCGCCAGCAGTAGCAGGCCGGCATACGCCGGCAGCAGCTCCGCGACGCCGACCGTCGACGCATGCGCGCGGTGCGCCGAGCCGAAGGCGTCGGCGACGAACAGGTCGCAGCCGTCCGCGAGCTCCCGCGCGAACCGCGCGTCGTTCCTGGTCTCGCCTGGATCGAAGCGCGTGTTCTCCAGCACCGTCACCCGGTCGTCGGCGACGGCCCCGGCGACGGCTGCCCGCACCGGCTCCATCGTGTACCGCGCGCGCTCCTCGTCGGTCTTCGGCCGGCCGAGGTGCGAGCACACACGCACCTCGCGCGCGCCGCGGTCGAGCAGCAGCCGGATCGTCGGCAGCGACGCGCGGATCCGCGTGTCGTCGGCGACCCGCCCGTCCTCGAGCGGCACGTTGAGGTCCGACCGGACGAGGACGACCTTCCCCTCGACGTCGGCCGTCTCGACCGACCGCGGCAGGCGCACTAAGCGAGGACCTTCGAGACGAGGTCGACGAGCCGGCACGAGTACCCCCACTCGTTGTCGTACCAGCCGAAGACTTTCGCCAGCCGCCCGTTCGCCATCGTCAGGCCGCTGTCGAACGTACACGACGCGGGCGAGCGGACGATGTCCGTCGAGACGAGCGGCTCCTTCGAGTAGTCGAGGTACGGCGCGAGCGGGCCGTCCGCGGCTGCCTCCTCGAACGCGGCGTTGACCGACTCGACGTTGACCTCGGCGCGCAGCGTCACGACCAGGTCCGTGACCGATCCGGTCGGGACTGGAGCGCGCACCGAGATCCCGTCGACCTTGCCCTTCAGGTGCGGGAGGACGAGGCCGATCGCGCGTGCGGCGCCCGTTGACGTCGGCACGAGGTTGATCGCCGCGTTGCGCGCGCGCCGGAGGTCCTTGTGCGGCCCGTCCTGCAGGTTCTGGTCCTGCGTGTATGCGTGGATCGTCGTCATGAACCCGTTCTCGATCCCGAAGGCGTCGTCGAGCACCTTCGCCATGGCCGCCACGCAGTTCGTCGTGCACGACGCGTTCGAGATGATCGAGTGCCGTTCGGGGTCGTAGCTCTCGTCGTTCACGCCGAGGACGACGGTGAGGTCGGGATCGGTCGCGGGCGCCGAGATCACCACCTTCTTCGCGCCCGCGTCGAGGTGCTTCTGGGCGCCCTCGCGCGAGGTGAAGAAGCCGGTCGACTCGACGGCGACGTCGACGCCGAGGTCGCGCCAGGGCAGGTTCGCGGGGTCCCGCTCGGCCAAGCCGATCAGCTCCTTCCCGTCCACGTGCAGCGACCCGCCGGACGCCTCGACCTCGCCGGGGAACCTCCCGAGCACGGAGTCGTGCTTCAGCAGGTGCGCCATGGTCGGCACGTCGCCGAGGTCGTTGAACGCGACGATCTCGAAGTCGGCGTCGCGCTCGAGCGCAGCGCGGAAGAAGTTGCGGCCGATGCGGCCGAAGCCGTTGATCCCAACGCGTGTCTTCGCCATGCGGCGGACTCTAACGGCGGGCTCTAGGCAGCGATCCCGTAGATCCCCGCGAGCTTCTCGCGCAGGTAGCGCACGTACGGCTCGGGATCGATCTCCCGCGTTCCGGTCGCGCGTTCGAGCGTCTCCGCCGGCGTGAACTTGCGCCCGTGGCGGTGCAGGTGCTCGCGCAGCCAGTCGCGCAGCGGCGAGAAGTCGCCCGCCTCGATCGCGTCGTAGACGTCGGGAAGATCGGCGGTCACCCGCTCCCAGATCTGCGCCGAGATCAGGTTGCCGAGCGCGTAGGTCGGGAAGTAGCCGATCGAGCCGCCGGACCAGTGCACGTCCTGCAGCACGCCTTTGCGGTTCGACGGCACGTCGATCCCGAGGTACTCCCAGACACGGCGATTCCACTCCTCGGGCAGCTGCTCGAGCGGGAACTCGTCCGCGAGCATCGCCTGCTCGAGCTCGAAGCGCAGGATGATGTGCAAGTTGTACGTCGCCTCGTCTGCCTCGACCCGGATCAGCGACGGCTCGACGGCGTTCACCTCCCGGTACCAGCTCTCGACGCTCTCGCCGCCGAGCGCCTGCGCGAACAGCTCCTGCGCACGCGCGAAGAACCGCCGCCAGAACGGCAGCGAGCGCCCGACGAGGTTTTCCCACATGCGGCTCTGCGACTCGTGCATCCCGAGCGAGACACCGCGCGCGAGCGGAGACCGCTCGAGGCGCGGGTCGACCTGGTGCTCGTACAGCCCGTGGCCGAACTCGTGCATCGTCCCGAACAGCCCCTCGAGGCCGTCGTCGAAGTACCGCGTCGTGATGCGGATGTCGGTCACGCCGGTCCCCGACGCGAACGGGTGCACCGTCGGGTCGAGGCGCCAGGCGTCGTCGGTGAAGCCGAACTCGCGCACGACCTCGAGCTCGAACACCTTCTGCGCGTCGATGTCGAACGTCTTCGGCCGCTTCTCGACCTGCGCGTGCTCAGCGACCTCCTTCACGAGCGGCGCTTGATGCTCCTTGAGGTAGTCGAAGAGGCGGCGGACCTCGGCTGTCTTCATCCCGCGCTCGTAGTCGTCGAGGACGACGTCGTACGGCTCCTCGGGAATGTCGAAGCACTCGATGTAGCGCTTCCGGAGGTCGAGGTTCTTGCGCAGCACGGGCAGGAACGACGCGAAGTCGTCGTCGCGTCGCGCTGCGACCCACACCGGGTTTGCGAGCGCCGCCGAGCGAGACATCTCCGCGCGCAGGTCCGCCGGCACGCGCCGCGCCTTCTCCCAGTCGCGCGTCGTGACGCGAACGAGGCTCGCCTCGAACGAGTCGTACTCGTGCTCCTCGCTCCACGACCGCAGCTCGTCGAGCAGCTTGCCGATCTCGGGCGACGTGAACTTCTGGTGCGCGATCCGCCCGATCGTCGCCATCTGCTCCGCCCGAATCGGAGCTGCGCCGGGCGGCATCATCACCTGCTGGTCCCAGGAGAGAAGCGCCATCGTCTTGCCGAGATCGGCGATCTCCGCGAGGCGCTCCCGCAGCTCCTCGAACTTCGCTTCGCTCACGGCCGCGGAGCGTATATCAGCGACAGAGCGGCGGGCGGGGGGAGGCTCCGAGGACGACCCTCCCCCCGCACGCCGGGACCCGGCGACGACGGTGGACGGGGTCTGTATCCACCGCCTGCTGAGAACCGGCTCCGCCACCACTGAGTATGGGCGAGGCCCGTCAGGCTCCGCCAGATCATTTGCAAGCAGGACAACGCTGGGTTTCGAGGAGTCTTTCCACCGCCTTCAGCCTGCGGTGCGCGGCCGACTTCGAGAGCGGCGGGCGCGCCTTCGCGCCGAGCTCCGAAAGCGACGCTGACGGATGGCGGAGCCGCAGCTCGGCGATCCCCGCGAGCTCCGGCGGCAGCGCGTCGAGGCCGAGCGCGCGGATCGCCTCCAGTTGACGATGCGCGGCGCCCGCGACGCGTTCGAGGTTCGCCTCGTCGGCGTTCGCCAGCCGGTTCGCCTCGCCGCGGAGCGTCGCGAGGATCGCGTGCTCCTCGAGGCCGAGCGCGGTGTCGCCGGCGCCGGCCAGCGCGAGCACGCCTGCGATCGCGTCTCGTCCCTTCGCGTACGCAAGCGCGTGACCGCGGCGCTCGGCGACGGCGAGCGGCACCTCTTCCGTGCGCGCGATGCTCTGCAGGAACCGCGCACCTTCGACGGCCGACGCGCGGATCTCGAGGTGCGGGTGACGGGGCCCCGTCAGCGACCCGGCCCCCAGGAGCGCTCCGCGCAGGTACGCGCGCCGACAGCAGGCGCGGCCGACGACGCGCTTCGGCGCCGTCTCTTGCGGCGCACCGGACGCGGAGAGCACGCCGGCGTCCCGCAGGACCGACAGCGCCGTCGCGTCGACGTCGACGTGCAGCTGGTACCGCGTCGCGCGGTCGAACGCGCGGCGGCGGTACGTGCGGATCTCGGAGCGGACGCCGAGGTCGCGCAGCAGGGCGAACGCTCGCCGCGCGCCGGCCGAGCTCACCAGGTCGAGGTGCACCGCGACCGTGCCGCCGCGCAGGTGCCAGGCGCCGGACGAATGGAAGAGCGCCGAGATCTCGGCGAGCCGGCAGCAGCGGCGGAGCGGCGCGATCTGTGCGAGCTCGTCCCGCAGCTCGTCGGACAGCGTCACAGGTCGACGCCCTCGAGCGCGAGCAGCCGCCGCTTGTACTCGACGCCCTCCGCGCCCCAGCTTCCGATCCCGTTCGAGCTCACGACGCGATGAACGGGGAGGAACGGCGCGAGGTCGCAGCGCGCGCAGAACGTGCCGGCGGCGCGCGCGGCGCGCGGCCGGCCCGCGAGCGCCGCGAGCTCACCGTAGCTGACGACTTCACCACGCGGCACGTCCCGCAGGGCGCGTGCACACGCACCGTGGAACCCCCGCGGCAGCACGAGCGGAACGTCGCGGAAGTCGTCGGGCGCGCCGGCGAAGAACGCCTGCAATCGCGCGACCAGGGCCAGACGGGAGTCTGACTCGTGTCTGTCTCGCGTCTGACGCGGCAACTCGCTGTGGAAGACGCGTCCGTTCTCGTCGAGCCAGATTTCCCCGACGCCCCACCCGGGTGCGACGTACTGCACGAGCGTAGGCTTGACGGAGCTCGTCAAGGAGCGGAGGCGGCGGCGTGGTCGCCGCCGGAGCGGGTACTCGGCGTCGGCTTCACGCAGCCAATGATGTAGCTTCGCGCGGGTGACGCGGGCGCGCCTTCCGGCACTCGGCTACCTGTACGTCGCGCTCGCGCTCCCCGCGCTGATCGCCGGACCGACGCACCAGCAGCTGCAGGCGGCGCTGCTGACCGGCGCGGTGTTCTCGTACCTGTGGTTCCTGGCGAGCCTGCGCGCGCTCCTCGTCCGGTACGACCCCGACGCGTTCTTCGCGAGCGCGGTCGTGCTCGGCGGCGCAGCGTACGTCCCGCTGCAGGCGATCGCCGTCCTCGGCGGCGAGCCGCTCCTCGCCGCGCCCTCGGCCGCGTGCGCGGCGACCTCGATCATCGGCTCGTCGCTCGCGGCGCTGCGAGCGCGCAAGATCGCCCCGCGGTTCGGCCAGGCGGGGATCGTCGGCGGGATCGCAGTGCTCGTCGTCGGGATGGTGGAAGGCGCCGTGAACTGGACGTTCGAGGGCGACAGCGTGTTCGCGTCGTCGCTCGGCTTCATGATCTGGGTGATCGTCACCGCGACGTACCTGCTGCGGCGCTAGGCGCACCGGTGGCCGCACGGCGCCACTCCTCGTAGAGCCGGATCTGCGTGTCGCGCACCTCCGCCTCGAACCGGCGGGCCGCCGCGAGGTCGCCGCCGCGCGGCAGCCGCTCGACGGTCGGAGCGAGGTACTCGCAGACGAGCTCGACCATCTCCGCGAGCGGCCGGTCGACCCGGAGGGTCGGCAGCCGAAGCTCGCGCGCCTCGCGCTCGATCCTGCGCGCGATCAGGACGTCGCGAGCGATCGCGTTCTCGCGTGCGCGCACGCCGTCGGACGTCCCCTCCATCGGGCCGCGGGCGCGCAGGCGCTCCCGCATCTCGTCGGGATCCGGGACGAGGAACAGCGCCTGTGCGGGGTCGCGGAGCACGGCCGCCACGAACGCCGGGAAGAGCTGCGGCCCCTCGACGATCGCAGCCGGCTCATCGGGAAGGACGCGTAGGTCCTCGAGCACGAGCCGGAAGCGATGGCGCGACGTCGAGACGAACCACTCGAGCATCCGCTCGGTAGACGGATTCACCCACCGCTCGTCCATCGTCAGCGACGCGAACTCGGTGCGCGGCATCCGCGGCTCGTGCACCCACGTGCGATGGTCGACGACATAGAGCTGCAGGCCGAACCGCTCGGCGACGGCGCGCGCGATCGTCGACTTGCCGCTCGCCTGGGCCCCGCCGATCCACACCGCGTGCGACAGGTCCACCGCCGTAATCTACGGAGCCATGAGCACGCACGCGATCTTCCGCCCCCCGCCCCCGCGCAACGAGCCGATCCACGACTACGCGCCGGGGTCGCCCGAGCGGCTCAGCCTGCAGCGGCGCCTCGACCGGATGCGGAGCGAGCGGATCGAGATACCGCTCGTGATCGGAGGCAAGGATGTCACGACGGGCGAGCTGAAGCAGGCGGTGATGCCGCACGACAAGGACCACGTGCTCGCCGACGTCCACCAGGGCGGCCCGGAGCACGTCCGGCAGGCGGTCGACGCTGCGGCGGCGGCGTGGGAGGACTGGTCGCGCTGGGCGTGGGAGGAGCGCGCCGGCGTCCTTCTGCGCGCGGCCGAGCTTCTGTCGGGGCCATGGCGGGACACGTTGAACGCGGCGACGATGCTCGGCCAGTCGAAGACCGCGCACCAGGCCGAGATCGACGCCGCGTGCGAGACGATCGACTTCTTCCGCTTCAACGTCGAGTTCATGACGCGGATCTACGCCGAGCAGCCGGTCTCGTCGCAGGGCGTGTGGAACCGCATGGAGTACCGGCCGCTCGAGGGGTTCGTCTTCGCCGTCTCGCCGTTCAACTTCACGGCGATCGCGGCGAACCTCACGACCTCGGCGGCGCTGATGGGGAACGTCGTCGTGTGGAAGCCGGCGGGGACCGCGATGCTGTCCGCGTACTACCTGATGCGCCTGCTGCAGGAGGCGGGGCTGCCGGACGGCGTCATCAACCTCGTCTACGGCTCGGGCGCGACGATCGGCGACGCCGCGCTGGCGAGCCCGCACCTCGCCGGCATCCACTTCACCGGCTCGACGCCGGTCTTCAACGGCATGTGGCGCACCGTCGCCTCGAACATGGAGCGCTACCGGAACTACCCGCGCATCGTCGGGGAGACCGGCGGCAAGGACTTCATCGTCGCGCATCCGTCCGCCGACCTCGACGCGCTCGCCACCGCGATCGTCCGCGGCTCGTTCGAGTACCAGGGCCAGAAGTGCTCGGCGTCGTCGCGCGTCTACGCGCCGTCGAACCTGTGGCCGGCGCTGCGCGAGCGGCTGCAGGAGCAGGTCTCGTCGATCAAGGTGGGCGACGTCGCCGACTTCCGGAACTTCATGGGCGCCGTCATCGACGGCGCGTCCTTCCGGACGCAGGCCGCGGCGATCGAGGAGGCAAAGTCCGCCGAGACGGCGGAGATCGTGGTCGGCGGGCACTACTCCGACGAGGAAGGCTGGTTCGTCGAGCCGACCGTGATCGAGACGCGCGACCCCGAGTTCCGCACGATGCGCGAGGAGCTCTTCGGCCCCGTCGTCACGACGTACGTCTACGACGAGAACCGGTGGGACGACACGCTGCGGCTGATCGACCGGACCGCGCCGTACGGCCTCACCGGTGCGGTCTTCGCCGAGGACCGCGCTGCGATCGACGACGCGGAGGAGAAGCTCCGCTACGCCGCGGGGAACTTCTACGTCAACGACAAGCCGACCGGCGCCGTCGTCGGCCAGCAGCCGTTCGGCGGTGCGCGCGCGTCGGGCACGAACGACAAGGCGGGCTCGATGTGGAACCTGATCCGCTGGGTCAGCCCGCGCTCGATCAAGGAGACGTTCACGCCGCCCCGCGACTACCGCTACCCGTTCATGGACGACCGGCCGGACACGGCCGGCACGTGACCTCCTAGACCCAGAACGTCCACGCCACGGCCGTGCCGTGCGTCGCCGTGCGGCCGTACGCGACTGCGGTGTGCTTCCCCGGCTTCAGCGGCCGGGCCGGGGCGCCGTAGATCGTCCCGCGTGTCGGCTGCAGCCCGCCGCCCTTGACGAGCAGCGCGACGCCGTCGACCCAGAGCTGCGACTCGACGAGCGCGCGGTCGCCCGTGAGCTCCGCCGCGACCTGCGGCCGCCGCGGGTTGCCGCGAGACCCCGGCTTCGGGCCGAGGACGGTGATCTCGACGCGCCCGCTCCGGTCGGTCTTCCAGGTGCCGGTCACGAGGTGCTCGGCGGCGGCGCGGCCGTGCGAGACGACCACGGCCCAGGCGCCGCCGCGGTAGAGGACCAGACCCGGCCCGGGCTTCGGCGGCGCGGGCGGCGCCTTGGCGGCGGACGAGCCGCAGCCGGCTGCGAGCGCGGCGGCGGCGAGCAGTGTCAGGCGGCGCACGGGCGAAGGGTAGTCGCTCGTGCGCAGCTCTCAGCAGAGGCCCAGAACCGCGTCGATGCGGCGCGCGTCGGCCGCGAGCGCCGCACCGGCCGAGCCGCCGGGGCTCCGCAGCGCTGTGCGCGCGAACTGCTCGAGCTGCAGGCACGCTTTCCGCGGAGACGACAGCCTGACCGTGGCGAGCCGCTTCGCGAGGTCGGGGTACGACGCGGCGAGCCGTCTGAGCGCGTCGAGCTGCTCCGCCGCGCCGCGGACGTGCACGAGGAACGTCCCGGAGGCCGTGTTCTGGTGCGAGTCGGTGGCCGTGCAGGAGACCGTCGTGTCGCCGATCGCAAAGGTGCTCCCGGCGGGGGCCGTGCACGAGACCGGGACGGCGCCGTCGACGAGGTCGGTCGCCGTCGCGGTGTACGAGACGGCCGCGCCGACTGGGCTCGTCGCGTCGACGGCGACGTTCGCCAGCGCGAGCACGGGCGGCGTCGTGTCGGTCACCCGGACGACGAAGCTTGCGCTCGCGGTCGCGCCGCCCGCGTCCTGCGTCGAGCACGTCACGGTCGTGTCGCCGAGCGGGAAGGTCGAGCCGGAGGCGGGGCTGCACGAGACGGGCAGCACCGTTCCGCCCTCGTCGGCGGAAGCCGAGAAGGCGACCGCCGCGCCGGAAGGACCGGTTGCCTCGGCCGTCACCGGGGACGCGGGCACGTGCACCGCCGGCTGCGCCGTCGAGAGGACGAACCGGCTGACGAACCCGGTCGGCGTCGGCGGGCCGAGCTGGCCCGCGAGCAGCAGGCCGCCGGCCCCGTCGAACGCAGCGGCGGTGTCGAACCCGGTGCTCTGCAGGAAGCCGCCGGAGACGTACCCGCCGTCGAGGGCGCCGCTCGCGTCGAGCACGAACAGGCCGCCTCCGACCGTCGGCCCGGAGAAGGTCGGCCCGGCGAGCGCGATCCGTCCGGCGGGTCCCAGCGCCAGCCCCTGCGTCAACCACCCGGTTCCCTGCGGCAACGAGGGCTCGGCGATCCCGCTCGCACCGAAGCTCGCGTCGAGAGCTCCGGTCCCGTCCAGCCGCGCCACGAACGGACGGCCCGCGGCGGGAGACGTACCGGGAATCGAGGTGCCGCCCACGACGATGTCGCCGCCGGCGTCGACCGCGACGGCGTTCGCCGCGTCGTTTCCGCCGGCGTCGACCGTGGCGGTCCCCGACGTGCCGAACGTCGTGTCGACCGAGCCGGTCGACAAGACGGCGGTGACGGCTGCGTTGCCGGCCGAGGTACCGGCGACGAAGATGCGCCCGTCCGCGCCGACGGCGACGGAGGCGAGCCCCAGCACGCCGACGTCGACGACGCCGAAGGACGTGTCGGGCGTGCCGTCGGTCTGGAGCCGCGTGACCTCCACATGCCCGGTCGACGTGTCGACGGCGACCACGACGGGCCGGTCGGAGGCGTCGGCGGCGACGGCGCGCGCGACGAAACCGGTCCCGAACGGCACGCTTGCGGTCCCGCCGCTCCCGAACGTCTGGTCGGGCGCGCCGGAGGCGGTCAGCCGCGAGACGCCCGCGCCGGAGACGACGAGCACGCGATCCTGCGAGTCGACGGCGATGCTCGGCACCTGCGCGGCGAACGAGACGACGCCGTTTGTGCCGAAGCTCGAGTCGGGCGCACCGGCGGCGGTGAACCGCTCGACGAACCCGCTGAGCCCGCTGAAGCCGGCGACGACCGGACGGTCCTGGCTGTCGGACGCGACGGCGAACGGCAGGGTGCCGGCGCCGGTGAACGCCGTGCCGAGCGTCCCGAAGCCGGAGTCGGGAGCGGCGTGCCCCGCCCCCGCGCCGCAAAGCGCGCACAGCACGGCTGCGAGCGTCGCCGCGGTCCTTCTGCCCCGCATCCTCTCCCCCTTCGCCGCCGGGACTCACGCACCTTGTGCGGGCTGCCGACGCTTGTCAACCGCGCCGCGCGGCGAGCACGGCCGCCGCCGCGCCGGCCAGAGCGGGCACCGCCAGCACGACGCCTGCCGCGCGAACACCGAACGCGCCGGCGACGCCGCCGTCGACCAGGCTCGCGACCGGACGCAGCCCGAGGAACGCGATCGACCACAGCGCCATGATCCGCCCGCGCTGCCACGGTGCGACCCCGAGCGCGAGCCGCGTCGTCGCCGACGTGTTCGACCCGAGGTAGCCGAAGCCGGCGACGGCGAGGAAGGCGAACCCGAGCGGCAGCCAGGGCGTGACGGCGAAGAGCAGGATCCCGCCGCCGAGCGCCGCCAGCGTCACCGCCATCCGCCGCCGCGAGCCGGCGACACGGCCGGCGACGAGGAACGCGGCGGTGACCGCGCCCGCCCCGAAGAAGGCGACGATCACGCCGGCCCACGTGTCCGTGTACCCGAACGCGTGCGCGAACGCCGGCGACTCGGTGTTGACCGGGTCGGAGCCGAAGCCGGCGACCATCACGACGAGCAGCGCGACGGCCAGCGCGGGCGACTCGCGGAGCAGCCGCACGCTCTCGCGCAGCGAGCCGCGCCGCTCGGCTCGTTCCTCCTCCCGCGGGCGGACGAGCAGCAGCCCGGCGACGAGCAGCAGGTAGGAGACCGAGTTGACCGCGAACGCCCAGGGGATCCCGAGGGCGGCGATCACACCGGCTGCGCTCGCCGGGCCGATCGCGCGCGCGAGATTGAAGGTCATCGAGTTCAGCGCGACCGCCTGCGGGACGTCCTCCTCCTCCACGAGAGCCGTGATCAGCGACTGCTGCGCCGGCAACGACAGCGCGCTCACGACGCCGAGCGCAGCCGAGAACCCGATCACCACCCACTCGGTCGCGTGTCCGCTCCACGCGAGCGCGGCGAGCGCAGCCGCGAGCGCCGTCGCCGCGATCTGCGTCGCGAGCAGGAGCCGCCGCCGGTCGAAGCGGTCGGCCAGGCCGCCGGCCCACGGCGAGAGCAGCAGGATCGGGACGAACTGGCAGAAGTTGAGGACGCCGAGCAGGAACGGCGAGTGCGTCAGCCGGAAGACGAGGATCGACGCTGCGAGGTTCTGGAACCACGTCCCGCTCGCCGACGCCGCGTTGCCGACGAAGTACGGCGCGAAGCTCCGCGAACGGATCACCCGCCACGCGGCCGAGGGGCCGACCGCGGCCGGCGTTACGCCCGCCCGGTCCGGTGGAGCTGCGCGTAGATCCGGCGCGCCGTCTTCGCCGGCACGCCCGGGACGCCTTCGAGCTCCTCCTGCGTCGCCTCGACGACCCGCTCCGCGGAGCCGAAATGCTGCAGCAGCGCGCGGCGGCGGACGGGCCCGACGCCCTGGAGCTGGTCGAACATCGACGCCCGCGCGGCGGCGTCGCGCCGCTGGCGGTGGAACGTCAGCGCGAAGCGGTGCGCCTCGTCCCGAATCCGCTGCAGGAGCTGCAGCGCCGGCGACTCCCTCGGCAGCAGGACGGGGCCCGCACGACCCGGCAGGAAGACTTCCTCGATGCGCTTCGCGAGGGCGATCACGGCGACGCGGGGCAGCTCGAGCTCGTGCATCGCCGCGAGGGCCGCCGAGAGCTGCCCCTTGCCGCCGTCGATCACCACGAGGTTCGGCGTCGCGGCGAACGACTCGTTCCACTCCTCCGATCCGGGATCGGCGGCGAGGCGCGTGAACCGTCGCGTGATCACCTCGCGCATCGCGCCGAAGTCGTCCTGCCCGTCGAGCCCGCGCACCGTGAACTTCCGGTAGTGCGACTTCTTCGCGACGCCGTCCTCGAAGACGACCATCGAGCCGACGATCTCCTGCCCCTGGATGTTGGAGATGTCGTAGCACTCGATCCGGATCGGCAGCGACTCGAGGTTCAGCACCTCGCGCAGCTCCTCCAGCGACTCGAGTCGCCGCGCGCGCTTCGTCTCCGCCACGAAGGTCGCCGAGTCCAGCGCGAGCTGAGCGTTCTGCTGCGCGAGCTCCTGCAGCCGCCGCTTCTCGCCGCGCTCGGGCACGCGCACCTCGACGTGCGCTCCGCGTCGCTCCGACAGGAACGACTCGAGCGCGGCCGTGTCGCCGGCACCGCGGGGGACGACGATCTGCGGCGGGATCGACGGCGCGGCGCCGTAGTACTCGAGGCAGAACTGCTCGAGCACCTCGGCGAGCTCCTCGCCGGCCGCGTTCTCCAGGTGGAACGAGTAGCGGTCGACCATGCGGCCCTCGCGGAGCGGGAAGAGCTGCACGGCCGCGCGGGCCGGCGACACCGCCACCCCGACGACGTCGAAGGACCCGGCCGAGGGCCGCTCGACCGCCTGCCGCTCGGTCAGGCGCTCGATCGCGCGCAGCCGGTTCCGGTAGCGCGCCGCGTCCTCGAACCGCTCCTCCGCCGCCGCCTGCCGCATCTCGCGCTCGAGCCTCCGGCGGATCGGGCGGTCGTCGCCGGAGAGGAACTCGATCACCTGGTCGATCAGCTCGCGGTAGTCGTGCTTCGAGATGTAGCCGACGCAGGGCGCGTAGCACCGCTCGATGTGGTAGTCGAGGCACGGGATGCCGCTGTGGCGCCCGGGCTGCGGCCCCTCGCACGGCCGGTAGCGGAAGACGCGGTTCAGGACGTCGAGCGTCTCCCGCACCTTCTTCGCGTTCGCGAACGGCCCGAAGTACCAGACCCCGCGCCGGTGCCGCTCGCGCGTGAACATCACGCGCGGGTAGTCGTCCTCGACGGTGACCGCGATGTAGGGGAACGACTTGTCGTCGCGGAGCCGGACGTTGAACGGCGGGCGGTGCCGCTTCACGAGGTTCTGCTCGAGGTGCAGCGCCTCCACCTCGCTCGACGTCACGATCGTCTCGATCGTCTCGACGCGGCTCGCCATCGTCCGGATCCCCTGCCGGCTGTCGGTCGAGCCGGCCTGGAAGTACGACCGGACGCGCGGCCGCAGCGACTTCGCCTTGCCGACGTAGAGGACGTCGCCGCGGCCGTCCCGGAACAGGTAGACGCCGGGGGCCGCCGGGACCTGCTTGAGCTGGCTCTCGAGGCGGTCTGACGCCATCGCGGCCAGGGTACTCTGGGGCCGCCGTGAAGGCCGTCCTCCTGGCGCTCGTCCTGTTCTTCGCCTGCACCGCGCGCGCGCTCGCCGGAGGGCCCTACATGATGGTCGGCGCGGCCGAGGACGTCGCGGTGTCCGACGACCCGACGTACTCGAAGCAGGAGATGCTCGAGGCGAAGCTCGTCGGCTTCGACACGATCCGCATCACGCAGACGTGGACGCGCGGCCAGACGGCGCTCGGGCCGACCGAGCGCCTCGACGTGACGAACGCGGTCGCCGCCGCCGAATTCGCGGGGATCCGCGTGATCCTCTCCCTCTATCCGTTCGGCTCCAGCGTGACGCCGCTCAGCGACCAGGACCGCGCCGACTTCGTCGCCTTCTGCGTGGACGCCGTGAAACAGTTCCCGTACGTCCACGACTTCATCATCGGCAACGAGCCGAACCTGAACCGGTTCTGGATGCCGCAGTTCGGCCCGAGCGGCGAGGACGTCGCGGCGCCCGCGTACGAGCAGCTGCTCGCGCAGGCCTACGACGCGATCAAGGCGGTGCGCCCCCACTCGACCGTCTACGGCGGCGCGCTCGCGCCACGCGGCGTCGACAAGCCGAACACCGGCCGCGACACGCATTCGCCGACCGCGTTCATCGCCGACCTCGGCGCTGCGTACAAGGCGTCGGGCCGGCAGGTTCCGATCATGGACGCCTTCGCGTTCCACCCGTACCCGGAGAACTCGCAGACCGGCCCCAACTTCCCCCATCCGAACTCGAGCTCGATCGGCCTCGCCGACTACGCCAAGCTCGTCTCTCTGCTCGGGTCTGCGTTCGACGGGACCGCGCAGCGCGGGTCCTCGATCCCGATCCTCTATGACGAGTTCGGGATCGAGACGGTCATCCCGCCCGCGAAGGCGTCGCTCTACACGGGAACGGAGCCGGCGACGACGAAGCCCGTCGACGAGGCGACGCAGGCGCAGATGTACACGCAGGCGATGCAGATGGCGTTCTGCCAGCCCACCGTGATGGGGCTGCTCCTGTTCCACGTGCAGGACGAGACGGCGCTGCCGGCGTGGCAGTCGGGCGTCTTCTACGCCGACGGGAGCCCGAAGTCGTCGCTGCCCGCGGTCACCTCCGCCGTTGCGAGCGTCCACCGCGGGGTGATCACGACCTGCCCGACCCTCCAGCTGACGCCGAAGCTCGTGCTCAAGGCGGCGAAGCCGAGCAAGACGGGAACGGTCAAGGTCACGCTCACCTGCTCGCTCGACTGCCGCTACACGCTCCAGCTCGACTCGCGCCGCGTCACCGGCACGGCGGTCGGCCGCGTGCCGAAGATCGTCGTCTTCCGCGGCAAGCTGCGCAGCGGGCGCCACGTGGTGGCCGCGACGGCCCGCGCCGTCGCCAACGCCGGACCGCCGGCGACGGCCCGCACCTCGTTCACCTCGCGATAGCGCCGGTACGCTTCGTCGCAGTGGACGGCCAGTACGTCGCGTACACCTTCTACCGCGTCGACCGCGCCTGGCGGCGGCTGCCCGTCGAGGAGCGTGCGGCGGCGAAGGACGCATTCGCCGACGTCGTCGAGGAGCACGCGCCGCGGTTCGACCACCTGCGCACGTACTCCGTCACGGGCGTCCGTCCCGACACCGACTTCTTCCTCTGGAAGATCACCGAGCGGTACGAGGATCTCGGCGAGCTCGGGGCGGCGCTGAACGCGACGCCGCTCGCCGCGTGGCTCGAGACGCCGTACAGCTACCTGGCGACGACCCGGGCCTCGCAGTACACGTCTGCGCGAAAGGCGCGGCGAATCGTCCCGAAGGGGAGCCCGTACCTCGTGGTGTACCCGTTCGTGAAGGTGCGTCCGTGGTACGCGCTGCCCGAGCCTGACCGGAAGCGCGCGATGGACGAGCACATCCGCATCGGGCGCGAGGAGTTTCCGGGAATCCACAACCACACGACGTACTCGTTCGGGATCGACGACCAGGAGTTCATGACCGCGTTCGAGTGCGAGGAGCCCGCCGACTTCATGCACCTGATGCTGCGGCTGCGCGACTCGGAAGCGTCGCGCTACACGGAGCGCGACACGCCGATCTTCGTCGGCCGCCACATGCCCCTCCGCGAGGCGCTCGATCGCCTGGACGGGCTCGCGGTCAGAGAACCGAGCGCTGGTCGCGCCAGGTCCTGATCCCGACGTACAGGCAGATCGCCGCGACACCCAGGAACGACAGCACGTCACGGCCGCCCACGCCTGCGACCGCGTACCACCCGATGTCGGCGACGAACAGCCCGATCGCCGAGTAGAAGACGGCGGCGGCCCGGGTCGGCCACGTCGAGATCTCGCGTCGGCCGAAGTCGCGCCAGAAGAAGTAGGCGACGACGCCGACGACGATGAAGAACGCGAAGCGGAGCAGCGTCCCCGCGGTGATCAGCGCGGTCTCCTGGTTCAGCACGACGATCGCGAGCGCGACGACTGCCAGGATCGCGAGGTTGCGGAGGAACGGGTTCATGCCGTCATGTACGCGCGGACGGCGAGCGCCGCCGCGACGAGCGTCGCCACGGCGAACCAGAGCAGGCGCGCGCGCGGGTCGGCGGGCGCGTAGAGCCACGGAGACAGGACGGCGAGCAGCGCGAAGGTGCCGTAGGCGTAGTGCAGGTGGTCGTGCGCGCGGCGATGGTCGGAGAGCAACAGCAGCCCCAGCGCGACCTGCGCGACGATCAGCGTCTGGGCGAGCGCGAGCAGCTGCGCGACGGCCGAGCCCGCGCCGCGCCGCCTGGCCCAGAAGGCGGCCGCCGACGCGACGGCGCACACCCCGATCACGAGGAATGCGTTCACGTGGTGCGCCGTTAGCATCGCGGGAAAGCTAGCGGGAGGAGGTCGATGGTCGAGGAAGGACAGCCGGCGCCGGAGTTCTCGCTCACGAGCGACAGCGGCGAGACCGTGCGGCTCTCCGACCTACGCGGAAAGCAGGTCGTTCTCTACTTCTATCCCAAGGACGACACGCCCGGCTGCACGGCCCAGGCATGCGGGATCCGCGACGTGTACGGCGAGCTGGAGCGGGCCGGCGCCGTCGTCCTCGGCGTCTCGCCCGACAGCGAGAGGTCGCACGTGAAGTTCAAGGAGAAGTACGGCCTGCCGTTCACGCTCCTCGCCGACCCCGATCACTCGGTCGCCGAGCAGTACGGGGTCTGGGGCGAGAAGAAGTTCATGGGCCGCAGGTACATGGGGATCAACCGCTCGACGTTCGTGATCGGCGAGGACGGCACCGTCAAGCGCGTCATGCGGAACGTGAAGCCCGCGAAGCACGCCGACGACGTGCTCGCGGCGCTCGCCGACTAAAGGCTCAGGCGAGCGCGACGGTCTGCTCGGCGCGCGTCGACGCGTAGTCGTCGCCGAGCTTCTCCCGCAGCGTCTGCTCCAGCTCGCCGCTCTGCTCGAGCTCCTCGACGATGTCTGCGCCGCCGACGAGCTCGCCCTTCACGAACACCTGCGGGATCGTCGGCCAGCCGGAGATGGCCGACAGCTCCTGCCGGATCTGCGGGTCGGGGAGGATGTCGACCGCCGTCACCGGCGCGCCCGCCCGCCGCAGCGCCTGCAGCGCGCGGTCCGAGTTGCCGCACATCACGAACGCCGGCGTGCCCTTCATGAACAGGGCGACGTCGGAGCTCTGGATGACGTCCTTGATCTTCTCGCTGTACCTCACGGTCGGGCTTCCCCCTTCGTCTTGATGCGCAGCTCGTGGATCGTGCCGTCGGAGAGCGGCGCGGCGAGCGCCTCGTACACGCGACGGTGCTGCTCGACCAGCGAGAGGCCGTGCAGCGACGGCGCGGTCACCACGACCTGGAAGTGGTCGCCGCCCCCGGTCCGGTCGATGACGTCCAGCTCGCTCGCGTCCGGGAACGCGCGCGCGAGCAACTCGCGCAGTGGTTGCGTGCTCACGGTCCTAGCGTAGCGAGCGGCCCCGGCTACACTGTCGCTCCGCGCGGATGTGGCGGAATTGGTAGACGCGCACGGTTCAGGTCCGTGTGCCCGCAAGGGCGTGGAGGTTCAAGTCCTCTCATCCGCATCCCGTCGGTAGGACCCGGCGGCCGCGCTCCGAAAGAGTCCCCGGCATCCGACACTCTGCGGCTGGGGGAGCCGGGTGCCAGCGGCGGTGGCGGCGGCAGCCGTACTCTCCCCCGGTTGCCCGCCGCCGCCGTCGCTCACGGCGCGGCTACCATGCGGCACCTGAAACGGCTCCTCGCGATCGGTTTGGCGGCGGCGACGGCCGCCGTCGTCCTGTCGGGCGACGGGTTCGGCCGGTCTGCGACGCCGATGACGGAGGTGGTCGTCACGCTGCAGGCGCCGCCACTCTCGTTCTTCGGCCGCTCGCTGCTCTCCGTGCGGCACGCGTCGTACCTGCAGCGGATCGAGGCGCAGCAGGCGCACGTCGCGCGCCGCATCGAGACGTCGATCGCCGGCTCGAGCGTCCGCTGGCGCTACCGGCTCGTGCTCGACGGGCTCGCCGTGGTGCTCCCCCGCGCGAGCGTGCGGGCGTTGTCGGGCGTCGCCGGCGTCAGCGAGGTGTGGCCGAGCGTTCGCTACCACGCGCTCACCTCCGGGCTGGGCCCGCAGCAGATCGGCGCCGACAAGCTGTGGAGCCTCGGCAGCGCCGGCAACGGGATGAAGATCGGGATCATCGACGACGGCCTCGACGCCTCCCATCCGTACTTCGACCCGAGCGGCTTCCAGTACCCGCCCGGCTACCCGAAGGGCTTGACGGCGTACACGACGCCGAAGGTGATCGTGCAGCGGACGTTCGCCCCGCCCGGTGAGACCTGGAAGTACGCGAACGTCCCCTTCGACCCGACGGCGTCGTTCCACGCGACGCACGTCGCCGGGATCGCGGCCGGCGACCACGGCACGCTCGCGGCCGGCGTCGCGATCTCGGGCGTCGCGCCGAACGCGTACCTCGGCAACTACAAGGCGCTGACCGTCCCCACGCCCGATTTCGGGCTCGACGGGAACAGCCCCGAGATCGCCGCGGCGATCGAGGCCGCGGTGGCGGACGGGATGAACGTGATCAACCTGTCGCTCGGCGAGCCGGAGGTCGAGCCGTCGCGCGACCTCGTCGTCCAGGCGATCGACGGTGCCGCGGCGGCCGGCGTCGTTCCCGTGGTGGCCGCGGGCAACGACTTCTCCGACTTCGGTTACGGCTCCATCTCCTCGCCCGGGAGCGCGCCGGACGCGATCACCGTCGGTGCCGTCGACTCGAAGGACGTCCTGGCCGACTTCTCGTCGGCCGGGCCGACGCCGGTGTCGCTCGAGCAGAAGCCAGACGTCGTCGCTCCGGGCGTCGACGTCCTCTCGGCCCTGCCGCCGAGCGACGGGACCTGGGGCAGGCTCGGCGGGACGAGCATGGCCACGCCGCACGTGGCAGGCGCCGCCGCTCTCCTGCTCGAGCGCCACCCGACGTGGTCGGTCGCCGAGCTCAAGTCGGCGCTCGTGCAGACCGCGGACGCCGCGTTCCTCGGCGGCGGAAGCGAGGCGCCGGTGACGCGTGAGGGCGGCGGGCTCGTCGACCTCCCCCGCGCCGACGCGCCGCTGCTGTTCGCCGCGCCGTCCGGACTGTCGTTCGGCGAGCTCGCTCCAGGTGCCGCGGCGACGAGGGAGGTCGCTCTGAGCGACGCCGGCGGCGGCGCCGGCACCTGGAGCGCGACGGTGAAGACGCAGGAGGGAGCGGGAGCCGTGACCGTCCCTCCGGCCGTCTCGGTCCCGGGCGTGCTCGCGGTCACCGCGACGGGCGGCGCAACCGCCGGCGACGCCGCCGGGTTCGTCGTGCTGACGCGCGGGACGGACGTCCGCCGGATCCCGTTCTGGTTCCTGACGAGCGCACCGCGTCTCGCAACGGAGCGGAAGGTTGCGCTGGCGCGACCGGGCGTCTACGGCGGCACGACGGTCGGCGCCCCCGCCCTCGTGACGCGTTACCGCTACCCGACCGGCGTCGGCACGTACCCCGGCGGCGAGCGCGTCTTCCGCTTCCGGCTGCCGGCGCACGTCGCGAACGCGGGCGTCGTCGTGCTGTCCGGAGCCGTCGTGCCGCACGTCACCTTCGACGGGTCCGAGGATCGCCTCGCCGGCTACGCGGGCCTTCCCGAGGACCTCAACCCGTACCGGAGGAGCTACGGCGACCGGCGGCGGGTCGCGGGCGTCGTCCTGCCGCGCGCCGGCGCCTACGACGCGGTCTTCGACGCCGTCGGGCGCCCGGGCCCGTTCACGTTCCGGTACTGGGTGAACGACGTGAGCCCGCCGCGACTCCAGCTGCTCACCGTGCGCGGGGCGATCGCCGTCTCGGCCGTCGACGCGGGATCCGGTGTCGACCCCGCCTCGATCGCCGCTTCGCTCGACGGGAAGCCCGTGGCCGCCCGGTACGCGGGCGGCATCATCCGGATCCGCGCCGCGCCCGGAGCCCACCGGCTCGTGCTGAGCGTCGCCGACTACCAGGAGACGAAGAACATGGAGGACGTGCCCCGCATCCTCCCGAACACCGCGCGCCTCAGGACGACGGTGCGCGTCCGCTAATCGCGGTTCGCCCGGGGGTCGTACGTCGGCAGGTTCGCGAGGTCGCGCTCGACGGCGCGCTGGAACTCCTCCGGGTCGAAGTCAGGCTCGACGACGCGGAGGTGCGGCTTCTTCGCCTCCCGCCGCCTCCGCGGCGGCAGCTTCGTGCGCCGGGTCAGCCGGGGCCATTCCGCCGCCGCCAGGAGAAGCACCGCGGCGGCGAGGAGCACGAGCCCGATCACGCTCACGCCTCAAGGATAGACGTCCGTCCGCGCCAATCGGAAAGGTGAAAGCGGCGGCAGTCGTCCTTGCCGCAACCATGCTCGCGTCGCAGGGAGCGCCGGCGCGGGGAACCTTCCATACGACGCTGCACGCGCCGCCGGGCCCGCTGACGGTGCGGACGTTCGCGCCGTCCGCGGCCGACGGGTCGCCGCAGCACGAGGTCGACGTGGCGGTGACGGTCGCGGGCGGCTAGCGAGGCTACAATGCCGCCCGCCGATTGGTCCCCGGTAGCTCAATTGGCAGAGCATTCGGCTGTTAACCGAAGGGTTGTTGGTTCGAGTCCAACCCGGGGAGCTTCCCAGCTACCTGTTCAGGTACCTGGTACCGCGGCGGGCTCGAGCTCGCGCACCGACTCGCCGTCGCGCGCGTCGCCGTCGACGGCGACCAGCGTCGGCGGGCGGTAGATCCCCGGCTCGACCTCGACCCAGCCCGGCCCGAGGAAGTCGTTCAGCGTGCGCTGCAGATGCTCCATCTCGCCCATCGTCGACTACGCTCCCGTTACCGGCCACGGACGATCGGCCTGCGTCGGGCCTTACCTCGGTCGTGCCTCGTTCGGGGCATGCGACTTACGTCCAGGTCAAGCCTGTGATTTCAGCCGGGGCGCAGCGGGAAGCGTCTCCGGATCATCCGTCGCATGCGCTTCGTCATCGCCTACTGCGGCATCACCGCCGCCCTGCTCGCCGCAACGGCGTCGAGCAGCGCCGGTCGCGCGCCGGCCGCCGTCCTGCGTGCCGACGTCGCCGAATGGAGCGTCGTGCCGTCGGTTGGCGTGGTGCCGGCAGGCCGCGTGCGGATCGACGTCCGCAACCTCGGCGCGACACGGCACGAGATCGTGCTCGTCAGGACGCGGAGCTTCGCGCAGCGGCTTCCGGTGGACGGCGCGCACGCCGACGTGCAGCCGCTCGCCGAGAGCGTCGTCGTGGCGCCCGGCGCGCGCTCCTCGTTCGTCGTGTCGCTGAAGCCCGGCTCGTACCTGTTGCTCGACAACCTTCCCTGGCACTACTGGAAGGGCACGTCGGCGGCGTTCAGCGTTAGCTAGCCGCTCGAGAGCGCCGCGACGCGCTCGTGCAGCTTCTGCAACAGCTCCTGCAGCTTCTTCGTCCGCGCGAGGTCGGCCGTCTGCAGCTCGCGCCGGAGCTCGCGTTCGCGGAGCCGGAGGAGCAGCTCCTCGCCCGTCGACGCGTCGATCCCCTCCGCCTCCGCCCGCGCGTCGAGCTCCGCGAGCACCGCCACGCCGTCGGCCTCGAGCGGCGCACCCTCGAGGATGTGCGCGCGGATCTCCCGGTGCAGCGGGTCGTAGAAGTGTGCCGGCGTCAGCTCGGCGAGGAGCGGTCGCAGCGCGGGGTGGGCGAGCACGCCCGCGAGGGCGTTCCGTTCGAGCCGGGTGCCCGCGTCCACGACACGCGGTGCGCCGGCCGCCGCCCGCGCCGACGGGATCGCCCCCGTCCGGAACTGGACAGTCGTGCCCACGCGGTCGGTCACGAGCCGCTGCGCCGCCAGCTTGTCGGGGCCTTCGGGGAAGCCGTCGAGGATCCCCTTCACGCGCCGGAACCCGGTCTCGCGGTCCTCAGCGCGGTCGAGCTCGACGCGGGCGCGGTACACGACGTACGGCTCGGCAGTGCGGAGCCGCGACTCGAACCCTGACGGGTCGTCGGCTGGGTCGGCGCCCGCCGGCAGCGCGACGACGTTCACGTCGAACCCGCTCGCGACGGCGAGCTCCATCCCGCGCAGCGCGGCCGACTCGCCCGCTGCGTCGCCGTCGAACGCGAGCCAGAGCCGCTTCGTCAGGCGCCCGAGCTCCCGAAGCTGCTGCTCCGTCAGCGCCGTGCCCATGCACGCGACCACCGGCTCGAAGCCGGCCTGGCGCAGCGCGAGCACGTCGGCGTTCCCCTCCACGACACACGCGCGATCTTGCTTCGCGATCGCGGCCCGCGCCTTGTCGAGGCCGTACACGACGGCGCTCTTGTGGAACAGCTCGGACTCCTGCGTGTTCACGTACTTGCCGCGCAGCGGATCGTCGTCGTAGAGCTTGCGCGCCTGGAAGCCGAGCACGCGCCCGCGTGCGTCGGCGAGCGGGAACATGAGGCGCCGCTGGAAGACGTCGGCGCCGTTCGGCCGCTGGAGGCCGGCTGCACGGAGCTCCTCGGGCGTGAAGCCCTTCGCGAGCGCCTTCCGCGACAGCGAGTCGCCGCCGAGCGAGAGACCCAGCCGAAACTCGCGCGCGATCGCCTCGGAGAAGCCGCGCCCCTTCAGGTAGTCGCGCGCCAACGATCCGACCTCCGTCTCCCAGAGCGCGCGTTGGTAGTACGTGGCGGCGTGCTCGAGGAGGTCGTGCAGACGCGCGCGCCGGTCGCGCTTCGCCGCCTGCTCGGGCGAGACCTCCTCGTACTCGAGCGGGACGCGGAAGCGGTCTGCGAGCCACTCGATCGCGCCGGTGAAGTCGAGGCCCTGTGTCTCGCGGACGAACGAGATCACGTCGCCTCCCTTGTGGCAGCCGAAGCAGTAGTAGAGGCCCTGGCTCGGGTTCACGGAGAAGCTCGGCGTGCGCTCCTCGTGGAAGGGGCAGCGGCCCACGAGGCGCGCGCCCTGCTTGCGCAGGGACGTGCGCTCCTCGGCGACGGCCACGATGTCGGCGGCCGCCTTGACCGCCTCCACCGAGCTGTCCTGGATCCGCGCCACTACAGCGAGGCAGCGTACGACAGCGCGAACCGGTCGGTCATGCCGGCGATGAAGTCGACCTGGACGCCGTGCTCGTACAGCCGGCGAATCACGGCGCGGGCGCGCTCGTGCTCCGGCCGCGTCTCCGGCCCGAGGTACACGTGCTCGAACATGAACGACCGCAGAGACAGCATCGCCTCGCCGATCTCGGCGCTCTGCGCGATGTCGCCGGCGGCGGCCGAGGCCTCGACGAGGTCGTGCACGAGCGTGTCGATGCGCGCTCCTCCCGTGGGGCCGAGCAGCGCGATCTCGTCGTGCGGCAGGTCGGACTCCTTCAGGATCCCGTACCGGATCGCGTCGTCGATGTCGTGGTTGATGTACGCGACGCGGTCGACGATGCGCACGATCTTCCCCTCGAGAGTATGCGGCTCGACGGCGCCCGTGTGCGCGAGGATGCCGTCGATCACCTCGCGCGTCAGGTTGAGCTCCTCCGCGATCCGCGCCGACTGCTCGTTGTGGCGGAAGCCCCCCTCGTCGCGCAGGAGCTCGTCGAGCGCCTCCTCGCCCGCATGTCCGAACGGCGGGTGGCCGAGGTCGTGACCCAGACCGATCGCCTCCGTCAGGTCCTCGTTCAGGCGAAGCGCTCGCGCGACGACCCGGGCGATCCCCGTTGTCTCGAGCGTGTGGGTCATGCGCGTGCGGTAGTGGTCGCCCGTCGGATCGATGAAGACCTGCGTCTTCCCCTTCAGGCGGCGGAACGGCTTCGAGTGGAGGATGCGGTCGCGGTCGCGCTGGAACGGCGTGCGCACGCGGCATTCGTCCTCCTCGCGCGGCCGCCCGGCAGTCTCGTAGGAGCGAACCGCGAGCGGCGACAGCGTCCGCTCCTCGTCCTCGCGGATCCGCGCGGCGAAGGCGTCGGCGACTCTGCCCGCGAGGTCCGGCACGAGGCCACGGTAGCGGGACGGTCAGATGATGATCGGGACGGTGCCGCCGTCGGCCGACCAGGCCGCGCCCGTCACGTACGAGGCGCGGGCAGACAGCAGGAAGACGACCACGTCGGCGACCTCCCCCGGCTCCGCGAGCCTACCGAGCGGCCGCCCGGCGGCGACCTTGGCGAGCACCTGCTCGCGGTCGCCCTGCTGGTCGGCGAGCCCGCCCTCCCCGAGCCAGGCCTCGGTCGCCGTCGGCCCGGGGGTGACCGCGTTGCAGCGGATGCCGTCGGCGGCATGGACGTCGGCCACCAGGCGGGAGAACGACAGCATCGCCGCCTTCATCACCGAGTAGTCGGGCATGCCGAGCGACGGGCGCTTGGCCGCGGTCGAGGACACGTTGACGATCGCCGAGCCCGCCGGCATGTGCGGGAGCGCGGCGCGCGTCGTGCGGACCGCGGTCATCAGGTTGAGCTCGAAGGAGCGCTGCCAGTCCTCGTCGCTCAGCTCGTCGAGCTCTCGGATCTCCGTCCCGCCGACGTTGTTGACCAGGCCGTCGATGCGGCCGAACCGGTCGACGGCCGCCGCCACGAGCCTTGCGGCGGCATCGCGCTGCGTGAGATCGAGGGCGACGTGCAGCTCGCCGGGGCCGTCGCCGCGGCGTCCCGAGGAGACCACGTGCGCACCCTCCGACCGCAGGCGCTGCGCGACCTCGAGGCCGATGCCCCCGGTCGACCCGGTGACCACGCAGACCTTGCCGGCGAGCTCGAGCTCCACGGCCCGCTACGGTAGCGGCCCGATGACGACGCTCCTGCTGGCGCGCCACGGCGAGACGGACTGGAATCGCGAGCGGCGCTGGCAGGGGTGGGCCGACCCGCCGCTGAACGATGCGGGTCGGGCGCAGGCTCGGGCGCTCGCCGAGCAGCTCCGGCACATGTCGTTCGACGCCGTGTACTCGTCGGACTTGCGGCGGGCGCACGAGACGGCGGAGATCGTCGCGGCCCCTCACCGCGTCCCGGTCTTCGTCGACGCGCGGCTGCGCGAGATCGACGTCGGGTCGTGGTCGGGGTTGACGCGCGCCGAGATCGAGGCGCGGTTCCCGGGCGGCGTGCGGCCCGACGGCGAGACGAGGGAGCAGCACGCGAAGCGGGTCCTCGCGGCCGTCGAGGACATCGCGCGGTCGAACCTCGGCCGGCGGATCCTGGTCGTCACGCACGGCGGCACCCTGCGCGCGCTCCACGACGTGATCAGCGACCTCCCCTACCACCCGTACGCGAACTGCGCCGTCCTCGAGGTGCACTTCCGGGACGACCGGCTCACGGCGCCCATCGGATAGGCTCGGACCGCGGGGATGGAGGACTACACCAACAAGTACAAGGGCGAGCAGGTGGAGATCGCGCTCTTCGGCGGGGAGTACCAGGACGGCGTCCTGACCGCGTACTGCTACGTCGAAGACGTCGCGCACGTGGAGCTGAACGGCCACATCCTCATCCCGCTGCAGAACGTCGCGTCGCTGCACTGCTCGAGCCGCTGCGACGCCCCCGAGCCGGACTGGCCGCCGCGCGGCCTCGCCGAGGACGACGGCGACGCCGCCGACGACGAGCCGTAGGTCCCCGCGGTGCGAGACCGCTTCCTGATCGTCCGCAACGTGCTCAAGTGCTGGGCGCTCGTCGCCGCCACTGGCGTGCTCCTCGGCGGCGCGGGGTGGGAGCTCGGCGGCTACCGCGTCTCGATCCTCTTCGCCGGCGCGGTGGTGCTCCTCGCCGCCGCGATCTACGCGTATGCCGACCGGATCGTGATGGGGATGCTCGGGGCTCGCGAGCTCGTGCAGGGGGAGGCGCCGGCGCTGCATTCGACGGTCGAGCGCCTGGCGCTCGTCGCCGGGGTCGTGCGGCCGAAGCTCTACGTGCTCCCGGACAGCTACCCGCGCGCGCTGTCGGCCGGTCGCGGCGCGGGCGGCGGCTCCGGGATCGCGCTGTCGGTCGGGCTGATGGGAGTCGCCTCGCCGGCGGAGCTGGAGGGCGTGGTCGCCCACGAGCTCGCGCACATCCGCCATCGCGACGTCCTCCTGCAGACCGTCGTCGTGATCGTGGCGACATGCGTCGTCGAGCTGTCACGCGTCGGCGGCGCGCTGCAGCGCGCGCTCCTGTTCGTGCTCGCGCCGGTAGCCGCGTCCTTCGTGCACCTGATGCTCTCACCGAAGCGCGAGTACGCCGCGGACCGGGCGGCCGCAGAGCTGTGCGACTCGCCGCACGGGCTCGCGGACGCGCTCCTGCGGCTGGAGGAGGCGATGCAGCTCGTGCCGTTCGAGGCATCCCCGGCGACGGAGCCGCTGTACACGATGAACCCGTTCGCCGAGAGGGGGCTCGGCGCGCTGTTCGACTCGCACCCCCCGCTCGCCGAGCGTGTACGTCGGCTTCGCGACCTCGACCCGGACTGGCGCGCCAAGCTCGCGGCGTAGAGACGCCGACGGCCCCTCGCGGGGCCGTCTGGAAGAAAATGGGCGGCGTCCTACTCTCCCGGGAGCTCGCGCTCCGAGTACCATCGGCGCTGACGGGCTTAACTTCTCTGTTCGGAATGGGAAGAGGTGTTTCCCCGTCGCTATGACCGCCCAAATGGTCGAGGCCGGGCCGAAGGCGGCGCACCCTCAAAACTCCATAGCTACGGAACGAGCTCTTCAAATCAAGACCTCGAGCAATTAGTACGGGTCCGCTGAACACATCGCTGTGCGTGCACGTCCCGCCTATCGACGTGGTGGTCTCCCACGGCTCTTACTCTCTCTAGGAGATGGGAGGCCTCATCTCGAGGTGGGCTTCCCGCTTAGATGCTTTCAGCGGTTATCCCATCCGGACGTGGCTAATCAGCAGCGCTCTTGGCAGAACGACTGATACACCAGAGGTCCGTTCGTCTCGGTCCTCTCGTACTAGAGACGACTCCTCTCAAGCCTCCAACGCCCATGGTGGATAGGGACCGACAGTGTTGTTACTCCCGAGCCTTGACAGGCTCGGAGGCCAGGTCATTTCTGCCTGACTCTGCATGTCGCCATGCAGCTCGGACTGTATCTTCCGGGCCGAAAGGCCCTGTCTGGCGTGCAGTCTCTGAGGATTCTGGAGAGCTACCAGCTCCATCCATCGCACCTTTCTATGGCGCCCGCCGCCGTTCATCGTGACGGCGAGTTCCAGGAGCCGGCGGAAGCCGGCAGGCGAACGATGGTGACCGAGAGCGAGCTCTCGCACGATGCGCGCGAACGTCTCGACGTCCGCCTGCTTCGCTGAGAGCAACGGGTTCCGCTCGACGAAGGGAATGACGCGTTCGAGCAGGTCTCGTCGGTTGCGGACAACCAAGACAAGCGCTCGATCGCGTTTGCTGTTGGGCTTGATGCGTCCGCATCCGAGCCGCTCACGGATCAACTCGAGCACCTGCGCCCTGTCGCCGTTCTGGCTGACATGGAACTCAGGGATGAGTTGAAAGCCGACGCGGCAGCTCGGATTGCGCTGCACCGAAACCGCAAAGCTCCCTTCGCCGTCGACATACCCGGCGATCTAGCTGTCCAGCCTTTCCTGCTGATTGTCCGCACCCGTCGCGTTGTCACTACCGTAAACATCCGGTCGGATGTCACGGTGAGTAGCGCGGGATACTCGGAGTTTCCAGCAAATAGCCAGATTTATAGACAGCAATGGTCTACTGTCTCACGACGTTCTGAACCCAGCTCGCGTACCGCTTTAATGGGCGAACAGCCCAACCCTTGGGACCTACTCCAGCCCCAGGATGCGACGAGCCGACATCGAGGTGCCAAACCCTTCCGTCGATGTGGACTCTTGGGAAGGATAAGCCTGTTATCCCCGGAGTACCTTTTATCCGTTGAGCGACGGCAC
>Ga0209810_1000734_pt1 | contig 63082 bp, 51 predicted proteins | sample Coa_R1_7_FD_187159 | JGI IMG/M metagenome (GOLD analysis project Ga0209810, IMG submission 187159) | Surface soil microbial communities from Centralia Pennsylvania, which are recovering from an underground coalmine fire - Coalmine... | ecosystem: Environmental > Terrestrial > Soil > Unclassified... | reverse complement strand
GGCTTCGACGCGAAGGTCGCGGTCGGCACCGACATCCTGCACGGGGCCGTGTTCAAGTCGCTCGGCGCGGTGAGGCATCGGATGCTCGGGACCGTGCACGCCAGGCTCGCCCTGTGGATGTTCCTCGGGTCGGGGCCGCTCTCCCTCCTCGGCGTCGAGGTGGCGAGCCGGATCGGCGACGACAAGACGAGCACGCTGCAGCAGATCGTCGGCGTCGCGCTCGTCCTCGGCGGGGCCGGCTGGCTGGTCAAGACCTTCGTCGCCGGCCGCGGCAGCGACTCGCCCTTCCTGCTCGCGCCGCGCGACAAGGTGGTCGCCGTGGCGATCGGCGCGAGCTGCGGCTTCGTCGTCGGGCTCACGTCGGTCGGGTCGGGCACGTTCTTCGGGCTCTTCATGCTCCTCGTCTATCCGCTGACGGCGCAGAAGATCGTCGGCACCGACATGTTCCACGCCGCCGCGCTCCTGTGGGTCGCCGGGATCTCGCACCTGGCTCACGGCGACGTCGACAAGCACGCGATCGCGTGGCTGCTCGTCGGCTCCGTCCCCGGCGTGCTGCTCGGCTCGCAGCTGTCGATCAAGGTGCCGGAGCGCGCGCTGCGGGTCGCCTTCGGCGCCGTGCTCCTCCTCTCCGGGGTGAAGATCGCGAACGTGCCGCAGGCGAACCTGATCCTCGAGATCGGCGTGAGCGTGCTGGCGGCGGTGTTCCTCCTCTGGTCGGTCCGGCAGCTCTTCCTCCGGCGGATGGTGGCGCCAGACCCGACATAGAATCGCGCGGGCGGTGGCCCGGGTGCTCTCGACCGCGTTCTGCGTGGCGCTCCTCGCGGCGACGGCGGCGGCGTTCGCGCTCACGGAGGGGGCGAAGACCGAGCTGATCCCGATCTACCAGGTGCACGTCGCGCACCAGTTCTCGCCGACGTGCGGCTGTCCGACCGCCGTCGCGGCGATCACCTTCCGCCTGCGGACGCCGGACACGCTCACCGTCTGGATGACCCGAGCCGGGCAACGGGTCCGGACGATCGTCCCCGGGCGCTCCTACCCGCGGGGGCCGGTCGCGCTCGCGTTCGACGGGATCAGCGACGCCGGCACGACGCTGCCCGACGGCGACTACCGGCCGGTCGTCCACCTCGCCCGGGAGCACCGCACGATCGAGCTGCCGAGCACGATCGTGCTCGACACGAAGCCGCCGGTCGTGCACGTCCGCCACCGGATCTACACCCACATCTCGCCGGACGGGGACGGCCACGACGACGTCTTCCGCGTCCGCTACCGGGTGAGCGAGCACGCCCACGGGATCCTGCTCGTCGACGGCCGTCAGGTCGAGTTCACCTACCGCGAGCCGCTCGAGGGCGTCCTGAGCTGGAACGGGAAGATCGACGGCCGCCTGGCGCGGCCGGGCAACCACGTGCTCGAGATCGCGGCGCAGGACCTCGCAGGCAACCGCTCGAAGCCGTTCCCCTTCGCGGTCGTGACGATCCGGTACGTCGCGCTCGGCCGCTCGCGCGTGCTCGTCGCGCCGCGCGCGCGCTTCTCGATCCTCGTCCTCGCCGACGCGCCGAGGGTGCGGTGGCTCTTCGCCGGCGGCCGCGGCACCGCGCGCCCCGGCACGCTCCGCCTGCGCGCGCCCGCGCGGCCGGGCGTCTACCGGCTGTACGTCGAGGCGTCGGGCCACGCGGCGAGGGCGCTGGTGGTCGTCGGGTGATGGCGGAGCTCGCCCGCCTCGGGGGCGCCGCGGGCGCGCTCGGGCTCGCCGCGGTCCTCTACGGCCCGAGCCGGCGCGTGCGCGCCGGCGGGCTCGCGGCGTGGGCGGCCGGCTGCGGGCTGCTCGCGATCTGGCTCGCCCCGTCGGGGCACCACCGCGCCTACGCGGCCGCGGCGGCCGCCGGGACGGTGCTCGCCGCCGGGATCGCGTGGCTCCTGCGGCGGGTGCCGTGGCTCCTCCCGGTCGCGATCCTCGCCTGCGCGCCGGCGCGGATCCCCGTCTCCGTCGGGCACACGAGCGCGAACCTGCTGCTGCCGATGTACGTCGTCGTCGCCGGCGCCGCGCTCGCCCTCGCCCGGGAGCTCCTCGGCGGCGACGAGCGCACGCGCGAGCTCGGCCGCGCGGCGCTCCCGCTCGCGCTCTTCGTCGGCTGGACCGGAGTCGCGTTCCTCTGGTCGCAGGACCGCCACCAGGGCGCGGTCGAGCTGCTCTTCTACGTCCTGCCCTTCGGGCTGCTCGCGGTCTCGCTCTCGCGCCTGCCGTGGCGCGCCGGCTGGATGACGGCCCTGTACGTGCAGCTCGCGGCGATGGGGCTCCTGTTCGCGGTGATCGGCATCTGGCAGTACGAGCGGCGCGACATCTTCTGGAACCCGAAGGTGATCGTCGACAACGCGTACGCGACGAGCAGCTGGTTCTACCGGGTCAACTCCGTCTTCTACGACCCGTCGATCTACGGCCGCTTCCTCGTCGTCGCGATCCTCGCCGCGCTCGTGCTCGTCCTCTTCGCCGGCCCGGCCGCCGCGTGGTCGGCGCTCGTCGTCGCCGCGGTGACGTTCGTCGGGCTGGTGCCGAGCTTCTCGCAGTCGAGCTTCGTCGCGCTCGGCGCCGGGATCGTCGTCGCGCTCGCCGTCCTCTGGCGGCGGCGGTCGCTCGTGCCGCTCGCCCTGGCGCTCGGCGCCCTCGCCGCCGTGTCGCTCGGCGTCCCGCAGGCGCGCCACCGCATCCTCGGCAAGGCGGGCATCTCGACGGCGACCGGCGGCCGCTCGAACCTCGTCACCGGCGGGATCGAGCTCGCCCTCCACCACCCGCTCCTCGGGGTGGGCACCGGTGCCTTCCAGCACGCCTACGGGCGGCAGGAGCACCTGCCCGGCTTCCGGCCGAAGAAGGCGGCCTCGCACGACACCCCGGTCACGGTGGCGGCCGAGACCGGCCTCCCGGGGCTCGCCCTCCTCCTCTGGCTGCTCGCGGCCGTCCTCGCCGCCCCGTTCCGCGGCAACCCGCTCCTCGGCCCGACCGGGCGCGCCCGTCTCGTCCTCGGACTAGCCTTGGTCGCGATCGTCGTGCACAGCCTCTTCTACGACGCGCTGCTCGAGGACCCGCTCTTCTGGGGGGCGCTCGCGCTCTCGGCGGTCGCCGCGCGCAGGCAGGCGGTGGCGTGAACGCCTGGAAGCGGGTGCTCGTGCTGGCGCCCCACACCGACGACGGCGAGTTCGGCTGCGGCGCGACGATGGCGCGCCTCGTCGAGGAGGGCGCGGAGGTGCGCTACGTCGCGTTCTCGATCGCGACGCGCTCGCTCCCTCCGGGCTTCGCGCCCGACACGCTCGCGCGCGAGGTGCGCGAGGCGACCGCCGAGCTCGGCATCCCGGCGGCGAACCTGACCGTCCACGACTTCGACGTCCGGACGTTCCCGGACCACCGCCAGGAGATCCTCGAGCTGCTGATCGAGCTCTGGAACGAGTGGGAGCCGGAGGTCGTCTTCCAGCCGTCGCTGCACGACATCCACCAGGACCACCAGACGGTCGCCGCGGAGGGGCTGCGGGCGTTCAAGCGCACCACCATCCTCGGCTACGAGATCCCCTGGAACAACTTCGACTTCGCCTACCAGGCGTACGTCGCCCTGGAGCGCCGGCACGTCGAGCGCAAGGCGGCCGCGCTCTCGCGCTACGCCTCGCAGCAGCACCGCCGCTACGCCGACCCCGAGTACGTCTGGAACCTCGCCCGCATCCACGGGACGAACGTGAACCGGGAGTACGCCGAGGTCTTCCAGGTCCACCGGCTGATCGCCTAGCGGCGCCGGGGCTGTCGCGGCGCGTCCGGGTCGAGCGCCGCCGCGGTGTAGGTCGCCCGCGGGCTCCAGAGCAGGAACTCGCCGATCCCGTCGCGCCGCGCGGCTGCGATCTGCGCCCGCACCCGCGCCGGCCCGTAGCGGATGCCGAGGGAGAAGTCCTGCAGCCAGGGGACGACCCGCGCCGGGGTTCCGGCGACGGCGCGCTCGAAGCCGATCAGCGCGCGCTCGACGATCTCGTAGGGGTGCGCGTTCGGGTCGTCGACGAGGTACTCCCCGGGCGCCCAGTGCGAGGGGTAGAGGAGCGGCGCGACGTAGTCGAGCTGGCGCGCCATCGCGGGCACGTCCTGGGCCACCTCGCCGGGGCGTGTCGCCGCGATCCCGAACACCGACGCGCCGAGGAACGTGCCGTAGGGGCGGAGGGCGAGCCGCGACTCGCGCAGGAACGCGACCACGGCGGCGGCGGGCGAGCCGCGCAGGCCGGGGAAGCGCATCGAGGCGATCGGCCCGTCCGGGCGGCGGACGTAGTCGTAGAGGATGTCGTCGACGCCGGCGTGCGCGGCCGCGACGGCGATCGCGACGTTGTAGGCGCGGACCGCCGGGCTCGCGAGGTTGGTGAAGCCGCCGTAGCCTGCGTACGCGTGGCCCGACGGCGTCTGGACGACCTCGCCGCGGCGGCCGGCGTGCCAGGCGGCGGCCGCGAGGATCGGGTCGCGGAAGCAGACGAGGCGGCCGATCACCCAGACGCCGAGGCGGTGCAGCCGGCGCACCGCGGCCGGCAGGTCGTAGATCGGCCGGGCGGCGCCGATCCGCCGCGCGAGCGGGACGTCCGGGTTCCACCCGACGATCCCGCTCTCGTCCTTCAGGTCGAGCTCGACCGCGTTGACGCGGTGCGCCGCGATCAGCGCGAGGATCCCGCGCCGGAGCGCCGGGTCGCGCCAGGCGTCGGCGCTCACGTGGACGCCGCGGATCGGCGCCGGCGGGCGGCGCGGGACCACCGCGAGCGGCTGCTCCTCGACGGTCGAGTTGCCGGCGGAGTCGGTCGCGACGACCGTGATCGTCCGCGGCTGCGGCGCCGGCAGCGCGACCGAGAAGCGCCCGTCCACGACCCGCGCGCGGCGGCCGGCGACCGTGACCGTCGCGTCCGGGTCGGTTCGGCCGACGACGCGGAGCGGGTGCCACGCCGCCACGCGGGGCGGGCCGGGGACGTCGAGGCTCGGCGGCGTCAGGTCGACGACGAAGCTCCGCTGCGCCTGCCCGGACGCGCCGAGCAGGCCGCCGCCCGCCGTCACCTCGACCGCGTGCGCGCCCTCCTCGAGCCGGCCGGGGCGGAAGGTCGCCGCGCGGCCCCGGATCCGGACGAGGCGGGTCACGTCGCGGCCGTCGAGCCGCCAGCGCTCCCGCCGAAGCAGAGAGGGGCTCCCGCGGGCGGTGAAGACGAGCCGCCCGTCGAGGGCGGGCCCGACCGTCGTCCCGCCCGGCGGCCCGGTGAGCGCGACCGCCGGCGCCGAGAGCGCGCGGGCGGCGAGCACGGCGCCGCCGGCGGCGAGCGCGACCGCCGCCGCCGCGACCGCGGCTCGGCGGGGGTCGACCGCGAGGCCAAGCGGCGGGTCGACGGCGCGGAGCGCGGCCGGCGGCGTCCCGTCGCGCAGGAGCGCGAGGACGAGGCGCGCGGCCGAGCGCGTCTCCGCGGTCGGCCCACGGCGCGCGGTCCGCTCCGCCCAGCGTAGGAGCGTCTCGCGGCGGTCGGGGTCGGTGGGGTCCTCGAGGAAGACGGCGAGCCGGGCGGCGACGGTGTCCCGCTCGGCGACCCCGGGTGCGTCCGCCGTCGACGCGCCGATCGCACGCAGCTCGGCGAGGGTCGCCTCGTCCACGCGGCAAGGATAGAACCGCTGCAAATCGCCGCGATCGTTGCGGCCCGGCCGCCGGGTCGCTATCGTGACGGGTGCATGCGCGGCGGTCGCTCGCTCACCGGGCTCCTCCTCCTTCCCCGCTGAGGGGAGGCGACCGCGCGGACATACCCGTCTTCTGTGCTCCCGCACCCGCGGGAGACCTGCGTCCTCAGGAGGAGCCTCGCCCATGCCGATGCCGTACTGGAAATACCGTCCCTACCCGACCGTCGACCTGCCCGACCGCACCTGGCCCGACCGGGTCGTCGAGCGGGCGCCGATCTGGTGCTCCACCGACCTCCGCGACGGCAACCAGGCGCTGATCCGGCCGATGGACGCCGCGCGCAAGCAGCGGATGTTCGACCTGCTCGTGCGGCTCGGGATCAAGGAGATCGAGGTCGGGTTCCCGTCGGCCTCGAAGACCGACTTCGACTTCGTCCGGCGCCTCGTCGAGGAGGACCTCGTCCCGGCCGACACGACGATCGCCGTGCTGACGCAGGCGCGACCCGAGCTGATCGAGCGCACGTACGAGGCGATCGAGGGCGCTCGCCGCGCGATCGTCCACCTGTACAACTCGACCTCGGAGACGCAGCGCCGCGTCGTCTTCCGCCTCGACAAGGACGGCGTGCGCGAGCTCGCCGTGCGCGGGACCGCGCTCTGCAAGGAGCTCGCGGCGCGGGCCGACGGCGAGATCGTGTTCGAGTACTCGCCCGAGAGCTTCCACGCGACCGAGCTCGACTACGCGCTCGAGGTGTGCGAGGCGGTGGTCGCGGAGTGGGGGCCCACCCGCGAGGAGAAGATGATCGTCAACCTGCCGACGACGGTCGAGGCGTTCCCGCCGAACGTCTACGCCGACCGCCTCGAGTGGTTCCAGCGGCACATGTCGTGCCGCGACCGCGTCGTGCTGAGCGTCCACCCGCACAACGACCGTGGCACCGCGGTGGCGACGGCCGAGCTCGGGCTGATGGCCGGCGCCGACCGGGTCGAGGGGACGCTGTTCGGCAACGGCGAGCGCACGGGGAACGTCGACCTCGTGACGATCGCGCTCAACCTGCTGACCCAAGGCGTCGACCCGCAGCTCGACCTCTCGCAGATCGACGAGGCGAAGCGGATCGTCGAGGAGTGCAACGAGCTGCCCGTGCACCCGCGGCACCCCTGGGCGGGCGAGCTCGTCTACACCGCGTTCTCGGGCTCGCACCAGGACGCGATCAAGAAGGGGATGTACGCGCAGCAGCGGTCGCAGTCGCAGGTCTGGGACGTCCCCTACCTCCCGATCGACCCGGCCGACCTGGGGCGCACCTACGAGGCGATCATCCGGGTCAACTCCCAGTCCGGCAAGGGCGGCGTCTCCTACCTGATGGAGACGGAACACCACCTCGAGCTGCCGCGCGGGCTCCAGATCGACTTCGCGCAGAAGGTGCAGGCGATCACCGACGCCCGCGGCGACGAGCTGACCGCCGACGAGCTGCTCGCTGCGTTCCACGACCACTACCTCGCCTACACGCGGCCCTACGAGCTCGTCTCCTACGCGCACTGGAGCGCCGAGGAGGACCGGATCGTCGCGAAGCTGCTCGTCGACGGCGAGGAGCACGAGGTGACCGGCGTCGGCAACGGCCCGATCGCCGCGCTCGTCGACGGGCTCGAGCGGAGCTTCGGCCTGTCGGTCGCCGTCCGCGACTACCACGAGCACGCGATGTCGGCCTCGGCCGACGCGACCGCCGCCGCCTACGTCGAGGCCGACGTCGACGACGATGCCGTGTGGGGCGTCGGGCTCCATCCCAGCATCGTCACCGCCTCGCTGCGCGCGGTCGTGAACGCGGTCAACCGCGCGCTCGCGCTCAGGCAGTCGATCGAAGAAGCGGCAGCCGCCTTCGAGCCATAGCGAGCTCGGCCGGCTGGTAGAAGCGAAGCGGCAGCAGCGCAAGCGGGTAGGCGAGCACGACGAGGAGCGACGGCGCGAGCGACAGGTGCGTCGCGCGCGCGAGCACGGTGAGCCCGACCGCGCAGGCGACGGCGGTGACGACGCGGCGCCACTGGTAGGCGACCGGGTAGACCGACTGCGCGTACAGGGACATCCCCACGAAGAGGACGACGTAGGAGGCGGCGGTCGAGATCGACGCGCCGACCATCCCGAAGCGGGGGATGAGCCAGAAGTTGAGGCCGACGTTCACCGCGGCGCCCGTGCCGGTCACGAGCCAGTTGAGCTGCGTGCGGCGCGCCCGCCCGCTCCCGATCGCGAGCACGGTGTAGCCGGCGTAGGCGCTGAAGGCGAAGGCGAGCAGCGCCACGCCCTTGTCCGCCCGCTGGTAGCCGGAGGCGGTCAGCAGGGAGACGAGCCAGGGGGCGAGCGCACCGAGCGCGAGCGAGAGCCACGAGGCGACGAGCAGCAGGTAGGTGAGCACGAAGGCGTAGGTGCGGCGGGCCTCGCGGTCGTCCTCGATCGAGTACGCGAACGCCGGCCACGCGGTGCGGAACGCGAGCATCACGAACGTCACCACCGAGGCGACCTTGATCGCGGCGGAGTACACGCCGACCTCGGCGTTCCCGTTGTAATGCGCGACGAAGAGCCGGTCGACGAACGTGATCGCCCACAGCGCGAGGGCGGACGGGACGAGCGGGAGCCCGAATCGCTGCATCGCCCGGAAGAGCCGGTGGTCGAACTCGAGCCCGAGCTGCTCGCGCCGGTAGCCGACGAGCGCCAGGTACACGCAGAGCGTGCCGACGAAGTTGCCGACGACGAGGCCGACCGCGCCCCAGTGGAAGACGGCCACGAACAGCACCATCGCCGCGACCGTGATCAGCACGTTCGCGACGCTCGCGATCGCGAAGGCGACGGAGCGCTCCTCGACCCGGAAGAGCGCCGTGAGCTGCTGGTAGTTCGTCTGCGCCCAGAGCCCGACGGCGCCCGCGCGGACGAGCTGCGGGTCGTGTCCGAGGTGGATCGCGCGCCCGACGGCGTCGGCGAAGACGACGCCGAGCACGAGCCCGACCGTCGCCGTCGTCATCGTGAACCAGAACGACGTCCGGACCACGGTCAGCCGGCCGGCGGGGTCCTTGGCGTCGAAGTAGAAGCGGAAGAAGGCGCTCGAGATCCCCATCTGCAGCACGATCGCGAGCACGGCGGTAGCGGCCGTGATCAGCTCCACGCGCCCGTAGGTGTTCGGCGGCAGGTAGTGCGTGTACAGCGGGAGGAGGACGACCGCGAGCACGCGCGAGACGACGCCGCCGACGCCGTAGATCGCCGAGTGGCGGGCAAGCCGCTTGAGCTCGCGGGCGAGAGCCACTAGAGCGAACGGTAGATGTCGAGCAGCCGGTCGGCGACGCGGTCGATGTCGTGGACGCGCTCGACGTACGCACGGCCGGCGGCGCCGAGCTCGCGGCGGCGGTCCGGATCCTCGACGAGCGTGCGCAGGACGTCGACGAGCGTCTCGGGCGTCGCCGGGACGATCGGCACCCGGACGCCGAACGCCTCGGCGCTCCGCTCGACGACGTCGGGCTTGAGGTGGGCGACCACGGGCTTTCCGAGCGCCATCGCCTCGAGCGCGAAGACGCCGTGCCAGCCGGCTCTGAGCTGGTCGACGACGATGTCGGCGCGGGCGTAGCGCTCGCGCGCCCGCGCGTGGGGGACGCCCTCGACCAGGTCGAGGTCGACCGGCAGCTGCGCGCACGCTGCGATCACGTGCTCGGTCCCCTTCCTCGCACGGCTCGACGGAGCGTGGACGACGAGCGGCCGCGACCGCTCCGACGGCGGCCGCGGCTCGTACTCCCGCAGGTCGAGGCCCGGGGGGACGACGTGGGCCTCGCCCACCCAGCGGATCGCGTCGTAGGAGCCGACGATCTGCGCGCCCGCCTTGCGCGCCCAGGCGAGCTCCGCCGCGGGCTTGCCGCGGATGTCGGAGCCGAGCCAGTGCACCACGCTCCTGCGCCCGGTCGCGCGCAGGACCGCGAACTGGACCGACTTCGGCAGCAGGGTCAGCCCGAAGTAGAAGTGGAAGACGTCCGTCTCCGGCAGGAGCCGCGCGAAGGCGAGGGCCTGCTGCGCGAGCCGCCGCGGCAGCGACCCGTGCCGGTCGAGCGAGCGGTCGGCCTCGGGGTGGAGCCGGCCGCGCTCGAAGACGACGAGCCGCGCCTCGATCCCTTTCCGCCGCAGCGCTTGCACGTTCGCCCACGGGATCCCGGCGACGTTGACCGGGCAGTGGGTGACGCGCAGCGGTCCGCCCGGGGGCGCCGCCGGCGCCGGGCCGGGCCCTACGGGTCCCATTCGAGCTGGTCGAAGTAGCGGAGCGCCGTGCGCCCGGGGCGGATGCGCGCGGCGAGCGCCCGCAGCTCCTCGTCCGAGATCTCCCCGAGGGCGCGCTTCACGCCCAGGTAGGGGAGGTTCAGGTCCTCCTGGTAGACGATCGTGGAGATGCGCGGGTTGATCTCGATCACGTGCTCCCCGACGAGCTGGATGTTGAAGAAGTGCTCGATCCCGAGCGCGGCGACGATCCGGTTGGCGAGCGCCATCAGCGCGTCGTCGCGGAGCGTGACGAAGTACATCGCGAGCCCGGCGCGCATCGACTCGCGCGTCTTCGGGTGGCCGAGCACGACCTCGTGGCCGTTCGCGATCCCGTCGATCGTGCGCTCGCCGCCGGTCGCGAGCTCCATCACGAGCAGCTCCGTCCGGTCGCCGGCGGAGTCGAGGATCTCGACCGCCTCCTCGAGGCGCATCGCCACGAACCCGGGCCGCTCGCGGAGGAGGGCGTGCGCGCGGTCGACGGTCGGGTCGAGGATGCGGAAGCCGCGCGAGCCGGACGAGACCGCCGGCTTGAAGCAGACCGGCCGGTCCGGGTAGCCGAGCGCGCGCGCCGCCGCCTCCACCTCGGCCGCCCCGCGCGCGCGGCGGAACTGCGGCGCGGGCAGGCCGAGCCGGTGGAGGAGCGCGTACGCCTCCGCCTTGTCGTTGGCGCGGCGGATCGCCTCCGGGGGCGCGACGAGCACCGCGACCCCCTCGAACCGGCCGGCCGCGGCGGCGAGCCCCTCGAGGTCGAACGACGACTGCGGCAGGATCGCGGCGGCGCCCTCGCGCTCCGCGATCGCCCGCACCGCCTCGGCGAAGCCGGGGTCCGAGCCGGCGGGAACGAGGTGGAAAGCGTCGCAGAGGTGGCGGCCGACCGACCGCTCGCTCATGTCGGTGCCGACGAGCCGCACCTCGCGCTCGCCGTTTGCGCGCAGCGCGCGCAGGAGCGCGGCGGTGCCGGGTGCGCCCGCGGCGGTGACGACGACGGTGATCGGCTTCATCCGAGGTCGATCCGGTCGTCGCGGAGCTGCTCGAGGCGCAGCTCGCGCTCGGCGTCGAGGAACGCGCGCATCGTCTCGGCCATCGTCTCGCCCGGGTACACCCAGATCTCCGGGTGGACGAGGAGCTGCAGCCAGGGGAACGCCGCGCGCGCGATCGCCTCGCGCGGGTCGCCGTGCCGCCAGCGCTGGTTCGAGTCGGAGCGGTAGCGGTCGGGGTGGAAGAAGGGCGGCGCCATCGCGTTCGCGGCGCCCGCGATCGGCAGGCTCATGAACGCGGGGTCGGGGTTGTGCCAGGCGACGACGGGCTCGAAGCGCTCGTCGAGGTCGACGTGCGGGTGCACGGCGTGGTGGGCGATCCGCCCGCCGAGCTCGCGCAGCCGGGCGAGCGCGCGCTCGCCGGCGGGCGAGGCGAGGTTGTAGAAGACCGAGCGCGTCATCAGGAACCAGGTCGACCGGACGCCCGCCTCGGCCTCCACCTCCGCCATCCGCACGGCGGCCTCGAGCGAGAGGTCGACGTCGTGGCGGAGCAGCAGGTCGCCCTCGCCCGGCGGGGAATCGAAGCCGGCGAGCCGGTAGCCGCCCGCCCTCGCCGCCGCGAGCAGGTCGCGGTAGCCCTCGAGGTCCCAGCTCACCGGGACCTGCCGCCGGCGCCGGGAGCGCCGGCCCCGCCCGCCGCGCGCCCTCGCCTCACTCGACCTCCACGTCGACCAGGCGGGCCGCCGCCTCCGCCCGCCGGAGCGCCTCCCGGGTCGTGCCTGCCACCGCGATCACGTAGCCGCGCCGGTCGCCGTCGAGCCGCACCGGCCTGATCACCTCGCCGACTCGAAGGTACAGCTCCGCCTGGACGACGCCGGGGCAGGCGAGCACCTGCTCGAGCGAGCCGACCCGCCGGACGCGGCCCGGCCGCAGCGGGCCGGGGGCGGCGGTGAGGAACCGGATCGCGAGCGGCTGGCGGAACCGCGGGAGGACGAGCTCGTCCGGCAGCTCCTCGCCGAGGGCGAGCCGGAGCTGCACCTCGACGAGGTCGACGCCGACCGCGTGCCGGACGAGGTCGGCCATCTGCCCGCCCGGGATCCGGGCCGCGCACTCGACGACGACGACCCGCCCGTCGGCGGCGGCGATGAGCTGGGGGAAGGCGATCCCGTCGCGGAGGCCGAGCGCGCGCACCGCGCGCGTCGCCACGTGCTCGGACTCCGCGAGCCGGGGGCCGTCCACGCTCGCCGGGTAGAGGTGGATCCAGCCGACGCCGAAGCCGATCCCAGGCGGGCGCAGCCGGTCGGAGAGCGTCAGGGGGATCGTCTCGCCGCCGCGCGCGACCACGATCCCGTTCATCTCCGTGCCCTCCACGTACTCCTCGAGGAGCGCCTCGCCGGTCGGCGAGGCGGCGAGCGCCTCGTGGAGGTGGCGCTCGACGTCCGCCCCCGACTCGATCCGGAAGACGCCGCGCTGGCCGCCCGAGTCGGCCGGCTTCAGCACCGCGGGGAGCCCGACCTCGTCGAGCGCGCGGCGCCGCTCCGCGAGCGTCCGCAGCGCCGCGAACCGGGGCTGCGGGACGCCGGCCTCCGCGAGCCGGCGCCGCATCGCGACCTTGTGCGTCATCAGGTGCGCGGTCTCGACGCCGATCCCCGGCAGCCCGAGCGCCGCGGCGACCGCCGCCACGGCCGGCACGGCGCTGTCGGCCGACACCGTCAGCACCCCGTCGAGCCGGAGCCGCCGCACCGCCCGCAGGACGGCGGCCGGGTCGGCGTAGTCGACCACGCGCGCGACGTCCGCCTCGCGCAGGCCGAGCGCGTCCGGGTCGCGGTCGACGGCGACGACGCGCAGCCCGAGCTCCCGCGCGCGCGCGATCGCGCGCCGCTGGTGGCGGCCGGCGCCGACGAAGAGGACGGTTCTCACGGGCGCTGCGATGCTACGGGCAGATGCTCTCCGTCTGTTGCCTGAGCAACGACGTCCCGCGCCTGGCCGCGCTGCTCGCCCTGCTCCGCCCCGTCGCCGGCGAGCTCGTCGTCGCCGTCGACGACCGCGCCGACGCGCGGCCCCTCGCCCGGCTCGCCGACCGGCTCTTCGCCTTCCCCTACGCCGACCCGCCGGCGCGCACCCAGCAGTGGCTGCACGAGCAGTCGAGCGGCGACTGGGTGTTCTGGGTCGACGGCGACGAGGCGCCGTCGCGGGCCCTGCTCGAGGCGCTCGCCGCTCCCCCGGACGACGTCACCCACTGCTACGTGCCCCGGCGCTGGCTCTGGGGGGACGGCTGGCTCGACGAGACCCCGTGGCGGCCCGACTGGCAGCCGCGCCTCGTGCGCCGCGACGCCGCGCGCTTCCCGGGCCGCGTGCACGTGCCGCTCGCGGCCACCGGGCCGCACCGCTACCTCGAGGCGCCGCTCTACCACCTCGACCTGCTGCTCAAGGACCGAGCCGCGCGGGAGGCGCAGGTGCGGCGCTTCGAGCGGCTCCAGCCGGGGATGCGCGTCGCCGGCCGGCCGCTGAACGAGGCCTACTACCTGCCGGAGTCGCGCGCGCCGCGCCTCGCGCCCGTGCCGGCCGAGGACGAGCCGCTCGTCGCCGCCGTGCTCGCCCCCGCCGCCCCGCCGCCGGCCGAGGGCCCCCCGCCGCCCGCGGCGACCCGCGAGGAGATCGACGCGCGCTGGGCGGAGCGGCCGCTGCCGGCGGAGGCCTACCGCGCCCGGATCGAGCCGGTCGTCGCCCCCGACCCGTTCGTCGCCGGCGAGGTGCGCGCGGTCGACGTCCGCGTCACGAACCTCGGCGTCGAGACGCTCCGGCCCGACCTGCCGGAGGTGCGGCTCGCCTACCGGGGGCTGCCCTCGCTGCTCCGCACCCCGCTCCCGCACGACCTCGTGCCGGGCGAGACGACGCTCGTCCCGGTCGTGGTCGAGGCGCCGGCGGAGCCGGGAACGTACGCGGTGACGATCGACCTCGTCCACGAGCGGCACCGCTGGTTCGACTGCGGCGTCGAGGTCGAGCTCGTCGTCCGGCCGCGGCGCCGCGCCGTCGTGCTCGTCGGGCAGCCGCCCGGCGACGAGGCCTTCGACCGGCGCGTCGAGGAGGTCCTCGCCGGGCTCGACCCGGAGCTCGAGCCGCTGCTCGTCGGCCCGCGGCCCGACTGGCTCCGCGACCGCTTCGGCGTCGAGGCGTCGGAGCGCCCGCCCGCCTCGCGGCCGGACGCGGTGCGCGTCGTCCCCGCCGGGCGCCGGCGCGACCGGCTGCTCCTCCGCCTGCGCGCGCGTAGGCTTTCGCGGCATGCTCGAGGGTAAGCGCGTCTTCATCACCGGCGGCGCCGGCTTCATCGCGACGACGCTCGCGCGCGAGCTCGTCGGCGCGAACGAGGTGGTCGCGCTCGACAACCTCCACCGGGACGCGCTCTCCGGCACCGACCTCGCCGAGCATCCCAACTTCACCTTCCACCAGGGGGACGTCCTCGACGGTGCGCTCCTCGCCGAGCTCGCGCGCGGGGCGACGCACGTCGTCCACTGCGCGGCGATCGCCGGGGTGGAGACCGTCCTCGAGAGCCCGGTGCGGACGATGCGCGTGAACGTGATCGGCACGTACAACGCGCTCGAGGCCGCGCTCGCGACCGCGGACACGCTCGAGCGCTTCGTCGACTTCTCCACGAGCGAGGTGTTCGGCACGCACGCCTACAACGTCAGCGAGGGGCAGGTGTCCACGATCGGCTCGGTCGGCGAGGCCCGGTGGACGTACGCGGTGTCGAAGCTCGCCGGCGAGCACATGGCGCACGCCTACCACGACGAGCTCGGGCTGCCGACGGTCACGGTGCACCCGTTCAACGTCTACGGGCCGGGGCAGGTCGGCGGCGGGGCGATCCGCGCCTTCATCGAGGCGGCGCTCGCCGGGGAGGACCTGACGGTGCGCGGCGACGGCTCCCAGATCCGCGCCTGGTGCTACGTGACCGACATGGTCGCGGGCGTGCTCGCCTGCCTCGAGCGCGAGGAGGCGGTCGGGCAGGCGTTCAACATCGGCAACCCGCGCTCGGCGGTGACGATCTTCGACCTCGCCCAGCGGGTGAAGCGGCTGACCGGCTGCCCGGGCGAGATCGTGTTCGCCCCCCTGGGCTACACCGACGTCGAGCTGCGGATCCCGAACGTCGAGAAGGCGCGCGACCTGCTCGGCTGGGAGCCGAAGGTCGAGCTCGACGAAGGCCTCCGGCGGACGATCGCCTGGTACCGGAGCCGCGGACGGTCGCGGGTGCGCTCGTGACCGGCCGGCCCGCGCCGGGCCCGCCGGGGAGGTCCGGGGACGCCGGCCGGCGGCCGCCCGCCGCCCGGCCGGCCCGCGACGGAGCCCGCGGATGGGACCGCCAAGCCGCGTCCGCCTAGCCCGGCCCGACCTCGGCCCGGCGGAGCTCGCGGCGGTCGCCGCCGTGCTCGAGAGCGGGACCCTGACGATGGGGCCGCGGGTGGCGGCGTTCGAGGCGGCGATCGCGGGCGCGTGCGGGACGCGGCACGCGGTCGCGGTCTCGTCGGGGACGGCGGCGCTCCACCTCGCCGTGCTCGCGCTCGGGCTCGAGCCGGGCGACGAGGTGCTCGTCCCCGCCTACACGTTTCCGGCGACGGCGAACGTCGTCGCTCTCGCCGGCCTGCGCCCGCGGCTCGTCGACGTCGACCCGGCGACGATGAACCTCGACCCCGCCCGGGTCGAGGTCGGGCCGCGCACGCGGGCGGTGCTCGCGGTGCACCTGTTCGGCCGGCCGGCGCGCGTCGAGGAGCTGCCGGCGGAGCTCGTCCTGCTCGAGGACGCGGCCGGGGCGCTCGGGGCGCGGCGCGGCGGGCGCCCGTGCGGGTCGCTCGGGCTGCTCGGCTGCCTCAGCTTCCACCCGCGCAAGATCGTCACCACCGGCGAGGGGGGCGCGGTCACGACCGACGACGAGCGCCTGGCGCAGCGCGTCCGCTCGCTCCGGCACCACGGCTGGTCGCCGCCCGACCGCGACGACGACCTGCCGCGGCCCGCGTTCAACTACCGGCTCTCCGACGTCCTCTGCGCGATCGGCTGCGAGCAGCTGCGGCGCCTCGACGCGCTGCACGCGGCGCGCGCCCGCCTCGCCGCCGGCTACGCCGAGCGGCTGCGCGAGCTGCCGGTGACGCTGCCGGAGGCGGATCCCGGCGACGTGCACGGCTGGCAGGCCTACGTCGTCCAGGTCGAGCGGCGCGACGAGGTGCTCGCCGCGCTCCGCGCGGAGGGGATCGAGGCGCAGATCGGCACCTACGCGCTGCCGCTCCTCTCCGCCTACCGCGACCAGGGCTTCTTCCCGGGCGCCGAGCACGCGTTCGAGCACGCGCTCGCGCTGCCGTTCCACAGCCGCCTCACCGAGGCCGAGCTCGACCGGGTCTGCGAGGCGCTCGCGGCTGCGCTCGCGACGGGGTGAGCCGGGGGAGCGCGCCGGCCGCCCGCCGCAGGCGCGACCGGCGCGGTCGCGACAATGGGGTCTCGTGGCGGTCGAACCAGGCGTCCGGGAGCCGCGCCTGCTCGTGCTCGGCGCCGGGCCCGCGCAGCGCGCCCTCCTCGAGGCGGCGGCCGCGCGCGGGGTCTGGACCGCGGCCTGCGACCGCGACCCGGCCGCGGTCGGCTTCCGGGTCGCCGCCCGCCGCTGCATCGTCGGCGTCGACGACGAGGCGGCGCTCGCGCGCCTCGCCGCAGCCCTCGAGCTCGGCGGGGTGATCGCGCCGGGCGCCGACCGCGGGGTGGCCGTGGCCGCGCGCATCGCCGAGAAGCTCGCCCTCCCGCATCCGCTCGCGCCCCCGACCGCGCTCCTTGCGACGAACGCGCTGCGCCAGCGGCAGGCGCTCGCCGCCGCCGGGGTGCCGCAGCCGCGGTTCGAGCTCGCGGGCGACGGGCACCCGGCCCTCCGGCCGCCGCTCGTCGTCCGGGCGCCGGACCGGCAGGGGCAGGAGGGGCCGGCCGTCGTCCGGGACGAGCGGGCGCTCGCAGCCGCGCTCGCGCGCGCTCGCGCGCGCGCCCGCGGCGGGCCGGTGCTCGTCGAGGAGGAGGTCGGCGGCCCGGAGGTGACGGTCACCGGCTTCTCGGCCGGCGGCGTCTTCTGCCCGCTCGCGGTCACCGACCGGATCGTCGGGCCGGCGTTCGGGGTCGCGCTCGCGCACGCCTGGCCCTCGCCGCACGCGGAGGCCGCGGTCGAGGTGACGCGGCGGGCGGTGGCGGCGCTCGGGATCGAGTCCGGCCCGACCTCGACCCGCCTGCGGGTGGGCGCCGGCGGCCCGGAGGTGATCGGCGTCTCGGCGCGGCTTCCCGGCGAGTACGAGGCCGAGCTCATCGAGGCGGTCGCCGGCGTCGACCTCCACGGCCTCGCGCTCGCCGCCGCCCTCGGGTACGAGCTCGACCCCGCGGACGTGGCGCGCCGCGCCGGGGAGCGGCGGGTCGGAGGCGCGGTCGTCCGGTTCCTCGTCGCCCCGCCGGGCGTGCTCGAGCGGGTCGAGGTGCCGCAGGGGCTGCCCGGCGTCGTCCGCACCTGGATCGACTGCGAGCCGGGATGCGTGCTGGCGCCGCTCCGTCGCGCCTCCGACCGGGCGGGGGCGCTCCTCGCCGTCGGGCGCAGCCGGGAGGAGGCCGCGGCGCGCGCCGAGGCGGCGGCGGAGCGCATACGGTTTCGGACCGCGAATGCCGAGGCACTGGTCTAAGCGCAGGGAGCTGCGTCTGCTCGCGACGGTCGTCGTGACCGGGCTCGCCGCGTTCTACATCGTCTCGAAGATCGACGTCGGCAAGACCGCGCACGTGATCGGCTCGGCGAGCCCGGCGTGGCTTGCGCTCTCGGCGCTGCTCACGGTCGCGACCGTGCCGCCGCAGGCGTTCCGCTGGCAGCTCCTCCTGCGGGCGCGCGGGATCGCCGACGCGTACGGGTGGCTGCTCCGCGCCTACTTCGTCTCCTACGCGGTCGGTCAGGTGCTGCCGACCTCGGTCGGCGGCGACGCCTCGCGGATCTTCGAGACGACGCGGCGCCATCCGGGGCTCGGCTCGCCCGTCGCCGGCTCCGTCCTGCTCGAGCGGGCGCTCGGCGGCGCGGTGACGCTCGTGCTCGCCGCGATCGGGCTCGCGCTCGCGGTCGGGCGCTACCCGATCGGCGCCTACCTCTTCGTCGAGGGGCTCTTCGTCGCGCTGACCGCGGTCGCCGGCGTCGTCCTCTTCTCCCGGCGGGCCCGCCGCTGGCTGCGGCTCGCGCTGCCGCCCCTCCGCCGTGCCCGCGTCGACCGGCCGCTGCGGGCCGCGTACGAGGGCATCCACGGCTACCGCCACCACGTGCCGACTCTGCTCGCCGTGTCGCTCATCACCGCCGGCGCCCAGCTCGCGCGCGTGGTCGCGATCTGGGCCTCGGCGGAGGCGGTCGGCGTCCACCTCTCGCTGCGCCCCTACGTCGTGCTCGGGCCGCTGCTCTTCCTGGTGATGCTCGTGCCGTTCACGATCAACGGCCTCGCGGTGCGCGAGGCGTTCTTCGTCAGCTTCCTCGGCAAGCTGCACGTCGACGCCGACGCGGCCTTCGCCACCGGCTTCTTGTTCTTCGTGATGACGCTCCTCCTCGCCGTCCCCGGGCTCGCCGTCGTCCTCTGGGAGGGCGTGCGGCGCCGGCCGGTGCCGGTCTCGCATGCGTGACGACGTCACCGTCGTCGTGGTGGCGTTCAACGCGCTGCCGTGGCTCGAGCGGTGCCTCGAGTCGGTGCGCGGGTACGAGGCGATCGTCGTCGACCACGGCTCGACCGACGGCTCGCTCGAGCTCGTGCGCTCGCGCTTCCCCGAGGTGCGGGTGATCGAGCAGGAGAACCGCGGCATGGGCGGCGGCAACAACGCCGGCCTGCGCGCGTCGTCCCGGCGGTACGCGTTCCTGCTCAACTCGGACGCGTGGGTCGTCGGCGACGCCGTCGACCGTCTCGCCTCCTACCTGGACGCCCATCCGGATGTCGCGATCGCCGGCCCGAGGCTCCTCAACCCGGACGGGACGCTCCAGCGCTCCGTCCGCGGCTTCCCGACGCTCTGGCGGCTCGCGACCGAGTACTTCTTCCTGCGCAAGCTCGCGCCTGGGACGGATGCGCTGAACGCGTTCTACGCCGGCGGCTTCCGCCACGACGAGACGCGCGAGGTCGAGTCGCTCTACGGCGCCGCGCTGCTCGTCCGCCGTGCGGCGGCGGCCGAGGTCGGGCTCTTCGACGAGTCGTTCTTCATGTTCAGCGAGGAGACCGACTGGACCTACCGCTTCCGCGCCGCGGGCTGGAAGGTCGCCTTCGTCGCCGACGCCGAGGTGGTGCACGTCGGCGGCGCCTCCCACGGGGGCCGGCTGTACGTCGAGAACCTGCGCGGGATCCTCCGCTTCCTCGCCAAGCACCGGGGCCGCCGCGAGGCGGAGCGGGCGCGGAAGCTGCTGCTCGCGGCGCTGCGGCTGCGGGCGCTCCTCTTCCGCGGCGAGCGGCGGGACGCGTACCGCGCGGGCGCTCGCTTTCTCGCCTCCGGGGACGTCGACGCGCTGCTGCGTTGACCGACTACCTGCGGCTCGCGCTCGCGACGGGCGTCGTGCTCCTGCCCGGTGCCCTCGTCGCCCGGGCGCTCGGCCGGCGGGGCGCCTCGGCGACCCTCGCCTGGGCCTTCGCCGCGCTCTTCGTCGCGTGGGCGGTCGTCTTCACGCTCCACACGCGCGCAGCCGCGGCGCTCTGGACGCTGGCGGGGATCGGGGTCTGCGCGCTCCTCGCCCGCGCGGCGCGTACCGCTGCCGCCTCCGCCGCCTCCGCCGCCTCCTCGTCCGCCGCCGCCTCGTCTTCCTCTCGCCCCTCCTACCGTGTTACCATGGTAACATGGTGGAAGAGCGGCCGGGCGGAGACGGCGGGAGGGAGGCGCGGCGGCGGGCTCGTCCTCCTCGCGGGGGTCGCCGTCGGGATCGCGCTCTGGCACGTCGCGGGCGTCGTCTCCGGCGACGGGCTCTTCCACCTCGCGCGGGTGCGCAAGCTCGTCGCGCTCGGCGACCTCCACCTCCGCAGCGTCGACGAGCTCGCCGGCGGCGGCCTGCATCCCGGCTACGCCTTCCCGCTCTGGCACGGCTTCCTCGCGCTCGTCGCGAAGGTCTCGGGGCTCGACCCCTCGGTCGTCGTCAGCCACGAGGCCTCGATCCTCGCGCCGCTCGCCTGCCTCGTCGCCTTCGAGGCCGGCGTCGGGGTGTTCGGCTCGCCGTGGGCGGGGGCGGCCGTGGTCGTGGCCTCGCTCGCGCTCTACTGCTTCGCGGCCGGGCACGGCGGCGCGTGGACGTCGCTCGCGCTGCCGGCGACCGCGGCGCGGCAGCTCTTCGTACCGGCGGCGGCCGCGCTCTTCTTCGCCGCCGACCTGCCCTCGATCGCGGTCGTCTTCGGCGCGCTCTCGCTCGTGCACCCGACGTACACGCTCTTCGCGCTCATCCCGCTCGCCGGCTACGCGCTCGTCCGGCTCGGCGAGTGGCGCCGCTCGCTCGGCGCGCTCGCCGCCGCCGCCGCCCCGGCGGGGCTCGCGTACCTGTGGCTGCGCCCGCTCGTCGACGAGACCGTCTCGCACAACCCGGGCCCCGCCGAGCTCGCGCGCGCGCTCGCACACTACGCCGGCGAGCTCGTGGTTGGCTCGCCGCACCACTACCGGCTGGCGGCGGCGGTGCCGGCGCGCTCGGGGGCGGTGGCGGTGGCGGCGCTCGCGCTCGTCCCGCTCGCCGGCCTGGCTGCGCGCCGGCGGTGGGGGGCGTACGTGCTCGGCGGGACGCTCGCCGTGCTGGCGCTCGAGCTCGTCCCGCAGCTCTTCGTCCGCTTCTCCGACCTCGTGTCCCTCTCGCAGTCGCGGCGGGCCGCGGGCTTCGTCCCGTTCGCGTTCGCGTTCGCCGGCGGCCTCGCGCTGCTCGCCCGCAGCCTCGCGCTCGCCCCGCTCGCGCTCCTCGCCGGGATCGTGCTGCAGGCGGAGTGGCCGGGCGACTTCGCCTACGGCCTCCCCCACGGGGCGCCCGGGGCCGTGACCTGGATCGCGCTCCTCGGCGGCGCCGCCGCCCTCGCGGCCGGCCTCGTCCTCCGCGCCCGCGTGCGCGAGCGCTGGCTGCCCGGCGCGGTCGCCGGCGTCCTCTTCGTCGTCCCGGTGGCGGTGCACGCGGCGCGGAGCTGGACCCCCGCGGTCCCGCGGGACCCGCACGCCCTCTCGCCCCGGCTCCTCGCCGAGCTCCGGCGCGTGCCGCCGGGGGCGGTCGTGATCGCGGCGCCGCAGGTGAGCTACCGCCTCGCCGCCGCCGCGCCGGTGTACGTGGTCGCCGCGCCGCCGGCGCACGTCGCGGACACGCGCGCCAACCGGCCGTACCGCCGGGTGCGGGAGGTCGAGGCCTGGCTCGCCGGGCGCGCGCCGGACGTGCCCCGCCGCTACGGCGCGACCTGGGCGGTGCGGCAGGGTCGCCTCTACCGTCTGCCGACGGCGCCGGCTCCAGGCCGGTGAGTCCGCGCGCGAGCGGCGGGTCGGCGACCGTGCGGCCGACCGCGCGCGCCGCCGCGGCGAGCCGGCGGGTCGCCGCCGACCCGGACGAGCGCGGGCGCGGGCGCGGTCACCGCCCGTCGACCCCCTCCCGGACGACCCGGGCCGGGACGCCGCGCACCTCGACGTGCGGCGGGACGTCGCGGGTGACCACCGCCCCCGCGGCGACGAGCGCCCCGGCGCCGACGGTCACGCGGTCGACGACGACCGCGCCCATCGCGACGTACGCGCCGTCCCCGATGCGGCAGAGCCCGGCGACGTTCGCGCCGGGGCCGAGGGTGACGTAGTCGCCGATCACGACGTCGTGGCCGACGAGCGCGCCCCGGTTGACGATCACGTGGCGGCCGACCTCGGTCCGGGTCGCGATCACCGCTCCCGCGCTGACGATCGTGCCGTCGCCGAGCGTCGCCCGCGACGAGACCCGCGCGTTCGGGTGCACGAGCGTCGTGAAGCGGAGGCCCCGCGCGGCCGCCTCCTCGACCAGGCGCCGGCGCGCCGTCGTGCCGAGCGCGCAGACGGCGAGGTGCGTGCCCGCGAGCGCGCCGACGTCGTCGATCCAGTGCACCGGCAGGCCCTCGATCGAGCCGCCGGCGCGGCTGCGGTCGAGGTTCTCGACGAAGCCCTCGACGCGGACGTCTTCGAGGTCGGAGGCGAGGTCGAAGACCTCGGGCGCGAGGCGATGGGTGCCGAGCACGAGCAGGCGCCGCGGGCCGCTCACGAGGCCCGAGCGCCCGCGAGCTCGAGGAGCAGGGCCTCGGCGCGCGGCTTGTCGGCGAGGCCGAGCGCGGCCGTCCCGGCGCGCTCGACGATCGCGCGGACGAGCGCGAGCGAGCGCTCGGCCGGCTGCCCCCAGCCGAGCACGTAGCGGAGCTCGGCCGGGTCGCACATCCACTCGGGGCGCTCCCGCCCGTCGAGCAGGTCGAGGATGCGGCCGGCGACCGCGGTCGCGCTCCAGCGCTCGGCGACGAACGCGCGCGCGCGCCGGCCGAGCTCGAGCCGGCGCCGCTCGTCCTCGAGCAGGCGCGCGATCGCGTCCTCGAGGCCGTCCGGGGCGCAGAGCTCGCTCGGGGGGAACGCCTCGGCGGGCAGGAAGCGCCGCAGCTCGTCCCACGCGTACCCGGCGACGACGGCGGGCTTCCCGGCGACGGCGGCGTCGGCGACGAGCCCGCCCATCGGCGTGTCGCCGAAGACCTGGTCGACGACGAGGTCGCAGCGGCGCAGCCGCTCGCGCAGCTCGCCGTTCGACACGCCCTGGAGCTCCTCGTAGTCGAACGCGTAGCCGCGCGCGCGGAGCCGCTCGAGCGCCGCGCGCACGCGGGCCGTCCCCTTCGCGGCCGGGTGCGTCGGGGCGTGGAGGATCCGCGGCCGGCCCGAGCGGCGGGTCGGCGGCGGCTCGTCCCCGGCCTCCCGGGGGATCCCGATCGCGGGGAAGCAGGCGAAGGGCCGCTCGTGCAGGAGGCCGTGGGCGGGGTTCGTGACCACGGCGGTCGCGTACCGCTCGACGCGGCGCAGCAGGCGCTTCTTCCGCCGCACCGAGGCGACGCAGGCCGCCACCGGGTCGTCGCCGGCCGCCGACCGGCCGCCGTCGAGGTAGGTGGGGCGGTCGTCGCTCCCGCAGAAGACGTACACCACCCGCTTCCCGAGGAGCCGGAGCAGCGGCAGCTCCCGCTGGCGCAGGAACGCCGTGTCGTAGAGGAAGACGAACGCGTCGTAGCGGCGGAGCGCCTGAGCGAGGACCGGGAGCGTGAGGAGGACCTGCGCCGCCGCCCGGAGCCGCCGGCCGGCGCTGCCGGGGCGCCGGGCGAGCCGCGCCCGCGAGGCGCGCTGCAGCGCGCGCATGAGGCGGGTGGGCGGGACGTCGTCGCCGAACCCGAACGTGCCCGGCTGCAGGTCGAGGACGTCGGCCTCGACCCCGAGCGCGCGCAGCCCGGCGCGGAGGTTGCAGGCGTAGCCCGCGATCTCGGTGAGGCCGACGAGCACGCGGCGGGGCGCGCTCCGCGACCCGCTCCGCGAGCTCGTCTCGTCCACGGCGCCCGGGCGCCGCTCTCCGGCCTGCACGCGCGGCAACGTTAGCGGGCGCTGCGGGAGGACGTCGCGGGCTCCGGCCCGCCCGGTGGGGACCCGGGCGCGCCGCCGCAGCGCCCGGCGCCGGCGACCGGGCGCCGGTAGGCTGCGCGGGGCGACAGCCTCGCGGCGTGCCCGGCCGAGCATGAAGGTCCTCCTCGTGACGATGTACTTCCCGCCCGCCGGCGGCGGCGGCGTCCAGCGGCCGCTGAAGCTCGCGACCCACCTGCCGGAGCTCGGGATCGAGACGCACGTGCTCGCCCCGGACGACCCGCAGTGGGTCCACCGCGACGAGCACCTGCCGATGCCGACGCTCGCCTGGGTGCACCGCGCGCGCTACGTCGGGCCGCGCGGGCGCAAGCCGGCGGAGGAGCTGCACGGGACCGCCGGGCTCGAGCGGCTCTCGAAGCGGATCGAGCTCCTCGGCCGCCGGCTGCTCGTCCCGGACGAGGCGGTGCCGTGGAACCTGACCGCGATCCCGGCGGCGATCCGGATCGTCCGCGAGGAGGGGATCGACGTCGTCCTCACCACGTCGCCGCCCGGCTCGGTGCACCTCGTCGGCGCGGCGGCGAAGCGCGTGACCGGCGTCAAGTGGGTCGCCGACCTCCGCGACCCGCTCGTCGCCCACCCGCACCGCGACGTCGACCGGCTCGCGGTGCGGATCAAGGAGCAGGGGCTCCACGGCGTCGCCCGGCTCGTGGCCGCGCAGGCCGACGCCGTCGTGGCCGTCTCCGACGCGATCGCCGAGGAGATGCGCGCCCGCAACCCGCGCGGGCCGGTGGCGACGATCGCGAACGGCGCCGACTTCGACGACTTCGACGGGCTCGAGTACCGCGCCGGCGCGCCGCGGTTCCGGATCACCCACGCGGGCTCGTTCTTCGGCAAGCGCGACCCGCGGCCGTTCCTGACCGCGCTCGCGCGCGTCGACGGGGTGGTCGCGCGGTTCGTCGGCGACTTCCGGGCGGCCGACCGCGAGTGGTCCGCGAACATCCTCGACCGGATGGAGCTGATCCCGTACGCGCCGCACCGCCGCGCGCTCGAGCTCGAGCGCGACTCGGAGGCGCTGCTCCTGCTGATCCCGGACGCCGGCGGGCGCGGGCGGGGGATCCTCTCGGGGAAGGTGTTCGAGTACCTCGCGGCCGGCCGCCCGATCCTCGCGCTCGTGCCGCCGGACGGCGCCGCCGCGGCGCTCGTCCGGGAGGCCGGGGCGGGGGTCGTCGTCGCCCCCGACGACGTCGACGGGATCGAGCGGGCGCTGACCGAGCTGCGCGACCGCTGGCGCGCGGGCACGCTCGAGCCGGTCGAGCTCTCGGAGGCCTGGCGCGCGCGGCTCTCGCGCCGCGCGCGCGTCGAGGAGCTCGCGAGCCTGCTGCGGAGGCTCGCATGAGCCTGCGCACGATCACGAGCTTCTTCTTCCTCGCCACCGTCTTCTGCTGCACCTGGGAGAAGGTGCACTGGAGCGTCGCCGGCCAGGTCGCGCTCGCCGACCTGCTCGCGCTCGGCTTCCTCTGCTCGTACGCGGCGCTCACGCGGCCGCGGCTGCCGCGGACGAGCGTGGTCCTGCTCGGCTTCTTCGGCGCGTTCCTGCTCGTCTACCTCGTCGGCTTCTACAACCTGCAGACCTCGGAGGCGCTCGACCAGTTCGCGAAGGGGATGGTGAAGTTCGCGATCCACTTCGCGTTCCTCGTCACCGCCGTCGCCTGGCTCTGGCGGCGCGGCCGGGCGTACTACTGGCGGGCGCTCGGCTTCTTCTGCGGCGGGCTCGCGCTCAACGCCGCCTACGGCGTCGTGCAGCTCCTCGTCGCGCGCAGCGGCGGCAACCTCGACGCCGACGTGCTCTCCCCGATCACCGGCGGGGCGAGCCAGATCAACGTCTACGGCGCGGTCGAGGGCGGCAAGGTCTTCCGGCCGAACGCGCTCACGGGCGACCCGAACCACCTGGGGATCATGCTGATCGTCCCGCTGCTCGTCCTGGTGCCGGTCTACCTGCGGCTCGGGCGCGGGCACCCCTGGCGGCGTCGCCTCGCGCTGCTCGTCGCGTTCCTGTTCGTCGTCGAGCTGGCGACGCTCTCGCGCAGCGGGCTGCTCGGGCTCGGGGTCGGCGCGCTCGTGCTGGCGAGCCCGTACCGCCGCCATCTGCGCTCGCGCGCCCTGCTTGCCCCGCTCGTCGGCGCGCTCGCGGTCCTCGCGGTCGTCGTGCTGAGCCGGCTCCACTACTTCGAGGTGATCATCAGGTCGCGGCTCCAGACGAGCGGCCGGTCCGAGTCGTCGCACCTCGGCGTCTACGACTTCATCCCGCAGATCCTCCACAGCCACCCGCTGTTCGGTCTCGGCCTGAACAACTTCTCCGTCTACTACCAGTTCGTCACCGGCAAGACGAACTGGGGGCCGCACTCCTTCTACGTGTCGCTGGTCGTCGAGTCGGGGGTCGTCGGCGCGCTCCTCTTCGCGGCGTTCCTGCTCTGGGTGTTCCTGCGGCTGCGCGACGCGCGGCGCCTCGGGCGGATGCTGACGGCGCTGCGCGACCCGCTCGAGCAGCGCGTGCGCCCGCTCGCGTGGGGCTGGACGGCGGCGCTCGTCGGCACGATGGCCGCGAACGCCTTCTACCTGACGATGTCCTTCTACTACTTCTACGCGTTCCTCGCGCTCGCGGTCGCCGTGCCGCTCGTCTTCCGCCCGTCGCCTGCGACGGCGTGAAGGTCGTCGTCCTCACGACGTCGTACCCGCGGTCGGAGGAGGACGTCGCGGGGAGGTTCGTCGCGGAGCAGGTGGAGGCGTTGCGCGGCGCGGGCGTCGACGTGGCCGTCGTCTCGCCCGCCTCGTTCCCGCACCTCGGGATCGCCTACGGCGGCGGGATCGTCCAGAACCTGCGCGCGCGGCCGTGGCTCGCGCTCGCGCTGCCGGCGTTCCTGGCCGCGTTCGCGCGCGCGGCGCGGCGGGCGGCGCGGGACGCCGACGTCGTCCACGCCCACTGGATCCCGTCCGGGCTCGCCGCGCTCGCGACCGGCAGGCCCTTCGTCCTCCAGGTCTGGGGAACCGACGTCGCCCTGGCGCGGCGGGTACCGCGGCTCTCGCGGCCGCTCGTCCGGCGCGCCCGGCTCGTGGTCGCCGCCTCCTCCTTCCTCGCCGGCGAGGCGCGCGCGCTCGGGGCGCGCGCGGTGCGGGTGGTCCCGAACGGCGTCGCGGTGCCGGAGCGGGTGGGTGAGCCGGCCGAGCCACCGCACGTCCTCTTCGTCGGGCGGCTCTCCGCGGAGAAGGGGATCCTCGAGTTCCTCGCGGCGACCGAGGGCCTGCCGCGCGTCGTCGTCGGCGACGGGCCGCTGCGCCCGCGCGTGCCCGAGGCGGTCGGCTTCGTCCCGCCCTCCGCGCTCGGCGCCTACTACGAGCGCGCGGCGGTCGTGTGCGTCCCGTCGCGGCGGGAGGGGTACGGCGCGGTCGCGCGCGAGGCGATGGCGTACGGCCGGCCGGTCGTCGCCAGCCGGGTCGGCGGGCTCGCCGACACCGGCGCCGTCCTCGTCGAGGCCGGCGACGTCGCCGCGCTCCGCTCGGCGATCGAGCGGCTCCTCGCCGATGCCGAGCTCCGGCTCCGGCTCGGCGCGGCGGCCAGGGAGCGGATGGAGGCGCTGTCGCGAGCCGCGATGGTCGAGGGCCTCGTCGCCGCGTACGAGGCGGCGACGCCCTGAGGCGAGGCGCGGACGGCCCGGCCGGGTGCCGGCGCGCTCACGGGGGCGCGCCGGCCGATCACGTCGTCGAGGGTGCGCGCGATCAGCGGGAGCGTGACCGGGAGGTCGAAGTACGCCTCGGCGCGCGCTCGCGCCTCGGCCCCGAGCCGCGACGCGAGCGCCGGGTCGGCGAGCAGGCGCGACACCGCCTCGGCGAACGCGGTCGCCGACCGGTCGGCGTAGAGACCCGAGTGCTCGTGGACGAACGCGTCGAGGTTCCCCTCGAGCGCCGACGCGACCACGGGTCTGCCGCAGGCCATCGCGTCGAGCAGCGCGTGCGCGAATCCCTCGGTGCGAGAGGGGACGACGACGGCGTCGAGCGACCGCAACCGGCGGACGACGTCCGCCGGCGCGAGGTGGCCGGTGGTCGTGAATCGTCCCTCGAGCCCGTGGCGCTCGACGAGCTCGTCGACGCGGCACCGGAAGGCCGCGCTGTCCCGCCGCCCGGCCAGGGTGCCGCCGACGCAGACGAAGCGTGCGTCCGGATGCGCCCGGGCCACGAGCGCCGCCGCCTCCACGAACAGCTCGTGCCCCTTGCGCGGATCGAACGCCGCGACCATGCCGACGCTCCTCTCGCCGGGCCCGCGCTCGACCGCTCCGGCCACCCCGTCGATCTCCGCGATCGAGACGCCGTTGTGGATCACGGTGATCCGCTCGTCGTCGGCGCCGGACGACGCGAGCATCTCGGCCACGGCCGACGAGCAGGCGACGAAGCGGGTCGTGAGCCCCGACAGGGCCCGGACGTAGAGGTGGGCCAGGATCCTCGGCGACCGGATCGACATGCCGATGACGTGGAGGACGCTCGGGACGCCGAGACGGCGCGCCGCGAGGGCGCCGGCGAAGACCGCCTCCGAGACCGAGTACACGGCCCTGGCGCCGTGCCTGCGGCCGAGCCGCTCGAGCGTCTCGGCGCTCTCGAGGTGCCGCCGGAGGAAGGGGCCCAGGCGGCTCGGGTCGATCGTCCGGGGAAAGGTGCGAAGCCCGGGGAGGCGCTCGACCGCGGCGCAGCGCCGCTCGAGCGCGGGGCTCGCGTCCGCCTCCGGGGGCAGGACGCAGACGACCCGGTAGCCGCCGCGGTGGAGACCCTCGACCACGTGCTCGAGCACCCGGCGTGGCCCGTCCTCCTCCCGGTAGGGGAAGACGACGAGCACCGGGACGGCGCGGTCAGGCATGTGCGCGCAGGACGCGCTCGTAGGTCTCCATCAGGCGCTGCGCGTTCCGCTCGGGGGAGAAGTGCCGCTCCGCGTGCGCTCTCGCGGTCGTCCCCAGGCGCGCGCGGAGCTCGGCGTCGGCGAGGAGCCGCTCGAGGGCCGCGGCCAGGACGGCGGGCGAGCGCGGCGGGACGAGGAGCCCCGTGCGCCCGGGGAGGAGGACGCCTCCGCCCGAGGACGATCCGGACGCGACGACCGGACGACCCGAGGCGGCGGCTTCGAGGACGGGCCGGCCGAGCTCGGGGCCCCGGGAGGGCGCGACGACGACGTCCGTCACGCGGTAGAGGGCCGCCGTGTCCTCGGTGAAGGGGACGAACGTGACCGCGTCGTCGAGGCGCAGGCGGCGCACGAGCCGCCTGGCCTCCGCCTCGTGGTCGCGCGCGAGGTCGAACGACTGGACGACGCGGCCGAGCGGCGTCGCGAAGAACGCCGCCCCGCGGACGTCGCCGCCGACGATCAGGAACCGGGCGGCGAGGCCGCGGCGGCGGAGGAGCGCGGCCGCCTCGACGAAGTCGCAGTACCCCTTGGCTGGGTAGAGGAAGCCGAAGAAGCCGGCGACCGGGACGCCGGGGGGGATGCCGAGCGCGCGCCGCTCCGCCGGGGCCGTTCCGGGGCGGAAGCGCTCGAGGTCGACCGGGTTCGGGATCACGGTCGAGTCCGCCCGGTAGGAGGCGGCGACGTCCTCGTCGATCGCGATCGTGACGCTCGCGAGCCGCGCGACCGCGGTCCGCATCAGCGCCGAGCGGCGCGGGCCCGCGCTCGGCGGCAGCGACGAGCGCAGGTGCCAGACGACCGGGAGTCCCGCGCGCCGGAGCCGGATCGCGGCCGGGACGAGCGGCGCGTCGTTCAGGTGGGCGAGCGCGAAGCGACGCTCCTCGAGGACGGTGCCGAGGCTGCGGAGGTGGGCGGGGAGCCGCGCGAGCTCCAGCCCGAGGAGCGCCCAGCGGCGGCCCCGGTAGGTGCTCGCCCAGATGTGGGTGAAGGCGGCGACCGGGCCCGTGTGGACGGTCGCGCCGGCGCGCCCGAGGAGCTCCGCCGCCGGGCCGGGCGGGCAGAGCACGTGCGGCTCGAAGCGCGCCCGGTCGAGCAGCGCGACGAGCGCCGCGAGGCTCGTCGGCGCTCCCCCGAGCTCCCGGCGGTGGTGGACGTAGAGGACCCGAACCGGCGCGCGCCTGCTGACCAGGGGCCCGATCGTACCGCGTCGCGGGGCAGGGTCCCTTCGGCCCCGGCGCTAGCATCCGCCTGCGTGACCGCGATGCGCCCCTGGCTCCTGCCGGCGCGAGTGCCTCGATCCATCTGGCTCGTCGGCGGTGCGGGTGTCGCTCTCGCCTGCGCGCTCGCGGCGCCGTCGACGGCGCTCCTGCCGGCGCCGGCGTCGGGCCCGGCGAAGCTCGGTGCGGCCGCCGCGCTCTTCCTCGCGTTCGCGCTCGGCTTCCTCCGGCCGCGGCCGGCCCTCTACCTCCTCGTCGTCCTCGCCGTCGGCGAGGGGGCGGTCCGCAAGTGGCTCGTGAACGACATCGACGTCTTCCTGCTGAAGGACGTGCTCCTGCTCGGGATCTACGCCGGCGTGCTGCCCCGGCTCCGCCGCGACGCGCTGCGCCGGCCCTGGTGGCTCCTCGCCCCCCTCGCCGGGGTGATCGCGCTCGCGCTCGTCGAGTCGGCGCGGTCGCCGTCGCTCTCGGAGGCGGTGGTCGGGCTGCGCTCGTACACGATCGACGTGCCGCTGCTCTGGGTGGGGCCCGTCCTCCTCGAGCCCGCCCGCCGGGCGCTCGTCCTCCTCGTCCTCACGCTCGCGCTCGGGCTCGGCGAGGCGGTCCTCGCCGTCGCCCAGGCCCTCTCCCAGTCGCCGGTGCTGAACAAGCTCGTCTCGGGGGCGCTCCCGGCCGAGATCACCGTCCGCGGCGTGACCTACCTGCGCGCCTCGGGCACCTTCATGCAGTCGGGGACGCTCGCCGCCTTCCTCGCCTTCGCCGTCCTCGTCAGCTTCACCTTCGTCGCCGTCTTCCGCCGCGGGTGGCGGTACGTGCTCGGGGTCGCGGCGCCGGCTCTCCTCACCTGGGGTCTCGTGTACGGAGCGGCGCGCTCGCTGTTCGGCACCACCCTCGTCGCCCTCGCCGTCCTGCTCGGCGTGCTCGCCGTCCAGCGCCGGCTCGCCTCCTTCCTGCTCGTCCCGGCCTCGCTGGGGGTCGGCTTCGTCCTCCTCTTCACGCTCGTCCCGGCGGTCGAGGACGGCGTGCACGCGGTCGGGCGCTGGTGGCGGGTCGGTCCGCCCGCCGCCGCCCCGCCGACGCCGGCGCCGGCGCCGCCGCAGCCGAAGAGCGCCTCCCAGGTGAGCGGCTTCCTCGGGCGCGCGGCCAATCTGAACACGGCCGGCGGCACGCAGGGGCTCTGGGGGTCGCGGGTGAAGCCGCAGCTCGAGCTGATCGGCCGGCAGCGCCTCGGGCACGGCACGGGCACGATGACCCTCGGCTCCGAGTACGCCTCGGCGTCGGCTGCGCTCCAGGGCGAGAGCGAGTACGCGAAGCTCGCCTGGGAGCTCGGCCTGCCCGGGCTCGCGCTCTACGTCTGGTTCGTCTGCGCCTTCGTCGTCGCGGCGGCGAGGGGCCTCGCCCGCGCCGGCCCGGAGGAGCGGCCGGCCGCGGCGGTCGGGCTCGGCATCGCGGCGCTCGCGCCGGTCTGGGGCACGATCACCTTCGCGCCCGACTACCCGATCTTCGGGCTGTTCCTCTACCTGCTCGGCGGCTACGCCGTCGCGCGGTCGGCGCGCCCGCGGCCGGCGCCCGCGCCCGCCGGGAGGTGAGCGCCGAGGCTCCGGGGGTGGCCGAGGCGTCCCTCGCGCGGCGCGCCGGGGTCGGGATGGCCCTGGCGCAGGCGTCGAAGGTGATCGAGCTCGCGCTCGGCGTCGGCATCGCCCTCCTCGCGGTGCGGGCGCTCGGGCCGGGGCGTTTCGGCGCCTACTCGCTGCTCACGAACCTCGCCGGCGCGGCGAGCGTCTTCCTGCCGGTCGTCACCGTCGACGCGCTCGGCGCCCTGCTCCCGCGCCTCCGCCGCCGGCCGGAGCGGCTCTACCTCGCCGCGCTCGTCGTCGCGCTCCGGAGCGCCGCGATCCTGGGCGCGAGCGCGGCCGTCCTCGCGAGCTGGGGGTCGCTCGCCCCGCACCTCGGGCTCGGCGGCGTGCCGCGGGGCGTCGCGCTCCTCGCCGCCGTCTACTGGCTCTGCCAGGACCTCCTGAACGCCCTCGTCGCCTACCACGGCGCCGCGATCGAGCTGCGCGCCGTCGTCGTCTGGCGCGCGCTCGGTCTCGGCGCGACGCTCGCCGCGCTCGCCGGCGTGGTCGCCGCCGGGCGGGTGTCGGTCGGCGCCGTCCTCGCCGTCGTCGCCGGCGGCTCGCTCCTCGCGGCGGCGGGGCTCGCCTTCCGGCTGCGCGGCGAGGGGGCGCCCCGCTCCCCGGGGCGCGCGACGGTCGGCGCCGCGCTCGGGCTCACCCGCTCCACCTGGCTGATCGGCCTCTTGAGCTTCGTGCTCGCGACCCAGATCGACGTCCTCCTGGTCGGCGGCCTCACCCACGACCGGCGCGAGGCCGCCTTCTACGCGGCCGCGGTCGGCGTGATCGGGCGGGCGCAGTACCTCCTGCTCTCGGGCTGGGCCTCCCTCGTCATCCCGGTCTTCGGCCACGCGCGCACCGAGGGAGGAGACGCCGCGCTGCGGCGGGCGTGGCGGGCGGTGGCGCAGCTCTCGCTCCTCGTCGCGGTGCCGGTCAGCGCGCTCCTGCTCGCGAACGCGGTCCCGCTCACCCGGCTCCTCTTCGGGCGCGCCTTCGCGCCCGCCGGCGGGCTGCTCCGCTGGGTGGCGCTCTTCAGCCTCGCGAGCGCCTTCCTCGTCGGCTCCCCGGTCGCGAGCGCGTACTGGGCGAAGGACCGGACGCGGACGCTCGCCCGGCTCCGGCTGGTGAGCGGCGCCGCGAACCTCGCCCTCGCCGTCCCCCTCATCCGGGCAGACGGCGCGCTCGGGGCGGTGATCGCGACCGGGGCGGCGGCGGTCCTCGCCGGGGTGCTCGAGCTCGGGTTCGCTCGCCGGCTCGGCGTGACCGCCTACCCGACCCGACTCGCGGCCACCGTCGGCGTCGCCGGCCTCGCGGCGATGGCGCCGGGGCTCGCGCTCGAGCCCCGCGGCGCCGGCGCGCTCGCGGCGAGCGTCCTCGCCGGCGCCGCCCTCTTCCTCGCCGTGCTCGTGGCCGCGAAGCCGTTCGGCCCGGCGGACGCCGAGGGCGTCGCCGCCGTGAACCCGTCCCTCGGCCGGATCGTGCGCCGCTCGCTCGTCCGCGCGTGACGGCGACGGTCGTGGCCTCCCCGCCGAGCACCTCGCTCGTCGTCCCGTCGTTTCGCCGGCCCGCGCTCCTCCGCGGCTGCCTCGCCGCGGTCGCGGCCCAGACGGTGGTGCCGACCGAGGTGCTCGTCGTTGCTCGGAGAGACGACGAGGAGACCGCCGCGGTCGCCTCGGCGGCCGCCGGGCTCGACGTCCGGCTCCTTCGCGTCTCCCTCCCGGGCCACATCCCGCCCCTCGTCGCGGGCGTCGAGGCCGCGCGGGGCGAGGTCGTCCTCTTCGTGGACGACGACTGCGAGCCGTGGCCGGAGTGGGTTGCGACCATCGTCCGCCACTACGACGACCCGCGGGTCGGCGGCGTCGGCGGCCGTGTGCTGCAGCCGGGCTTCGAGGACGAGGCGCCCGCGGCGCGGATCGGCCGGATCCCGCTCTCGGGCCGCTTCGACCGGCTCTCCCTCCACCGCCCCCCGGTCGGGGCGGAGGTCCGCGACGTCGACGTCCTCCGCGGGACGAACATGAGCTTCCGCCGCGCGCTCCTCGCCGGCTACGCCTGGGATGCCCGCCTCAACCGGGGCGCGGCGAGCGACTACGAGGTCGCACTCTGCGCCTGGGTGCGGCGGCGGGGCTACCGCCTCGTCTACGACGCGCGCGCGGTCGTCAGGCACCACCTCGGCCCGCGCCCGGAGATCGGCCGCGCGCTCGACGCCCGCGCGATCCGCGACTACAGCCACAACCTCGTCTACGTCTCGGCGACCGCGCTGCCGCGCTGGCAGCGGCCGATCGCGGTCGCGGGCGCGTTCCTCGTCGGCAACCGCAGCTCCTACGGGCTCGCGACCGCCCTCGGCGACCTCGCCGGGGGCAGGCGGCCGTCGTGGCGCGGGCAAGTGCTGCCGGCGCTCCGGGGCAAGGTCGAGGGCCTGCGCTCGGCGCTCGCCTACGCGCGGTCGGGGCCGGCGCCGTGGCGCGGGGGCCCCGCCTCGGGCGCGCGGCCCGGCGGCCGCGAGCCCGTAGAATGACGCGGCCGCGGCCCGGGTCGCGCCGCCCGCCGGCCCCGGCGACCGACGATGGAGAGCGAAGCCCTTCCCCGCGCGCGGCCGGGCTCGGAGCGTCCGGGGTGCGGCCCGCTCGCGGGCCGGCGGATCCTCTACGCCTCGACGAACCACGCGTGGGCCTTCGGGTGGACCTTCTACCAGATGCTCGCCGAGGCCCTGGCGGGCCGGAACGAGGTCGTCTACGTCGACACCCCGACGAGCCTCGCGCGCCTGCGCCCGAGGCGGTGGGGAGCGCTCCTCGTCGCGGCGGCGGAGCGCGAGGGTCGGCTCGACCTGCTCCGCGCCGCCGGGCTTCCCCTGCAGCGGTCGCGCTGGCAGCGGTCGGCGGGGGGCCGGCTCGCGGCGCGCGCGGTCGCCCGCTGGGCCGCGCGCGCGGGGTTCGACCCCGACCTCGTCTGGACGTTCAGCCCCTGGGAGCTCCCGTTCGTCCGGCGCTTCGGGGCGGCGACCTCGGTCTACTGGACCGCCGACCACCTGCCCTTCGTCCCCGGCGAGCGTCCGCTGCTCGAGCGGGTGGACGTGATCCTCGCCGCCGCCGACCCGGTGTACGAGGCCCTGCGGGCGCGCTTCGGCGCGCGGGTGCACCCGGTGCCGGTCGCGTGCGACTTCGCCCGCTACCACGGCGCCCGGCTCGCGCCCGCTCCGCCGCCGGCCGCCCTCGCCCCGCTCGAGCGGCCGCTCTTCGGCTACGCCGGCTGGGTGTCGCCGCGACTCGACCTCGAGCTCCTCCGCGACCTCGCCGAGCGGAGGACGGGCACGGTGGTCGTCGCCGGCGTCCGTTCCGGGCTCTCCGCCGAGCGGCTCCGCGCCGCGCTCGGCCCGAGGGTCGTCCTCCTCGGCCCACAGTCCCGCGAGGAGCTTCCCGCCCTCATGCGCTCCTTCGACGTCGCGCTGGTCCCGTACCGCGAGAACGAGTTCAATCGCTGCTCGAACCCGGTGAAGTTCTACGAGTACCTCGCCTCGGGGCGGCCGACCGTGACCACCGACATCCCGACGCTGCGAGCGTTCGGCTCCGTCGCGTCGGTCGGCTCGCGCGAGACGTTCGTCGAGCGGGCGCTCGCCGAGGCCGAGCGCCCGACGGGCGACGAGGCGGCGCGCGTCGCGGTCGCCCGCGAGCACTCGTTCCCGGCGCTGCTCGAGCGGCTGGGAGCGGTGCTCGGGTGAACGTCCTCGACTGGGACAGCGCGTTCTTCGGGCTGCCGATCGCGCGGGCCGACGTCGACCGCGACCCCGGGGAAGCGGTCGAGCGCGCGCGCGCGGCGGGTGTCGCCTGCCTCTACCTCTTCGTCCCCGCGACGGCGCTCGAGGCGGTTTCGGAGGCGATCTCGCGGGGGGCGCTGCTGACCGACCTGCGGCTCGTGCTCGAGCGGGCCGGGGCGGTCGAGGGAGCCGCGGCGGCCCAGGGAGCCGGGCCGGCCCGGCGCGCGGGCGAGGCCGACCTCCCGATCCTCGAGGAGCTCGCCGCTCGGCTCGCCGCGCACAGCCGCTTCTCTCGCGACCCGCGGTTCGCGCGCGAGCGGGTGGAGGAGATGTACCGGCTCCGGGTCCGGCGCTGCCTCGCCGAGGGCGTCGTGACCCTGCCGGCCGCGTCCGCCCGGTCCGGGTTCGCCGGGGTGCGGGTCGAGGACGGCGTGGCGCGGGTCGAGCTCGTCTACGTCGAGCCCGAGCGCGCGGGCGCCGGCGTCGCCCGCGCGCTCGTCGCGGCGGCGCTGCGGGCGGTGGCCGCGCCGCGCGCCGAGGTGGTGACGCAGCTCGGAAACGTCCCGGCGCTCCGTACCTACGAGGCGCTCGGCTTCCGCGTGCGGTCGGCCACTACGATCCTGCACGCGTGGCTCGTCCCGCCCGACTGACCGAGAAGCTCGCGCTCGAGGGCGGTTCGCCCGTCCGCGGCGAGTTCCTCGCCTTCGGCGTGCCGGCGATCGGCGAGGAGGAGATCGCGGAGGTGGTCGACACGCTCCGGTCGGGCTGGATCGGGCAGGGCGAGAAGGTCGCGCGCTTCGAGCGCGCCTTCGCCGACGCGGTCGGGGCGCCGGTCGCGGTCGCGGTGTCGTCGTGCACCGCGGCGCTCCACGCCTCGCTCGTCGCGGCCGGCGTCGGCCCCGGCGACGAGGTGCTCGTCCCGGCGCTCACCTTCGCCGCGTCGGCGACCGCGGTCGAGCACGCGGGCGCGACGCCGGTCTTCTGCGACGTCGAGCCGGGCACGCTGCTCCTCGACCTCGCCGACGCGGCTCGGCGGGTGACCGAGCGGACGCGGGCGATCGTGCCGGTGCACTTCGGCGGCCTGCCCTGCCCGATGGACGACGTGCTCGCGTTCGCGCGCGCGCACGGCCTCGTCGTCGTCGAGGACGCGGCCCACGCCGTCGGCGCGTACGACGAGGGCCGCCCGATCGGCTCGTTCGACTCGCTCTGCTGCTTCAGCTTCTACGCGAACAAGAACCTGACGACCGGCGAGGGCGGGATGGTCACGGTCCGCGACGAGGAGCTCGGCGAGCGCGTGCGGAGGCTCCGCCTGCACGGGCTCTCGACGGACGCGTGGAAGCGGTTCGCGGCGCGCTCGCTCGTCCCGAGCGAGCTCCTCACCCTCGGCTTCAAGTACAACATGACCGACCTCCAGGCGGCGCTCGGGATCCACCAGCTCGCGAAGCTGCCCCGGCACCAGGAACGGCGCGAGGAGCTCGCCGAGCGCTACGACGCCGCGCTGCGCGACCTGCCGGGAGTCGGGTTGCAGACGCGCCGCCCGCCCGGCCGGGACGTCCGCCACGCGCTCCACCTGTACCTGCTCCTCGTCGACCTCGACGCGCTCGCCGTCGGCCGCGACACGCTGCTCGAGGCCTTCCGCGCCGAGAACATCGGCGCGGCCGTGCACTACCGCGCGCTGCACCTCGAGCCGTACTTCGCGCGGCGCCTCGCGGGACGCCGGTACGCGCTGCCGGTGGCGGAGGACGCCTGGCGGCGCGTCCTCACCCTGCCGCTGACGCCGGGGATGAGCGACGAGGACGCCGACGACGTCCTGCACGCGGCGCGGAAGATCTTCACCCGCTACGCGCGCTGAGGCCCGACGGCCGGCGCGGCCCGGGCGGCGCAGGCCCGTCGCAGCCGGTAGAGGGTGAAGGAGAGCGGCACGCTCGTCCCGAGCGAGCGGGAGGTCACGAGGCGCGCCCGGTAGCGGGCGACGGGGGCGAGGCACCCGCGGAGCGCGGGGAGGCTTCCGGCGGCGTCGCCCGCGGCGAGGAGGAACCGCACGGAGTCGGCGCGCAGGCGGGCGCGGAAGGTCGCCGTCGCCACGTCGGGGGCGAACTCGGGGTCGCCGAGCACGACCGCAGGGCCTCCGACGTAGTACGAGAACGGGTACCCGGCGAGGGCGAGCGTGCCGCGCGCCCGCCCGCTCGCCGCGCGCAGGGCGCGGTAGGTTCCGGTCTCGCGCTCGACATACGCGGCCTGCGAGACCGCCCCGACCGCGACCGGCAGCGCCCGGCGGGTGAGCGCGACCGACGGCGCGGCCCAGTCGGCGGCGACCCCGAGCCCGCCGAGGACGAGCACCGCCGTCCCGATCCTGCCGCGGCGGGCGATCGCCGCGACCGCCGGTCCGCCGACGGCGGCGAGGATCGCGAGCGCGGGCAGCAGGAAGCGGGCCTGCGGCGAGAGGTACCACCAGGCCACCGCGTAGAGGAAGGCCGAGGCGACGAGGACGACCGCCGCCCGCGTGCGGGCGACGGCGAGGGCGAGGAGCGCCGCCACGAAGATCGCCGTGCCCACGTACTGGCCGCGGTCGAACGCGTTCCCGTGGGCGAGCAGGTCGACCGGCAGGACGAGGATCCGCGCGAGCCCGGCATGGACGCCGTAGGCGGCCCCGAGCTCGTCGAGCATGCGCTGGGAGTCCGCCGTCCACCACTTCCCGCCGCCGCCGAGCGGGTAGACCGGGTTCCCGGCGACGATCGCGTTCTTCAGGTACCAGGGGCCGCCGAGGAGCGCGGCCGCCCCGAGGGCGCCGGCCGCCGCCCGGAGGTGGCGGCGGCGGAGGGCGAGGAGCGCGAGCGGCGCGACGAGGACCCAGGCCTGCAGGCCGACGTACTTCGTCCCCGCGGCGGCGCCGGCCATCGCGCCCGCCCAGACGAGGTCGCGGGCGGCGCCGCGGCGGGAGAACCGGAGCGCGTACCAGGCCGCGAGCACGACGAAGAACGTCAGCCCGAGCTCGACGAAGACGGAGGTCGCCGACCAGGTGAAGACGCCCTCGAGGACGAGCAGGGCGGCAGCCGCGAGCCCCGCCAGGCGCGTGCCGGCGCCGAGCTCGCGTCCGAGGCCGTAGACCGCGGCGGCGGCGAGGACGGCGAGGATCCCCCCGACCGCCGAGGCGCAGGGCCCGCCGCCGAGCGCGAGCCCCTGGCCGTAGAGCATCTCGATCCCGAACGGGTTGAAGCTCTCCCACACCGAGAACACGTCGCCGATCGAGCCGGCGCGCAGCCACAGGCTCGGCAGGGCGAGGTGGTACTTGAGCGCGTCGGCCGAGGTCGGCGGGGCGCTGGCGGCGACGAGGTCGAGCGCGAGCGCCGCGGCGAGGAGGAGCGCCAGCGCGCGCTCGGCGGGCGAGCCGAGCCGAAGCCGGCCGAGCCGGGCCCGCCGGAGCGCCGGCGCCCCGGCGAGCGCGAGCAGGATCGTGACCGAGACGAGGAGCGGCGACCAGTAGGCGTGCGCGCGCCCGAGCGCGTAGGCGGCGAGACCGAGCACCGTCGCCCCGGCCGCCGTCCGGGTGAGGAGGCAGAGCAGCGGGTCCTCGGGCAGCAGCCTGCCGGGGACGAGCCGCCCGAGGCCGAGCCAGGAGAGCGCGCAGGCGCAGGCCGGGACGAGGAAGACGACGGTGGGCAGGCTCACGCCGGGCGGCGGCCGGCGGCGCTCACGGCGCGGTCAGCCGGTCGAACAGCTCTCGGCTCGGCCGGAGCGCCCGCCGCTCCCGCAGGAGCCCCGGCAGCTCGACGAGGACGCGTCCGAGGGCGGGGGCGACGAGCGCCGGCGCGCGCGCCAGGCGGAGCACCTCGGCGAGGACGACCCGCGCCGCCGCGGCCGGAGGGAAGCACTTGAGCGCGAGGCGGCAGAGGTTCGCGTGGGAGGAGACGAGGCGCCGCCGCAGCGTCGCCGGCGAGGTCGAGCCCGAGACCGCGTGGCGGACGACCGCCTCGGGCACGTGGACGCTCGGCCAGCCGCGCAGCCAGGCCCGCCAGCAGAGGTCGACGTCCTCGAAGTCGAGGAAGAAGCGCTCGTCGAAGCCTCCGAGGGCGAGCAGCCGCGCCCGGCGGACGAGCATCGCCCCCGCGTTCGCCCAGGCGGTCGGGACGGGCGGCCCGCGATGGGGCGGAGCGGCGGGGTCGACCACGAGGCCGGGGATGGCGGTGCGGAGCAGCGGGCCCCGGCGGATCGCCGTGCGCGCGTGGAGGGTGCGCCCGCCGGCCCAGTCGAGCTGGCGGGCGTCCGCGGCGAAGAGGGTCGGGTCGGCGGCGAGCGCGCCCGCGAGCGCCTCGAGGCAGCCGGGCGCGAAGGCGACGTCGGCGTTCGCGAGCAGGAGGAGCTCGGTCTCGCTCGCGCGCGCGCCCTCGTTGTAGAGCCAGCCGAGCCCCCGGTTCGCGCGCTCGAGGACCCGTGCGCCGTGGCGCCGCGCGACGGCGACGCTGTCGTCGGGCGACGAGCCGTCGACGACGACCACCTCGGCCGGCGGGCGCGTCTGCGCCGCCAGGCTCTCGAGGCACGCCGGCAGGAAGGCCGCGCTCCGGTAGCTCGCGATCACGGCGGTGACCTCCGTCACGCGACCTCGGCGTCGAGGCGCGCGAGCGCACGTGCGAGCAGGTCGCGGAAGCGGGCGCTCGAGTGCTCGCGCTCGACGTGGCGCCGGCCGTTCCTGCGCGCCGCGAGGAGCCGGCCGGGATCCTGGAGGAGCTCCCAGAGCGCGGCCGCGACGGCCTCCGCGCCGAAGCCCTCGGCGACGACGCCGCCGCCGGAGCCGCGCACGAGCTCCTCCGGGCCCCCGCAGGGCGTGACGACGACCGGCACGCCGGCCGCGAGCGCCTCGGCGACCACGATCCCGAACCCCTCCTGGAGCGAGGGCAGGACGAGCACCGTCGCCCGGGCGAGCTCGGCGGCGACGTCGGGCACGGGCCCGACCGCCTCGGCCCCCTCCGGCAGCGCGAGCCCCGGCGGCTCGCCGACGAGCCGCAGGCGCGCGGCCGGCAGGCGCGCCCGCAGGAGGCGGAAGGCCTCGAGCAGGGCGGCGACGTTCTTGCGCGGGTCGGCCGCCCGTCCGACGAAGAGAATCGTCGGTCGCTCGAGCGTCGACTCCCAGTCCCGGTCGGGGCCCGGCGCGAACCGCTCGAGGTCGACCGGCACCGGGAGGATCTCGATTGCCTCGAGCGGGAGGCGTCCGGCCTCCGCGAGCGAGCCTCGACTCGCAGGCGAGGTGGCGTAGACGAGGCGCGCACCGCGGAGCACCTGTCGTTCGAACGCCCGGAGCCCCGGACGGCTGATCGCGAGCCCGAGGCGCCGCGTCCGCGGGAGCGAGGGTCGGCGCGCTGCCCACTCGGCCTCGAGCCCGGTCGCGAGCCAGCAGGCGTAGGGGCGGCCGGCGGCGCGCGCCGCCAGCCCGTGCGGGGCCGAGGCGCCGACCACCCAGAGGGACGGCTCGCCGCGGAGCCGCCGCCCGATCGCGAGCGCGCCCACCGCCCGGCTCACGGGCTCGAGCTCGGGGAGGACGGCCGGGTAGGCGACGCCGCGGAGGTCGCCGTGCCGCTCGCGCCGCGGCCGCAGCCGGAGCCGCAGCCGGGGCGAGAGGCCCTCGGCGAGCGAGACGTAGTGGAGCTCCGGCCGCCGCCCGAGCGCGACGGCCCCCGACCAGAACGCCTCGGTCAGGGAGCGCGACCCGCCGCCGAAGCGGGGGTCCTGCGCCACCACCGCGAGCCTCCGGCGGCTCATCGCCCCGGGCGCGGGAGCGCCGGCGCCCGTCGCATAGCATCGGGAGGCGTGACGGTCATCCTGGGCCTCAATGCGTATCACGGCGACGCGGCGGCGGCCCTCGTGATCGACGGCGAGCTCGTGAACGCGGTCGAGGAGGAGCGACTGAACCGGGTCAAGCACTCGGCGGGCTTCCCGGGGCTCGCCGCGAGGTGGTGCCTCGAGGACGCGCGGGTCGCCCCGGAGGAGATCGACCACGTGGCGGTCTCGCGCGACCCGGGCGCGAACCTCCTGCCGAAGCTCCTCCGGGCGGCCCGGACGCCGTCGCTCCGCTTCCTGGGCGCGCGGGCGAGGAACGCCGCCCGCGTGCGGAACGTGAGGCGGGAGCTCGCGGCTGCGCTCGGCGTCGGCGAGTCCGACCTGCGCGCGCGCCTCCACCACGTGGAGCACCACCGCGCGCACTGCGCGAGCGCCTTCTTCGTCTCGCCGTTCGACGAGGCGGCCGTGCTCTCCGTGGACGGCTTCGGCGACTTCGCCTCGACCATGCTCGCACGCGGGCGCGACAACGCGCTCGAGGTGCTCGAGCGCGTCCTCTTCCCGCACTCGCTCGGGATCTTCTACACCGCGGTCACGCAGTGGCTCGGGTTTCCGGGCTACGGCGACGAGGGCAAGGTGATGGGGCTCGCGCCGTACGGCGAGCCCGCCTACCTGGAGGAGATGCGACGGATCGTGCGCCTCGACGGCGCGCTCTTCGAGCTCGATCTCGGCTTCTTCACCCACCACGTCCGGGGCGTCGACATGACCTGGGACCAGGCGACCCCGACGCTCGGCCGGGTGTTCTCGCCCCGGCTCGAGCGCCTCCTCGGCCCCGCACGCCGCCCGGGAGCGCCGCTCGAGAAGCGCCACGAGGACGTCGCCGCCTCGCTGCAGGCGATGCTCGAGGAGGCGTACCTCGGGACGATCCGGACGCTGCACGCGCGCACCGGCTCGCGGAACCTCGCCCTGGCGGGCGGCGTCGCGCTCAACGCCGTCGCCAACGGCCTGATCCGGGCCGAGACCCCCTTCGACGAGCTCTACGTCCAGCCGGCGGCCGGGGACAGCGGCACCGCGATCGGCGCCGCCTACTGGGTGTGGAACCAGATCCTCGGCCGGCCGCGCGGCTTCGTCATGCGCCACGCCTACACCGGGCCGGCGTTCGGCGACGAGGCGATCGCCGGGTCGATCCGGGCGGCCGGTCTCGGCGCGGAGCGGCTCGCCGACGAGGCCCTCTTCCCCCGCGCCGCCGGTCTCGTCGCGGCGGGGAAGGTGGTGGGCTGGTTCCAGGGGCGCACCGAGTTCGGCCCGCGCGCCCTCGGCAACCGCTCGATCGTCGCCGACCCGCGGCGAGGAGAGATGAAGGACGTGCTGAACGCGCGGATCAAGCACCGCGAGGCGTTCCGGCCCTTCGCGCCGTCGGTGCTCGCCGAGGAGGCCGGCGCCTGGTACGAGGACGACTACCCGTCGCCGTTCATGGTCCTCGTCTACAAGACGCGACCGGAGAAGCGGGCGCTGATCCCGGCCGTGAACCACGTCGACGACACCGGGCGCGTCCAGACCGTCGAGCGCGCCGTCAACCCGCGCTACCACCGGCTCATCGAGGAGTTCGCCCGCGCGACCGGCGTGCCGGTGGTGCTGAACACCTCCTTCAACGAGAACGAGCCGATCGTCTGCACGCCCGAGGAGGCGCTCGCGTGCTTCGGCAAGACGAAGATGGACGCCCTCGTCCTCGGCAACTTCCTGCTCGAGCGGTGAGCACGAGACCGCGCCTGCTCGTCCTGAACGAGTACTACTGGCCGGGCGTCGAGGCGACGGCGGTCCTGCTGACCGAGCTGTGCGAGTCCCTCGCCGCCGACTTCGACGTCACCGTCGTGACCGGGCCGCTGCACGGCGCGCCCGTGCATGCCGGTCGCACGAGGCGCAACGGGGTCGAGATCGTCCGCGTGCGCGGGACCGCCTACAGCCGCTCCAAGCTGCCGCTGCGCGCCGTCAACTACGCGACGTACCTCGCCGGCGCGCTGTGGCACGGCCTCCGGGCGGGCAGGCCAGACGTCGTCATGTGCTGGACCGATCCGCCGATGGTCGCGGACGTCGGCCTGGTCGTCGCGCGGCGGGCCGGCGCGCCCCTGCTCGTGATCACCCAGGACGTCTTCCCCGAGGTCGCGATCGAGCTCGGCCGCCTCGAGAGCCCCGTGCTCGTCGGCGCGCTTCGGCTGCTCGTGAACGCCTACCTGCGGCGGGCCGACCGCGTGGTCGCGATCGGGGAGACGATGGCGGAGCGGCTGACGGCGAAGGGCGTGCCGCGGGAGCGGCTGACGGTGATCCGAAACTGGGTGGACGTCGCGGCCCTCCGGCCCGTGCCCCGCGACAACCCGTGGTCGCGCGCGCACGGCCTCGCCGGCAGGTTCGTCGTGATGCACTCCGGCAACGTCGGGTACGCGCAGAACCTCGAGCTGCTCGTCCGCGCGGCGACGCTGCTCCGCGACCTCGACGACCTCCGGGTGGTGATCGTCGGCGGCGGCGCGCGGCGCGACGAGCTCGAGCGCCTGGCGGCGCGCCTCGACGCCGACAACGTCCGGTTCCTCCCCTACCAGCCCCGGGAGGAGCTCTCCTGCTCGCTCGGGAGCGCGCACGTCCACTACCTCGGGCTCGCCCCCGGCCTCGCCGGGTTCGTCGTGCCGAGCCGGCTGTACGGCGTGCTCGCGGTGGCGCGCCCCGTGCTCGTCGCCGCCGACCGCGCGGCCGAGACCGCCCGCACCGTCGAGCTCGCCGGCTGCGGCGTCGTCGTCCCGCCGGACCGGCCCGACGAGCTCGCGGCGGCGATCCGCCGCCTGCACGCCGGCGCGCTCGACCTCGACGCGATGGGTCGCCGCGGCCGCGAGTACGTCCTCGACACGGTCGACCGCAGCGTCGCGATCGACCGCTACCGCCGGGTGCTCGCCGAGCTCGCGCACCGGGCGTGAGCCTTCCGCCGCTCGCCGGCGCGCCCGTCGAGCGCCTCCGGGCGGTCGTCCACCACGGGCGCCTCGCGCTCCTCGCAGCCGGCGCGGTGGCCGAGCCTCCCGGCGTCCGAGGGCGACGTCGGGGCGGTGCTCGATCGCGAGGGGCGCGAGGCCGGTCGCCCCGGCCGAGAGCAGGCGCCGGCCCGCGCACCGACGCGAGCGCCACGCCCGCGATCCTCGACGCCTGGCCGAGCCAGGCCCGCCGCTAGCGTCTCCGGCGTGGAAGCGGTGGTCGCGCTCTTCTGGGCCTCGGCGGCCCTGCTCGCGTGGACCCACGCCGCCTACCCGCTCGCGGCGGTCGCGGCGTCGAAGGTGCGGCGCCGCCGGCCGGCTCGAGCGCCCGGCGCGGGCGAGCACCTCCCCTCGGTCGCCGTCATCGTCGCCGCCCACGACGAGGAGGCGGTGATCGAGCGGCGCGTCGCCAACCTCCGGGCGCTCGACTACCCCGCCGATCGGCTCGAGGTCGTCGTCGCCTCCGACGCCTCGGGCGACCGCACCGAGGAGCTCGCCGCCGCCGCCGGGGCGCGCGTGATCCGCAACCCGCGCGGCGGCAAGGTCGCGGCGCAGGACCGCGCCGTCCGGGAGACCGACTCGGAGATCGTCGCCTTCTCGGACGCGAACGCGACCTGGGCCCCCGACGCGCTCCGCCGGCTCGTCGCCCCGTTCGCCGACCCCGCGGTCGCGTACGTCTGCGGCCGGCTCAGCCTCGAGGCGGCCGGCGGCTCGAACCGCGAGGGCCTCTACTGGCGCTACGAGCTCGCCCTGCGGGAGGCCGAGTCGCGGCTCGGTGGCGTGACCGGCGGCAACGGCGCGATCTACGCCGTGCGCCGCTCCGACTACGTCGAGGTCGACCCGCGCTTCGGCCACGACCTCTCGCTGCCGTACCTGCTCGTCCAGCGCGGCCGCCGCGCGCTCTACGAGCCGAGCGCGGTCGCGTTCGAGCGGCCGACCCCGACGAACGAGACCGAGTACCGGCGCAAGGTGCGGATGTTCGAGCACTGCTGGCTGATCGTCCTGCGCGGGAGGATGCTGCGCCGCCAGCCGCCGGCCTACCTCCTCCGGCTCGTCTCGCACCGCCACCTCCGCTACGCCTCCGGCCTCCTCCACCTCGTGCTGCTCGCGACGTCGATCGCGCTCGTCGCCGACGGCTGGATCTACCAGGCGGCGCTCGCGGCGCAGGTCGCGCTGCTCGCCGCCGCCGCCGCCGGCGTCGGCGTCGCCCGCTATTACGTCCTCGTGACGTGGGCGACGGTCGTCGCGCTCTGGAACCTCCTGCGCCGCGGCGTGCCGGCAACCTGGGACGCCGCCGAGGGCACGCGCTGAACCGGGCCCTCGACGTGGCGATCGCCGGCGCCGGGCTCGCGATCGCGAGCCCGCTGCTCGCGCTCGCCGCGATCGCGATCAAGCTCGCCGACGGCGGTCCCGTCCTCTACCGGCAGACCCGGGTCGGCAAGGACGGCGTCGACTTCGAGCTCTACAAGCTCCGGACGATGGTCGTCGGCGCCGAGCGGCTCGGGGCCGGCTGGGCGGTCGACGCCGGCGACCCGCGCATCACCCCGGTCGGCCGCGTCCTCCGCCGCCTCTCGCTCGACGAGCTGCCGCAGCTCTGGAACGTCGTGCGCGGCGACATGTCGATCGTCGGCCCGCGCCCGACGCTGCGCTACCAGGTGGAGCAGTACGACGAGCGTCAGCGCCGCCGGCTCGACGTCAAGCCCGGCATCACCGGCTGGGCCCAGATCCACGGCCGCGCCCGGCTCTCGTGGGCCGAGCGGATCGAGCTCGACCTCTGGTACGTGGAGCACCGCTCGCCCGCCGTCGACCTGAAGATCCTGCTGCGGACGCCGCTCGCGCTCTTCGGCGGCACCTACAAGGGCGAGAGCGGTGGCTGGCGCGACCGCTAGCCGGCGCGCCCTCGTCGCGATCTGCGCGGCGAGCGTCGCGCTCGGGCTCGCGAACGTCCTCCGCTACCAGCCCGGCGCCGGCTACGACGCGACCGACCACATGGCCTACGCCGACGGGCTCGTCCCCGGCGGGCACTTCCCCCACGGCACCGGCGAGTACTACACGCCCCCCGGCTTCTACGCGCTCGCGGGCGCCGCCGACTGGGTCGCGCGCCGGCTCGGCGTCAGCTTCTACGCCGGCTACCGCGCCGGCATGGCGCTGAACGTCCTCTTCCTGCTCGCCACGGTCGTCCTCGTCTGGAAGCTCGCGCAGGAGCTCTGGCCGGGACGCGACCGGCTCGCCCTCGCTGCCGCCGCGTTCGTCGCGTTCCTCCCGGCGAGCGTGAAGGCCGAGGCGATGTTCCACCCCGAGATGCTGTCGCTCGCGGCCTGCACGCTCGCGCTCTGGCTCTGCGCCCGCACCTTCCGCGACCACCGCTACGCGCCGGCGCTCGGCGTCGCGCTCGGGCTCGCCCAGCTCACGCGCGCGTTCGCGCTCTGGACCGTGTTCGTCGTCCTCGTCGCCCTCGCCGCCGGCCGGCGCTGGCGCGAGCTCGCGGTCGCGCTCGTGCTCGCCGCCGCGGTCCCGGCGCCCTGGTACGTCCACCAGGCGGTCGAGTACCGCGGCAACCCGGTCTTCCCGCGGCCGGCGACCCAGCTCGCGCACACCGCGAGCGGGACGGTGAAGCCGCTCTGGGCCCGCCGGCCCGCCCGCTTCTACCTCGACCCCGGCCTCCCGGCCGTCGTCTCGACGCCCTACCAGGAGCACTTCGCGAACCTCGCCTGGCCGACCGCCTACGCCGAGCTCTGGGGCGACTACTTCGGCGTCTGGGTGTGGAACTGGACGAAGGCCTCGCCCCTCCCGCCGGCGCCGGTGCGCGCCGAGCTCGCCGCCCAGTCGGCCGCCGGCATCCTGCCCACCCTCCTCGCCGTCGCCGGCTGGGCCGCCGTCCTCGCCGCCGCGGTCCGCCGCCCCTTCCACCGTGGTACCACGGTGGAAGGGGCGCGGCGCGGGGCGCGGCTCGCGGTCGCGCTCCTGCCGCTCGTCGGCATCCTCGGCTGGCTCTACTTCGCCGTCTCCTACCCGACGCCGGTCGGGGACGTGCTCAAGGGCTCGTACATGCTCTCGACGGCGGCGGGCTGGGCGCTCGGCTTCGGCTACGCGCTCGAGCGGCTGCGCGGCCGGCTCGCGACCGCGGCGCTCGCGGCGCTCAGCGCCGGCCTGCTCCTGCAGGTGCCGTTCCTGCTCGGTCTCCGCTGGTGAGCATGTCGACGAGGAACGGGTCGAGCCCGGGGCGGGCCTCCCAGCCGAGCTCCGCCTGGGCGCGCGAGGGGTCGGCGGCGATCGCGCGCGGGTCGGCCGGGCGGATGAACGCCGGGTCGACGACGACGGCCCGCCGGCCGGAGTCGGCGAAGACGGCATGCCAGGCGGTCGGGTCGTCGCCCTCGAGGCGCCACTCGAGCTCGAAGCCGCCGAGCGCGAACGCGCGGTCGACGAGCTCCCACACGTGGTGGAGCCGGCCGGTGCCGAGCACGTAGTCGCCGTTCCCGGCCCGGAGGATCGCGACCATCCCGTCGACGTAGTCGGGCGCGAAGCCCCAGTCGCGCTGCACCTTCAGGTTGCCGAGCGCGAGCGGGCCGTCCGCCGTCCCCGCGCGCAGCGCGAGCACGTGGTCGACCACCTTGCGCGACAGGAACTGCGGCCCGCGCCGGTGCGACTCGTGGTTGAAGAGGATCCCGCAGGCGATCGCGAGGCCGTACGACTCGCGGTAGCTGCGGCAGAGCATGTGCGCGGCGGCCTTCGCGGCCGCGTACGGGCTCTGCGGGTTCAGCGCCGCCGTCTCGTCGTGGACGACGTCGCCCCCCGCCACCGAGCCGAACATCTCGCCGGACGAGGCCTGGTAGAAGCGGGTCTTCGGGCTGTCGTTTCGGATCGCGTCGAGCAGGTGGACGACGACGTGCGCGTTCGACTCCCACGTCGCCTGCGGGTCGGCGAACGACGCCGCGACGCTGCTCTCGCCGGCGAGGTTGTAGATCTCCGCCGGGCGCACGTCGCCGACGAGCGCGCGCAGCGGTCCCGGCTCGCGCAGGTCGCGCCGGACGATCCGCAGGCGCGGGTGCGAGCCGAACGCGGCCTCCGCCGCGGCGACGTCGCGCACCGCCGCGTAGACCGTCCAGCCCTCCGCGAGCAGCTTGCGGACGAGGTACCAGCCGTCTTGACCCGTCGCGCCCGTGACGACCGCCGTCCGCTCCTCCATCCGTGCAGCCTAGTACGGTGCCAGAGCGACGGCTCTGGTAGCGTCGCCTCGGCCGGGGCTACCCTCCTCGCGATGGCGGTCGTCCTCTTCACCTGCGCCGGGCAGCGCGTCGACATCGTCACCGCCTTCGCGCGGGCGGGCGCGACGACGCTCGCCGTCGACATCGACGCGCTCGCGCCCGCGCTCTACGCCGCCGACCGGCGCGCGCTCGTGCCGGCGGTCTCCGACCCCGGCTACGTCGACGCGCTGCGCGAGCTCGTGGACGAGCACGACGTCCGGCTCGTCGTCCCGCTCGCCGACCTCGACCACCTCGTGCTGGCGGAGAACCGCGACCGGCTCGGCGCGCTCCTCCTCCTGCCGGGGCCGGAGACGATCCGCCTCTGCGAGGACAAGTACGCCGCGCACCTCTTCTTCGCCGGCCACGGGATCGCGACCCCGCCGACGTGGCTTCCGGCCGAGGTTCCCGGCGACGTCCGCTTCCCGGTGCTCGTCAAGCCTCGCCGCGGCTTCGGCTCGCGCCACATCCACCGGGCGGCGACCCGCGAGGAGCTCGACTTCTTCCTCCGCTACACGCGGGAGGAGTCGATGGTGCAGCAGGTTTGCGAGGGCGAGGAGTTCTCGATCGACGTCCTCTGCGACACCGAGGGGCGCTGCCTGAACGCGATCCCGCGGACGATGATCGAGTCGAAGGGAGGCGAGTCGATCAAGGGGATGACGATCAAGGACGCGGAGCTGATCGAGCACGGGCGGCGCGTCGCGGAGGCGCTCGGGATCGTCGGCCCGGCGAACGTCCAGTGCTTCCGGGAGCCGGACGGGTCGCTGCCCGTCACCGACGTCAACCCGCGCTTCGGCGGCGGCTTCCCGCTCCCGACCGCCGCCGGCTCGCGCTACCCCGAGCTCGCGCTCGCCCTCGCCGCCGGCGAGCGGCCGGCGCCGCGGCTCGGCGCCTTCCGCGAGGGCGTGGTGATGACGCGCTTCTTCTCGCAGGTGATCCTGAAGGACGCGGGCGGCAGGCTCGAGCCCGCCGAGGAGCGGATCGCCGAGCAGGCGTGAGGCGCCGCGCGCTGATCGCAGGCGCCGCGCTCGTCCTCGCCGCGCTCGCCGCGGCCGGCGGCTACGTCCTCTACCTCCGCCACGCCTCGCGGAACATCCGCGGCTCCTCGACGGTCGAGTTCACGCCGTCGCCGTCGCCGCCGCCGGCGCCGAGGGAGCCCGGCGCCGTCTGGCCGATGTACGGCCGCGACCCGCAGCGGCTCCGGGTCGCGACCGGGATCGCGCTCGCGCCGCCGTTCCGCCGGGTCTGGACGTTCCGCGCCCGCAGCCTCGTCGAGTTCCCGCCGGCGGTCGCGTACGGCCGCCTCTACTTCGCGAACAACGCGGGCGTCCTCTACGCGATCAGCACGAAGACTGGCCGGCGCGCGTGGACGTTCGACTCGCACCGCTGCCAGGCGATGTCGCCGGCCGTCGACCGCCGGACGGTGTACGCGACGTTCCTCAACCGGCCGCCGTGCAACGCGAGCGGGGGCGGCCTGGACGGCGAGCTCGTCGCGCTGTGGGCGGGCTCGGGGAAGGTGCGGTGGCGGCGGCGGATCGGCCCGTCGGAGTCCTCGCCGCTCGTCGTCCGCGGCACCGTCTACGTCGGCGACTGGGACGGGGACGTCTCCGCCTACTCGGCCGCGACCGGCCGGCGCTGGTGGACCTTCAGGGCCGACGGCAAGGTGAAGGACGGGCTGGCGGCGGCCGGCAGCCGCCTCTACTTCGGCGACTACGCCGGACACGTCTACGCGCTCGACGCGCGCACCGGCCGGCTCATCTGGAAGGCGGACGCACAGCCGCGCCTCGGCGGCACCGGCACGTTCTACGCCACGCCCGCCGTCGCCTACGACCGGGTCTACATCGGCGCGACCGACGGCAAGATGTACTCCTTCGGCGCGACCACGGGGAAGCTCCGCTGGTCGCGCTCCACCGGCGGCTACGTGTACTCCTCGGCGGCCGTCTGGCGCGGGCGCGTCTACGCCGGCTCCTACGACGGCGGCTTCTACTGCTTCGACGCCGCCACGGGCGACGTCCTCTGGCGGTTCGCGGCCAACGGGCCGATCTCCGGCTCGCCGACCGTCGTCGCGGGCCGCGTCTACTTCGCGACCCTGCGCGGGGAGACCTACGCGCTCGACGCGCGCACCGGCCGCGTGCTCTGGCGCTTCCCGGACGGCAAGTACTCGCCGGTCGTCGCCGACGCCTCGCACCTCTACCTCGTCGGCTACGCCCGGGTCTACGGCCTCGTCGAGCGCCGCGGCCGCCACCGGGCCGGCTGAGGCTCCGGCCCGAGCGTCTACGCTGCCTCGATGCGCTACCTCGTGACCGGCGCGGCCGGCTTCATCGGCTCCCACCTCGCCGAGGCGCTCGCGGCGGCGGGCCACGCGGTCGTCGGGCTCGACTGCTTCACCGACTACTACGACCCGGCGCTGAAGGAGGAGAACGCGCGCGGCCTCGACGTCCGCCGCCTCGACCTGGCGGCGGACGAGCTCGACCTCGCCGGGTTCGACGGCGTCTTCCACCTCGCCGGCCAGCCGGGCGTGCGCAGCTTCGGCGGCGTCTTCCCCCTCTACCTGCGGCGGAACGTGCTCGCGACGCAGCGCCTCTTCGAGGCCGCCGCCGCGGCCGGCGTTCGCGTCGTCTTCTCCTCCTCCTCGTCGGTGTACGGGGCCGCCGAGCGCTACCCGACGCCCGAGGACACCGCCTGCCGACCGCTGTCCCCCTACGGGATCACGAAGCTCGCCTGCGAGCACCTCGCCGACGCGTACGCGCGCGAGTTCGGGCTCGACTGCGTCGTCCTCCGCTACTTCAACGCGTTCGGGCCCCGCCAGCGGCCGGACATGGCGTTCGCCCGAATCGTCCGGGCGCTCGCGGAGGGGACGCCGTTCACGCTGTTCGGCGACGGCGAGCAGTCGCGCGGCTGGACGTACGTCGCCGACGTCGTCGACGCCACCGTGCTCGCGATGGAGCGGGGCTCCGGCACCTACAACGTCGGCGGTGCGGTCGAGGCGTCGATGAACGAGACGATCGCGCTGCTCGAGCGGATCTCCGGGCGGACGCTCGAGGTCGTCCGCGTCGAGGCCGTGCCGGGCGACCAGCGCCGGACGAGCGCCGACACGAGCCGGATCCGCGCCGACCTCGGCTGGTCGCCTCGGGTCGGCCTCGAGGACGGCCTGCGCAGCCAGTGGGCGTGGGCGTCGACTAGGGTTGCCGCGAGATGAGCACCGCGGACCTCGGCGCAGAGCGCGAGATCGACCTCTCCCGCTGGAAGCAGGCGGCGGTCGAGCGGTGGTGGGTCGTCGTCGGCGGCCTCGTCGCCGGCGCGGTCGTCGGCTACCTGCTCGCCCTCTCCGGCGGCAGCGTCTACGAGGCGTCCGCGCTCGTCGCGCCGGGCCAGGCGTTCTCGGCGAACGGCTCGCCGGTGCTCACCTACCAGTCGAGCCCGCGCGGGATCCAGGCGATCGTGACCGGCGAGAGCGCGATCGAGCGCGCCGCCGCCGCCGCGCACATGCCGGTCTCCGAGCTGCGCGGGCACGTCACCACGTCGACGGTGTCGACCGGCGCGAGCGCCTCGACCGCGGCGCGCGGGTCGAACCTGATCCAGATCACCGTGCAGGCACAGAAGAAGAAGTGGGCCGAGGACGCGGCGAACGCCCTCCTCGGGGTCGTCGTCACCGACACCGAAGGGCAGTACGTCAAGAAGTCGATCGCGATCTACAACAGCAAGATCGCGAGCTACAACGCGCAGCTCGACTCGCTCCAGAACCTGATCCAGACCTACAACCACACGCTCTCGACCCAGCATCTCGACTTCCTGACGAAGCTGATCCTCGTCACGCAGCTCGACGCCGCGATCGCCCGCCAGGGGAACTTGAACGACAAGCTGACCGCGACCCAGCAGCAGCTCACGCTCGCGCAGAACATCGAGATCGCCCAGCCGATCGAGCGCGCCGCGGCCTTCAAGACGACCGCACGCTCGCGGCGGAACTCGACCCTCGTCGGCGGCCTGATCGGGGTGATCGCCGGGTTCGTGCTCGCGGTCGTGCTCGACGTGCGGTCGCGGCGCGCGGCGCCGTAGCGGCGTGCGCGTCAGCTTCCTCGTGCCCGCCCACAACGAGGCGGCGACGATCGGCGAGGTGCTCGACCGGATCGCCTCGCTCGGCCTCGACGCGCAGGTGGTGGTGGTCGACGACGGCTCCACCGACGACACGGCGGCGATCGCCGAGGCGAAGGGCGCGACCGTCGTCCGGCAGGCGAACGCCGGCAAGGGGGCGGCGATCCGCGCGGCGATCGCGCGGATGGACGGCGAGATCGCGGTGATCCAGGACGCCGACATGGAGTACGACCCGGTGGAGGTGCCGCGGCTGATCGAGCCGATCGAGCGCGGCGTCGCCGACGTCGTCTACGGGTCGCGGCTCCGCGGCGGCGGCGCGCAGCGCGCGTACCTCTTCTGGCACCTCGTCGGCAACCGGTTCCTCTCGTTGCTGACCGGGGTGCTCTACAACACGACCCTCTCCGATATGGAGACGGGCTACAAGGCCTTCCGCGCCGACGTGCTCCGCTCGCTCGAGCTGCGCGAGGACGGCTTCGGGATCGAGCCCGAGCTCACCGGCCAGATCTGCAAACGGGGCCTGCGCGTCTACGAGCTCCCGATCTCCTACTACGGCCGCACCTACGCCGAGGGCAAGCAGATCACCTGGCGGGACGGGCTGCGCGCGATCTGGGTCCTGCTGCGCGTCCGGTTCGGCGCCTGAGGGTTAAGCGGCGGCGCCGCTGGGAGGCCTCGCGCGCGAGGTGCCTCACCCGCCCGGCGGTCGCGACGCGCGTCGAGGGAGGAGGCTCGGGCCCCGGTAGACGTCCACCTTCAGCTTGCGGAAGGCGAACAGGGACATCTGCAGCAGCAGCCAGCCGTGCCGGAAGCGGGAGATCTTCGTCCGCCCGTAGGTGCGCGCGCGGTAGCGGACCGGCAGGTCGACGATCTTCAGGTTCAGCCGCGCCGCGCCGAGCAGCAGGTCGAAGTCGCCGAACGGGTCGAAGTCGCCGAAGTAGGAGCGCCCGGCGGCGATCTGCTCGTAGTGGCGCCGCTCGATCGCCTTCGTCCCGCAGAGCGTGTCCTTCACCGTCTGGTCGAGCAGGGCGCTGAACACGAGCGAGAACGCCTTGTTGCCGGCGATGTTCAGGTACCGCATCGCTCCCGGCTCGAGCCCGTACACGAGCCGCGAGCCGTTCACGAGCTCCGCCCGGCCGGTCTCGATCGCCTCCAGGAAGGCGGGCAGCTCGCTCGGGGCGACGGTGAGGTCGGCGTCGAGGACCATCAGCACGTCGTTTCGGGCGTGCGCGAACCCGAGCCGCACCGCGTCGCCCTTCCCGTGCCCTTCCTGCTCGACGTAGACGATGCGCCGCTCCGGATGGCGCTCGATCTGGCGCAGGATCTCCTCGCGCGTCCCGTCGGTCGAGTGGCCCTCGACGAAGATCAGCTCGCACGCGGTGCCGAAGACCGGCGTCTCCTCGACGATCCGCTCGATCATCCCGCGCTCGTCCCTCGCCGGGCAGACGACGGACACGCTCAGCCGCCGCCGCTCCCCCTGCGGCGCGAGCCGGGCGACGATCCACCACGAGAGGCAGAGCTGGCGCAGCCCGACCAGGTTCGCGAGCACGCCGTTCACGAGCGCGGAGAGGAACGGGACCCGGAGCGGCAGCAGGATCCGGCGCGTCTTCGTCACCGTCTCGAAGCCGGCGAGCCGGAGCAGCGCCTCGACGTCCGACTGGGCGACCCAGTTGCGCGCGGGCAGGCGCGTCTTCAGGCGCGCGAGCTCGAGCAGGCGCAGCACCGGGCGCCAGAGCTGGCTGTAGGAGTGCACGACGACGCGGGTGTCGGGGGTCGAGTGGCGGGCGACGTTGTGGAAGAGGCGGAGCAGGTCGTCGACGAACGGCACGAGATCGGAGAGGAGCACGTAGTCGAAGCGCTCGCCGAGCTCGACCGACTCCCCGGCGGCGACCTCGAAGCGGAGCTCGGGATGCCGCCGCCGCGCGAGCGCGACCATCCCCGGGCTGACGTCGACGCCGACCCCGCGCGCCGGCCGGAGCGACGCGAGCAAGGCGCCGTCGCCGCTCCCGATCTCGAGCACCGTCCGCCCCGGCGGCACGATCGCCCGGTGCACCGCCTCCACCAGGCGGTGGTAGCCGCGGCTCGTCGGCGGCCGACGGACGCGCCCCTCGGCGAGCGCGTCGAAGGCGCGCGCGATCTCCGCGTACGGGTCGCTCACCGTCGCGGGCAGCCGGGGCCGACCGGGCCGTCGAGGGAGTAGAGCAGGACGCCGCCGACCGCGCGGCGGGCGGCGATCCGGTCGAGCGCGGGCGCCCAGATCCGCCGCTCGCGGGGGTCGACGATCGCGTCGGTGACGCCGAAGCGGCGGGCGTAGGCGCGGAGCAGCGCCGGCTGGTCGCGCACCGGCAGGTAGCCGACCGCGATCTGGGCGACCGAGCGCGGGTGGAGGAACGCGCTCGGGGGCGAGGTCTGCAGCCGGCCGCCCGCCAGCCGGAAGCGGAAGGCGTCCGCCACCTGCCAGAGCATCGCCTGGCCGCCGCTCCCGATCGGCTCCGGCAGCACGTTCGCGTTCGGCGGCAGGCAGGGGCGGTAGCGCGCCTGCGTGAAGAACGCGGGGAGCTCGTAGGTCGTTCGCCACACGGTCGGGTTCGGGACGAGGACGAGCGCCGCGAGCCCGGCGAGGCTCCAGGCCGCCGGGCCGCGGGCGCGCGCCGCCCAGAGCGCGGCCGCGACCGCGGCGGCGAGCCAGAGGTAGAGGACGAAGCGCACCGGGAGCGTGTTGTCGAGCACCGGCAGGTGATGCTGCCCGATCTGCTCGTGGCCGAAGATCGTCGGCAGCGGCAGGAGGTCGTGGCCCGCGACGGTGAGCTCCGGGCCGAGCGCGGCGTAGAGGGCGAGCAGGAGGCAGGCGACGAGGAACCGCGCGCCGCCGCTCCGCCGCCGCTGCCAGGCGTAGAGGGCGACGACGGCGAGGAGCGGCGGCCCGAGGAACGCGCCCTGCTCGGTCTCGTTCGCCGCGAAGCGCGACGCGAGCGTCTGGGCCCAGCCGGCGCCGACCGCCTCGACGTGGGTCGGCAGGACGAGGTTCGCGAGGTCGGCGCGGAACTCCCCGGGCGGCTGGAACCCCGCCCGGCGCAGGTCGGTGAGCGCGTAGTAGAGGATCGGCGCGGCGAGGAGCGCGGCGAGCGCGTAGGCGGCGACCACCGGCTGGACGGCGGCGAGGAGCCGGGTGCGGCGCTCGGGCAGGAGGAGGAGCGCGAGCAGGAGGCCGCCGGCGAGCGCGACGGTCAGCGAGAACGCGACCTCGAGCGCGAGGTAGAGCTGGAGGCCGAGCACGAGCCCGAGCAGGAGCGCGAGCCGGCGGCGGGAGAGCTCGCCGTCCAGGTAGCGGAGGAGGAGGAGCGCGACGAGCGGGAGGCAGAAGACGGCCGTGAGCTGCGGCTGGCCGGCCATGTGCGCGAGCACGTAGCTCGAGAACCCGAACAGGTAGCCGCCGAGCAGCGACGGCAGGTCCCGGCCGGTCAGCCGGCGGCAGAGCAGGAACGCGGTCCACGCCGCGAGCGCGGGGAGGAGGACGGCCGCGGCGTTGTACGCGGTCACCGCGCCGAGCGCGAGCGTCACCGGCGCGAGCGCGACCGCGAGCGCCGGCAGGGTGTTCGCCCAGACGAGGTCGACGCCGTGCGGCGCCCAGACGACGTGGGTGACGAGCGGGTTCAGCCCGTGCGCGAGCGCGTGCGGCCACCACGCGAACGACCAGATCGGGATCTGCGGGTCGTTCGGCTCGCCGATGTACTGGCGCCCGGGCTCGAGCAGCAGGCGGAGGCCGAAGAGGAGGAACGAGAGGACGGCGTAGCCGGAGAGCACCTCGAGGCGGAGGGAGCGCACGGGCGCCCACTATAGGGTTGGCCTCTCAGTGAGGGACCGGACGACGCTCGTCGCGACGGCGCTCTACCTGCTCGCCTGCGCCGTCGCCTACGGCGGGCTCGTGAGCCACGCGTACCCGGGCGACGCGGGCACGTACGCCGTCTACGGCCGGGCGCTCGTCCTCGACGGCCGGGTCCCCTACCGCGACTTCTACGACGAGTACCCGCCCGGCTCGGTGCCCGTGTTCGCGCTGCCGGCGCTCCTCTGGAACGCGCACTACATCCTCACCTTCAAGCTGCTCATGACCGCCTGCGGCGCCGGCTTCGTCGCCTGCGCGGCCTGGACGCGGCGCCGGCTCGCCCTCAGCCCGCTCCGGCTCGTGCCGGTCGCGGCGGCGCCGGTCCTCCTCGGTCCGGTGTTCCTCAACCGCTACGACCCGGTGCCCGCGCTCGCGACGGCGCTCGCGCTCGTCGCCCTCCTCCGCCGGCGCGACCGGAGCGCGGGGGCGCTCCTCGGCCTCGGTGCCGCGCTGAAGGTCTACCCGCTCGCGCTCGCGCTCCCCGCCGCCCGGCGCGTCCGCTCGCGGGCCGGCGCGGCCGCCGCGCTCGCCGCCGCGGTCGCCGTCACCTGCCTCCCGTTCGTCGCGCTCGCGCCGGGCGGGGTCGGCTTCAGCCTGAAGACGCAGCTCGAGCGGCACCTGCAGATCGAGAGCCTCGGCGCGTCGGTCCTGCTCGCGCTCTCGAAGCTCGGGATCCACCACGTCGGCTACGTCAGCCGCTCGTCGATCGACGTCGGCGGCGGGCTCGCGAGCGCAGTCGGCGCGGCGAGCGTCGCGCTCTCGGTCGCGCTCGTCCTCCTCGCCGTCCGGGCGTACCTCGCCGGGCCGGACGACGACGCCCGTCTCGTCACCGCCTTCGCCGCCTGCACGACGGCCGTGGTCGCGTTCGGCAAGGTGCTCTCGCCGCAGTACCTCACCTGGCTCGTGCCGCTCGTCCCGCTCGCCGCCGGACGGAAGGGCCGCGCCGCCGCCGCCGCCTTCCTGCTCGCGCTCGCGCTCACCCAGCCGGAGTACATCGTCGACAAGTGGGGCCTGCGCCACCAGAACTGGACGGTCTGGGCGCTGCTCGGACGAAACGCCGCCCTCGTCCTCGCCTTCGTCTTCTGCCTCCTGCAGCTCCGGGAGCGGCGGGCCGCGTGAGCCTCGTGTTCGTGACGCAGGCGGTCGACCCGGAGGACCCGGTGCTCGGGGCGACGGTGGCGCAGGTGCGCGCCCTCGCCGCCCGCGTCGACCGGCTCGCCGTCCTCGCCCGCCGGATCGCGCCGGAGGCGCTGCCCGCGAACTGCGTCGCGCGCAGCTTCGCGGCGCCGACGCAGGCGCTCCGGGGGGCGCGCTTCCTCGCAGCGCTCGCCCCCGAGCTCGCCCGTCGCCCGCTCGCGGTCGTCGTGCACATGTCGCCGATCTACCTGCTCCTGGCCGAGCCGCTCGCGCGCCCGCTCCGCGTGCCGCTCCTCCTCTGGTTCACCCAGCAGGGCGCGCGGCGCCGGCGGCTGCGCGCCGCCGAGCGCGCCGCCGCGGCCATCCTCACCGTCGACGCCCGCAGCGTCCCGCTCCGCTCGACGAAGGTGCGCGCGATCGGCCACGGGATCGACCTCGCCGCCTTCCCCTGCGGCCGGGAGCGACGGCCGCCGCTGCGCGCCCTGGTCGGGCTCGGGCGCTACGCGCCGGTGAAGGGCTGGGAGACCGCCCTCCGGGCGCTCGCACGGCTCCCGGAGGCGCGGCTCGAGCTGCACGGGCCGGTGCTGACCGAGCGCGACCGCGCCCACCTGCCGGCGCTCCAAGCGCTCGCCCGGAAGCTCGGGGTCGCCGACCGGGTGCAGTTCGGCGGGCCGGTGCCCTACCGCGAGGTGCCGGCGCTCCTCGCCGCCGCCGACGCGCTCGTCGACGCGACCGCCGGGAACGCCGCCGACAAGGTCGTCTTCGAGGCCTGCGCGGCCTGCCTGCCCGCGTTCTGCGCCTCGCCGGTCTTCGACCGCCTCCTGCCGGAGGCGCTCCGCTTCCCGGCCGGGGACGCCGACGCGCTCGCCGCGCGGATCCGCGCCTACCCCGGCGGGGACGGCGCCGCGCTGCGGGCGCGCGTCGCCGCTGAGCACTCGGTCGAGCACTGGGCCGACGCCGTCCTCGCGGCCGCCCGCCGGGCGCGGGGGCGATAATGGCGCCGGTGCGGTCGACGCTCTGGCAGCAGCGGGCCCGCCTGACCGTCGCCGGGCTCGCGGGCGCGTACTTCGCGCTCCTGCTCTCGCTCGGCGGCCACGCCCGCTGGACGAGGCTCGGCGTCCCGAACGACGCCCGCTGGTTCGACGACCTGCGCAACGTCACCTCGGCGTGGGAGTGCACGCGCCGGGGTATCCCGGTGCTGCCGACGAACCCGTGCGACCCGGACGGCGCGCGGCCCGCGAACTACCCGCGGCTGTGGCTGCTCCCCTCCCACCTCGGGCTCGGGCAGGGCGACACCTTCGCGCTCGGGTGGGCCGTGCTCGCCCTCTTCCTCGTCGCCGCGGTGCTCGTCGTGCCGACGGGGGCGCGGGTCTGGACGGGCGTGCTCCACGCGCTCGCCCTCTGCTCGGCGGCGGCGATGCTCGGCGTCGAGCGCGGCAACGTCGACCTGGCGCTGTTCGCGCTCGTCGTGGCGGCGGTGCTCGTCGCCCAGGGCGGGGTGCGCCGGCTCGCGGCGTCGGGGGCGCTCGTCCTGCTCGCGGCCGCGCTGAAGCTGTTCCCGATCTTCGCCGTCGGGTTCGTCCTCCGGCGCGGCACCCGGGCCGCCCTCGCCGTCGCGGCCGCGGTCGTGCTCGCGTTCGCCGCGTACCTCGCGGCGATCCACCGCGAGCTCGCGCAGATCCTCGCGGCGCTGCCGCAACCGGACTCCTACGCCTTCGGCCTGCGCCGGCTCTCGGAGTGGATCGGCGCCGCCACCGGCGACGAGCGCCACGCGGCGCTCGTCGGCTGGGACGTGCTCGTCGCCGCGCTCGTCGCCGCGGTCGCGGCGGGGCTCGCGCGGGCGCGCCGCCGGGGCCCCGCCGGCGCCACCGCGCAGCGGGACCTCGACTTCTTCTTCGCGGGCGCGTGCGTGTACGCCGGCTCCTACGTCGCCGGGCGGAACTACGACTACCGGCTCGTCTTCCTGCTCCTGTGCGTGCCGCAGCTCGCCCGCTGGCTCGGCGCCCGGTCGGCGCTCGCCGCCGTCGCCGTCGCCGGCCTGCTCGGGGCGATGTGGCTCGACGGCTACTACGACTCGGCCACCGTGCGCGGCTGGCTCGACGCCTGGAGCCGCTGGACCGCGGCCGGCGCGGCCGCGCAGCCGCTGCCGCTCGCGGTCGTGGCGCAGGCCCTCCTGTTCGCCTCGCTCGCGTGCCTCGCCGCGCTCTCGGCCCGGCGGCCGCTCCGGACCTGAGCCTGCGCGCCCCGCTCGCGCGCCACCGCGCCCGCCTCCTCGTCGTCGCGGCGCTCGGCGGCTACTTCGGGCTCGTCGCCGGCCTCGGCGGGTACGCGCGCTGGGGACGGATCGGCGTCTCGAGCAGCAGCTTCTGGTTCGGCGACCTCGCGAGCGTCACGAGCGCCTGGGAGTGCGCGCGCCGGGGCGTCCCGGTCGTGCCGGCCAACCCGTGCGACCCGTTCGGCCGGCCGGCGAACTACCCGCGGCTCTGGCTGCTCCCCGCCCACCTCGGGCTCGGGCAGGGCGACACCTTCGCGCTCGGGCTCGCGCTCGCCGGCGTCTACCTCCTCGCGGCGGTGCTCGTCGTCCCCGCCGGGGAGCGGCTGCTCGGCGGCGCGCTCTACGCGGCCGCGCTCTGCTCGCCGGCGGCGATGCTCGGCGTCGAGCGCGGGAACGTCGACCTGACGCTGTTCGCGCTCGTCGTCGCCGCCGTCGGCCTCGCCGGGCGCCGGCGGCTCGTCGCCTCCGCGCTCTGCCTCCTCGTCGCGGCGCTGCTGAAGCTGTTCCCGGTCTTCGGCGTCGGCTACCTCCTGCGCCGCGCCCGCCGCCTCGGGGCGGCCGTCCTCGCCGCCTTCGCGGCCTACGCGCTCGCGCTCGAGCGCGAGCTGCGGCAGGTGGTGAGCGCCGTGCCCCAGGGCGACCGCTTCTCCTACGGGATCCGCCGCGTCTCCGAGTGGGTCGGCGCGCACACCTGGAGCGGCTCGCTCCGGGCCTGGGACGCGGTGCTCGTCGTCGCGGCCCTCGTCGTGGCGCTCGCCGGCGCCCGCCGGGTCGCGGTCGCCACCGACGCGCCGCGCGAGCTCGACCTCTTCCTCGCCGGGGCGGGCATCTACGTCTGCACCTACGCGCTCGCGCGCAACTTCGACTACCGGCTCGCGTTCCTCGTCCTCTGCGTCCCGCAGCTCGTCCGCTGGGCGCGGCAGGGGTCGAGGCTCGCGGCGGTCGCGATCGCGGCCGCGCTCGGGGCGCTGTGGCTCGACGAGTGGTCGCCGCTCGCGAGCCCGGCGCCGCCGGTGCTCGCGCAGCTCGTCCTCTTCGGCGCGCTCCTCACCCTGCTCGCCGGCCTGCTCCGGGCGGCGGCGCGATGAGGCGCCCCGCGACTCGCCCCGGCGCGCCGCGCTGGGTCGCGCTGCTCGCGCTCGTCGCGGTCGCGGGCGTCGTCCTGCGGGTCTGGATCTACCGCTCGGTGCTCGGCGTGCCGAACTCCGACGAGGCGGTGGTCGGGCTGATGGTGCTGCACGCGCTGCGGGGGGACGTGTCGATGTTCTTCTGGGGCTCGCCGTACGGCGGGCCGCAGGAGGTGCTCCTCTCGGTCCCGTTCTTCTGGGTGCTCGGCAGCGGCTACCTCGCCCTTCGCCTCGTGCCGATCCTGCTGAACGCCCTCGCCTGCCTCCTGGTGTTCCGGGTCGGCCGGCGGACGGTCGGGGAGCCGGCGGCGCGGACGGCGGCGGCGCTCCTCTGGCTCTGGCCGCCGTTCAACCTGTTCCAGCTCACCCAGCAGCAGAGCTTCTACGCCGCCAACGTCGTCTACTGCGCCCTCGTCCTGCTGCTCGCCCTGCGGCTCGCCGAGCGCCCGTCGCCGCTCCGGGCGGCGCTCCTCGGCTTCACGATCGGGTTCGGCTTCTGGGAGACGCCGCAGATCGTCCCGATCGCGGCGCCGGCGGTCTGCTGGTGCGTCTGGCGGGAGCGGGCCGTGCTCCGCCACGCGCTGCCGGGCGCGGCCGCGACCGTCGCCGGCGCCTCTCCCTGGATCGTCTGGAACGCGCTGCACGGCTTTGCGTCGCTCGCGATCCACTCCGACGCGCACCTGTACCTCCGCAGCCTGCGCCTGTTCGCCTCGCCGATCCTGCCGATGACGCTCGGGCTGCGCACCCCGTTCACCCAGCAGCTCCTCGTCCCCTCCGCGGCCGCGATCTACCTCGTGTACGCCGGGCTGCTCGCGGCCTTCGCGCTCGGCGCCTACCGGACGCGGACGCGCCCGGCCTTCCTGCTCTTCGTCGTCGCCGCCCTCTTCCCGCTCGTCTACGCACTCGACCGGCGGACGACGTTCTTCACGAGCTGGCCGCAGTACACGGTGGTCGTCACCCCGGTCGTCGTCCTGCTCGTGGCGCAGGTCGCGACGCGCTACGGGCGCGCGGTGGCGGTGCTCGCGCTCGCGCTCGCGATCACGGCCGTCAGCATCCCGCGGATGATCGACTACTACCACGTGCCGCAGCCGGTGCCGCGCGCGCCGCGCGACCTGGCGCCGCTCGTCGCCGAGCTCGACCGGCTGGGCGTCCGGCGGGCCTTCGCCGACTACTGGATCGCCTACCTCGTCGACTTCGCGACGAAGGAGCGGATCGTCGCCGTCGAGCCCGGGCCGCACCCGCGCTACCGCCCCTACGAGCGCGCGGTCTCCTCGTCCCCCCACGGCTACGTGTTCTTCCGGAGGACCGCGCCGGCCCGGCTCGTCGCCGCCCTCGTCGGCCGCGGCTACGGACGCCACGAGGTCGGCCCGTTCCTCGTGCTCGCGCCTCCGCCGCGTGGCCGGCGCTAGGATGCGCCGGTGCCGACCTCGGTCGTGACCGGCGGCGCCGGCTTCCTCGGCTCGCACCTCTGCGAGTACCTGCTCGAGCGCGGCCACCGCGTCATCTGCGTCGACAACCTCGTCACGAGCTCGCTCGCGAACATCGACCACCTGCGCGGCGACGCGTTCGAGTTCGTCAACCACGACGTGACCGAGCACATCGCGATCGCCGAGCGCGTCGACTTCGTCTACCACTTCGCCGCCCTCGCGAGCCCGGTCGACTACCTGCGCATGCCGCTGCACTCGCTCAAGGTCGGCTCCTACGGCACGCACAACGCGCTCGGGCTCGCGAAGTGGAAGCGCGCGCGCTTCGTCCTCGCCTCGACGAGCGAGGTGTACGGGGACCCGCAGGAGCACCCGCAGCCCGAGACCTACTGGGGCCACGTCAACCCGATCGGCCCGCGCGGCGTCTACGACGAGGCGAAGCGCTACGCGGAGGCGCTGACGATGGCCTACCACAACCAGCAGGGCGTGGACACGGCGATCGTGCGGATCTTCAACACCTACGGCCCGCGGATGCGGCCGAACGACGGACGCGCGATCCCGACCTTCGTGCGCCAGGCGCTCGCGAGCAACCCGCTCACCGTCTACGGGGACGGGTCGCAGACGCGGAGCTTCTGCTACGTCGACGACCTGATCCGCGGCATCGTCTTGCTCGCCGAGAGCGGCGAGCACCTGCCCGTGAACCTGGGGAACCCGGACGAGCGCTCGCTGCTCGAGCTCGCCGAGACGGTGAAGCGCGTGACGGGCACGAGCAGCGAGATCGTCTTCGAGGCGCTGCCGGTCGACGACCCGCAGCAGCGCCGGCCCGACATCACGCGGGCGCGCCAGCTCCTCGGCTGGGAGCCGGAGGTCTCGCTCGAGGACGGGCTCGCCCGGCTCCTGCGGGCGCTCGGGCGGGAGCCGGCGGCGGCGAGCCCGTCGCGCTGAGGCGCGGCCCGCCCGCCCTCAGGAGGCGCGGGCGCCGGCCGCGCGACCGCCCGCAGCGGTGGCCGCGCTCGGCCGGGGCAGGCCCTTCGCCTCGAGCAGCTCGCGGTAGAGCGCGTCGACGTCGTCCACGAGCCGCGACACGCGGTAGCGGTCGATCGTCGCGCGCCGCGTCTCCTCCGGGA
>Ga0209810_1000732_pt1 | contig 63163 bp, 46 predicted proteins | sample Coa_R1_7_FD_187159 | JGI IMG/M metagenome (GOLD analysis project Ga0209810, IMG submission 187159) | Surface soil microbial communities from Centralia Pennsylvania, which are recovering from an underground coalmine fire - Coalmine... | ecosystem: Environmental > Terrestrial > Soil > Unclassified... | reverse complement strand
CACCAACCCCAACTACCGCAACGCCAATAACCCCGACTGGAAGTTCTTCGATAAGATCCCGCCAGCCACCTATGCGGCTATCGTGACGGCGATCTTATCCAACTGGTACGCCAAGTCGGTGGGCTACGCGGTGGCAGACTACGTCACGTATGGGGTCAACCCAAGCTATGTCATAAACACTAGCTCTCCCAACCCGGAAGGCAGCGATATGTGGGCGGATCAGATGTGGGTAGCGATCCCGGCCTGGCGCGGTCTAGGAGTAGACGGCACGCTTCTAAACAACCTGTGTGATTTCATGGCCAGCCTCTACCCCAACAACAACTGGGCCTCTCTCAAGCAGTAGGCATAGCGTCCCCTAAGAAGCGGGTACCCTTCCCGCAGAGGCGGACTGGGAAAGGCTCTGGCAGCCTCAGCCCTCCGGCTGGCAAAGCGCTCCGGTAGCGTGTTAGACGTCTAACAGGCTGCCGGAGCGCTTTGTAGGTTTGCAAAGTGCTTGCCAAAACACCCCCTTACCGCTATAATGAGCAAGCTTTTTCCAGGGAATATTTCCCGGCAGGGCCGTACATCTCATAGGCGCAAATGCAGGATTGGCATGAATCTTGCAGAGTATATCGTAATGCAACACATCCTGGTTATATGATTTCGAAACAGTGGGACTAAGGTAAAATGAACGACAGCGACGATTCCGAGGAAAAGCTGCAGTGAAGGTTGTCATTGTCATGCCCCTGGCGGAACAGCGCGGAGGCGCTGAGCTAGCATTATTACATCTAATGCAGAAGGGGCGCACCGGTAACATCTCATGGGTGGTCGTTTTCCTGGAGGATGGTCCAATGGTGGAGCAGGTGCGCGCCCTGGGGATAGACGCCTATGTCGTGCCAAGTGGCCGCATACGGCAGCCGCGCCGTTTTTGTTCCGCTATCGTCCGAATCGCCTCTCTGCTCCGCCGCGAGCAGGCCAGCCTTCTTTTTAGCTGGACGGGAAAAGCCCATCTCTATGGGGGTGCAGCGGCCTGGCTGGCACGTGTGCCTTCGCTGCGATTTCAACACGCAATCCCTTCCCAGAAGTTCTGGCTCGACCGGATGGCCACGCTGCTGCCGGCCAGGGTGATCCTTACCCCGTCCAAAACAACCCGGGAGGCACAGGCTGCTATCTGGCCGCGACGACCTATCCGCGTGGTTTATCCGGGGGTAGAATTGGATCGATTCGACCCTTCCTCGCTGCCATCGCCCGCCGAAGCCAGGCGCCAGCTCGGCTTACCCTCCACCGGACCGATCGTCGGCATCGTCGGCCGGCTTCAGCGCTGGAAGGGCATACACGTTCTCATCGAGGCCATGCCGGCCGTCCTTCAACAATATCCGGACGCGCATTGCGTGGTGGTCGGCGGCGCACACGACCTGGAAGCGGACTATCCTGCCTATCTGGAAGAACGAATTGCCGGCTTGCGCCTGAGCGACCGGGTCCTGCTCGCCGGCCTACAGCGAAACGTACAGGCATGGATGCAGGCTATGGACGTCATCGTGCATGCCTCCAAGAATGAGCCGTTTGGTATCGTTGTCCTCGAGGCCATGGCGCTCGGCAAGCCGGTCATTGCCGGCGACAGCGGGGGCCCGACCGAGATCATCACGCCCAACGTAAACGGCATGCTGACACCCTACGACGATTCGCAAGCGCTCGCACGCGCGATCCTGTGCTATCTGGATGCACCGGAGATCGCAGCCCGGCTCGGAACCGCGGCGAGACAACGGGCGCTCGAATTCTCTACCCGGCGTTTCGCCCAGAACATTATCCAGATCCTTTCCGAGATAGCACCGGCTTGCCGGCAAGCCGGTAATCGTCTGGTCACTCCCCATTAGCGCCGGGAGGCTCTTACGGAGGCTGCTTTGTGCGGCATTGCGGGTATTGTTTCGGACCAACCTCTTTCGAAGGAGCGCCTGGAGCGCAGCGCCGAGCGCATGCGTCATCGCGGGCCGGATGCGCAGGGCATCACCACGCAGGGAATCGCGTCCCTCGTATTTCGTCGCCTGGCCATCATCGATCTCTCGCCGGACGGCAACCAGCCGATGGCCAACGAGACCGGTACCCTCTGGGTCGTCTTCAACGGGGAGATCTACAACTTCCGTGAGCTGCGGCAAGAGCTGCAGGCCCACCATGCTTTCCACTCCAAGACGGACACGGAAGTGCTCCTGCACGGTTACGAAGAGTGGGGCTTTCAGGAACTTCTGCGCCGTATCGACGGCATGTTCGCCATCGCCCTCTGGGACAGCGCGCGCGGCGAGCTCTTCCTGGCGCGCGACCGGCTGGGCAAGAAGCCGCTCTACTATGCGGACCGGCCGGACTCGCTCGCCTTCGCCTCGACTCTGAACGCTCTGCTGGAACTGCTGCCCGAGACCCCGGACATCGATCCTCTCGCGCTCGATTCCTACCTGGTCTATCAGGCGGTCCCGGCCCCACAGACGATCTATCGCGGTATCCGCGCGCTGCCCCCCGCCCACTACGCCTACTGGCGTGAAGGCCAGCCGCTGGAGATCAAACGCTACTGGCGGCTATCCTACGCCGAAAAACAGCGCCGGTCCGAGCGGGAGCTGCTGGCGGATTTGGACAAGTTGGTGCGCGCCGCGGTCGAGCGACGGCTGCTCTCCGACGTCCCGCTCGGGGCGTTTCTTTCCGGCGGCGTCGATTCCAGCCTGATCGTGGCGGTCATGTCCGATCTGGGCGCCGGGCCGGTCGAGGCGGTGCATGTCGGCTTCGAGGAGGCAGAGTTCGACGAGCGCCCCTACGCGCGTGCGGTCGCCGAAAAGTGGGGAGCGCACCTACACGAGCACGTGATGCGGCCGGACGAGGTCCAGAACCTGCCGCAGATCGTCTGGCACTACGGGCAGCCGCTGGCCGACATCTCCATCGTGCCGACCTACGCGGTGGCCCGCGCCGCCAGGGAGCACGTGACCGTCATCCTGAACGGCGACGGCGGCGACGAGGCTTTTGCCGGCTACGCCCGCCCGATCGTGACGCGGGCGGCGGAGCAGACACGCGCCCTGGTTCCCCCCGCCCTGCAGGGAACGGCCGGCAGGCTGATCGGGCGCGCGGGCAAGCGCGGCCGGATGCTGGCCGGGGCGATCCAACAGAGCGCCGAGGCGGCTTTCAATTACGACCGGGGACTGCGCTCCGTCCGCTCCACGCTTTATACGCCTGGCTTCCTTGCCTGCCTGGAAGACGCCGATCCCGATGCGCACTATCGGCAGGTCTGGCGGGAGGCGGACGGCCCAACGGATACCGACCGCGCCCTGTACGGCGATCTGACCACTTATCTGCCGGACCAGTTGCTGGTGAAGATGGATGTGTCTACCATGGCCCACTCCCTGGAGGCACGCTCTCCGCTCCTGGACCGACAGCTTATCGAATACGCGGCCACGATCCCGGCCCAGCAGCTCACAGCCGGTTATCGGACCAAGCCTCTCTTAAAGCGCCTTGCGGAGCGCTATGTGCCGGCCCATGTCCTCCATCGCCGCAAGCGCGGCTTCGTGATGCCGGCCTCGCGCTGGCTGCGTGGAGAGCTGGCGCCGCACCTGCGCGCCTTGCTGGGCGCGCCGGCCATCGCCGAGCGCGGCCTCTTCCGGCCCGACGTGCTCTGCCATATGCTCGATGAGCACCAGAGCGGGCAGCGCGATTGGGGCGATCCCCTCTGGACGCTGATGGTCCTGGAGATCTGGTCCCGGCTCTTCGTAGACCGCACGCTCTCCAGGGAGGATCGGCTGGATGCGGTCTTATAGGGCGTTTTCGAGGTGAGCATGCGTGTCTTGATGACCGGCATGGACTGGTATCCCAACGAGCCGGGAGGGCTGAACCGGTATTTTTATGAAGAGGCGCAGGCCCTTGCGGCAGCCGGGATGACAGGCATGGCGCTTGTGTCCTACCTGGAGCCAGGACAGACCGGGCCGATGCCTCTGCGCGCCCTGGCCGAGCGTGGAGCGCCTCTTTCCCAGCGCATGCGCGGCGCGAGGCATCTCGCACGTGAAATCCTGAAGCAGGGAGTAGACGTCGCCAATTCGCACTTTGCGCCCTATGCTTATCCCTGGCTTCGGGACCTTCCCCGACAGGTCCCCCTCGTAGCGCACTTCCACGGGCCGTGGGCGGATGAGATGGCCGTCGAGAAGTTCGGCCTCGGAGGGCGCGCGCGCGCCCTGCTGGCCCGACGCATCGAGCGCGCTGTCTACCGCCGCGCCGACCGCATCGTGACTCTTTCCAAGGCGTTCCGGGACGTGGCTCATCGACGCTATGGGGTCCCGGTAGAGCGTATCCGTGTGATTCCCGGTGGCGTAGACCTGTCGCGCTATTTTGCCGCCCCGATCCGTCCGGAGGCGCGGGAGCGGTTGGGCTGGCCGCAGGACGCGCGTATCCTTCTCGCCGTGCGGCGCCTATGGCGCCGCATGGGCCTGGAAAACCTGATCGACGCCATGCAGAGCGTGCGCCGTACCCACCCGGACGCGCGGTTGTTGATTGGCGGGACAGGCCCCATTGCGGCAGAGCTGGCGGCCCGTATCCAGGAAAGAAGCCTCACCGAGCACGTCAAGCTGCTCGGCTTTATTCCCGAATCCGACCTGCCGCTCGCTTATGCCGCTGCCGACATCAGCATTGTGCCGACGATCGCGCTGGAGGGCTTCGGGCTCATCACCGTCGAGTCGCTGGCTGCCGGCACGCCCGTGCTCGGTACGCCGATAGGCGGTACCCCGGAGATTCTGGAAGGCCTGTGCCCTGATCTGATCTTTGCCTCCACGGATCCCACGGACCTGGCGGAACGCATCCATGCCGTGCTTTCCGGACAGGTCGCGTTGCCGGACAGAGCGGACTGCCGTCGTTACTGCACCCGTTATGGCTGGCCGGAAGTCCTGCCTTGCCTCCACGCTGTTTTTGAGGAAGCCTGAAGGGCTGGCCGCAGTCCTGTACAGGCCAGGAAAGGGTGAAAACAGACGATACGATTTACTTTTTGTAATAATGCGATATATTTTTTATTTTCCAGGAGAATAGCTGGTTTGGCACAGATTTTGCAGTAGCCTCTATTGTAGCTACATATCTGTGCCATGTTGACAACATAATTTCGGCATAGGTATTTCGAAAGGAGGGCAATGTGCTAACATTGCGCCACGTTCCGGCCCGGGCTCTCCGTACTGCCATCCTCTGCGGAGTAGTCCTGCTCGCCTATAGCGCCGGAACCGCTCGGGCGGATATCATTCCCCAGCTCGAGCTCCTGGGCGTCGTAGCGGATACTTCCAATCCGGGAGAGTACACCTGGACCTATCGGGTAGACCTGACCAACAATGAATTTCTGAACGGGGGCAACACGGCCGGGAAATATACCAAAAATACCGACTGGGTTACCCTCTACGATTTCGTTGGCTACGACTCTGCCGTAGGCATTAACTTCTCAGATACGAGTGCCTACGACACCGCGGTCGGCACAACCTCGGTGAGCGATTGGTACAATACGGTGCAAAACAAGGGCGTGACTCCAACGCTTGTCGTACCGTCCGACAATGCGGCCATTCCGAACCTGACCTTCGAGTACATTGGAGCAGGTACGGGCGCCGGCCCTCAAACACTGGGCTACTTCACTATCGACTCCAACGTGTCGGTAGTGGATGAGAATGGCAACTTCACCAGCTCGGCGCACAACACGGGCGGCGGGATGGATCAGAACGTCGGTCCACTCGACGTTCCCGCTCCCGAACCGCCTGCCCTCGCTATGCTGGCAGGCACAGGCGTACTGGGGTGGAGTTGGCGTCGGCGCCGCGCCAAGCTGGTCTAGTGTCCCAACACGCCAGGGATGGTTAACCTATGCTATCTCGGGCTGGAGGGATGCTTTTTCGGCAGCTTCCATTTAAGCGATAAACCTCGCCGCTGATGGCACGGCCTGGTGAGGTTTTTGTATAGAAGTTATGTCGCACGTGTCAGCCCTCTAATTGGCAGAGGGCTTTTTTTTGTTCTTTCGGGGAGTCGGTACGCGCTGATTCTTACTTCTCGCTGATTTCAGCCTGTCAGGGAGTCTTGCGGATGATCGCCAGCACCTCTTCGCGCCGTGCGGTCCTCGCTTCCGGGGTCCGAGCTTCCAGGTTCAGGCGCACCAGCGGATCGTTGGCGGAGGGGCGCACGTTGAAGCGCCAGTCCGGATACTCCACCGTAATGCCGTCCGTAAAATCCTGTCGACCATCCGCGTAGCGCGTCTTGAGCCGCTCCAGCACGGCCGCCACGTCCGGCACGGTCGAATTGATCTCCCCCGTTACGTAGTAGTCTCCCAGCCCGGCCACCAGTTGGCGCAGCGATCCGTTCGACTCGGAGAGCATCTGCAGCACAGAAAGCAGGGGAATAAAGCCGTTGTCGGCAAAGAAGTGGTCGCGGAAGTAGTAGTGGCCGGAGACCTCGCCGCCGAAGACCGCGTTTTGGGCGCGCATGGTCTGCTTAATATAGGAGTGGCCGACCCGCTCCGGGATCGGGCGCCCGCCCGCCCGTTTGATCCAGTCGGGCACGGCCCAGGAGGCGCGCAGGTCGTAGACAACTCCTGCGCCCGGATGGCGCGCCAGCATCTGGCGGGCTACCAGGGCCGTGATGAAGTCGCCGGGCACGGGCTCGCCCCGCTCGTCCACGAAGAAGACCCGGTCGGCGTCGCCATCCCAGGCCACGCCCAGATCGGCGCCTTCGGCCTGGACCCGCGCCACCAGCGGCTCGATATTCTCTCGCTCGAAGGGATTGGGATCGTGGTGAGGGAAGCGCCCGTCCGGGGGGAAGCACATCTCGTTCACGGCAAGCTGGGGCAGCCTCGCGAACAGCGCCTGCGCCACCGGCCCTCCGGCGCCGTTGCCTGCGTCCGCCACGATCTTGAGCGGCCGGATTTTCTCCACGTCCACAAACTGCAGCAGATGCGCCAGGTATTCGTCCAGAAGGGCGCGGTGCGTCACCTTTCCCGGATTCGGCGCCTCCGCAAATGCCCCGGACACGACCAGGTCGCGCAGCCGCTCCAGTCCCGATCCCTGCCCGACGATATGAGCGCCCGCCCGCACGATCTTCATGCCGTTGAGTTCTTTGGAGCAGTGGGAGGCCGTGATCTCCACGGCGGGCAGATCGAGCTGGCCGGAGGCATAATAGACCATGTCCGTGGTGGCCAGGCCGATCGCCAAAACATCCAATCCCTGCTGCACGATCCCGCTGGAGAGCGCCTCGACCCATACCGGGCTGGACAGGCGCGCGTCGTGGCCGACGACCACCGGCCCCGTGCCGAAGAAGGCGGCCAGTCCCCGCCCGATCTGCTCTACGCCTTCGGGTGTGAGCGGCGCCTGGTAGGTCTCCGCCAGGCCGATCTTGCCATAGTAGGCGCTCGATGAATCCACCAGGTCCGGCACGAGCGCGCGGATATCGTAGGTGCGAAAGACTTTGGGATCGACCTCCGTCACGAAAACTTCTCCTGTAATGCTTGGTACGGCCGATTCCTGTTTGTTCGCTGGATACCGGCGGCGCTTCTTTCGTTCAACAAGGCCGGGAAGTGTGCGCCGACTCGCGCCGCGCCGGCCCTCCCTGATAGATTACCTTGTACGTGGCCCTCTGCATCACGCGCGGATACCAGATCGTCAATTTCGTGAAGAAGCCCTCGGCCTCCTGGGACGTGGCGAACGGGCCATGAGTCGGACCGAGCAGCGTTGAAGGTAGAGTGCGCCTGCGGCGCGGCGTAGAAATGTGAAGATAAAACATGCGCTCCTCCTCTTCCATCCAGTACCAAATAACGAATACCAGCCTGTTCCGTGGCAACAGCAGTCTCTGCTGTACTCCTTGCATAAACTGTGCCAAGAGGAGGCGTAGAGACAATTCAGTTTTCAACCACGCAGGCTTTCCTCAATCAACTCCTCGGCACTATCGTGCTGACATGCGGAGACACCTGCTTTGCCGAGAGATTTCCTTTCTTTGTTCGGGCGACTGAAGTCGCAGCAACAAGAGCACAAAGTCCGCCTACGCGGACTGCCATTGCAAGGTTTTGCCTCCACCTCTCAGCCCCTACTTACTCAAGAGCAGAGGGAGAGCCTGACGGCTCCAGTCGCCGAAGGGCGACTTCGCGCTCTGGTGGCTGCGGCTTTAGCCGCCCGAACAAAGAAAGAGGATTTTCTTTAAAGCCTACGGGAAAGTTGCCCAACCTGTCAAGCAAATATTCGGTACCTCCAAATAACCCCGCTCTCCAGATACTATCGTCTAGTGGCATTGTGGATCTTCCTGTGCAGCATTACTTGATAGCGTGAAGACGGAGCATGTTGAGGGCGGTGGTGGCGGAGCGGAGGCGGACGACCTGGCGGGAGCCAATAAAATTGGCTTTCTCGACGTCGCAGCCGCCCGCGTAGGCGAGGGCGATGTAGACGAGGCCGACCGGCTTCTCCGGCGTGCCGCCCTCCGGTCCGGCGATGCCGGTGATGCCGATGCCGTAATCCGTTCCAAACCGTTTTCTGGCGCCTTCGGCCAGCGCCTGCCCGACCTCCCGGCTGACCGCGCCGACGCGGGCGATCATCTCGGCCGGCACGCCGACCAGATCGGTCTTCGCTTCATTGCTGTAGACGACCGCGCCGCCGAGGAAGACCGCCGAGCTGCCCGGCACGTCCGTAATGCGCTGGGCCACCAGCCCGCCCGTGCAGCTCTCCGCCGTGGCGACCGTCTTCCCCCGCTCTTTGAGCAGATGGACCACCGCCTGCTCCAACGTCTCCTCATCCTCGCCGTAGATGGCGTCTCCCAGACGCTCCCGCACCAGCGCCGCCCGCTCAGAGATCAGCCGTTCGGCCTCCTCGACTGTGTCCGCCTTCGCCGTGACCCGCAGATGCACCTCGCCCACCTTGGCGTAGGGCGCGACCGTCGGGTTGGCGTCGTGCATCAGGTCCTTGACCTTGTCCTCGGCCACGCTCTCGCCCACGCCCACCACGCGCAGCACTTTGGAGCGGATCGTGCCGGTGTTGCCGGTCTTCTCCCGCAGATAAGGCGCCACCTGATTGTCCACCATCGGGATGAACTCGTTCGGGGGGCCGGGCATCGCGATGCCGATCTTGCCGTCTTTTTCGAAGAGGAGGCCGGGAGCCGTACCGTTGGGGTTGTCGATAGCACGGCCGTGCGTGGGGACCATCGCCTGGCGCAGGTTGCTCTCCAGGACCGGCATGCCGCGCGAGCGAAAGAAGCGGCGCAGCCGCTCGGCGATGGCCTCATCCTGGCGCAGCATGTCGCTGAAGGCGGCGGCAAGGCCGTCGCGGGTGATGTCGTCCATCGTCGGGCCTAACCCGCCGATCGTGAGGACGATGTCCGAGTCGGCCAGGGCCTGCCGCAGGGCCGCGACCAGCCGCTCCATGTTGTCGCCCACCGTGACGCGGCGATACAGAGAGATACCCAGTTCCGACAGCACGCGCGCCAGGTAGGCGGCGTTCGTGTCCACGATCTGACCGAGCAGCAGTTCGGTCCCCACAGAGACGATTTCCGCGCGCAACCTTTACCCACCTCCATCGAAGGTGTTCCATTATAACGCGGCGGCGCGCCGGATTGCAAGCTTTTTCAGTCCTGCACGGGCTCACTCGGAGAAACGTCCGCAGGCGCCTTGTCGTGCAGAAAGTGAGGGGTAAGCTGGAGCACGATCTCCGCCACCGCCTCCGATCCCTCGCCGCTTAAATGCAGCTTCGAGCGGGTCAGCGTCAGGGTCTGCCCATCCGCGACGCGGCCCACGCCGGTATAATCGTTGTGCAGGCGCAGCGGCTTCTCGGCGCCGGCCACGCGCCAGGAGCAGTCCAGCTTCCAGTCGGCATTCAGATCCACCGTTCCGTTGCCGTTCATGCGCGGATGGACGCGGACGCTGTAATTGCCGGCGATCAGGCCGATAGCCGCAGCCGCCAGCGACTGGGGATTGGCGGTCGTATTCAGCTCGATCGGGTGCTCGTTGACCGTCTGCCCATCGGCCTCGATCTTCGCCTGATGCTCGTGACCCGCGCTGTCGGTGACCTTGATCAGGCCTTCCGCGTGAATCGTAAACTGTTGCGGCAGCACGTCGACAAGCCGAATATCAGCGCGCAGGTCGCGCAGTTGCTCCGGGTCCGTATAGGTGACGATCAGCGAATTATCCGCCGGATTGGCCTGGACGATCGGGTAAGCCGCCACGGCGCCCGGTCGATATTTGGGCAGTTGTTGAAGATCGGCCAGAATCGTCGTTGCGGAAGTCGTCAGCGACGAAGACGGAATCTTGATCGTCCTGGGCGGAAAGACGACATCCTGCTGCGCCTGGAGCAGCGGCCCGGTATCGCCGCTCACAACCAGCAAACCGAGCACAAGGAGAATACCCGGCATGTATCTTTGAAGACGGATCACGATGTTGCCTTCCTTTCTGTAGCGCGCGTTTCGCTGCTTCGCTCTTCTCCGAAAAATCGGAATGCAGGCAGAGAAGCGGGCAGGCGATTGCCCTTATCTGGTGATGCCGGGCGGGATGGCGCTCTTTAGACGATAGGCCAGATCGACCGGTTACCAGGCCACTTCTCTCCGAGCGACTTCCTTTTTTAGCTTTTCCGTCCGCAGGACGGTTGTCCTGTTCCTTAATTCCCCCTCTCCTTACGAAGGAGAGGCAGGGCCGCAAGGCCCGTGGTGAGTGGGGGTGAGGTCTTTCCGTCCGCAGGACGGTTGTCCGAAGGACCTCCAGACGAGTCGTTCACGACCCGGCTATACGAGTCGTTCACGACCCGGCTATACGGGTCATTCATGGCCCGGCTACACGGGTCGTTCACGACCCGGCCAAAAGGCCCGGCGAATACGGCGGCTAACCGGGTCGTTCACGACCCGGCACGAGGTAACTCCGATCACCCGTGCAGGAAATCACGTTCTAATAGCGTAATCAATAATCCGGCCCGCAATTTGCGGTGTACGTGTCAAATGAAGGAGTTGGCTTCCGTGAAGGGACATCGCGCCCCCGCATTTCCATGCATTCCTGATTATTCCGCCTTCCAGCGGCCTCGAAGGACCGGGAGGCGTTTCCTGCTCGCTCTGCTCTGCAGCCTGTGTGTCCTGGCGATTATGCCTGGCTGCACGACCGGGCGCCATTCCGCCAACAGTGGCGCGCAGGCCGGAGGCAAGACCTTCCGCTACCCGCTCTTCAGTGAGCCGACTACGCTCGATCCCGCTCTGGTCGAGGATGGCATGACCATCGACCTGCTCCAGAACATCTATGAGGGACTGGTCAAGTGGGATGAGCAGAACCAGATCGTGCCTAACCTGGCGGAGAAGTGGGACGTCAGCCCGGACGGCAAGACCTATACCTTCCATATCCGGCACGGCATCAAGTTCCACAACGGCCGGGAGTTGACTGCCCAGGACTTCAAATACAGCATGGAGCGCTGCTGCGACCCCAAGATGCAGTCGCCTACCGCGCCCACGTACCTCAAAGACATCGTCGGCGCGATGGACCGCATCAACGGCAAGGCATCCGAAGTCTCCGGCATCAAGGTCCTCGATCCCTATACCCTCCAGATCACTATCGACGCCTTTAAGCCCTACTGGCTCGGCAACATGACCTATCCCACGGGATACGCCGTGTGCAAGGAGGCCATCGATCAGACCGGCGGCAAAGTGGACGAGCACTCGGCCATCGGCACGGGGCCGTTCAAGCTGGTAAGCTTCCGGCGCGATTACCAGGTCACCCTGGAAGCCAACCCGGACTACCACGAGGGCCGGCCCAAGCTCGATGGCATCGAGCGGCCCGTCCTGCAGGACGGCACCACCCGCCTGAACAAGTACGCCGCCAACGAGCTCGACGACCTGATCATCTCGCCGCAGGACCTGGACCGCGTCAATAACGACCCTAATCTGAAGCCCGACCTGCACACCTTTCCGCGCGCCGAAATCTGGTATCTGGCGCTCAACCAGGCGGCGTCTGGCTCGCCCTTCGGCAATCGCGACGTGCGCCGAGCCTTTGCGATGGCCGTCGATAAGACCGAGGTGATCCGCGTCGCCTTGAAGGATACGGCAGACCTGGCGAACGGCATCGTGCCGCCCGAAATGCCCAACTACCACTCGGATGTCCGGCCGATCTCCTACGACCCCGCGCAAGCGCGGCAGTTGCTGGCAAAGGCGGGCTATCCCGGCGGCAAGGGCTTTCCCCTGCTCACCGTCTCGTTCCGCCAGGACCAGCCGGAGGTCGGAAAAGCCGCCGAGATCATGGTCGAGCAGTTGCGGACCAATCTCGGCATCAATCTCCAGTTGCGCCCCACGGAGTGGTCCCAGCTTCTTACCGAGCGGATGAACAAGTCGCTGCCGATCATCTTCCTGCGCTGGGCCGCCGACTACCTCGATCCCCAGGATTTCCTCTCGGTCATGCTGCATACCAGCCACAAAGTCAACGGCCAGGAAGACCATCCGGAGAACGGCGTCGGGTACAGCAACGCGCAGTTCGACACGCTCTGCGACCAGGCTGACGTGGAGCACGACCCACAGAAGCGCATGGCCCTCTACCGGCAGGCCGAGCAGATCGCCGTGGACGATGCGCCCTGGGTGCCAATCTACTTCAAGAAAGATGTCGAGTTGATTAAGCCGTGGGTCGGCGGGATTCGCGACAGCATGTTCGGCCATCTGCCCCACGTCACCACGACCGTATCCCGTTGATGCCCATGCCGAAAATAGACCTCACCCCCCTCCTCGCCACGGACCTTGCGGTCCTGCCTCTCCTTCGTAAGCAGAGGAGGAGATTTGCCGTAGGGATGCTGCTCCTCTTGGCGCTTGCGCTTTCCGGCTGCACGACCGGACGGCATGGCGAGCCCTCAGCCTCCGATCTGCACACGCTGCGCGAATCGCTCTATGTGGAGCCGACCACGCTCGAGCCGGCCAACATCCCGGACCAGCCCACAGCGGAGCTGCTCATGCATATCTTCGAGGGGCTGGTCCGCATCAACCAGAACAATCAGGTCGAGCCTGCCCTGGCGGAGACATGGGAGATCAGCAAGGACGGCAAGGCCTACACCTTCCATCTGCGTAAAGGCGTCACCTTCTCCAATGGGCGTCCGCTGGCCGCCGCCGACTTCAAGTACAGTTGGGAGCACGCGCTCTCGCCGCAGACCGCCTCGCCCGTCGCCGCCAACTACCTGGACGGCATCCTGGGCGTTAAAGACGTGGTCGCCGGCCGGCGCAAGGACCTGCCCGGCGTCAAAGCCCTCGACGACCAGACCCTTCAGGTGCAGATCGACCGGCCGCGCGCCTACTTCTTAGATATGCTCACCTATCCCACCGGCTGGGTGATCTGCAAGGAGGCGGTCGAAAAGAATGGCGGCGTCGTGAATCAGAACTCCCTGATCGGAACGGGGCCGTATACCCTCGAATCCTACCGGCCGGGCAACGACCTGACCCTCGCCGCCAACCCCAGCTACTGGGGCGGCAGGCCCAAACTGGACCGGATCGAGATGCCCATCATCCTCGATCGGGATACCATCTACAACAACTTCGTCACCGGCCGACTGGACTTCGTCGCCCTCATATCTCCCATCCGCTACGCGCAGGACCGCGACGCGCATAAGCTGACCGACGAATACAAGCTCGTTCCGGAAGCGGTCGTGGATTACGTCTCCATGAACGAGGCGATTCCCGCGTTCGCGAACAAGCTGGTACGGCAGGCGATCCTCCTGGCGATCGACCGCGATCAGATCTACCGGGTCGCCTACAAGAACGTCGGCGCCATCGCAGAAGGCATGCTTCCGCCGGAGCTGCCCGACGCCGGCCCGCCCCCTCCGCATATTCCCTACGATCCGGCCAGGGCGCGGCAGTTGCTGTCCCAGGCGGGCTATCCTGGCGGCAAGGACTTCCCTCCGATCACGCTCACGTTTCAGCAGCACGAGCCCACGTATGCTGCGGTCGCGCAGATCATCATGGCGAACTTGCGCGACAACCTGGGCCTGACGGTCAACCCGCAGGTATTGGAGTTCGGAGAGTTCATCAACGCCGAGACCAGGCATGCGCTGCAGTTATATATCTCGAACTGGGTGGCAGACTACCCGGACCCGCAGGATTTCCTTTCCACCCTGTTCGTGTCTACCGCGCCCCTGGACCGCACCGGCCACAAGAATCCGGCCTTCGATGCTCTGTGCGCGCGGGCCGACGCAGAGTCCAATCATGCCCTTCGGGCCAGTCTCTACTCCCAGGCCAATCGAATCCTGATGGACGATGCGGCCGTCCTGCCGCTGGTCTTCTCGCCGCGCATCATCCTCGTCCAGCCCAACGTGCAGGGCTGGCGAGCGAACCTGTGCAACCTTCTGCCCCACACGCAGACGGTAAAAACAAGCAACCGGGGTTAAAACCCCGGTCTGAAATACGAGACCCGCCTTCGCGGGTTAAAGCCTTCACCTCCATCCCCTCCCACGAATCGGGGAGGAGGTTAGGGGATGAGGTCTCTAACCTCCGCTTAAAAAGTCCGCCCGTGAGGGCGGTTGGCAGCAACGCTGCCTTCCAGACGGGTCGTTCACGGCCCGGCGAAAACCCGTGTCAAAAAGCTCATGCTACCCTTCATCCTAAAACGCATCGCGCTGGCGATCCCGACACTGATCGCCGTCTCGTTCCTGGTGTTCGTCGCCGCCCGGCTGGCGCCGGCCAGCCCCGTCGAGATCATCCTGGGCGAGAAGGCCACGCCCGAAGCGGTCGCGCGTCTCAAGCATGAGTACGGACTGGACAAGCCGTTCCTGATCCAGTACGTGGATTACGTCTGGAACATCGTGGCGCACGGCGATTTCGGAAGGTCCTTCTCGCGCGGACAGGAGCCGATCTCCGAGATGATCGCCACCGACTTTCCGGTCACGGCGCAGTTGGCGATCATGGCGCTGCTGTTCGCGATGGTCCTGGGGCTGTCGATGGGCACGCTAGCCGCGCTCTACCACAACTCCTGGTTCGATCGGGCGGCGATGGCGGTTGTCGTCGGGCTGGTCTCGATCCCCAGCATCGTGCTGGGGCCGGTGCTGGTGCTGTTCCTGGCCATCCGGCTGCGCGCGTGGACGCATCTGCCCGTTAGTGGCTGGGATGCGCCCATCTACACGGTCCTCCCCACGGTGACGCTGGGCGCGCGTACCGCTGCCCTGCTGGCCCGCTTCCAGCGCGCCTCGCTGCTGGAGGTCTTGCGGCAGGACTATATACGCACGGCCATGGCCAAAGGCCTATCGCGCGGCAAGGCGGTCTGGCGGCACGCCCTCAAGAACGCGTTCCTGCCCGTCCTGACGGTCATCGGGACCAACTTCGGCGCGCTCCTGACCGGCTCGTTCGTCGTGGAGACCATCTTTCAGGTGCCCGGCATCGGCTACGAGTCGATCAACTCTATCACCAAGCGCGACTATCCGGTGATCCAGGGCATGGCCTTGCTGGTCGCGGTCATCTACATCCTGGTCAACCTGGGGGTGGACATCCTCTACGGCGTGGTGGATCCGCGCGTGCGCTCGCAGGAGGCGCGCTCGTGACCGAGGTCCCCCTGCCGGAAGTCCGCGAAGCCGCCGGAGCCGCGTTCCGCCCGGCGGAGCTGCCGCCGCCGGTCAGTCCCGGCGCCGATGCCTGGCGGCGCCTGCGCCGCAATCCCGTTGCCGTGGCCTGCATGCTCTACATCGGGCTTCTCCTGCTGGCGGCCCTGTTCGCCAATTTCCTCGCCCCGTATCGCTACGATTTTCAGGACCTCCAGCGCTACACCTCCCTGCCCGCGCCGCCCGATCGCCATCACCTCCTCGGCACGGACGATCTCGGCCAGGATGTCCTCAGCCGCCTGCTCTACGGGGCGCGCGTCTCGCTCGGCGTGACCGTGGTCGTGGTGGGCATCGAGGTGCTCATCGGCGTGCCGCTGGGGCTGGCCGCCGGCTACTTCAGCGGCCGGATCGACCTGTTTCTCATGCGGATCACCGACGTGATGTTCGCCTTCCCGGACATCCTTCTGGCGATCCTGCTCACGGCCATCATCCGGGCGGGCAGCCAGGCATTGCCTCCCATCTATAGCCTGCTCACGCTCTTTGCGGCGCTGGGGGTCGTCGGCTGGCCGGGCATCGCGCGCCTGGTGCGCGGCCAGGCGCTCTCGCTGCGGGAGAAAGAGTTCATGGAAGCCGCCCGCGCGATGGGCGTCCGCAACAGCACGATCATCCGCCGCCATCTCCTTCCCAACCTGCTCAGCCCCATCATCGTGCAGGTGACCCAGGATGTGGCGGGGGTCATCCTCGCCGAGGCCACCCTCTCCTTCCTCGGCCTGGGCGTGCAGCCGCCCTTCCCCAGTTGGGGCCGCATGATCCAGGACGCTCTGCCCTACAAGGAAGCCTATCCCCTCTTGCTGCTCCTGCCCAGCCTCGTCCTCGCCCTGACCGTCATGGCCTTCAACTTCTTCGGCGACGCCCTCCGCGACGCCCTCGATCCCCGCCTCCGTTCCTAGCCTTTCTCTGCGCTCGGCTGCGAGGGTGTCGCGTGAACGAAAGATAGTAGAGTCCCGTATTGTATGTTGACTTTTGCTGAGAAAAGGAAATGGCAGGGCGCAGCGATAGCAAGATGGTACAGAAAGCAGCTCCCCTCTCGATTCAAGAACGGCAGTTGACTGTCACGCGCTATCTTCGCGCCTCGACGCGGGCGGCCGAGCAGATGGCCCTGATATTCGATCTGGACGGTCTGCTGGAAAAGGTCGCCACCACGCTCGTAGACGATTTTGATGCGGTCCTGGCGCGCGTGTGGCTCTATGAGCCGGAGACCCGCGCGCTGCGCCTGACGGCCGGCGCCGGGATTTCGAACCAGAAACTGGACGCCCTGCACGCGCAGATCGACGTAGCCTCCTATCCGCACCCGGCCGGCGAGGCGGCCCGTACCCTCCGGCCGGTCGTGCAGAACGCTCTGGCAGGCGACTCGCCGCTTCCGGAGTGGGCGCGGCACGCGGGGATCGTCTCCCTGGCGGCGTTTCCGCTGGTCATCGGCAGGACGCTGCGCGGCGTACTGGCCTTCTTCTCTCGCCAGACACTCTACGACGAGGTCATGGAGGCGCTGGCAAACTTCGCCGCCATCGTCACCGCCGCCGTCAGCGACATCGACCAACTGGAGCGCGAGCGCGCCGCCCGCGAGGAGCTGGAGCGGAAGGAGCAGGCATTGCGGGAGACCGAAGAGCGCTTCCGGATCATGGCCGACAGCGCTCCGGTCCTGCTCTGGATGTCGGATACGGAGGGAAGCTGCACCTTCCTGAACGAGGGCTGGCTGAAATTCACCGGCCGCGCGATGGAGCAGGAGATGGGAGACGGCTGGAAGGAATCCATCCATCCGGAAGACCTCAAGTTCGTGATAGACACCTATCGACAAGCGCTGCAGACTCGGCAAGGTTACCAGATCGAATACCGCCTGCGCCGCGCCGACGGCGGCTATCGCTGGCTTTTCAGCAGCGCCGCGCCGCGCTTCCTGCCGGATGGGCAGTTTGCCGGCTTTATCGGCTCCTGCGTCGACATCACCGAGCGCAAGGAGACGGAAGAGGCGCAGTTGCGTACTCAGCGAGAGATCGAATCGCTCAACGCGCGGCTGCAGCGGGCGATGACGGAAACGCACCATCGGGTTAAAAACAGCCTGCAGATCGTGGCGGCGATGGTGGACATGCAGAGGATGGAGGAAGACAACGCCCTTCGGGCCGAGAGCCTCAAGCAGTTGGGCATGCATATCCATACGCTGGCCGTCGTCCATGACATCCTGACGGAGCAGGCCAAGCAAGACGGCCTGGCGCACAGCGTCTCCGCGCAGGCCGTCCTGGAGCGGCTGCTGCCCGCGCTGCAAAACATGGCCGGCGCGCGCCCGATCCGCTTCTCGCTGGCGGACGCGCATCTCTCCTCCCAGCAAGGCACGTCCCTGGCGCTGGTCGCCAACGAGCTGGTCAACAACGCGCTCAAATACGGCCAGGGCGCCGTCGAAGTCCATCTCAGCGTCCAGGATCACCACGCCCTGCTGAAGGTGCGGGACCACGGCCCTGGCTTCCCGCCGGACTTCGATTCGCGTCAGGCGGCCAACACGGGCCTGGAACTGGTTCAGAACCTGGTCCGCTCCGACCTCTCCGGTCAGATCCAATTCGCCAACCAGCCGGAGGGCGGCGCCTGCGTCACCGTCTCCTTCCCCATCAAAAGCTAGTCCAAATGAGACCCCCCGCTCGCTAAAAGCGAGCGGGGGGTTCCTTCTTCGAGCCAGTACGTAAACGCCGATACGCTCACGAATATCAAAAGCTTTTCCGTCCGCTTCCTTAAAATTCCCCCTCTCCTTACGATGGAGAGGGGCAGGGGTGAGGTCTATGGGTGAGGTCCGTCCGCAGGACGGTTGTCCGAAGGCCCTCCAGACGGGTATTTCAATGCCCGGCTATATGGGTCATTCATGGCCCGGCTAAGAAGCCTTAGAGGAGAGCGTAGGGACGGACGCGGCCGGCGAGGTCGCGCGTGATGCGCGCCTCCACATAGATGCCGTCTTCGCGGTAGTCTGCTTTGAGGACCCGGCCATACTCATAGCACTGCGCGACGAGGTCGCTGCGGTCGTAGGGGACTCGCAGGCGCACCTCCACCAGCAGGCTCTCGATGGTGGACACCACCCGGTCCATCAGGTCCGGGATGCCCTCGGCGGTCCGGGCGGAGATCGCCGTCGAATTCTCCGTGTTGGCGACCAGCTCCCGTAGCGCGTACTGGTCTTTGACCAGATCGGCTTTGTTGAAGGCGGTGATCATCGGCTTGTCTGCGGCCCCCAGCTCCTCCAGTACCTCCATCACCGCCTCTTGCTGCACCTCCCGGTGCGGGTGATTGGCGTCCACGATATGGATCAGGAAGTCCGCCTCGATGGTCTCCTCCAACGTCGCGCGGAAGGCGGCGACCAGATTGGTAGGCAGGTTGCGGATAAAGCCGACCGTGTCGGTGAGCAGGATCGCCCAGCCGTCGGGCAGGACCACGCGGCGCGTCGTCGGGTCCAACGTGGCGAACAGCTTGGGATCGGCGTAGACCTCGCTGCCGGAGAGCGTGTTGAGCAGGGTCGATTTGCCGGCGCTGGTGTAGCCGACGAGCGCGGCGGTCGGGAAGGGCAGGCGGCGCCGCTGCGCCCGCTGCTGCTGGCGTGTGCTGCGCACCTCCGCCAACTGCGCCTCCAGGTCGCTGATGGTCTCGCGGACCTTGCGCCGGTCGGTCTCCAGCTTCGTCTCACCCGCGCCGCCGCGCACCCCGATGCCGCCCTGCTGGCGCTCGAATTTCGTGTAGAGGTTAGAGAGCCGCGGCAGCAGATAAGTCAGCTGCGCCAACGAGACCTGCAGCTTGCCTTCGCGGGTGTGCGCTCGCTGCGCGAAGATGTCGAGGATAAGCTGCGTGCGGTCGATGACGCGGCACTTGATCGCCTCTTCGAGGTTGCGCGCCTGCACCGGCGACAGCTCACTGTCCACGATGACCAGGTTCGCGCGGGCATCCTGCACGCCGGCAAAAAGGTCCTGCGTCTTACCCGGCCCGATATAGTAGGCGGGGTCCGGACGGTCGCGCCGCTGGTAGAACTCGCCGACCACCTCGGCGCCGGCCGTCTCGGCCAGCGCGGTCAATTCCTGCTGGGCGTAAGGCCGAATCTCCTCGTCCGGCTCAACGGAAACCAGTACGGCCCGCTCGCTATCAGTGACTTCATGCATAATGGGCGTTCTAGACATACTCTATTGTCCCAGACGGAAACCCACCTGTCAAGCGGGCTAATTCTCTATTGATAGACGGGCTGGCGGCGAAAACCCGCCAACGGATCAAGGCGAAGGGGTGGACCCAGACTCAAGCAGCCCGGGTATTAGGCGCCAGGGCCATCGCATTTGGAATTTCCGCCCGCCAGGGCGGTGGGCCGCCCACCTTAAGTTCCCCCTCTCCTTACGAAGGAGAGGGGGAGGGGTGCCGAACCATTGAGGCACCGATGGCGATTGGACAGGGGTGAGGTCCGCCCGCCAGGGCGGTTGGCCGAAGGCCTGCCAGACGGGTCGTTCACGGCCCGGCCAAAACCAGGGACGCGTTTCCGATGTCATGACGGGTAAAATGGGTGGCATGGCCTATGATCGCCTCCTGTGGTTCCTCAAGCGGCTCGAAGGCAACATACGCATTATCGTGGAGGAGCCCAACGAGGATCACTCGCAAGGGCGCATCTTCGTCGGATCGCTAAACTATTAAATCCCTGTAGATAGGAAACGCTATGCTTCTGGGAGGACTGCTGATGACCGCGATAGCCGGCGTGATGGCGCTGGGCGCCTTGCATCCGGCGACACTGCGCTGCGAATACCGGACCGACCCGCTCGGCATCGACGTGGCCGCGCCGCGCCTGAGCTGGACGCTCGAAGCCAAGCCGCGCGGCCAGATGCAGGCGGCCTATCAGGTGCTCGTTGCCAGCAGTCCGGGGACACTTCGGCACGACCAGGGCGACCTCTGGGACAGCGGCAAAGTCGCCTCCGACCGGTCGGTCCAGATCGTGTACGGAGGCCAGCCGCTCGCCTCCCGGCAACGGGTCTGGTGGAAAGTGCGCGTCTGGGACCAGCAGGACCATCCTTCCGACTACAGCGCGCCCGCCTGGTGGGAGATGGGCCTGCTCCAGCCGGCGGACTGGAAGGCGCAGTGGATCGGCTTCCAGACCGTTCCCGACACCAGCCAGTCCGGCCCCGCTCCCTATCTGCGCCAGACCTTCGCGGTGCAAAAGGGCGTGCGCCAGGCGCGCCTCTACGCCAGTGCCATGGGCCTCTACAAAGCGTTCCTCAATGGCAGGCGCGTCGGAGACGACATCTTCACGCCCGGCTGGACCGACTACCACAAGCGCATCCAGGTTCAGACCTACGACGTGACGGACCTGATCCGATCCGGACAGAATGCCATCGGCGTGATTCTGGGAGATGGCTGGTACTGCGGGAACGTCGGCTGGACCGGCCGCAACCACTACGGCCCGATGCCCCGCGCGCTCGTCCAGTTGGAGATCACCTACCGGGACGGCACGACCCAGACGCTCGTCTCCGACAGCTCCTGGAAAGGCGCCGCCGGCCCCATTCTCGCCTCGGACCTGCTCATGGGCGAGACCTACGACGCCCGCAAGGAGATGCCCGGCTGGGATAGACCCCGCTTCAACGACGCCGGCTGGGACAACGTCACCGCGCTGCCGCGAGAAAGCCGGGAGGATTTCCCCGGCGGCGTTCCGCTCGTCGCCCAGTACGCCCCGACCGTCCAGCAGGTGGACGAGATTCATCCTATCGGCATCGCGGAGCATCCGCAAGGCGCCTACGTGTTCGACCTGGGGCAGAATATGGTCGGCTGGGCGCGCCTGCGGGTGAGCGGCCCGGCGGGAACGACGGTCACGCTGCGCTTTGCAGAGATGCTCAACCCGGACGGCACTATCTACACGGCCAACCTGCGCCGCGCCAAATGCACCGACCACTATACCCTCAAGGGCCAGGGCGAAGAGGTCTACGAGCCCAGCTTCACCTTCCACGGCTTCCGCTACGTCGAGGTGACCGGCTATCCGGGCACGCCCGGCCTCGACGCCATCACCGGCATCGTGGTCCACTCCAATACGCCGCCCTCCGGCACCTTCGCCTGCTCCAACCCGATGGTCAATCAGTTGCAGCACAACATCGTCTGGGGCCAGCGCGGCAACTATCTCGAAGTCCCCACCGACTGCCCGCAGCGCGACGAGCGGCTGGGCTGGATGGGCGACGCGCAGATCTTCGCCCGCACCGGCACCTACAACATGGACATCGCCGCCTTTATGACCAAGTGGATCCAGGACGTGGAGGACGCACAGTCGCCGGAAGGAGCCTATTCGGACATCTCGCCGCGCGTCAAAGACGACATGGCCGACGGCGCGCCGGGGTGGGGCGATGCCGGCGTCATCGTGCCCTGGACGCTCTATGCCGTCTATGACGACACGCGGCTGATTGAGCGGCACTACGAGTCGATGGCGAAGTGGATCGACTATATCCATGCCGCCAACCCGAACCTGTTATGGGAGAACCGCCGCAACCACGATTTCGGCGACTGGCTCAACATCGACGCCGACATTCCCCGCGACGTGATGGCGACGGCCTACTTCGCCTACGACGCCCACCTGCTCGCGCAGATGGCGCAGGCGCTCGGCAAAGCGGACGACGCGCAAAAGTACCAGCAGCTCTTCGAGGGCATCCGGGACGCCTTCGATACCGCCTTCGTCAGCCCGGACGGGCGCATCAAGGGCGATACGCAGACCTGCTACGTGCTGGCCCTGCGCTTCGATCTGCTGCCGGAGAATCTGCGTCCCTTAGCGGCGCAGCATCTGGTCGAGAACATCCAGAAACGCGACGGGCACCTCTCCACCGGCTTCATCGGCGTCGGCTACCTGCTGCCCACGCTCACCCGGACCGGCCATCTCGACGTCGCCTACCGCTTGCTCAACAACGACACGTTCCCCTCCTGGGGTTACTCCATCAAGCACGGCGCGACGACCATCTGGGAGCGCTGGGACGGTTGGACCGAGGAGAAGGGCTTCCAGAACCCCGGCATGAACTCCTTCAACCACTACTCCCTCGGCTCGGTGGGCGAATGGCTGTACGAGACGGTCGCAGGCATCGACCTCGATCCCACTCAGCCGGGCTATAAGCACATGATCCTGCACCCACAGCCGGGCGGCGGCCTGACCTGGGCGCAGGCCACCTACGACTCGCTCTACGGTCCCATCACCAGCGACTGGAAGCTCGATAACGGCGCCTTCTCCTGGAAAGTGACCGTGCCCGCCAACACCACCGCTACCGTTTACGTTCCCGCCAAAGACGCCGCTGGCGTCACCGAAAGCGGCCATCCCGCCAATCAGGCCGAAGGCGTCAAATTCTTACGCATGGAGGCCGGCTTCGCCGTCTACGCGATCGGCTCCGGCGACTACACCTTCACCTCGCCCCAATAGAGGTCACGAAAAAAGCCTTTCTGTTTTCTCGTCCGGGCATTAAAACTGCAGCCCCTGAGACCCCTGCTCGAACCTCTTTCACGGTGAATGCACACACTCCCTCTATCATCCTGAAGAAGGGGCCAGACCAGTTTAGAATTGGTTTAGACTTGCCCCTATACTCCCATCGACGATAGCGCTTGTTCCCACCTCCCTTCGGAAGGGAACCGTGCAGGTCTGTGAAAGGATTCTGAAAGGCCCAGTTCTGTATACTCGGCACAGACCTGCGAAAGGCAGCCATGCAAGACCCATGATCCGGCCAGGAAGGAAGGCCTCAAGATGAAGCTCTCGCGTGAAAGCTGGATACTCATACTCCTCGGTAGCGCCGATCTGGCGACCACCATCCTCTGGATCGATCGCGGGATGGCCCAGGAAGCCAACCCCCTCTTCCATTTCTTTTGGAACCAGGGACTGCTGGCCTTCATCGCCGCCAAGTACCTCTTTCTACTGGGGCCGATCCTCATCCTGGAATGGGCGCGCTGGCGCAGACCCCGATTTGCGCTTATGGGATTACGCACCGGAGTGCTGGCTTATGTCCTGCTGTATGGGGCTGGAGTCACCGGTATCAACTAAAGGAGAACTCGGATGAGCAATACATCGCTGCTCAGGCGCGAAGTGATGCGCGCCGCCTGCTCGGAGCTGATCTTCGACAGTGAAAGCCGGGAGTTTTTCGGCACCGTCACCGTTACCAACATAAGCCCGCAAGCCGTCGCCGGACCGATCCGGGTCCGTCTGGGCGGCCTGGGAATGGGCTTACGCCTCGTACAGCCCGGCGGCCGCCAGACGCAGGAGCCCCAGGTGCTCACCTGCCTGGAAAACGGCCAGTTGCTGCCCGGCGGCTCCGTAGACGTTCCGATCCGCGTGCGAGCATCCTTCTGGCGGTTGGGCCTGGTACGCTTGACCGCCTGCGCGTCCGGAGCCGGATATGGTCTTACCCACGCCGCCCGACCGGTCTACGACGCCGCATGAACATAGAAAGAAAAAGGCCGCCGAGCATTCCGGTGCTCGGCGGCCTTTTCTCCCTGCGGCCAGGGAGTTCGGTTCACTGCGGAGGCTAGGGCTTGACGGTCAGCTTGGCGGATTTGCTGATGGTCGCGGTTCCTGTAATGCTCACCGTCGTCTGCGCCGCCACCGTCTTGGTCTTGACCGTGAAGGTCGCCGCGCTCTGCCCCGCCGAGATCGTGACGCTGGCCGGGACCGTGGCGATCGCCGTGTTGCTGCTCGTGAGCGTGACCGTCACGCTGGCGCCGCTGGCTACCGGCCCGGTCAAGGTCGCCGTGCCCGTGGACGACTGCCCGCCCGTAACAGTAGTCGGATTGAGCTTGACCGACGACATCTCCGGAGCTTTGACGGTCAGCTTGGCGGTCTTCTTGATGCCGTTATAGCTGGCCGTGATGGTGGCGGAGGTCGTCGTCGCGACCGGCGTCGTCGCGATCGTGAAGGAGCCGGAAGACGAGCCGGCCGGGATGGTGATGCTGTTGACCGTCGGATGCGCCACGGAGGCGTTGCTGCTGGAGAGGCTGACTGTGACGCCGCCGGACGGCGCCGGGCCGTTCAGGGACACGATGCCGGTCGAGCTCTTGCTGCCGGTCACCGCCGCCGGACTCAGCTTTTCGCTGTAAAGGCTGGGCGCGTCTACGGTGACCGTGCCCGCCTTGGTCACCTGATTGTAAGTCGCCGTGACGGTGACGGGCGTATTCGTGGAGACCGTACCGGTGAGGATTTCGATGGCCGCGTTCGAGTAGCCCTGCGCTACCGTGATCGTACCGGGCACGGACAAGACGCTCGAATCGCTCGAAGACAGTGAGAGGGTGATATCCGAGGGCGCGGGCCGGTCGAGCGTGACGATCAGCTCGGTATAGGCGCCGCCCACGACCGTGGTCGGACTGAACGTGACGCTCGCGACCACGGCGTCTGCCGCCACCTGCCGGTCCCAGAACCCGCGACCGTAGGTGCCGATGTGCAGCAGGGCCGGGCTGGCGTCGTCGTAGTTGAGCTCCAGGCCCACCACGCTTTCGACAGCCGGCAGGCCGTTCATGAAGCTATACCAGTTGACGCCGCCGTTGTCACTGCGGTAGATGCCCGTGTCCGTCGCCAGGAAAAGCTGGGTCTGATCGTTGGGATTGGCAACGAGCTTCCAGTAGTTGCCGTCCGGCAGCTTGCTCTTCAGGTCTCCGGTCACGTCCGTCCAGTGAAGACCGCGATCGTTGGAAAGGAACGCGCGGGAGGGCCGCGAAGCGCCGGTAGTGTAGGTGATGGTATAGGGCCGCAGGCTGGAGCGGTCCGCGGCGATCTGGCAGTCGTTGTCCCAGGAGCCGGCAGGTAAGGGCGGCGTGCGCACTTCCCAGCCCATGTTGCCCAGGGCGCCGTCGCTGTAGCCGTCCATCACGTACAGCTCGCCGCTGCCCCAGCTTTCGATGTAGAACACATAGTTGTAGGGATCGTTGCTGGCATCCATGCCGCGCGGGCTGTAGCCGCTGGGCAGAGGCGTCGAGTTGGCCGCCTGCCAGTCGTCGCTGTTATCGACCGGCTTGTACCAGACGTACACGTCCGAGTAGGTGTAGATGTAGGGCGTGAAGCCGGCGGGCGGGGTCTGATCGATCATGACCGTCGGCACCCAGTTGTTGGGCAGGAAGTAGTTGATGCCGGTCCAATTGGCGCCCTGGTTCGTGGAGTAGTAGCGGTTATAGGCGGTCCCGGAGCTGAAGATGAACGTGTTTGGGTCGCCCGGCGCAATGCTGGCGGCGCCGCCGTCTCCACCCCCCAATTCCAGAATCTCCGGATCGTCGTTGCGGTCGATACGGATCATCCCGTTGTCTTGAAGTCCGGCCAGCAGAAGGTCGGGCACGGTGCGCGCTCCGGCCAGGCAATCGACCGGCCCCATGGTCTGCTGGCAGTCCAGGCCAAGCTCGTTGAGGACCCCACTGACCGAGCTGGAAGAGTAGTCGAACACGTAGACGCCGCCATCGTTGGTGATGATGACGTTGGTGGTGCCCGGCTCGAAATTGAAGGACGTGAAGTCGGCGTGGCCGCCGTCGCTGTTGTAGTTCCAGGAGGGGGAGCTGGCGGTGGCGTTCTGGGTCCACTGCAGGCCGCCCATGCCCACGAACAGCCGGTCCGCGTCGCTCGGATCGACGCCGATGGCGCAGGTATGCATAGCCTGCCCCCAACTGATGTGGTCTGTGCTCTCGATCGCGTGCCACGTGCCGTCGCCATAGTCGTCCGAGCGCCAGATACCGCCCAGAGCGCCGAAGGTGCCTTCCGTAAGGGCGTAGACATGCCAGGATGCCGCCGCGCTCACGGCCACCGAGACCCGGCCGATCGGGCTGGAGATGCCGGTGCCGATGGGCGCAAACGAGGTGCCGTAGCTGGTCGAGCGCAGCACGCCGGTTCCTGGAGCGCCTGCGTACCAGATCCAGGGATAGTTGGGGTCCTGCACCAGATCGGACGCGCTGCCGGCGTAGACCTGGGTCCAGGTGCTGCCGAAGTCGGTCGAGCGCCAGATACCGGAGTCGCCTTCGGCCAGAACGGTATTGCCGCTCGAATCGTTATAGTCGTCGATGATCTTCTGGAAGGCGCTGGGCCAGTAACTACCGTCCGTGGGATTGACTTCCGTCCAGGTGCTGCCGCCGTCGGTGGACTTGTAGAGGCCCGAGCCGCCATAGCGATAGGAATCGCCGGATCCGATGAGGATTTTGCTGGAATCGCCCGGATGCACCAGGAAGGCGCCGACCGAGGGCGAGCCGGGCAGCGTGTCGCTGACGGGAACGAAGACGGCGCCGAAGATGCCCAGCAGGACCGCCTTCCACAGCCCACCCCCTGAGGAGCCGACCCAGAGGACGGAATTTCCCTGGCTGTTGTCGTAGGCGTAAGCCGAGCCGCGCTCCCGCCCGGATTGGTGGTGGACGCCATCGTTATTGATGTCGCCCGCGCCGATCTGCGACCAGCCGCTGGAAATGGCAGCCGCCGCCAGTTGAGCCTGCCCGCTCGACGGTGCGGTCGTGTGCGGCTCCCGTGGCATGGTCAGGGCCTGGCCGACCACGGACTGGAGTTGCTGGGGAGTGCGGCGGTGTTTCCACATCTCCACCAGATGGCGCGTGTCCTCCAGCTCGGCGTCGGCTGGGAAATTCTCAGGCAAGGCCCCTAGGGCGGGACCGGGACGGTAGGGGACTTTGGAACCGGCGCCTGGAGCGGGCGGCGGATGGGCCATGTCCCCGGAAGGTCTGGGCCTGGCGGCCACAGCGGGGGGCCGCAGATACGGAATCGCTTCGCTATGCGCCTGATTCGCCTGCGCAAAGGCGGCTGCCGGCAGGCTGCTTATTCCGGCGCACAGCGCGGCGAGGCGCAGAGTCTTGGATACGCTCGTTCGCATGGGATTCTCCTTGCAGCGGATCGGCCCTGCCGATCCGAAATACGCGGTTGTCGAACACATGGGACCGTTGAGAGCCTGTACGTAAACACCGATATGCTCACGAATATCAAAAGCGTTTCCGTCCGCAGGACGGTTGGCCGAAGGCCCTCCAGACGGGTAATTCATTGCCCGGCTAAAAAGCCTGCAGGTTTCCGTACAAGCTCTGACAGTCTCAGTCTACAGAGAGGGCGTAAAAAAATCGTAAAATCAGCGCAAATTCTCAGCACGCCTGGGAAGGAATCCGCCGGACGCCCTGCGAAACGCTCTGATGGTGAGACTATTGTAAGGTCGAGCCATTCCGAAGGTTCAAGCGACGATGGCGATTGGAAAGAGGTGGGGGCCAATGCCCAACAAACAAGATTTAAAAATTAACGGAAGCCTGCATACCATTCAGGCGGATCCGGAGCGCAGCCTGCTCGGCGTCCTGCGCGATGACCTGGACCTGACCGGGACCAAATACGGCTGTGGAGAGGGGCAGTGCGCCGCCTGCACCGTGCTGATCGACGGGCAGCCGGCTCCCTCCTGCATCACGCCGGTGGGATCCGTGATAGGCCGGCAGATCGTGACCATCGAAGGGCTGGAAAAAGATGGCAAGCTGCATCCGGTCCAGGAGGCCTTTCTGGCGGAAGATGCGCTTCAGTGCGCCTACTGCACGCCGGGCATGATCCTGGGCGCCGCCGCGCTGCTGCAGGAGAATCCGAACCCCTCCGACGCCGAGATCGCGCAGGCCATGCAGAACCATATCTGCCGCTGCGGCACCTATCCCCGAATCCTTCGGGCGGTGCGTAAAGCCGCCCAGATGCAGACATCACGGAGGAGCAGCCGATGAGCCGATCCGATTCTCCGGAAGAGCTTGCCGAGCCGGAGCGCTACGAGCTCCAGGCCGGGCCTCTCTACCAATTCGACTTGACCCGCCGCGATCTGTTCCGCTTGCTGGGCGCGGGCCTGGTCATCCTCGTTCTCCTGCCGGACACGGACCCCTTGAAAGCGGCCGCCCAGGAATCGGGCGGCAGGCGGTTCATGGGCCGGGAGCTGCCCCAGGAGATCGGCGCCTGGCTGCATATCGCCGAAGACGGCAGCGTCACGGTCTACACCGGCAAGGTGGAAGTCGGCCAGAACATTCGAACGTCGCTGTCCCAGGCCGCCGCCGAGGAGCTGCGTGTGCCGACCGCCTACATTCAGATGGTGATGGGCGACACGCAGCTCACGCCCTTCGACATGGGCACGTTCGGCAGCCGTACCACGCCCACGATGGCGCCGCAAATCCGCCGGGCCGCTGCCGCCGCTCGTGACGTGGTGGTCGGACTGGCCGCGAAGCAGTGGCAGCTCGATCCAGCTTCTCTGACCGTCGCGGACGGCAGGGTCCTCGATCCAGCCTCCCACCGCTCGCTCGGCTATGGCGAGATCCTCAAAGGGCAGAAGCTGATGCAGACCATCGGCGCGGGCGTCGCCCTGACGCCGGCGGACCGGTGGAAAGTGGCGGGGACCTCGGTGCCCAAAGTCGATGGCCGCGCGTTCGTCACCGGCCGCCATCGCTACACCTCCGACTTCAAGCGCGACGGGATGCTTCACGGCAAGGTGCTGCGACCCGCCGCCTTCAACGCGGAGCTGAAATCGCTCAACACCCGTAATGCCGAGGCGATGCCCGGCGTCACCGTCGTCCATGACGGCAACTTCGTGGGCGTTGCCGCGCCCACGCTGCACGACGCCGAGCGGGCACTGGCGGCGATCGAGGCGGAGTGGCAGGCGCCGGACCAACCCGCGGACCGCGACCTCGTCGCCGTATTGCGGCCCCATCCAACCGCGTTTCAGGGCGCGCCTTCCGCCTCCCGCCTGCAGGCCACCTACACGGTTCCCTACATCGCCCACGCGCCGCTGGAGCCGCGCGCCGCCGTGGCCGAGTGGAAGGACGGCCGCCTGACCGTCTGGACCGGCACACAGCGCCCGTTCGGCGTGCGCGGCGAGCTGGCGGCGGCGTTCCACCTGCCGGAAGACCAGATTCGCGTCATCGTGCCGGACACAGGTTCGGGCTATGGCGGCAAGCACACCGGCGAAGCCGCCGTCGAGGCAGCCCGGCTGGCCAAAGCCGCCGGCAAGCCGGTCAAGATCGTCTGGACGCGCGAAGAGGAGTTTACCTGGGCCTACTTCCGTCCCGGCGGCGTTATCGACGTCTCCGCCGTCATCCGCCCGGACGGAACTATATCTGAATGGGAGTTTCACAACTACAATTCCGGCGGCGCCGGCATCCGCTCCCCCTACGACATTCCGGGCCAGCAGACCGAATTCCACGAAGCGCCCTCGCCGCTTCGCCAGGGCTCCTATCGCGCGCTCGCCGCCACGGCCAACCATTTCGCCCGCGAATCCCACATGGACGATCTGGCCCGTGTCGCAAAAATGGACCCGCTCGCCTTCCGCCTCAAGAATCTCAAAGACGAGCGGCTGCGCGCCGTCTTCCAGGCGGCAGCCCAACACTTCGGCTGGGAGGGCCGCAAGGCGGCTCCCGATCGCGGTTTCGGGATCGCGGGCGGAACGGAGAAAGGCGGCTATGTGGCCTGCTGCGCGGAGGTCGCGGTGGACCGCGCCGGCGGCAAGGTTTCGGTGATTCGCGCGGTCGAAGCCTTCGAGTGCGGCGCGATCGTCAATCCGGCCCATCTCGAAAATCAGGTGGAGGGCGCCATCGTCATGGGGTTGGGCGGCGCGCTCTGGGAGGCGATCCACTTCGACCAGGGCCGTATCCTCAACCCGCATTTTTCCGGCTACCGCGTGCCGCGCTTCACCGACGTGCCTCAGATCGAAGTGGTCCTCCTCGACCGCAAGGACCTGCCCTCCGCCGGCGCCGGAGAGTCACCGATCGTCGCCATCGCCCCGGCCATCCGCAACGCCATCCTCGACGCGACCGGCATCGCCCTCCGCTCCCTGCCCCTAGAAAAACTGAGCGGGTGAAAAACGAAATCCCCTCTCTCCGTCACGAGGAGAGAGGGGATTTAATGTAAGGGCACTGCAGGCAGCGCCCAAATCTCCCCCTCTCCTTCGTAAGGAGAGGGGGATTAAGGGGGTGAGGTTTCACCCGTTCACCAGGTCAGAATTAGTCGCCACCGCCGCCCGGTCCCCCAGGACCGCGTTCCCGAACGATGGTGAACGGCGTGCCGAGCATCTGTTTCCAGTGCGCTCTCTGCTCGCCGGTAAGCACGGCGGCCATTTTCTCGCCGGTAGCCTTCTGCATGGACTGGAAGCGCTGCCGCATCTGCTGGCGCTCTTCCTGCGACATGTTTCGTGGATCAACACCCTGCATGCTGTTGCGCATCTGGTTCTCAGCATCCGTCCGGATGCTGTCGATGCTCTGCCGCTGGGATGCAGTGAGATGGAGCGCATCCTGAACGTCCTTGCGCATGAGCGCACCGGGTCCCATCTGCTGCAGCTCGATCTGCCGGAATCGGTGCAGTTGCCGGCTGTCGAGAATGTCGGCGACCGCCTGTTCCTGCGCCTGCTGCATCTTCTGGAAATTGGCGCGCATAGCTTCCGGATTCGGCTGTCCGCCCTGCTGTCCCTGCTGGAACATCTGGCGCATCTGCTCGCGCAGCTCCTGCGATTTGGCTTGCGCCTTATCGATCTGCGGCTGGGTCATGTGCAGTTCCTCCTGCACGGATTTGTTGTCTAGGAGCATCAGGCCGCCCCCGCGGCCACGTCCCATCATGCCAAACATCATGCCGCCGCGCCGGCCCTGAGCGGATGCCGCGCCGACGGACAGGATGAGCAGTGCCGCCCCGACGAGGGCGAGGCCGGTCTTGCTTCTCAAGATCATCCTAAATTCTCCTTTGGATCAGACTGGGCGATCTATTTCACTGAATCGCCCCGATGAAAGCTAGAAGGCCGGGGAATGTCTTGCCTGGCGCCGGCCGGAATCGGGAGCGCGTATCCTTGCCGTCCTGGTAAGGCATCTGAACTTGCATCGAATTGATTATAGAAGCAATACATGAGGAAAGCATGTGCGAAATGGGGGTTAGGTGTTGCGTATTCGGAGAAGCCTATTCCCAGGACCCGATCCAGCAAGAGGGCAGCCCTCAACGGGCCGCCCTCTTGCTGGATTCACGGAGTAGATGTCGAGGCGCCTGTCGCCTCAGCTTTTATCCCCGCACAAACTGATAGTATGTTTGTCCGTTCCTGTGAACGGTCCGGCGGTGATACCGCACGCCGTTGCGGTAGAAGTACGGCCGGCTGAAATAGGCGGCGCGCGCTCTCTGCATCTGGCTCTGGCTGTGCCGGTCGTGCTCGTACCGGGAGAGCGAGTAGAGGGCGCCGGCCCCGCCGACAATAGCCAGGGTCGGATCGTGCCTCAGCAGTCCATAGACGCCAAGCGCGCCCGCGCCGATGGCGACATTGCGCCACGTATTCTTGGTCTGCTGGCGATGATGAATCTGATTGTTCAGCCAGCTCTGCGCGCCCGCCGTGGCAGGCATCACCACGCAGGGAGCGATCATAGTCGCGGCCAGAAGGCCGGCGGAAATCATCTTGCTTCTCATTCTGAACTCCTTTGCCTTTTGGCGCGAACGCCAAAGTAAAGTTGTCTTTCCCTTTCCTAACGAACGCCGGGGTTCGCTGTGACCGCGTTGCGATCCGGTCGTAAGCTCATTATTGACCGGTACCAGCCTCAGGCTTACAGTTAGGCTTTCCGGTTCGTATAAAGGCGCCAACTACAAGACGAGTGGCGAGTGGAAAAGTTCCGAGAGAATGGCCGTCTCCTTCATAGCCGTGATGCTTCCCGTTTCACAGCTTGCCAAAGGGGGTCGCCTACGGTAGAGTAGACCGGATGCTTCCCCACGGTATAAACCGCGATCTGCGCGTCTGCCTATGTCAGACCGGAGGCCGGGAGCATCAGCGGTCCCAGGAGTTACGTTTCTCCAGAAACTCACGCAGGTTATCCGCCGGAACTGGAATCGGGTGAGACGGCATCATGGTTGCCGAGGCGCAAAATCTGCGGCTCGCCGAGATCGTCGCTCCAGGGGAGGGTGTAGGGAATACCCGGCAGCAGGTCGAAACAGTTGTCCGCGAGCGCCCGCTCTCCGTCCAAATCCAGGCAGACGCCCCAGGCAAAAGCATCCGATGTGAGGGTTAGCCGGCCGTTTTCACGCTTAAGCTGGATCGTAGGCTCGATGAAGCGCAGGTCTTTGAACCTCCCCACAAAGAGCCGGTGCTGCGCGACCGTCTGGCCGTTCTGCGTGAGAAGGGCGAAAGCGCCACTTCGGGTCGTTCCCAATGCTTCCCACTCCGCGTAGTCGAGTTGCGCCAGGAGGGTGGAGGCGTTGGCGGGCAGCGTGATCGGCACTTGTGTGTCCCCAGGCAGGCCGCCCGCAAGGTCGAACAGCCCGAAGCGCAGGTCGCCTTTCCAGTCCACCGGCGTGTCGTTGATGCCATAGACGGAAATCATTCTTGAGCGTTCCGACGGTTCGACGCTCACTCCCGGCTCTTCCTCTTTTCCCTTTTCCCTTTTCCCTTTTCGCTCTTCCCTTTCCCCTTTTCCCTCCTCTTCTGCAACGACCACGACGGTGATCGGCTGGAAGGCGCGGCGGACCGGATGATACGCCAACCGCTTGCGCAGATAGGTGTCCACGATGGCCCAGGTGTGGGTCGTGGGCCACGAGTCGTTGTACATCCAGAAGATGGCGGAGGCGCTGCTGAACATGCGTCGCCGGTAGTTGTGGATATACTCGCATACCCCTTCGGCATGGAGCAGGGCGCTCACGAAGGCGTACTCTTCCCAGTCCATCGCCAGCGGGTCGCGGCCCGTCCAGAGCTCGATCGTCTGGTAGGCGTGGCCCAAATGGCCGCGCCGGGTATCGAATCGAGCGTTCTCGTTGTCGTGGTGCTGCCAGCTTGGGGAATTCAGGTACCGCTCGTTTTCCGGCAGGAACTGGCGCAGCGTGGCGGGCGTGGAAGCGCCCAGCACGCCCCCCTCGTTGGGAAAGCGGTCTACGTAGTCGCGGTAGTGCCACCAGTCCGCGCCGCCCGGCTCCTGGAGCGAGACCTTCCAGGGATGCTGGTCGCCGACCGTAGGATCGCGCGGGCTCTTATAGTCCGGCGACCAGGGCGAACTGATCCAGTAGAGCTTGGAGGGGTCCTCTTCGGTGACGATTTTGGGGAAATCGTGATGGAAGAGCGCGTAGTGCGGATGCGTCCGGTAATGGCCGTCATAACCCCAATGCCAGTCGCCTTCCTCGATCTCGTTGTTGCCGCACCAGACGACAAGCGCGGGGTGATGCGCCATCTCGCGCACGCCCCAGGCCACTTCGCGCCGCGCTTCCCGCGCCCACTCCGGAAAGTCGCCGGGATATTTGGAGCAGGCGAAGAGCAGGTCGTGCCAGAGCATCATGCCGGTCGCGTCGCAGGCGTCGCACAGCGCCTCGTCCGCATAGAGCCCACCGCCCCAGATGCGCAGCATGTTGAAGTTGGCCTCCACCGCAAGGTCCACCAGTTGCCGCGTGCGCTCGGGGGAAACAGTGCTGTAGAGCATGTCCGCCGGGACCCAGTTGGCCCCTTTGCAGAAGATCGGGCGGTTGTTGATCTTGAGGATGCAGTATTGCCCCTCGACCGGATGCGGGGACTGGTCCATCTCCACGCGCCGCACGCCGGTCCGCCGCGTCCGCGTCTGTGATTCGCCTGCCGTCTCCAGCGTCACCTCGACCTTATACAGAGCCTGCTCGCCGTGGCCGCGCGGCCACCAGAGGCGCGGATTCGGCAGGACCAGATGCGCTTCGCGATGCGAGCGGCCGGGAGGCAGCCGAACGGGCAGGGCCACCTCCTGCCCCGTCTCTATCACGCGAGCGCGCAGCGTGCCCTCCACGTCGGCGTTCCCTGGATGGTCCACGTAGACACGCGCCGTCACGGTCGCCTGCGTGAGGTCTTCGATCGGGATCGCGAAGACCATCGCCTGCTCTAGCAGCGGCCCCGGCGTCCACTCCAGGCGCGCGTCGCCCAGAATCCCGACATTCATCAGCCGCTCCTGCCAGTCCCATCCGCACTGGTAAGCCGGCTTACGGGACCAGGGCCGACCGGTCAGCTTGGCGCGCGGCTCCCGGTGATACTCCCCGACCGGTCTGTCGATCACGTCGTAGAGGCCCGACTCGATCTTGACGACCAGCAGGTTCTCGCCTGCCTTCAGCTTGCCGGTCACCAAAAAGCGCGCAGGGCGCTGCGCGTTGGCGTGGGTTCCCACCTCCTGGCCGTTCAGCCAGACCGTCGCGTTCAGCTCCAGCCGGTCGAAGCAGAGCCAGATGTTCTGCTGGGCGGCTTCTTTCGGCGCCGTGAAGGTGTGCCGGTAGACCCAGAACTGCTCCTCGACCCAGCGCGCTTTGAGCGAGTTCAGTCCGATGCGCGGGTCCTCCACCAGTCCAAGATCCATCAACACCTGATGGATCGGTGCAGGCACGGCAGCCGGAAACATCCGGCGCCCATGCAGAGTCGGGGCGGTATAGTAATCAGGGTCGAATTCCGTGTGCGTCAGCTCCCAGGTCCCGTTCAACGACAATACTCCGCCCATCCCCGCTCCTTTTCTTTTCTAGGCTGCGCCAGGTCCCATAGGCTCTCGGCGTAACATAAGATTACCCGGCAAGCCTCTTTTTTCTAAACCCTGGAAAGAGCCAGAGGTTTCCAGTCTCTGGCTAGACAAAAAGCGTTCTTGCGGCCGCACCAGCCTCCTGAAGATTCCCCCTCTCCTTCGTAAGGAGAGGGGGATTAAGGGGGTGAGGTCTTCTGCCGGGTGTTTTCAACACCCGGTAAAGAGAAGGGTTTCGGCGGCCAAAAAAAGAGGGAGGCGGATTCCCAGCCGCGTCTCCCTCAACGTTTGATCGAGTTGCTATGCAGTCAAGGGCCATTATAAGGAGCGAGCGTTCAAAAATCGTTCAAGAAAGGGTAACGCGAAAATAAATTTAAGCGCTAGACAAGGAATTGCTTGCCATATGGCGAACAAACAGTCATGGCAGTACGTAAGCCCCTGTTGGCCTGCAGTCATGATCAATGCCTCCACGCCGCAGCCGCCACGATGTCTACCTCTATACGCAGCATCCTCCCGACGAGCACATCATAATGAGGCCACAATGAGGACTATCCATCGCTGGGAGCGAACGGGGCTAATTCGTATACTATCGCTCTAAAAAATATTCGTTATTTGGTTGCTCCCAATATCATCCTCGCCAAAGCCACCCCCGGCGCTGCCGCCACTTCCACCACCCTGCCTATCAATGTCGGCTCCGTGGATGCCGGCTCGACCGCCAATAGCACGCTCACCTTCCCTGTCTCGGCAGGCGCCTCCGGCGCCGTCGTTTCCCTGAAAGTCTCCGGCGCCTTCACCGGAGGCAAGTTCAGCGACTCCTTCAAAGTCACCCTACCCTGAAGGCGCGCTGGGACTTCGTGTCAGGTTCCGATACCGAACGGGCATTAACGTCTACCTACCCGTTACGTGCGGACCAGGGCAGTATCAAATAGCACCATTTTATGCGTGGACGGCCTGACGCCCCACGCAGAGACCTCCCATCAAAATGTTCCGGCTGGCGCTCTCAAAGCAGGTAAGAGCCTGGTCATCCCTGGCTGGAAGGTACGGGATGGGTCTCGGGAGCGGGCAGCATGGGCGGCTGCGGCGCGAGCACCCGATAAGGCTGCACGGGCACGGAGACGCCCTTCACCCGCACCGGCTCGCCGCCCTCCATCCGGAACGCAGACGCCACCTCCTGATAGATGGCGTCGCTGACCACCACCTCGCCGCCCGCCGCCAGCGTCTGCAGCCGCGCGCTGATCACCACCGTGTAGCCGAGCGCGGTATAGTTGATCTGCCGCACCGGGTTGCCCACGATGCCCAAGACCGCCTCGCCGTAGTGCATTCCGATACCGACGTTCAGCGGCAGCTTGCCCTCCTTCGTCCGCTGCTCGGAGAGCGTCTGGGCGGCATCGCGCATTGCCAGCGCCGCCCAGACCGCCCGCTCCACTTCCTCGCGCGGCGCTTCATGGGTCACCGGGAAGAGCGCCATCAATCCGTCCCCGGTGTACTTGTCCAGGATGCCTCCGTAGCGGTCCAGCGCGTCGGTCATCGCGGTCATATAAAGGTTCGTCACGCCGATCACCTCTTCCGGCGTGTGCTGCTCCGCGAAGCCGGTGAAGTTGCGCACGTCCGCGAACAGCACGCAGACCCGGCGCCGCACGCCTCCCAGCCCCAGCTTCTCCGGCGAGTCCAGGAACTCTTCCACCACCTGCGGCGCGACGAACCGCTGCAGCAGCGCCCGGTTGCGCTCGCGCTCGCCGTGCTCCAGCGCAAACGTAAGCTGGGTCGCCAGCAGAAACGCCGCGCCGATGGTCACCGCCGGCACGATCGGGTCGAGCCATTCGCCCAACCCTATGAAAATACTGAAGGCGTAGGCGACGACACAGAACAGCACGATGGAGACACGCCATAGCCCGTCCAGCGGCGGACGGCGCGTGCAGACCGCGCCGGTAACCGCTCCCAGCAGCAGCACCCACAAAACCCACAACTGCGGGTCCGGCCGCGCAATGGTATCGCCCGCCAGGAGGGCCGCCGTCACCCCGGCGACGATCTCCGCGCGCGGCAGCACGCCCGCCGACGTCTCGTGCCGGTCCGGCAGCAGCGTATCCAGAAACACGATCTTGTCCTTGAAGAACGCTTTCGGCGGCATCCAGCGCGCCGTCTTTCGCGAAGTCCCTGTCCCGGTGACCGGCTGGCCGTAGACCAGATCGCCGTGCAGCACGCTGCTATAGGGCACGTGCGGGAAAGGAGAGGTCGCCTGGCCCTCCAGCAGCTCGGGCAGAACCGTATCCGGCGCGATCCGCGGCATGGAGACCCCGGCGATCTGAACTCGGTCGCCCGGCAGCGTGCGGACACTCAGCGCCGTTCCCCTGGCGCCGGAGGCGAGCAGAATAGGCAGAGGGGGATCGTGCGTCCAGCGTGTCGGAACCGCGATCAACTGGGAAGTGTGGAAGGTGGTCAGATCCGCATTCCCGACTTCGCGCGCGGCGCCTTCGAGCTTGCCCACGACGGCGCTCACGTCTACCGGCGTTACGGGCTTCGCCGGTTGGCCTGGAACCACATCGGAATGCGTATCGGCCAGAGTCACATTTCCGGCAGACCGCATCGCCGCCAGGAGAGCGGGCAGGTCGTGCGCCGTGCGCGCGGCCTCCTCGGCATCCGGCAAAGGCGTTCCCTGCAGCCAGGCGCCGGTCATCGTCATCGAATCTCTGTTGGGAGGCGTCAGCAGGGGGACCGGCAGCACGATGCGCGTCACCCCCCACGCGCTCAGGCGGTGAATCATCGCCGCCTGGAGGGCGGCTTCCGAGCGGGAAGTCAGCGCGTCCCGACGGACGGAATCGTCCATCTCCAGCAGGACGAACCGGTCTCGCGGGATCGCCCGCGAGAGAGAGCCTTGCGGCCCGGCCTCGCGCGTGATCGCCGTATTTTCGCCGAGCATCGTGCTCTGAAAGGTGGCGAGCGACCGGATCGCCGCCCGGACACGCAGCAGCGAGCCCAGAGTGGCGGTCCGCATCGGCATGAGCAGGGCCTGGCTATTGAGCACGAGCAGCAGCGCCGCCGCTGCCAGCCCCAGCGCCATGCCGCGCAGGTCTAGCCGGCGCGCGTTTCCCCGCCATTTCACCCGCCATACCAGCTTTCTTCCCCAGGCGTCGAGCCAGTCCATGACCGGCGAGCGCGTGCGCCCAGGAGACCGCTGCGCCAGCCGAAACAGCCCCACCGTAAAGAACGGTATGCCCAGAAAGAGCGCCGGAAGAACAGCGTCGCTCGGTCCTGCCGAGGATAGCAGCCAGACGGCCACACCGGCGCCCATGCAGACGACCCACCAGGCACGCACGCCGCTGCGCGCCGTCGCCTCCGAAGGAGCTTCCTTGCGGCTCGCAAACACCACCAGCGCCGCGCCGAATAAGCCCAGCAGAAAAAACGTCACAAACAGCAGCGGCCAGGTCCCCAGCGCCACCAAACCGATTAGGAAGGAGGAGGGAATCGGCAGGGCGCCGGGCAGTCCTGCCAGGGCGCGGTCCGTTTGAGAATAGGCCCATAACGTGCCGAACAGCGCCAACCAGAACGCCGCCTTCAGCGCCGATTCTCGCCCGCGTCCCACCATGCGCGGATGGAAAAGCGCCCAGCCCCAGGCCGCCAGCGCGAAGAATACATTGGCCGCCGCCCAGCAAGCAAACGTGATCGGGCGGAGGGCCGGAGAAACCACCGCTAATGTGAGCAGCGCCAGCACGACAGCCCACCATCCGAACCGCTCGATCCGGCGCGGACTGCGGCGCATATTCCACAACAGGCGCATCCAGTTACGCATATAATTTACGGTATCCTATGAAACGAGGCGGCAGTTGCTGCCGTCCGTATTATACCTTTGCCCTCACCCCTGACCCCCTCTCCCACGCTGTGAAAGAGGGGGAGATTTGGGGGATGAACCGCGAAGGCGGGTCTCGTATTTCAGCACGGGGTTTTAAACCCGTCGAAGGAGGACACGATGGAGGGTTTGCGGCCGTTTCGGATGGAAGATGTCGAGGCTTTGATCCCGCTGATTGCCGCCTGCGAGGAGGAGGACCGGAGCGGTTTCAGGCCCAGCGTGGAGTCGCTGCGCCATCAGATCGCCTTTCCGGGCATCGATGTCGAGAATCACTGCTTTGTCCTGCCGGACTCTACCGGCGCGCTGATCGCCTCTGCGGGAGCCATACCGATCCCTGGCCCGGACCACCTTACCTTCCAGATGATTCTAAGCGTACATCCGGAATATCGCCCGCGCGGGCTGGAAGACGAGCTGCTGGGCATGATCGAGGCGCATGCGGCGGAATACTGTGCGCAGACGCAAAGCCAGGGCGTGCTGCACACCGGCGTGCAGGCGCAGCAGCAGCGCTTCATCGACCTGTACACGCGCCACGGCTATCACGTGATCCGGTGGTTCCTGGAGCTGGAGCGCGACCTGTCCGAACCGATCCTGGACGCCCCACTGCCTCCTGATATCCGCATCCGCCGGATGGATCCGGAAAGGGACATCCAGGCCTACTATCTTGCGATGACCGACTCCTTCCAGGACCACTGGGACCCGCACGACCTGACCCTGGAGCAGATCACGCACATGGTCTTCTCCCCCTCCTTCCGTCCGGACCTGACGCTGCTGGCGTTCGGGGAGGATGGCGAGCCGGCAGGCTTGTGCGCGGGCCAGGGCCGCGAAGAGCGCAACCGGCAGAACGGCACGCAAGAAGGCTATATCAGCACCGTCGGCGTCCGGCGTCCCTTCCGCCGTCGGGGGCTGGCGCGCGCCCTGCTGACGCAGTCGATGCGCCTGCTGCAGGAGGCAGGCAGGACCATGGCCGTGCTGCATGTCGACGCGGACAGCCCCACGGGTGCCACGCGACTCTATGAGTCCGTCGGGTTTCGGGAGCGGAAGCGCAGCCTGGTTTTCGAGAAGCCGGTCGGGGCGCCTGCAGCGGCGAAGGGCGTGTAGGCGCCCGCGCATCCCTTTCGACCCTGATTACTCCTTAAACACCTCGCAGCCCTTATGCTGCTCGCGCTTGGCAAACTTGTCGAAAAAGCCCAGCGGCTTGCCGCACATGACGCATACGCCCTTCTCGCGACGCGTCTTTCGGAGATCCCGCAGCCGTTTCTCCTCCGCTTCCCAGGGAAATACTTTCTCGGTCGTCTGTTGGGTCTCCTCGGCACTCGTATCGGACATCGTGATTCTCCTTTGGCGCGCTTCCGGCATCTGTAAAGACTACAATAACAGAATCATTACTTCGATACCAACGCGATTTATCCTGCCTCCCTGCCTTTTCAAAAAAGAACCGCCTCCGGAAAAGCTCCGGAGGCGGTTTGCATTCTCGCTTCCCTCTTTACGGAGAGAAACGGGAGATCATTTGAAGATGACCAGGTAGGCCTGCTGCGTCACGTTGTTGTAGGTAGCGCCGATGGTCGCTTCCTGGTTGACGCTGGGCAGCGTTGTTGTAATGGTGAAGCTGGCGCTGGTGGCCCCGCCGGAAACGAACACCTTCGATGGGACCGAAGCGTAGCTGTTGTTGCTGGACAACACCACGTAGATACCGTTGGAAGGCGCGGGACTGTTGAGCGTGACCGTGCCTTTGGCGGAGCCTCCACCGGTCACGCTGGACGGGCTGATCGCCAGCGAGCTCGGCGTGGGCGCCAGAACCGACAGTGCCGTCTGCTTGGAGCCGCCGTTGTAGCCGGCTGTGATCGTCACGTTCGTGTTCTGTGCGACGCCGTAGGTCTTGATCGTGAAGGTGGCGCTCGTCTGGCCGGCCGGGACGGTGATACTGGATGGCACCGATGCCGCGCTCGAATCGCTGCTGGACAGCGAGACGGCCAGCCCGCCGGACGGCGCCGGCATGCTGATGAACACCGTGCCCGTTACCGATGTCGTCCCCTGGACGGTCGAGGGATTGACGGCGATCGAGTTGACCTGCTCTGTGGTGGCCAGGGTGATGCGCCAGATGCCGCGTCCCCAGGTCGCCGCGAAGAGGTAGTTGCTGCCGGGCACGGCCTTCAGGTCGTTGACCTGTACGTTGGGCAGGCCCAGCGGTCCGGTCGCGTTGCTCCAGCTCGTACCGCCGTTGGTCGTCTGGAAGACGCCGATGTCGGTGCCGATGTAGTAGGTGGTCGCGTAGTTGGCCGGATCGAGCGCGATGGTATTGACCGGAATGTCGGGCAGAGCGCCCGTGCCGGAGCCGCTCAAATTGGCCCAGATACGCGAGCCCGCCGTCGTGTTGTTGCACGCCCAGACGTGAGCGCTGCCGGTGCCGGAAAGTCCGACCAGAATGGCGTTCTCGTTGGACGGATTGACGGCGATGCTGGTCACGGCGCGGGCGGGCAGCGAGGGAGAACCCGAATTGATCTGGGTCCAGATGCTGCCGCCGTTGGAGGTCATCCAGACCTCGCCGTCGTCCGAGCCGGTGTAGATGCGGCTGCTGTCCGAAGGCGCGACCGCGATGCAGAGCACGACGCCCTGCGCGGTGCCCACCTTGGTAGCCAAACGCTTGCCGCCCAGGTTGGCCGTCCACGACCAGTTGTTGTCGTTCCAGCGGTACAGGTAGTTGGTCGCCGCATAGATGGTGGAGGAATTGTTCGGATCCATCACCATCGGGGCGATATAGGCCATAGGCTGTCCGTTGGTGGTGGGCGTAAAGTCGTACTGCGAAACCCACGCATCACTGGTGCGGCGGAAGCCCAGATAGGCAAAGGTGAGGAACTGGACAGCGTCGTTGCTGGGATTGATCGCGCTGCACCCACCGTCCCCGGTATTCTGAGACAGCCAGGCATTCAGCGTATCGAAGGAGTAGATGGTCGAGGCTCCCTGCGAGCCGGAGAGAATATAGTTGGGATCGGTCGGATGGTAACTTGCCCTGTAAATCTGGCCGATCGGCAGATGGGTGCTGAGCGAAGTAAACACACACGCGCCCGTCGAGGGATTGTAGGCCAGCCGGTAGACGCCGCCATCATTGCAGATGAGCAGGTCGTTGGGGTTGTTCGGATCGACCGCTACATAGTGCTGGTGGATGTGGATGAGCGCGTTGGGGCCATTGGCCGGTCCGCCGATCGCATGCCAGCTGCTGCCGCCATTGGTCGACTGCGTCAGGTCGGTAATGCCGACGTAAAGCACGTCCGCCCCGTTATGGCTCGCGCACTGCAGAGCATAGCAGGTGAGCACCGGACGCCAGTCGTCCGTGAAGTTGCTGGTGATGCTGGTCCAACTGCTGCCGGCGTTGGTGCTGGCCCAGATCTTGCGGTCGTGGCCGGACAGAAGGTAGACAGCAGCCGGGTTGGTCGGCGAGGTGGCGATGCAGAGGCCCTTCTGATAGTAGCTGGTCGTCGGCAAGGTGAGCCGGGTCCAGGTCGCGCCATAGTCGCCGGAGCGCCATACTTCGCCGCCGTTATCCTGCCCACTGGCGTAGAGCCAGCGGCCATTGGTGCTGGAGTTGTAGGCGCCGTAAGTGACGACGCTCCACTCCGCCGAAGTGCCGATCATCTTGGTCCAGGTGCTGCCCCCGTTCGTAGAACGCCAGACATACCCGGCGCCGGCCGTGCCGTTCCCGGTGGCCACCGTGATGATGGAGCTGTTCTCCGGCGCGATGGCAATGGAGCTGACGGCGCAGTTGCCGAACTGGGACGCGCCCAGGTTCGTCCAGGAGTTGCCGCCATCGGTGCTCTTCATCAGGCCGAAGCCGTAGATCCCGAAGCTCGGGAAGTCGCCCGTGCCCACATAGACGTTATTGTGGTTGTTAGGATCGATGGCGATGCTGCTGACCTGAAGGGAAGGCCAGGAATCGCTCAGGGGAGTCCAGGTCGCTCCGCCATTGGTGGTCTTCCAGAGACCGCCCGTTGCGGCAGCGACGTAGATGGTGTTGCCGGTGCTGTCGGCCGGGTCGAAGGCGGCGGCGTTGACCCGCCCGCTGAGCTGGCCGGGGCCGTTATAGGTGTTATCCGTGGCGAGCAGGTCGTTGGGGCCGAGATAGCTCCACGTGGACGACAGGCCCGACGAATCGGGGAGAATGCCACCGGTGAGAGTGCTACTGGCAAGTGCAGATCCCATTCTTGCGGGCGCCATACGCTCCCTCTGAGCCAGGGCGCGCGCAAACGCGCTGGAATCGATCCCGTTATAGGGAAAAGCGCGCTGGGTGTACTGATACTGAAGAGCGCCGTAAGGGTCGCTCTCCTGGGCCTTCGCCACTCCGAAGGCGCCGATCAGAAGCAGGCTTGGCCACAACCATCCCATGGTGCGGCGCAAGCGCGCGGGGGACAAACAAGACAACATCATGTTCTCCTCTGTTGTTGACGGCGCTGAGAAGCCTGCCTGGGAAACGGTGGGGCGCTGCGCCGCTGAGGCCACTGGCCCTCAGCAGGCTCGCTTTCCTGTTCGTCCGGTTCTCAGCGTGCAGCAGACTCATAGTTTGGACATTGACAGCACGACATGTCTGGCCGGCACATCGGCCGGCCGAGCCATTGCGGTGCATGGAACCCTGTAACGAGAGAACGTTAGATGGCCTTGTGGGAATCAGCAGGAGGTAAGGCGAGGATATGGGTTCGCAGCCTGGGCACCGACTTAGCCCTTGCTTGCTCAGGCGGAAGATAGCTGCCCCGACATGGGGACAACGGCAAGGTAGATTGCCTGGACCTGCAGTTCGGTAGCGAGGTGCCGGGTCGTATCGTCTTCGGCGAAGACCGGTCGCTACGTACAGGCTCCGATCCAGATTCCCGGATGGCTCAACGTCGCATGCCTGTTGACCATCGGGCGACTGAGTGCAATCTGATCGCTTTCTGGCCAAGTATACCTCCCGGCAGCCATGCTGTCAATACTACGGTGGTAAACCATAGTTAGAAAAAAACGGACGCCGGTAGAGATTATTGGCCGAATCGTTATGGGTTGCAGGGCTGGAGAATCAATCCCGCATCTTTACGGGTGGTTTTCAAACGAGGAAAACGTCGAGAGCACGATCTTTCGTTGTATAGCAGCAAGGCAATGGCGGCAAGGCCTTGAATGGCTTCTACGCAGCCGAATCCTGTCATAGTTCCCAGCTTCTTTAGGTTTTACCACTTTCCTCCTCTTCTGTCAAGCGCATGCTCTCCAGGAGGGGCCGGCAGCCCAGGGCGACCGCCAGGGCGTAGAGGCCCGCGATCAGCGCGCTGCAGACGGTGGCCCGGTTCACGCCGAACCGGTCGGCAGCCCAGCTCAGGGGCAGCGCGCCGAGCGGCGAGAGGCCGATCATGCAGATGGTGAACAGGCTCATCACCCGCCCGCGCATCTGGTCGGAGGTGATCTGCTGCAGGAGCGTCAGCACCGTCGAGGTGAATACCGTGGTGAACAGACCCACGACGAAGAGCAGCGCGACGGCGCCGGGCAGCCAGCCGGTGAAGCAGAAGGCGATGAGGGCCGCGCAGAACCCGATCCCACCGCCCACGGCCAGGCGGCCTTTGTGCCGGATACTGGAAAAGTGCGCCAGCAGAAAGCCGCCCACCCGCTCCTCCCCCTGGCGCGGCGGCGCCGGGGGCAGCCGCAGGGCGTAGACCGCCCAGATGACGGCGAAGAAGCTGGCGGCGTTGACGTAGAAGCTGCCCGCAAGCCCTACCGCCCGCACGACCGGGCCGGCCCGATGGCCGCGGCCCCCGTAAAGGTGACCGATTGGAGCGCAATGGCGTTGAACAGGTCCCGGCGGGGCACTAGCTGGGGTAAAAGGGCCTGTCGCGCCGGCTGATCGACCGCCAGGATCACGGCATTGAAAAAGGAAAGGGCGATAATGTGCCAGACCTGCACGACCCGCCACTGCACCAGCAGGCCGAGCAGGGCGGCGGAGAGGGTAAAGAGGGTCTGCGTGACCAGGAGCAGCCGCCGCTTATCGACCCGATCGACGATCGCGCCGCCCAGGAACGACAGCGAGATCAGCGCGATCGCCCGCGCGGCGTTCACGTAACCCAGATCCAGGGCGCGGCCCGTCAGCCGGTAGACCAGCCAGTCCTGCGCGACGCTCTGCAGCCAGGTTCCGCTATTGGAGACGATCAGGCTGATCCACATCAGCCGGAAGTTGCGGTGCCGCAGCGCGGCGAAGGTGCCGGGACGGGAAGGGGACGGGGATTCCTGGGCGCCGGACAACAGCCTTTCTCCTTACGAAAGAGAGGGGGATAAAGGGGGTGAGGTCCGCAGCGTTTGGAGCAGCCAGACATAGGTGGCGGGCATCCAGGGGCTGAGAGACATGCCCTGGCTTTCGCCGGTGTCGCCGTCGAGCCATTCCGGGAACTGGCCCGGCACGCTCACGCCGGGCGCAGCCCAGGTCTCCGGCCAGAGCGCGCTGGCGATCTCCTCGGCCAGCTCCCAGGCCAGGTCCGGCCGGTAGGGGGCCAGCGCGGCGGCGGCCCAGGCCGTAGCGTTGGGCCAGCTTCCGCCCATGAGTCCGAATCCGAAGCGCGGATGGTAGGCCGGGTCGTTCTCGCTCATCGTGCGCAGGCCGTGCGGGCCGCGAAAGTCTTTCTCGACGAGCCGCAGGAGCGTGCGCACGCGTGCCTCCTCCGGGCCTGCCCGCAGGAGCGCGGGAAAGACGAGATCGATCGTCAGCAGGGGGTTGGGGCCGTTCTCGTCGCGGGTCAGGATGAAATAGCCGGTCTCCGGGTCTACCAGTTGCGCCATCGCCGCGTCCAAGTCGGCGGCGGCTTCGGCGAAGCGCGAGACGTTTTGCGTATCCTCGAACGCTGCTGCCAGCTCTGCGGCGCCTCGCAGCGCCGCCACGCACTCGGCGTTCAATTCCGTCAGCGCGCCTGCCAGGCGATAGCCGGGAATGATGTTGCGCCAGCCGCCAATGCCGAACACGTTGGTCCCGCGCCCATCGCACCAGACGAGACCGTCTTCTTTCCGCTGCCGGAGAATCCAGTCGGCGGCGTCCCGCGCGGCCGGATAGAAGCGCTGAAGCGCGTTCCTGTCGCCGGTCGTCTGCCAGTGATGCGCGACGGCCATAACGAACAGCGAGGTGGCATCGTTGATGTTCAGGCCGTAATCGTTGCGCTCGACACCGGACGGAGAGAGGCGCACGTACTCGGCGATCTTGCCGCCGGGATAGGGGGCATGGCGCGCCAGCGTCTCCAGCAGCACCCGCGACCATTCCGGCGCGAAATGATCCGCCCCGAAGAGAAACCACGTCGCATCCCGCGTCACGACGATGCTGCCGGGCGGATCGTTCGTAAAGCCCCGGTCCCCGGTCGCGTAGCGATGCCAGACGCGCCGGCTGCCGATCTTGCCCCAGGCCGCTGCCCGCGCTATCGGCAGCGGAACACCTTCCGGCCTGGGACCGGCGATGGCGGCGACCGCCTGCTCCGCTTCCGTAAAGGCGGTTTCGGCAGGCGGAGCCGCCCCCTCGGAGCCGAGACTCCAGCGCAGCCAGAAGTCCAGCGTGCCGTCCTCCCGGACAGGCACGGCGAACCGCATCTGCGCCCTGGCCGGCAGCGACCATACGCGCTCTATTGCAGCATGACTGGCCTGCAGCGTCTGGGGGTCTGTATCCCCATCGCAAGGGCTGACGCGCAGGTCAGCCGGAAGCTCCTCCGCGCGCTGCCACTGCCGCTCGCAGTCGACGCCCGGTTGCCGGCGGTGCATTCCACTTCCGGCCGCGCCCACCCGCCAGCGACATTCTGTTTCGACCGGGGAAGCCTGCTCTTTAGAGCCAGAAGCAAAGCCCTCGCCACGGACCCACAGGTACGCCTGCGCCCCCTCCGCCGCGACGAACAGCCGCTTCTCCAATGTCGCCCCCGCCGCATCGGCATAGATCGCGGCCTGATAGGCCGGCGCATAGACCACCCGCTGCAGTATCAGGCCCTTCGGCCGGACGGCGCGCAGGCTGAGCTCCCCGGTGTACCAGCGGTCCGTGGCGGCAACCCAGATGCCGTCAATGTTTGCCTCGGCATCCGCGCGCAGAAAGCAGTCCGGATTGCCCAGGCTGCTTCCCCGCCGCGCCTGCTCCGGCGATCCTTCCCATGTCAGCCAATCCAAAGGCCCCCACCCCCGACCCCTCCCCCAATTCTAGGGGAGGGGGGACTAAATTGGAAGCGAATACTGCTTGCTAAAGCTCCTCTTGCCTCCAGGCAGAGGCGCAAAAGGTCTATAGGCTGCTTCCCTGTCGCCTAATTATATCCTGTAAAGGGCGATGGAGAGGGCTTGGAATAGAATCTCCCCTCCCCTAAAATTGGGGGAGGGGTCGGGGGTGGGGGCCTCTAAAAACTGCCGGTGAGCGAGAAGAGGACGCGCCGTCCCTGCATGAAGCGCGTGCCGCTGAAGCCGGACAGGAAGTTGAGGACGTCCCGCGCGTCGAACACGTTGAGGATGCTCAGGCCCAGGCCGGCATGCCCGTGGAAAAGACGCGGGCCGGTCTCGAAGTTCAGATCGACGCGCGTGTTCGGAGTGCGTTTGTCGCCGGGCGGCACGATACTGCTCGCCAGACCGCTGCCGTGGTAGAGAGTCAGCCCGGCCAGCCCGCCGCCTTTGAAGTCGTAGTTCAAATCCATGCCCACGGTGTTGCGCTGATCGTGGTCGTTGAAATCCGGGGCGGGCGCGCCGGTGTTGTCCATGCCGTTGGGAGCGGCGATGGAGTAGGTATAGTTCAGATCGGCGTCCCAGCCGACGCCGCGCCGGGGCGTGACCTCGTATGCGAACTCGATGCCATGCACGGCGCCGATCTCGAAGTTGACCGCCGAGTAGAGGCCGATCCAGCTTCCGGGAACGAGCAGGCCGGTATCCACCTGGTTGTGCATCTGCTTGACGTAGTAGGCGATGTCGATGGTCTGGCTGGGCGCGATCTGCCGCTCCATGCTCACGTCGTACTGATCGAGGATTTCCGGCTGGATGGGCGATCCGACGATCGCCCCCTGCGCCAGCGGCGGCGTGTTGAGCAGGTGGTTGTAGGACCAGCGCAGGACGGTCAGCCGGTCCAGATTATAGGAGAAGTTGAGGCGTGGAGAGATCACTTTGACATCCACGACCGGCTGGCCCAGGTTCAGGGACTGCTTGTACCAGTCGAAGCGCAGACCGTAGTTGACGGTCAGCCGGTGGGAGGCATGCCAGGTATCCTGAAGGTAGGCGGCCCGATAGAATCCGGAGCGGTGGACGCTGAGCGTCGGTGTGACGCCCGACGTGGGAATATAGACCGGGTTGCCGTTCACGTCCAGGACCGGCTTTCCCTGGGCGTTCATCTGCACGCTGCCCGCCGGAACCAGCCTGGAATCGAGCGCCGCCAGCTCGTCCAGGGCCAACTGGCTGGCCGGAGTGATATTGTAGCTCTCATTCCCGAACTGATCGTCCAGCAGGAAGCCTGTTTTGACCTCGTGCCGCCCGCGCGTATAGGTCAGGCTGCCGGTCTCCTGGACGTGGTGGATGTTGCGCGCCGCCGTCGGGTTGTATTCGATGGAGTTGTCGATGGGCAGGTGCAGCAGATCGACCGCCGGATTGTGATTATGCACGTCCTGGCCGGCATGCAGCAGTGTGAGCGCCAGCAGGCCGGAGGTGCTGGCGGACAACTGCCGCTGCCAGGAGAGCGTGCCGAACTCATTGGCCTCGCGGATATAGATGTCCTGTCCTTCGGCTTCCTGAGACGGCAGTGGGATCACTTCCGAGCCGAGTCCGCCGGGATTGATCTGGTTGGTATCCGGGATCACGCCGTTGGCATCGCGCAGGCCCAGAAAGCCAAAGCCCTGTCCTGCCGCGGCAAAAGAGGCGGGCAGCCCGGTTCGATTCGAGACCTGAAAGGCGTCCGGATTGCTGCTCAGGGTCAACTGAAGCACGTCCCGATGGCTGGGCTCGTAGCGGAGCTTGGAGAAGTAGTTTTCGGTGACGCCGGAATTATGGGCCGTCTGATCGCCCGGCTGCTGAGGCTCGATGTAGTTGCGCGTGCGGGTGGCGCCCAGGTCGAACACATAGCCCAGACGCGTGCCCACCGGGCCGACCGCCGTAAAATCGCCGCTGGAAGTGTCGTAGGCGCCGATCTCTCCCGCCAGGTCGTTACTGCGGCGACGGGGGACGGGCAGGGTGATCACGTTCAGGATCGCCGCCGTCTGTCCGCCGAATTCCGGCGCAAAGCCGCCGGTGAGAATCTCCAGCCGCTGGATGGTCGAGGGCACGACCACAGAGCCCTGCCGCCCGGAGAGCGTATCGGGCAGCGGCACGCCGTCCACCACGTAGCTGATGTCGGCGTGCTCGCCGCGCACGTGGACCTGGCCGGCCGAGTCGGAGGCCGCGCCCGTCGTGCCGGAGATCACCTTGTTGAGGTTGCCGCCGACGCCGGCCTTGTTCTCGATCTGCTGCCGGTTGACGGTCGTGCCGGGCGCAATGGGATTGGCGTGCTGCGGAATGAGGCGCGTGGCCGTGACCTTGACATAGATCTCCCGGACAGGCGGCTGGGGTTGCGCCTGCGGTGTCGTCGTCGCCTGCAGCGTCACCGTCGCGCCCAGAGGAACGGTGACAAGGACCGGTGTCTCTCCCGGCAGCGGAGTCTCTTCGCACGCCCAGGTACGCAGATCCAACTCGGCCGTCGGGGAGGCCGTCAGAAGGCCCGTAGAGAGCGCCCGCGCGGCGTGAAGGCCACTCGGGTCTTCCACGCGCACCAAAGCTCCGGCCACCGGCTGATGCGTCACCGGGTCCACGACCAGAAATCGCACGTGCTCCAGATCAACGCCTCGTAGGGAGGGCAGCAGATTGCCGCCGCTTTCGCTGAGGCGGCTTGCCACCGCTGGTATAGAAGGCGCGGTTAACAGCAGCCCCAGCATGAAAGCCAGGAAGACCTCACCCCCTGTGCCACCACAGGCCTTGCGGCCCTGCCTCTCCTTCGTAAGGAGAGGGGGAATTCTTTGAATTTGGAGTCCCCGGAGGGGACTTGGGGCCCTGGTTGCCGCAGTTTTAACTGCCCGCAATCGGCTGAGGGCGGCCCGGTTAGCCATCGTGTGGGAAAACATGTGTCAACTCACCTGGAATTCGATGTGCAGGCGGACCTGGCTCTGGACCGGCTGGCCGTCGCGTGTGGCGGGCTTGAAGCGCCACTGCCGCGCGGTGTCCAGCGCGATCCGGTCCAGCTCGTCATAGCCCGTGGATTGCACGATCTTGACGTCGCTGGGCGTGCCGTCCGGCTCGACGGTGAATTCGGCGGTGCAGCTTTTATCCAGCGCATCGCCGCGCAGATCGTCCGGAATGGTCGGCTGTGGCGAGTGGTTCGGGAGCGGCTCCGCCTCCGTGAATACGGGCGCTTTGGAAGCGGGCAGGGCAGGCTTCGTTATCGGCGGCGCGGGCTTTGTCTCGGCCGGGGGCGGAGTCACCGGCGGAGTCGGCTGCGTCGCTTTCGGCTGCGGCTGGACTGGCGGCGGGGCTGCAGGCGCCGTCGCATTTTTCGGCCCGCCTCCGCCGAGCGCCTGCGGCAGTTGCCCGGCCTTTCCGGTCCCGTTCGCGTCTACGGTCGGCCCGTTATCGTTTCCGCCGCCGAGGCCGCCGGCAGAGGCGATCACCTTCGGTTGAGAAAGGTGCGGCTGCGACGCCATCTGGCGGGGATGGGACGTAGGAGCCGGGCTCTTATGGGCCGCCGCATGGTGCGCGATATGATGCGGCTGCGGTCTCTTGACCTCGGTCTTCTCTTTTTCCGGCGGCGGCAGCTTGATAAGCTCCGTCTGGATGGGCGTGCTGAACTCCCGCTGAATCTTCTTGAAGGCGCCGTAGTGGGCCAGGACCGGCAGCGCGATAAGATGCAGCAGGATCGAGATGCCGATGATCCGCATGAGCAGGGGATTGCGCTGGTGTCTGCGTCGCATCGTGTCCTCCTTATCCCTGGTCCGTCGCAATCGCGAAGCGCGTCACGCCGGCCTTACGCGCCTCGTCCATCGCCGAGACGACGTAGCCGTGCTCCACGTGCTTGTCCGCGTTGATGATGACCAGATTGTTCGGGCCGACCTTCAGGGCTTCCAGGCCGTTCTTGATCTGGTCCAGCGTGGTCGGAGTCGTGTTCAGAAAGATGCGGTTGTCCCGCATGATCGTGATGGTCACGTTCTGCGAGGAGTGCTGGCTGGCCGTCGAGGCTTTCGGCAGATCGACCGGCAGGCCGGCCTGAACCACCATCGCCAGCGAGGCGACCATGAAGAAGAAGAGCAGGAACATCATGACGTCGATCATCGGAATGACGATGATCTCCGCCTCTTCGATCGGCTTGCGCCCGGCGATCCGGACGCGCTTTCGCATTGCCATCGGCCGGCCTCCTTCTAGTCCACGCGCCCGGTCAGGTAGTTGACCAGCTCGGAGCCGTAGTATTCCATGTCCTCGATGATCTTCCGGGAAAGGTTGGCGAAGTAGTTGTAACAGACGAAGCCGATGACGGCCAGGGAGATGCCCGTCGCGGTCGAGATCAGCGCCTCGGCGATCCCGCCCAGGATCTGGGTCGGATTGGAGAGACCGACCTGCGAGGCCGCGCGGAAGGAGGTGATCATACCGGCGATGGTGCCCAGCAATCCCAGCAGGGGCGAGATATTGACGATGGTCTTGAGCACCGACAGGTTGGCTTCCAGGGCCGGCTGCTCGTTGGCGGCTTCCTGCTCCATCGCCATCTCGATGGCGTCTGCCGAGCGGTGCGCGTTCTTCAGGCCGCGCGCAAACATTCTGCCGACCGGCCCGCCGGTCTGCGTAGCGAGCGCGATGGCGCCGGTCGGATCGGCGTCTTTGCCGGGTTTATAGGCGGTCTTGACTTCGTCCAGAAGCGTGTCGCCGTCTACCGCGGCCCTGCGCAGGGAGATCGCCCGCTCGATGGCCACGGCGATCAAGATGATAGAACAGAGGATCAGCGGGTACATCATAAACCCGCCACCATGAATAAATCGCATTACCTCAGACATGATGAATCGTTTCTCCTCAGAAATTCAGAAAGGACACAGGATGGCAGGCAGATCCACGAACGTTTTCCTGGCCGCCGCCCGGAAAAGGCGACCGGCAGGCAGGCATAAAGGCATGCCGATTTCAGCCCGGGTCATCGCCTTACAAGGAGAGCTTCAGGAAACGTTGGAGATGCGTAACAGGAGGATCAGGCGCAGGGAGGCGCGCGTGAGGAGAAGCGCGCAAGGAAAGCCGTGTGGATGCCGCCGGTCCGCCCGACGGGCGCTTCCGGGGCCGCAGCCGTATAGAGGATGTGGAAGGGCGGCAGAGCCGCCGAGACACTGTTGGCCTGCCAGTCGCAGAAGGGGCAGTCTTTGAGCGTGGAGACATGCCCCTGGAACAGGGCCGCGTGGCGCAAGGCGCCATGCGCCGTGGTCGATGCCATTGCGACAAGCCCATGATCGCCTTCCGGCCCGGCGTGCGAATGCGTTAGCATGCCGACCGTACTGAGGAACAGATACAGCACGGCGACAAGCAGCGCCTGCGCGCGGACGGATTTTCGGTTGGCAAGCCTGAAAATGCGCACGACCGGCAACCCTCTGCGGCTTTCTCTGCCTCTATTGTAGGCAAAGAAGGCAAAAGCCTGAAGTGTTTACGGAAAGCCCTCGGAAGGGCGGCAAAAGCATTATAGCATACATTCCATCGGCGTGCATGAGGATGGGCGACTGCATCCGACAACCGCCCATCCATCTAGGTTCGCCTGTGCGGCAGGCAGAATGGCGAGCAGGAAGGTCAGAGTCGCGCCGCCGCGCGTGGCTGCGCGTCGAAGCCTATTGAATTCCCCCGGTTCATCAGGGCATGCTCTGATTCTACACGATCTGCCTCCCTTCTGTTCAGCGGTCGAGCTTTCGACAAGTGTGGGTTAAAACCCCGTGTGAACCGGTTGTTAGCGCCTGCGGCGCCACGTGGCACGGCCTCCCTGGCGGGCGCGATAGCGCGGCAGGCGCTGTCGGATCACCCGAACGTCCCGAGACAGCCATCGGGACAGCACGCGCCCCAGGCGCAGTGGAAGAGAGCTATGGCGCCCCGGATGCACGGCGCGATAACACGCCAGCGCCAGCCAGGCTGCCGTGAAGAGGCAAGCCCCCATTCCCAAGAATGACTGCGCCAGGGTCGGCGCCTCGCCAGCCTGCCATCTGCGCAGGCCCAGGCTGGCGAGCAGCAGCGTCAGAGAGGCGACGCCGTGCATGGCCGGACGCCGAAGCGGCTTTAATTGATCTCGAATTTGAAGAGCTCCACGCTCTTGACCGGAATCCCGTTTTTGACAGTCGGCTTCCACTTTATTTCCTCAGCGCCTCCATAACGAGGTTAACGTTGCCGATATTTCTGAAGAGGCGCGTAGGAGCGGGATGAAGCGGCCGTCCGCGCGCCGGTTCATCAGTGCATGGTTCATATCTGGGACGACCGTTTCCGACTTCAGGAGGGTCGTCTGCATTCCAGGCTCGACGACCAATACGACGAGCACACAATAGCCGTCAGTGAGACAAACCCGAACGTATGTGCTTCTATCGTCTGTACCTGCGGCCATAATGGCTGCGCGCATGAGCGGGTCCCACATGGCGATCATGAGGACTTCCTTGTCGATGGGCGTCTGCACTATCGCCATGGCGACCATTGTGACGACCACGGGCCTCTGACACTGGCCTGAGAGGAACGGCACACTGTCGGGTCGTGACTCGCCCGACAGCGCGCGTGCCTTATCAGATGCCGGTTGTCTTCCTAATGCAGGTCCCACATATTGTCGTCCGGCTGCGCCGGCAAATTCGCCGCGCGATAGGTGGCTGCGAACGACATCACCTTCACGTGACCGTCCACAAAGGAGTAGGGCGCCTGGTTGACGTATCGGCCCGTGTCCACAAGTGGCTGCCAATCGGTGCAGTAGGGATTCGTTGGGAAGAGCGAGCAGGGCGGAAAGATATTGCCGTGACTCCACCAGTAGGGGCTGTTCGGATCGTTCTTCTCGTACGGGTCGATGCCGAAGTCGAAGTATTCCGAGGTCCAGAACGGATCGGTAGCGGGCGGCGCGGGAACGGGGAGCGGCGCGGTGCCTGTCACCACGTCCCAGTCTTTGGCGCGTAAGCCGCTGAAGATGGTCGATGAAGGCTGGGAAATAGAGACCTCGCTGGTGTTGTTGCAGGTGAGCAGCCCGTTGTTGATGAAGGAACCCCACATGTAGGGCATGCTTTTGGAGGGATCGGAAGGGTCCCACCAGACGTTCTGCTTGTCTACCGTGCCGCGACCCATCTTGATGTACGGGTCCAGTGCCTGCTGATAGAAGTGAACGGCCCACCAACTGATGACCGTCCAGTTGCCGTTCCCATCGCTGGCTTGAATGCGGGGGAAATATCCGTCGTAATCGTCGCTGTACATGCGGGTCGCCAGGACGATCTGCTTCATGTTGGACATGCAGACGGCCTTCCGGGCAGCGGATCGCGCCTGAGCAAAGACAGGAAACAGGAGCGCCGCCAGGATCGCGATAATGGCGATCACGACGAGCAGCTCGATGAGCGTAAAGCCGTTCTTGTTGGCTTTCATGTGTGTAAACCCTTTCGTGTTTGAGATAGGGCGCAGCCGCGCTTTCCGGCTTAACAGCAGGCCGGCAGCGTGTAATGCGCCTGGTTGTTGCTTCGGGAGTAGACGAAAGGGCAATAGCGTGCTACAATCACAGAAGACGCGGGTATGATTGCATCATGCTCGCCCGGCGCATGGGTGTTCGCAGCACCCGTGCGCCTTTTTGTCGTCGGTCCCTTTTCACCCCTCACCCCCGTCCCCTCCCCCTCAAGGGGAGAGGGGAGCTATTGCCTTAGCTTATGCTGCTACTTGCAGGTTGGAGATGCTTCAGGGAGAGCACTCCAGCTTTCAGCCAAGTCCCCCTCCTCTGTTATTGGGGGAGGGGGCGGGGGTGAGGGTCTTTTGTTAGCGCCTGCGGCGCGATATGTCGCGACCTCCCTGGCGCGCTCGATAGTGCGCCAGGCGCTGCCGGATCGCCGGAGTGTCCCGAGACAGCCATCGGGACAGCACGCGCCCCAGGCGCAGTGGAAGAGAGCTATGGCGCCCCGGATGCACGGCGCGATAACACGCCAGCGCCAGCCAGGCTGCCGTGAAGAGGCAAGCCCCCATTCCCCAGAAGACTTGCGCCGGGGACGGCGCATCGTCATCCTGTGCCTGCGCGGCCGGCAGGACGGCCAGCAGAAAGGCCAGCGAGGTGACGCCGTTCAAGGTCGCGCGCCAGCCGTCTAATTCACCTCGAACTCGAACTTGAATAGCTGCGTGCTCTTGACTGGAATCCCATCTTTGAGGGCCGGCTTCCACTTCCATTTCTTAAGCGCCTCCAGAACGAGGTTATCGATCTCGGTATTCCCGGACGAGGTGCGCAGGGCCGGCGTGAAGCTGCCGTCCGCATCGACCTCCACCTTGACCCGCACGAACGTTTTGAAGTCGCCGTTTTTCAGATCGTCGGGTATCGTCGGCTGGGCCTGATTTTCCGGCTCCGCATCTTTGGTCGGCCCTTTGGGCTTGGGTGGCTCCGGCGGCGGCGCAGGCTTGACCTCCGGCGGCGGCGCGGGTTTGGTTTCCTCCTTATGGACTGGCGCAGGCGCCGGCTGCGGTTGCGGCTGCGGCGGTGGGTTTGGATTCGGCTCAGGCTGTGTTTTGACCGGCTGCGCTGGATTCGTCGTCGCATTGCCGGGATTCTGCTGGGCTATCGGCACCCCTGGTTTCGCGTTGCCGCCCGCCTGAGCCTGGAAGTCGTCCGGCTGCGGCGGCGCGTTCTTATCCGGCTTGGCCGTGATCACCCTGTTATGCGCGCCTTGCGGCGGCGGCCTCTGCGCTATCCGAATGGGCTTTGGCGGCTGCGCGCGGCGCACCTCTTTGCGGGGCAGCGGCTTGGGTTCCGATTTCGGCCTCTGGCGGCGGATCTGCGCGATCTTCTTCTCGATCTGCTTTTTGGTCACTATCTTGGGGATCTTGCGCCCTTGCTTGTCGATGACCACCCGCGTGATCTCCACCGGTCGGGGCGGGATGAAGGCCGGATGCTTCGCAATGGCCGCCACCGCCCGCCAGAGCAGCAGGTTCAGAAGCAGCGACGCGAACACCGCCCAGCGCAGGCGCTTGCCGATCTCGTCCACGAAGACCGGCCTAATAGCGGTCGTCGTATGGCTCATGATGGACCTCCTCGCGAAGCCTGCACTACTTGCCCCCATTCTCCGGGGCCGTCGCGATGGCGAAGCGAGTAATGCCGACCCCGCGCGCCTCGTCGATGCAGTTGACCACCAAGCCGTGCGGCACGCTGCGGTCCGCATTGATGATCACCGAAGCCGTGGAAAGGTCCACGTTCGGTCCACCCGCCTTCTGCAGCAGCGTCTCCGGCAAATCCGCCAGCGTCACGGCCTCTTTGTTGACGTAGACCCGCTGGTTCTTATCGATGGTGATCGTCAGGTCGGTCGCCGCCTGCTTGGGCGCGGTGCTGGCGCGCGGCAGGTTCACGGGCAGGCCGTTGAGGCGGGTCAGCGCCAGAGACGAGAGCATAAAGAACACGAGCAGGAAGAACATCGTGTCGATCATCGGAATGATCTCGATCTTGGTGCGTTTAAGTTCGCGATGTCGCTTGAATTCCACGATGTTCTTGCTCCTCGATTACCGGGCCGGCATGATGGTTTTGCCCATGCTCGACGCGCTCCTGATGGTGCAGGTCGGTCAGGACATTGATCAGCTTGGTCGCGGCCTGCTCCGTCTCCGAAGTGATCGTGCGCAGGCGGGCGGAGAAGTAGTTGTAGGCGATAAAGCAGATGACCGCGATGGTCAACCCCGTCGCCGTCGCGTACAGCGCCTCGCCGACTCCGGCCAGAACCGCGTCGCTGTTGCCCCGGTTCTGCTGCACGGCGATGGCATTGAACGTGCCGACCATGCCGATGATGGTCCCCAAAAGACCCAGCAGCGGGGAGATGGTCGTGGTCGTATCCAGAACGGGCAGCAGCCGTTCCAGCCGGATGAAGTAGTCCTGTCCGGTCTCTTCGACTAGCCGCTCCACTTCCCGCGTGGGCTGGTTGCGATGCCGCAGGATCACGGCGAGGCAGGCCGCCAGCGGGCCGGAGCGTCCGGCGCAGAGCTTGCGGGCATCCTCAAAGCGCCCGTGCCGGCACAGGGCGATCGTCTCCGGCAGCAGATCGGACGAGATGCCGCCGATCTGGCGGTAGGCCAGCGCCCGCTCGACGATGACGACGATGGCGGTCAGAGAGAGCAGCAGGAGCGGATACATCACCACGCCACCTGCCTTGATGAAATGCAAGATACTGGACATGTTTCTTTCCTTGACGATTCCGAAGCGGAGCGGAAAGCCCAGCTTCCCGCTCCGCGCCGGTGATTAGAACTTGGCGAACCCTTGCAGCAGGATGCGCCGCCCCTGATCGAAGCGGGTCCCACTGAATCCGGAGTTGAAGTTGATGACACTGCGGTCGTTGTAGATATTTTCGATGATGAGCGTCAGGCCGCCGTGGCCGTTGGGGCCGTGGCCGCCGAACAGGCCGGGACCCGTAGACAGGGACACGTTCAACCGGCTGTGTGACGAGCGCGTGTTGTCGACGACGATGCTCGAGGCAACGCCGCTGCCGTAGTAGAAATCGAGGCCCATATTCGCGCCCGACTTCCAACCGTAGTAGAGGCCGGTGCTGATCGTGTTGAGCTGGTCGTGGTCGTTGAAGTCGGGAGCATTCGAGCCGGGAACGCCGTTGACGAGGCCATTCGGCTTGGCTAGGCTGTTAGTGTAGGAGAGATAGTAGCCGAGGCCGACGTTGTTGCGCGGTGTCAGGTCGTAGGTGAGCTCGACGCCGTGGACGTTGCCGTCGGTGAAGTTCACGGACGAGAAGATGCCGGTCTGCGTGTTGGGCACGAGCAGGCCGGTGTCGATCTGATTGCGGATGTTCTTGGCGTAATAGGCGATCTTTACCGTCTGGTTCGTGCCGATCTGCTTTTCGAGGCTGGTGTCGTACTGGCTGAGCGTTTCCGGCTGGATGGCCTGGCCGACGATGGCGCCGGTCGCCAGCGGCGGCTGGATGAACAGCCGGTTGAAGGAGACGCGCCAGATGGCGCGCTTCCCGAGCAGGTAAGCTAGGTTGATGCGCGGCGAGAGGTTGGCCTGATTGACCGGCGTCCTCGCCAGGCTCGTCGAGATGAGCGGAGTCTGTGTCAGGGTCTGCTTCTGGTCGTACCAGTCTAGGCGTAGGCCATAGTTGGCAGTGAAGCGTCGCGAGACGTTCCATGTGTCTTGAATATAGCCCGCGCTGTAGAACCCGGAGCGATGCACTTTCAGGACCGGCGCCACCGCGCCGGGAGCGGCGGTATAGACCTGATAGCCGTTCACATCGAGGACGGGATTGCCCTGCGCGTCCACCTGCGCCGTTCCGGCGGGAGCTAGGTCCGGGTCGGCGGCGTTGAGGGCATCTAGGGCGAGCTGGCTGGCTGGTATGAGCTGATAGGACTCGTCTCCCTCCTGCTCGTCGTACAGGAGGCCACCTTTGAGGGTGTGCGTGCCGGCCGTTAAGTTCAGGCTGCCTTGCCCCTGCAGATGGTGGTAGTTGCGGTAGACGGCAGGATTGTATTCGATGGAGTTGTCCAGGGGCAGGCTATTGAGGGAGGGCGCGGCCGGGTTCCCGTTGAGAATATTCTGGCCGGTATGCACGATGCCGAACGAGGCCAGCGCAAACAGGTTCGGGTTGAGGGTGTGCCGCCAGTTGAGCACGCCGAAGTCGTTGACGTCCCGCACGTAATCGTTCTGTCCTTCCGCCTGCTGGGACGGCAGCGCGAGCGTCGTATCGCCTAAGCCGCCGGGATTGACCGGAGCCCCGATCATGCCGTTAGCATCCCGCTCGCCGCCGAATCCATAGCCCTGCCCATACGGGGCATAGAAAGCCGGAAGACCGGTCCGATTGGCGACCTGCGTGTAGGCGGGCGCGCTGTTGAGCATCAGGGAGAAGTCGTCGCGCGAGCCGGCGTTGAGGGTGAAGTTGCCGAAATAGCCCTGCGATTCGCCGTGGTTATGCGCCGTCTGGTTGTCCGGTTGGGGCGGCTCCAGGACGTTGTCGGTCGTGCGGGCGTTGAGATCCACGAAGTAGCCGAATTTACGGGCGACATGGCCCTCGGCATCGGGCAGGCCGATCGGGCGGCCCCCCTGGCCGCCAAAGGTGAGCGCGCCATCGACGGTGCCGAACTCGCCGCCCTCAAGGTATGCCTGGCGCAAAGGCACGATGGGGCCGGCGCGCAGCGTCAGGTTGAGAATAGCGGCCGTCTCGCCGCCGTACTCCGGCGCATAGCCGCCGGTGAGGATGTCCAGGTTCTGGATCGTCTCCGGGACCAGAAACGCGCCGGCCCTACCCTGCAGCACGTCCGGCAGCTCAAAACCGTTGATGAAGAAGGTCGTCGAGGCATGCTCGCCGCGCGGATGCGCCTGGTTTACGGAGTCCTCGACAAATCCAGGCGCGGTAAGAAGGACTTTCTGCATGCTCTGCGGATTGCCGCCGGAAGATGGATAGTTTTGTAGCTTCTGCTGGTTGATCTGCGTGACGTTGTTGGTCTGGCTCTTGTTGACCAGGCTTCTCTGGCCGGTGATTCGGATGACCTTCTCTTTGAGAGGCTCCATCAGGATTTCGACGTCGGTGGTGGTGTCGGCTACCACGGTCACCTGCCGGGTATCCGTCTGGAAGGTGTCGGCTTTTTCGGCGTTGGTCGTCGCCTGCCAGGCGCGCACTTCCAGTTGGGGGCTGGCGGCCATGCCCTGCGCGTCGGTAGTCAGCGTGATGTCGGGGCGCACTCCTGCCGTGTCATGCAGCACGATCTTCGCATTGGGAAGCGGTTTTTCGTCGTCCGCGTTCTTGACGCTGAAGCGCAGACGCCCGTAGACGTCGGCGCGTGCCATGCCGGTAGTCAGCAGGCCGAGCGCTCCGATCATTGCCACTAGAACGAGCAGGCGCGGGATCGGGATGAGCCGATCTCTCATCTTAGCAGTCCTCCCTTTCGTCGGCGCGCGGCAGGGCTATCCGACGACCATTCCTGTCAGAGAATGGCAGCAGGCAGCCGTAGAGCGCGCCAGGTTGAGTAGTAACGGGGTGGACGAAAGGGCGAGGACGTGCTACAATCACGGTGGTCCACGAGTGTGACTCGTCACGCTCGCCCGGCGCATGGGTGTTCCAGCACCCATGCGCTTTTTTGTCGCCGACCCGGTGGTACGAGTCGTCTTCAGCCGAGCCCTGCAGGCGGCACGCGCGCTTTACGGCGAAGGTGCGGCAAGATGGCTCGGAACGAAGCGACGGAAAGCCGTTCGAGAACGTATAGCAGACGCAAAGAGAGCGTCAGGTTATGCGATGTTGGAATGGTAGTGCAAAAGATACCGAAAGGCGAAAAGAGGTCAGGCGAGCGGAGGAGCGCGAGCAGAGGTGGAGAGAGCGAGCAGGCGCAGATAGCGCGGGAAGGTAGTGATGACGCGCGGAGTTGCTGGCGGGATAAGCGCGACCCGGAAGACCGGCAGCGCCGGCGAGACGTTGGCGGCCTGCCACTCGCAGGCGGCGCAGTCCTGTACCGGCTGCACCGTCGTGGCGACCAGTCGGGTCTGCAGCGGAGCAGGCGCGGGCGCGCTGACCGATACGCCCATGGCTTTCAGCAGCGTCTCCGCATCGTGCGCCAGATGGTCTTTGTGCTGAAAGGGAATGACCGCGCTTACCCAGCAGTAGCACAGCAGAACCAGCGCCGCGAACAGGCGCTGGGGCCGCCGTTTGTCCGACCCTATGAGCACGGGCTGGTCTCCTTTCTGGACATTGCCTACTTGGCTCCCATTATAGCACAGTCTTGCAGGGGAAGCAATCTTTTGTAATTATTGGTAAACCGTTTGGCAAAATAGAGTTGGCGGCGAAACTCTCCGGAAAATAGGCCGATAAAGAAGCGATGCTGCATTTAAAGAAGGTTTTCCGGGAGAGACGGCGAATGTAAGCTACAATAGAGTTTGCACGCTGCTGCGCGTTGTTCTTGCGGCCATCCTGCGCAGAGAATAACGCATGAGGTGAAGGGCCGCACGGTCACCTCAGGGATACCAACATGAAAATTCTCGGACTGTTCCAGAAAAACAAACCGGTCCCCTTCGGTCAGTTCCGTGATATGGTGCGCCTGGAAGTTCGGCGGAATTCGCCGGGTATCCGGGTGGAGAATACCGAAAACGGGTTCATTATCAGCCTGGACGGCGCGCCGATCGCCTGCAACCTGCGCAACCTGTATGCCTCCTACTGTAAAACCCCCTCCGACCGCAATGCGCTTATCAACCGCTGGCTGAATTCGCTGATCACGGAGGTGCCGGAGCAGACCTGGGTCGAGGCCCGCATGACCCTGCGCCCGGTGCTCAAAAGCGAAGAGAACCTGGAGCGGGCGCGCAAATCGCTGCAGAAGGCCGAAACGCCGGACAGCCTGCCGGCCGAGCCTTTCGCCGGAGACGTCTCCGCGATCGTCATGCGGGAAGTCAGCGGCACGCTGACCGGCGTGACGCAGAACCAGTTGGAGAGCTGGGGCGTTTCGTTCGAGGAGGCCATGCACGAAGCGCTCAACAACATGAACATGCTCAGCTTTCCGCCCATCGTCAACGTGCTGGTGGCGGGCGGATCGGGGAAGGACAAGGGGCCTGAAGTGGGCCTGGTCTTCGAGGGCGACCACCTGACGGCGACCTGGCTGCGCATGGACCGGTTCCGCGATCACCTGGCCATGCGGCTGGAAAGCGATTACGTCGTCTCCATGCCGGCGCGCAACCGCCTGGTGGCCGTGCGCTCCGACGAGCCAGGCTTGATCTCCTCACTGCAGATGTCGAACCGCAACTACTACACGCTGCCCTATGCGCTGACCGGCAAGCTGTTCCACGTGAGCGTGGCCACGACGGGCGGGGTGGTCACGGTCTACGATCTCGGCAGCAGAGTGGGCGCGGGCCGTGCCCAGGCCGTCGTGGCCAAAGCGGCCGAGGCCACGACCTTTTTCCCCAATACCCCGGCTCCCGCCAAGAACCTGGCCCGCGATCTGAACAACTACTGGGGCCTGACCGAGCCGACCGGCGCGGAGGTGATGGACTCCGGCGAACCCAAGCGCAAAGGGTAGAAAGGAGGCCGCGAAGATGCCCCAGCACGCGCTCAAAAAGATCGTCGCCGGCCACCACCTGACGCGCGAAGAGGCGGAAGAGGTCGCCACGCTTATCATGGACGGCCAGGCCACGCCCGCGCAGATCGGCGCGATCCTGATCGCGCTGCGCATGAAGGGCGAGACGGTCGAGGAGGTGGCGGGGTTCGCGCGGGGAATGCGCGCCCGTGTCGTGGCCGTTCCGGCGCGCCGCCGGCCGCTGCTGGATACGTGTGGCACGGGTGGCAGCGCCTTCCGCACGTTCAACGTCTCGACGGCGGTAGCCTTCGTAGCGGCGGCGGCGGGCGTGGCGGTGGCCAAACACGGCAACCGCGCGATAACGGGCATCTGCGGCAGCGCGGACGTGCTGGAGGCGCTTGGCGTGCGCGTGGGCCTGTCGCCCGAGGCGTGCGCCGCCTGCATCGACGACGTCGGGGTGGGCTTTCTCTTCGCGCCCGCGCATCATCTGGCGATGAAGCAGGTGGGCGGCCCGCGCCGCGAGGTCGGCGTGCGCACGATCTTCAATCTGCTCGGGCCGCTGACCAATCCCGCCGGCGCCACGCATCAGGTCATGGGCGTCTACGACGCGGCCCTCATTCCATTAGCGGTCGGCGCCTTGCGGGATCTGGGCAGCAGCGGCGCGATCGTCCTGCACGCGCAGATCGGCCTCGACGAGATTTCCACCATCGGCCCCACGCGCATCTGCGAGCTGCGCGACGGGCAGATCACGGAAACCACCTTAACGCCGCGCGACCTGGGCCTGGAAGGGCCGGAACCCTGCCCGGAGGACCTGGCGCCCGCCGCAACGCCGGAAGAGAATGCCGCGCTGGTGCGCGAGGTCCTGGCCGGTCAGGCGGACGACCGCCCCGCCCGCGCGCGGCGCGATCTGGTGGCGGTCAACGCGGCGGCAGCCCTGCGGGTCTGCGGCCTGGCCGGCTCCTGGCCGGAGGCCGTGCGTCTGGCCCGCCAGGTGATCGCCTCCGGCGACGCCCTGGTCCTTCTGGACCGCCTGGCCGCGTTTACGGCTTCCCTGGAATGATTTGACCAAAGCCGGGCCGATAAACGACCCGGCTGCAAAGACTCACCGTCCTACCGGACGGAAAAGCTTGGAACCGATTGGCGTCCGTGAGATACTGTGTTGTCAAGCAGCGGCTTGCTCGGCTGGCACACAGAATTTCTTACGGCTCTTGAGGACGCCATAGGCGATCATCAACAGCTTGCGCATGGCCGCTCCCAGAGCCGCTTT